>Ga0180437_10008197_pt1 | contig 13339 bp, 9 predicted proteins | sample SS_ome_4_FD_132410 | JGI IMG/M metagenome (GOLD analysis project Ga0180437, IMG submission 132410) | Hypersaline lake sediment archaeal communities from the Salton Sea, California, USA - SS_3_D_1 metaG | ecosystem: Environmental > Aquatic > Non-marine Saline and Alkaline > Hypersaline > Sediment...
CGGGCTGGCCGGATGGGGCTGCCCGCCCGACAGCGCGGTTGTGCCGTTGTCGAGGAGCAAGACCAACATCTTCACCCCAAGCCGCGCTGCGTCCACCAGACCGTTGATACCGGAGTGCATCAAACCGGAGTCCCCACACACAGAGACGACCCGCTTCCCGGTCCCCCTCTTCGACTGGCTCAGAGCTATCCCGGCCGCCATCGCCACGTTCGAGCCCAGACTATTCTTCACATCCATCAACTTGACCGGCGGCATCTGGGCGCGGACCATGCAACCTGGATCACCGGTGATAATCACTTCCTCCCGCCCTCCCAACTGGTCGATAACCTCCATGAGCGCGTCAAAAGTCGGGCCGTAAGGACACCCGTCACAGAGAGGCCGCCGGCTGGGCCTGGGTCGACCGCTCTCCCCCCCCGTCGGCAGGCCGAGCTGGGGTACAAAATGATTCAGCGCATCCGCGACATGGGGAGCAAACAGCTCACCAGCGCGAGGGACGTGACCAGTGTCGCGGCCACAGATGGGCAACGTTAGCCCCGCCGCCTGCGCAGCCGCCCGCACACCCCTTTCGACGAACGGGGTGGTCTCCTCCAGAACAAGCACCGACTCCACTGTGCGCAAAAAGCCCGTCACCAGGCCCGCGGGCAGCGGAAAGGCGGTCCCCAGCCGCAGCACACGCAGCGCAGGAGGAACGACGCCGCCGAGCAGATCTGCAAGCTTCTGATAGGCAAACCCGGCCGCGATCACCCCCTGCCGCCCCTTCCCCTCCACTCCGTTGAACGGCGACTCATCGAAATGAGCTTGAACCGCGTCCAGCCGCTCTCCCAGGCGCAGATGGAAAGGCACGGCATTGATCGGCAGAACGACCCAGCGCATATACTCACGTTGAAAGGGCGGCGGGGACGCATCGCGGAAGGCTGCGTCAGTGCCGGCGATCGGCGCAAGATCGATCTGCTCCTCCGCGAGGGTGAGCGCTCGGGTGATGCGTACGACGATCGGCAGCCCGGTCTCCTCCGACATCTGGAACGCCCGGCGCACCGCTGCCCGTCCATCGGAGACGGTCGTGGGCTCCAGCAGTGGCACCTCGGCCGTCAGAGCCAGCGGCCGGCTGTCCTGCTCGTTCTGCGACCCCCAGCTTCCAGGGTCATCTCCGACGAGGATGACCAGCCCGGCGTTGCACCCGGAGAGATTGAAGGCCATGAGCGGGTCGAGCGCGACGTTCAGCCCCACGCCTTTGACACACAGCAGCGAGCGCATCCCGCCCAGGGATGCTCCAAAAGCCATCTCGATGGCGACCTTCTCGTTGCTGTTCCACTCCACATGCACTTCGCCAGCCGGGGCAAGTCGCAGGATATCGTTTACGATGGCGGTGACTGGCGCACCCGGATAACCGGTCACCAGCGAAACAGCCGCGTCGATCGCGCCATAGGCCAATGCGCAGGCCCCAGAAACAGGTTCACTCATACGGTACATACCTCCTGAAGCAATTTTTGTAGAGACAACACAGGCTCCATCCGGCAATGTGCAGCTATCGTTAGCGGGGCCAAGTACGGTGGGCCCATGCGATCAATGCTTGAGCCTCCTCAATGCTGTCCACCCAGAACATCAGACATAGCCCTCGTGGCGACAGGGTGTCAGCCAGTCTAGCCATATCCGACTTGCTGAACTTGCCGATTACGACCACCGGTTTCTTCTCTTTCACCCTCGCCAGGATCTGGATCAGGTCAGAGAGTCCTGGCCCAACCTTGTCGACAGTAACTTGGATGCCCGCCACGTTATCCATGTCCAGCAGATCATCGAAGATGTGCGCCGAACTGGAATGGGTGTGGTAGATAGGGTAGTCAAAGCTGTTGACGATATCTCGTTCGCCTGGAAGTAGGAACTCGTTGAACATCTCCCTCGAGATCAAGGTGGAGAAATCGATGTGCGGAGTGGTAGTCGTCCCTGGCGTCCACAAGTGCATTCTGTTGAAGTACCCCCCCCTATAGGGCAGGCTGATGGCCAACTGTGCCTTGGTCACTGCAATCCACATCCTGGCACAGCGTCCCGCGAGAGCCTTTACCTCCTGGGGGTGGTCGTACAGATCCAGGCAGAAGCGCTGGCGCCCTCTCAGAGCCGCCATCAAATCCCCTGGCCCACGCAGCATCGTTGTGCACAACGGGAACTCGGAGCCGAAACGCTCAACCAAGGAGCGGGTGAATTCCAGCAGCTTGTGGAACCAGGCATTGTCAAGAGAAAAATCAAGCTCTCCAAGTCTATCCCAGGAATCGAGGACCGGTTCTGGATACATCGTGGTGGAGTGAAGGCGCACTGAACAGCCTAGCATGGCTTCCATCCATGGGATGGAGAAGTAGGGTTTCGCGGGATGGAATGTGTCATCTGGAATGCAAGCATCTTCTTCCAAGAAGGTCTCGTACCAATTGAGAAAGGGCCCAAAGTCAAGATCCTCTGGCCGAACGAGCGCCCCCCGACCCAACGATTCGAGCAAGAACGACGGTGGCAAGTGATCCCATTGTCTGCGAATGCCAAAGAGAGGCCGATCTGTGTCGGCAAGGTCGAAGAAGTTCCGGTGCTTCTCAATCAGAGTTTCGACGCGCTTACCTTCTCGCATGAGCTATCTCTCCAAGAGCCTCTGGTTCCAGGTTCGCCTTGGCCGGATCCTGCTCCACTTGTGAGCACAGTGCATATCTTACGTCGGTTTACTTGAAAGCCCACAGGACCCGAGCCGTTCCTCCCAGAATCCACTCCTTGTCATCGTGAGTAAGGAACGGCATTTGACGGCGCAGGATGGCCAGTGCATTTGCATACCCGCACTGGCTTAGGATGTGGGGGAAGTCCGTGGCCCATACCATACGTCGGGATCCGAAGCGCTCGTATACCCTGCAAATCAGGGCAAAAGTGTCTGTGTGCGGATAGGGCGCCTCAGAGATCACTGGTAGAGCTGACACCTTGACGTAGACACAGGGATATTGAGCGAGATTGAGGAGAGGCTGGAGAACCGTGGAGGGATCCTGATTGCACAGGTCCGGGCGTCCGAGATGATCAATGACCACCCTGGTCTCCGGGCACGCTCTTATCAACTTCTCCACATCCGCAATGTCGCGAGGTGTCAGGAGCAAGCAGACAGGCACGCCTAGCCTAGCTGCTCCTTCCCAAATTTCCCTGGCTCCTGGGTGGCGCAAAACATCAGCCTGGGATTTGAGTAATGGGGCCAGGCGCACACCTTGAAGCCCGCGCTCGGTGACCCAGTAGGCCAGGCGCTCAACCGGCGTCTCTGACCGGACATCGACCATTCCCACCGCGGCGAACCGGCCGGGGTAGCGGCGAACGCAATCAGCCACGTAGGAGTTGTCGTAGCCATATAGACTCGCCTGGACTAATACGGCGTAGGTAACCCCGTTGCCATCCATCTCAGCCAAGAGCCGCTCTACGGAGGCGGACGGCGAAGGAGAACGCCGAGGAACCGAAATCGGATGGTGGGGATACTGCGGCGAATCCTCGACCCATACGTGCGCGTGGGCATCTATGACTTCTGCCAGCATAGGTGAACCTTTCCCAGCGAATGTCCAGTCCAGACTTAGGCATTGTTCATCAATGACTTCGCACTTTGTGCTCGTTCTTGACGAACAATGCTGGAAAGTTGTTCTTGAACAACTTCTAAGAATGCAAGGGTTCCACGACCAGCCCATACGGGCCTGGCTACCTATCCACCAGCCTTATCTTTCCTGAATCGGGGTAATTCACCGTCTCCGAAAGCTGTAGCGAGCTTAACCCTGCCTACGTGGTCATCGATCGGTCCCGCCCGCTTGCATCAGAGCTCAGAGACAACGGGGCGACCGGCCAGCATAACGAACTCCACTTTGCCGAGATTGCGTAGATCTTCTAAGGGGTCACCATCGACCACGATCAAGTCCGCGCACTTGCCGGGCTCCACGGTGCCGACCTCAGTCTCCAGGCCGATAGCCTCGGCTGGGAGCCTGGTCACGGCAACGATGGCTTCCATTGCATCCATAACTCCCGCTTTGACTATCCCCAACGGGCCTAACGCAAAGTTCTCGAACGTCGTCCCTGCAGCACCCGCGTCGCTGGAGATGGTTACCGTGACCCCAGCTTGCCTCATCATCCCGTAGTGTTCGTGTAGCTTTTGCAATTTATTCAGGCAGGACTCTTGCTCTTCAGTAGTCATCTGTTCCTGGGGGATCAGTGCTCGCCGTACACTGGAGAACGTGATGTCGACGACGATCCCTCGTTTGGCCATCTCCTCGACCAGCACCGAGTCGTAGTCCCTTCCCGGTGGCTGCCAGTAGCTGGCCCCCTGTCCAAGCTCCTGCCTCAGCCTCGGTTCGTAGGCCCGGCCCCACATCTCCACTTGCCACTTGCAATGAGCGATTGTGTCCACACCTGCCTCAATCGCGTTGCGAACCCCTGGTGCTCCGTGCGCATGGACGACGACCCGGCGGCCCACCCGATGTGCCTCATCGACGGCTGCCTTTAACTCCTCTACGGTGTACTGCGCCGTAGAGGAGTTTGTGCCTCGCGTCATATTTCCACCGGTGGCCATAATCTTGAGGAAGTCCACACCCTCGCGGATTAGCACCCGCGCTGCCTTGCGCATCTCGTTGGGACTGTCCGCATGATATCCCATGTAATGCAGATGCCCATTCGTGAGTGTGATCGGTGGACCGCTCACGACCAGGCGCGGACCCACAACAAGCCCACTAGCTATGGCATCGCGGACCTCGAGCGTGACAAACCCCCTGCCGCCGCAGTCTCCTACAGTTGTCACTCCGGCAAACAGTGCCGTCTGTGCATTCTGCAGCGCGCGCAACGCAAGCCGTGCATCACTCTCTTCCAGCATCCTCTTTCGCGCCATGTCACGGTCTTCAGCCGCCGGGTCAAAGACCAGATGGGTGTGACCGTCGATCATACCAGGCAGGACTGTCTTCCCTGCGAAATCGAGCACCTCGGCACCGTTTGACTCCAACTTCGGGAGTTCTTGCGCGGGCAGGATACGCTCGATTCGTCCTCTATCAACAATGATCGCAGGGTCGGACAACGGCCGACGCCCGGTCCCATCGATCAAACGGGCTGCTTTCAGAATGGTAGTCATAGACTCATCTCCTGTATCTCTGATTCAGCGTTGACATCGAGAGTCTGACCAAGCCTGTGCGAAGTCAGCGCTGCATCGATCTTGCATTCGACCCGCATTTGACGCGGCTTTGTGCACAGAAAGGTGCCAGACAGCTCCCCATCAGCTTCGCGCACGTGCGGCGAACTGCTGAATTGGTCCCCTATGACACCTCGTACGTGTGCCACGTACCCAGACAGCCATGCCCGCGGCGGATGTGTAGCAGCCCTTTCGCTGGCTCGGCGATGTAGCCAACGATAGAATGCATGCCTCCTTGCCCGTGCCTACATATGCCACCGGGATCGCCCTGGTGATCCGCAAGGATGGTCTTCATCGTCTCCAAAGTGATCTGCCCCCAGTTCTCCTCTATCAGAGCGCGCATACGAGCCAGGCGAGGGACAGAGTCAGCTATGGAGTTGGTTTCGTGGACAGCGAATTGGCGCGTCAAGAAGTGGTTAGTGTGGATACGCATGCCTGGGTGTTCATCATCAAATATGGCAATGCCTTCAGGGCGGACTTCCACGTCGGCGATTTGACCCTGGCCGTCGCAAAGCACCACATTGGCGGCCGAACACGTCCGGTGCTGCGCCAGAAGTTCCACGCACTCGTTCACGGTCCGCTTTTCCAGCATAATCCGTTTCAGAGGGTAGTGTGGCAATCTGGGCTGCCATCGGTAGTCGTACAAGCCGTTGGCGAACTGGGATAGGCCATATTGGTTCATACCTGCATAGCCAAGCTGTCCGGCGAACGTAAACATCAGCGTCTCAGGACGTCCATCGGTGGGCTTCACATGAAGCAGAATGCCAACGTCCGCGTATTCTGGTCGCAGGTCTTGGTTCTGGCCTGCCAAAGGTTGATGATCGGCAGTGGCTGATCCCGTCAGCGCAAAAGAGGTGCATCCCTCCTCGTTCACGCGTGCTGCCTCGGCGCGAGCTTGGCAGAGCAATGCCTCCTCAAAGCTTATGCCTGCCCCGTCCGCCAGCCCCCGAATTTCCTCCACCAGAGGAGAACTCAAGGCTTCGATCGAGGGAAGAAAGGCCATAGCATTCCGGCACAGCTCTCCTTTGGACACGCGGGTTAGCTTCTCGATCCACTGGATATATCTCCTCACCAAATCGGAAGCCTGAGCGCCGTGCTGGTACCCCAGTTGATAGGCACTGCCCGATACCTCAATGAGAGGGAAAGCCTCGCCTGTCATGCTCTGGTCTCCCAAGAAGGATGCTGGTCTCGTATTCTTGCCAAACCTAACCTGCCTGTGGCCATCGGCTCAATAGGTATGTGTTTCAGCCTGCCCACTCTGGAAAGCACGCTCCAGTCGGGCGTAGTTGCGACGAACGGTCTGGAGCTCCTCCAGTTGCCCATTCGGGTTCTCAAGAGCCTGGTAGATGATGGCTCCCTCCGTCGTCGGTGGAACAGGTAGCTCCATCAAATGACACACGGTAGGCACGATGTCAGCCAAAGACACCGTACGCTCAAGCACGACACCATGCTTCACGCCAGGCCCCTTCATGACGAACATCGGCTCCAATGATCCAATTCCAAAATCCGACGTCGTGAGTTGGTGACCGTGCTCGTGCCCAAACTCCGGATGGACGGCATACACAATGTCGCCAACACCCTCACCGTACAGCCCCCTGATTCGTGCGTCTCGTCGCTTAAGAGCGAGGGATACAGGCTTAAGATTCGCTTCCGGGTCAGTATAGTCATACAATGCCGCCAAGACACGATCACAGGCAGACTCGTACTCCACGCCTGGCTCCACTATGCCGCGTGGATCTCTGCCCTTCACGTTGATGTAGATGTGACCGGGACGCTGGGCGTACGCTACCGTACGCGTCCAATCAATCTCATGCTGTGCATATGGGGATTTGAATGCCCCTTTGATTTCCACGGTCGGGCGGCCGTCTGGTCCCGTCGGCACATCCTTGAGTGTCGTCAGCCCTGCTTGTACCAGTATGTTTCCCACTTGGACATCTCGAGTTGTCGCCTTGGCGCCATGATCAGAAGTGAGGACGACGAGAGTGTTCTCGTCTCCACAGGCTAACATCCGCCCGATCAGGCGGTCCAGGCTCTGATACACCGCCAGTTCAATGGCCTGGTACTCCGCTACCTCGTGATCATCCGACGCCGTCGCTGGCTCCAGCTTGGTCGAGAAAGTATGGTACATCCAGTCCGGGGCATGCACCTGGGTGAAAAAGATATCCCACTCCTTGGTTGTCAGTAGATGCTCCACAGCCTCAGCGAACCAGACGTGCTGGAACTCAATGGTTTCCCTTAGCGTATGCAAGTCAATCCAACCGAACAGAAACGGGTAGTATCCATCTCTTGCCGACGGTAACGCCTCGGCCGACTTGAGTTCCACAGCCACGGATTGCGGGTACGTGTAGCCCTCTGTGGCATCGATCACAGTGACATAAAGCCTGATTTGCCGCCCATCGGATGACAGTTCCAGGAGTTTGCAGCGGAATGCTCCTTCCCTAGAGCCAGTAGCCGTCTCGAACTGCTGGAAGACTACGGGACTCCATTCTCCCACTCTCAAATCGGCAAAAGCATCATCACCGTCCTTGCTCTCAGACAATATGACTCGGTCGAAGTCCCTCCCTGCCGAGGCACGGAGCAGCATATGCCATTGCTTGTCCTCTATAGAAAAGACAGCCTGACGAAACACCAGATCCAAGTCCGCCTCCAGATCCCCTTCGGCGATAGACACATTCGACCACCCGGTTGCCGGCTTCAATTCGATCGAATTGGCCAGTGGGTACACTTCCGTGGCAAAGAGTTGGGAGTTAGCCAATGTATAGCCTGGCCGATCTATGCCATCGTCAGGGTGTGCCGTTACCCACCAGTTAACGCCGGTACCAGCGCCAAAGACAACGATGCCTTTTTCAAGTGTCGGAGGCCATGAACAAGGGTAGTTGAACACAATGCTCACTTTTCCCACCCGCTCCGCGGTTGTCCAGAGATACTCAGCACGACACAGACGCGAATCGAAAGCTGGCGTTGTCTTGCTCAAGTCTTCACCGGGGACATGGACGTTGAAGCCGGTGATCCCGTGTGTACCCGGCGAGCACCCTGTGGCAATGGTGGTCCAATTGGGCGGTGTACTGGTCGGATAGAACCCGAGACAGTGCCGAGCGCGGACTCCTTGCTCGATAAGTCCTTGTATTGCAGGTAGCTCACCAGCCTGAGCGTAGGCATACACCCGTTTGGCTATAGGTGCGTCCAACCCAATGAGTATGAGCTTCTTTGCTTTCTTCAAACGTTGTCCCATCATGCACCTCCGTGCTTCATAGAAACCAATTCCCAAGTTCTCCTGCGGTGGCACAAGACCGTGTCAATCCTACCCCCTACTGTGCCCGCCTACGAATCCTGGGATCGAAGAAATCCCGGAGTCCGTCCCCCAAGAGATTGAAGCCTAGCACAGCGATCATAATGGCGAGACCCGGAAACACTGCAACCCAAGGCGCGAACTCCATGAACTTGCGTCCGGTCCCCAGCATCGTACCCCACGAGGGGTCAGGTGGCTGTGTACCTAGCCCAAGAAAAGACAGGGATGCTTCAGTCAAGATAGCTGTGGAGAAAGCCAGAGTAGATTGGACAATCAGCGACGCCAGGATATTCGGCAATACGTGGCGCAGCATAATTCTCAGATGACCCGCTCCAATGCTGCGTGCCGCTTCGACGTACGGCTGCTGCATAATGGAAAGCGTTGGCCCGCGGGCTACCCTGGCAAATCTGGGCGTGTAGACAATGCCAATGGCTAGCATTGCGTTGGTCAAACTAGGACCCAGCGTGCCCGTGATCACTAGTGCCAAGACCAAGGAGGGAATCGAGAATAACAGATCCATACACCGCATAATTGCGCTGTCCACGCGGCCGCCGAAAAACGCCGCAATCATCCCCAGAGATCCGCCAAACACCAGAGAGATGCTGACAGACACGACCCCAACGTACAACGAGATGCGGGCTCCACAAATAATACGACTCAAGACATCCCGGCCGAATTCGTCAGTCCCGAGGGAAAACTGCGGGCTTGGTGAATCGAGCCTTGCTCCCAACTGCTCATCTGGCAGATATGGTGCAAAGTGCGGAGCGAACACACCGACCGCGATGACAACCAAGACAATGAACATCCCGAGAGTACCAACCCAATGCTTGCCGATGACTCGACCTACCGCCTGAATCCCGTCCAGTGTGGGGAATGCCCTTCCCTGCAGGTGAACATCGATGGCTGCCGATTTCATCGTTCATTCCTCCATTCTACTGCAATCCTTACTGTCACTCTTGACACAGCCACTCTTACCTACGGGCATAGACTCAGATCAGAAGTATCGAATTCTGGGATCCAGATAAGCATACACTATATCGACCACCAAATTTGCCAGGGTGAAACTCGCTGCCATGAAAAGCACAGTCGCCTGGACGACAGTATAGTCACGTTGGTGCATAGCGCTGAGCAACACCCATCCAATGCCCGGCATAGAGAAAATCTGCTCAATAATGACCGAACCGCCCATAAGATATCCCGCCTGCATACCTACCACGGTGACGACCGGAATCATTGCGTTCTTGAGCGCGTGGCGATAAAGCACCAGTGCCTCCGTCAGGCCCTTGGCGCGGGCGGTCCTTATGTAGTCCTCACCCAGCACCTCCAGCAGGGATGACCGGGTAAAACGCATTATGAGCGCAACCATCGGCAATGCCAGTGTGATGACAGGAAGCAAGATCTGTTTCAGGTTATCGCCGGGGTTCTCAAAAAGTGACACCCAGAATAGAGGAGGCATCCAGTGAAACGTGCGAGAGACAACCAATATCAGCATCACCGCCATCCAGAACCGTGGAACGGAAAGACCGATGACACCCAGTGGCTGCAACAACAGGTCAAGCTTTGAGTTTCTGCCCACGGCGGCTCCTATGCCCAGCGGTACACCGATCACCACAGACACGACTAGAGACATAACCATCAGCTCAACGGTGACCGGCAGGCCAGCCAGAATCAACTCTGTCACAGGCTCCGCTGTTCGCATTGAGCGCCCCATATCTCCCTGAATCACGCGTCCCAGCCACCGCAAGTACTGCACATGCACGGGCAGATCCAACTCTAAAGAATGGCGCAATTTGGCCGCTGCCTCCGGCGACATCATACCCTCCATTCCCTCGTAGACATCTGCAAAGTCGCCAGGCACTATTCTCAACAGAACGAACAGCACTATGGATATGCTTAGTAGCAAAGGGATTGTGACAACTATTCGTCTCGCGATGTACTGAGTCAACCTGATCCTCCCTGGTACGGCCAACCATTACACCCTGCCTATCTGTGTGCACTGTTAGGGAGCAGCCTGCCGCTCGCCAAGACCGTGTGCTCGCGCTTGACAGCTAGGCCCTGCGTGTCAGACAAGGCTGCTCCCAATCACCCATCCCTGTTTCTCCCACAAAAACCGTTTCCTGAGTGGAACTACGTCTCTACCCAAGTGGTCTTAAGGAAAGTCCGTTTCGCATTGAAGAGTTGCCTGTAGCCCTTGACGGACTCTCTAATGGCTTCGAAGTTCACGCCAGCGTACAGCCAGAACATGGGAAGATCATCCATAAGCACTTCCTGCAGTTCCAGGTATAGCTTGCGGCGCTCTCCAGCATCGGCCGTTGCGACAGAGGCATCGTACAGCTCATCCACCTTTAGGTTGCTGTACCCCGGATTGAGTGCGCTTCCATCCGTGCGGAAGTAGACCACGTACTGGCTCGGATCGTGACGATAAGTGAAAGCACCTGTCCTGAGATCGAAGTCCCAATCAGGGGCTTTAGTTTCCTTGATCAACTGCGCCCACTCCAACTGAATGATCTCTACCTCGATGTTCAACGCCTTCATCTGCTCAGCGAAGACGATCGACGAGTCAACCATCTCTGGATACTGCGGAGAGCACTTCAGAGTGGTCTTGAACCCATCGGGATAGCCAGCATCCGTCAGGAGTTGCTTCGCCTTCTCCAGGTTGTATTCCCACGGCAGTTCACTCTCCGGGATGTACCAATCTCCATAGCCAGGCGGTATCGGGCCGGTGACCGCTCCTGCCCCACCGACAGCCTTGTCGATGATTTCCTGTCGGTTGATGGCATAGTTAATCGCCTGCCTGACGCGCAGATCATTGAAGGGTTCCCGGCTCGTGTTCACGTAGAAGTACGCCACCCACGCCCTGGGTCCCCGAAGAACCTCAATGCCAGGTTCTCCCAACAGACGCATTGCACCAACTGCCGATATAGGAGCATAGTCAACAGCTCCTGTCCTGAGGGCCGCGATCCTGGTATCCTCGTCTGGCATGATCTTGAAAGTCAAGTCCTCAAGGTAGGGGAGGTCCTTTTCCCAGTAGTCCTGATGTTTCTCGAACGTGAAATGACTGTTGGCCACATACTCTACCAACTTGAAAGGCCCTGTTCCGATGCCCATGACACCCAAGTTCATACTGTCTGCCGCTCCCTCCTGGATGATGTCAACGATTCGGCCAGAGGCGCACGCACCCAGCAGGGCAGGGTCGAACTCTTTCGTGGTCAGTTTCACCGTGTAGTCATCAATGATCTCCACCGTGTCGACCAGGCTGATGTACCGGACCATGCCAGCAGCCGTGTCTGGGTCCAAGGCCCTATCAAAGGTGTACTTGACGTCGCGAGCGGTGAAATCGGAGCCATCGTGGAACTTGACACCCTTGCGCAGATGGAAGATGTAGGTCAGCTCGTCAGGCACGTCCCAGGACTCCGCCAGGGCAGGCACGATGTTGAGGTTCTCGTCGTACATCACCAGGCCCTGATACATATGATCGTAGGTCGAGTGGCAAGCAAAGGCTGTACACTGCTGAGGGTCAAACGTAATCGGATCGACATCTTGTGCCGCCACCAACGCACCGCCCCTCTTCATCACAGTAGGCGTTGGCTCCGACATTGGAGTGGAAGTAGGTTCCGGTAGAGCAGTCGCAGGTAGCGAAGTCGGAGCGGCTTGTTCCGGAGCCGCTGTTGGGGCAGGGACTGCCTTGGGCGCGCAAGAGGATATCAACGCCCCGGCACCACCAAGTGCCACCCCGCGCAGGAAATCTCTCCGTGTTATCCTATACCTTTTCTTCCCTGTCATTTGAAGTCCTCCTCCTGAGGTTTGGTCGACTTATCAGAACAGCCATTTTGCACCTGTCAGACTTTTCGAATGCCAGCACCTCCTTTCCCTGCAACGAAACGTTTGCCAGCGTGGTCACCAACGAATAGGCAACGATCCGGCAAACCCGCGAGGCTGTTCCACGGCCTCCCAAGCGCGAGCCGTTCGCGCGGCAATAGATAGCCGCACATACCCCTCATTCTATCCGGCTACTCTGCATAGAACGGCGACTGGCTTCCGCAATACAAGGAGTTCCGGAATAAGGTCTGAAGAGCAGACCTTGACGAAACCTAAATAATTCCATCGGACGACAGCAGGCCGGGCTGTCCATATCCAATCTCACTCCGATTCGGACAGACATTCAGTACACCGGCGTCCGCCACTCGGGGTGCAGCGGAACCTCGCCCCGCACCACCCGAAAGTACGTCTCTCGAATCTGCTCTGTGAGTGGCCCGAGCACACCCTCACCGACCTGATGTTTGTCCACAGAGACTATGGGCGTGATCTCAAAGCCGCTGCCACACAGAAACGCCTCGTCCGCAACGTAGAGCTCCGTCCTGTCGATGTCTCTGACCTGAACCTCGACGCCGTGTACCTCCTGGAACAACTGGATCACCGTGGCCCTCGTGACGCTCTCAAGGATGTTGCTCGTCACGGGAGGGGTGATGGGCACGCCATCGCGCACCATGAAGAAACAGGCCCGCGGATCCTCCGAGACCTTTCCAGCTTCGTTGAGCACGATCGCCCCGTCGTAGCCGTCCAATTCTGCCTGGAGCAGAATCAGGCGGGCGTTCTGATAATTGGCCCCGCATTTTATCCGCGGCGGAATCGCATTGTCGGAGATCCGACGCCAGGAACTCACGCAGCAGTGGATTCCCTCGTCCCCCTTCCCCGTGAATGGCCGGCCACGGGGATAGCCGGCCACGAAAGTACCCACGGGTCCCGTCTGCGTCAAACCAGATCTCCGGATACTGTTGACAAAGAGGACTTGCCGAATGTGACAATCCTCTCGCAGGTCGTTCTTTCGCACCAGCTCAATAGTCTTCCCATTGAGCTGGTGCACCAATTCGGACATCTCCATGCGC
>Ga0180437_10008198_pt1 | contig 13339 bp, 12 predicted proteins | sample SS_ome_4_FD_132410 | JGI IMG/M metagenome (GOLD analysis project Ga0180437, IMG submission 132410) | Hypersaline lake sediment archaeal communities from the Salton Sea, California, USA - SS_3_D_1 metaG | ecosystem: Environmental > Aquatic > Non-marine Saline and Alkaline > Hypersaline >...
AAGAGTTCGAAGACATGGGGAAACGGGCAGACGAAGAGATCGAAGCTGCAGTGTACTATGCAGAAAAGGAATGCACCGATCCCGACCCAGCTGATATTCTTCGGGGCGTGTACTCTTCAAAAAAATAAAGAAGATAAAAAATGCAGAATGAGGTCAATTTCAGACGAGAATATTTCATCGATAAGGAAAGCCCGGTCCCGTACTATCATCAGCTCAAGCTCTACATCCTCACAGAGATAGAAAACGGGACCTGGCTTCCTCAACAAAAGCTGCCATCGGAAACGGAGTTCTGTGAATATTTCGATATCAGCAGAACCGTTGTCCGGCAGGCTCTCAAAGAGCTGCAGAATCAAGGGTACCTCACCACTGAAAAAGGAAGAGGAACTTTTATCGCAAGACCAAAGATCACAACCGGTTTCGTGCAGAATATCATTGGTTTTTACGAGGATTTCACGAAACTGGGGTACAAAGTTACAACCCATATTATTCAGCAGGAGCTCACTCCTGCCACACCGCATGTTGCAGAAGAGCTGCACATACCGGTGAATGCATCCGTTATCACACTCAGCCGCCTGCGTAAGCTGAACGGTGAGCCTTCGGTATACGTCACGACCTATATACCACATGAGCTTTGCCCGCAGCTTCTTTATGAAGATATGGAGAATCGATCTCTGTACGCATATCTGGAGGGACTGGGTCTGGAGATTCACAAGGGACACAGATACATAGGGGTGAGCCTGGCCAACGAATATGAGGCTTCGCTTCTGGGGATTGAGGTTGGTTCACCTTTGATTGAGCTCGACAGTGTGAGCTATCTGAGAGATGGGAGACCGCTCGAATATTTTCATGCGCTCCATCGAGGTGACAGGACGCGATTTGAGGTAGATCTTATAAAGTATGAGACGAAGCTCATGGATACAAATTGAAGTGTGCAGCCAGCCATCCGGATGACTGCGCATAAATACCACAGGAATATGAGATGGAAACAGAAGAGAGAAATGTTTCAGAAAGAGAAAATCAGGATCTTCTCGTATTGAAACAGGTGTATAAAAATTACGGCAAAGTCGAGGCGCTGAAGGGTGTGAGCATCGTCGCGAAGAAAGGCGAATGCCTGGTTATTCTCGGCCCCTCCGGTGCAGGGAAGACGACAACACTCAAGATCATTGCAGGGCTTGAAGACGTCAAATCCGGGGAGATCTATTTCAAGAACCGTCTGCTCAATAACCTTGAGCCGAAAGAAAGAAATGTTGCAATGGTATTCGAAACCTATGCGCTCTATCCCCACATTTCAGTGTTTGACAACCTTGCGAGCTCATTGTACGCCCTGAAAATGGAGGAAGAGAAAATAACAGAGCGAGTGCGGGAAATCGCAATGATGCTCGGCATTTATCCTTTTCTCAACAGGCGGCCGGGCTTCCTTTCAGGAGGGCAGAGGCAGCGTGTCGCACTGGGTCGGGCGCTCATCAAGCCGGTTGACCTGTATCTGATGGACGAGCCTATTGCGCACCTCGACGCGAAACTGCGCTACCAGATGATCGGCGAATTCAAGCATCTTCAGGAGACCCTTAAAATTTCGATCATCTATGTGACGCACGACTGGCGTGAAGCGATGAGCCTGGGGAACCATATTGTGGTGCTCAATCAGGGAAAGGTCGAGCAGTACGGCACGAAGGAAGATATATTCCGGAAACCTCGAAATACCTTTGTGGCTCAGATGATCGGTGATCCTCCCATGAATCTTCTGTCCGGACGCATTGAAACCGAGGGGGGGAGGTCGGTATTTAAAACTGGGAAAATCGCCTTTACCCTGAAAGAGACGCTTGCACAGGGAGAGAGAATCCTTGGAATACGGTCCTCAAAGATACGGCTTGCTGCAACCTCGGGAAACAATACTCTGAGCGCAGAGGTGTATTCATGCGGGAAGCATGGGATGAACACCGTGGTCTCCATGAAGGTGGGAGAGGAAATATTTAAAACAGAGTTCAGAGGGAATCAGAGATTCGAGATCGGACAGAAGATATCGATCCAGCTGGACCTTGCAGGCGCGTGTATATTCAACGAAGACAGGGAATTAATCCGAGTGCTTGGGGAATAGACAATGGAGAAATTAGTACTTGAAAATGTGTATAAAAATTACGGCGAAGTGGAAGCCGTCAAGGATCTTTCCTTCTCTGTAAATGATAAGGAGTTTTTAACCATTGTCGGGCCCTCTGGATGCGGGAAGTCATCTACCCTGAGGATGATCGCAGGGCTTGAGGTGATCAGCAGCGGAAACATCTATCTTGACAGGCAAAAGATAAACAGCATACGAGCCCGCGACAGAGACATCGCGCTTGCTTTCGAGAGCTACGCCCTCTACCCGCATCTTACCGCGTATAAAAATCTCGCGTTCCCCCTTCAGACCAAAAAGACATCAAAAAAGGAGATCGCCGAACAGGTTGAATCGACAATGGCTCTGCTGCATCTTGAAAAGTATCAGAATATGAAGCCCGGTGCGCTCTCAGGGGGTCAGCAGCAGAGAATATCGCTCGGGCGAGCGCTCATACGGCAGGCTTCCATTTACCTGCTCGATGAGCCGCTTTCACATCTGGACGCACAGGAAAGAGTCGATCTTCGTGTTCAGCTCCAGAGAATTCAGAAACTCAATGAGCTGACCTTTATTCTTGTGACCCATGACCAGCTTGAGGCGCTCGCCATGTCTGACAGAATTCTCGTAATGCATGAAGGGAGGTTACAGCAGCTTGGGACTCCTGAAGATTTATACGACAATCCTGCGAATCTCTTTGTAGCTGATTTCATCGGTGAGCCTCCGATGAATTTTGCCCACGGTACGCTAGCCCGCAGTACAGGTGGGTGGCTTGCGGTGAGATGTGAAGAGAAAGTGTTTGATCTGCCACAGCGCCTCATATCCGGAAAGGATCTTTCCAGGCATCTGAATGAGAAGGTGGTTATGGGTGTCAGACCAGAGTACATCCATCTCTGCCAGAAAACGCGCTCCGGTGCAATTCCGGGAAGCGTATATTCCTATGAGGACCTCGGTGAAATAGGGTATTTGATGGCGGTCTGTAACAGTGAAAAATTTTTAATCGAAGTTGAAAGCGGTTATCAGTATAAAATTCATGAAGAGGTCTTTTTCTGTTTCGATGAAATGCACATATGTCTTTTTTCAGAAGAAAACGGAGAGAGAATTCTTTAAATGAATAACCACGAAAGGGGGGATGTGCAGTCAAATTGGATACAGCGTTTTGGTCACACATTTCATTTTGAGGAGGAAACAATGAGCTTGAGAAAAATGTTGTTCGGTATTGTTTGCATTTTTCTCGTCTTTTCTTTCGTCACCGTATGTTTGGCCGGGACAAAAGAGAAAGAGGAGAAGCCCACGGAAACAGCCGAAATGGCTGTGAAGCCTGGAACGAAGATCAACGTTTTTGTTGATGGGGGAATCAACGTGTTTCCCTTTGAGCTGTTCAAGGATAGAATCAAAGAGGAGTCGGGTATTGAGCTGATCCTGAACCCGGTTGCACAGGCCGACGTGTACACGAAGTTGAAAAATGAATTTGTGAGTGGAACAGGTGCCTTCGATCTGGTGGTTTTTTTCCCCATGCTGCTTCCTGAGTTTGTCAATATGGGGAATCTGCGGCCGATGGATGATCTCCTCGGGGTGAGAGATCCCAAGCTGAATGATATTATTACCCCCTACCGGAAGCTCTACTGCGAGTATGAAGGCAAGCTGTACGCCCTTCCCTATGATGGCGATCTTCACGTCTACTATTACCGGAAGGACCTGTTTGCCCATCCGGAGGAAAAAACGAATTTCAAAAATAAATATGGGTATGATCTGGCGGTACCTGACACCTGGAAGAAAGCGCGGGATGTCGCTGAGTTCTTCACCCGGAAGAAAGGCAAAAAGCTAGCCGGAGAAGTTCTGAAGAATGATTTCTATGGGAACGGTATGCTTCTTGGACGGGGCTGGTGCAAATTCGAGTGGATGGATCATTTCACTGCCTACGGCGGCATCTATTTTGATGAAAATTTCAAGCCAATGATAAACACACAGGCGGGGTTGAAAGCGCTTGCAGATCTCAAGGAAATGACAAAATTTGCACCGCCAGGGATCCTCTCATGGGGGTACATGGAAAACAGGGGGAGCTTTCTCAGCGGTAACCTTGCAACTTTCATCCTATGGACCGATTTATTCAAGTTCAGCTACAACAAGGATGAGTCTGTTGTTGCAGGCAAGGTCGGTATCGCGCACATTCCCGGAGCCATGGTAGATGGAAAGCTGCAGTACAAGGCAACGATGCCCTTCGGCCGTGTTCTGGCGATCACTTCGACCACAAAGCATCCTGCCGAGGCATTCTGGGTAGCTTCCTACATGAGCCAGCAGGCGAGCATCGATTTCTGTTTTGACCCTCGAACGGGTGAAGATCCCTTCAGATATTCTCATGTGAATGCTCCTGATAAGCTCGCAAAATATCTGGGGGATTTCTCCCAGGGTGAGGTGCCGGTGAGTGATTGCAAGAATTATCTGGACGCAATCAAGGCAAATCTCGAGAAGGGATATCCTGATCTGAGCATACCAGGTTCGAACGAGTACATGGATATTCTTGATCTGTACATTCACAAGGCGCTCTCCGGCGAGATGCGTGACAAGGAAGCGCTGGACAAGGTTGCTGAGGAGTGGAATAAGATAAGCGATTCCCTGGGATTTGAAAGCCAGAAGGCTATATGGCTTTCACAGCTTGGTGCATGGAAAGAACTCGGATATGTAGATTAGTACTTTCAGGACAACGGGGTATCGATTCTCCTTCGAGTTGATACCCCGAATTGAAATATGTGTCTTCAATCAATGAGGCTGAGATGAAATCAAAAAAAAGACAGAGAGAAGATGTCGCGCTTACCGCGGTAAACAGGAACATTTTCTGGGATAAAAAAAACCAGCTTGCCTACGGCATGATTGCACCCGCATTCTTGATACTCCTTTTTCTGGCCATTGGTCCGATGTTTTTCATGTTTGTGAACGCCTTCAGAACATGGAAGCTTGCGGTTCCCGCTCCCCCTCGATTCAGTGGATTCAAGAATTTTCTGAATTTATTCCAGGATCTCAGATTTGGCAATGCCTTTACGAATACAGTCATTCTTATGGCCAGCGGCATCATTATGCAATCTCTGCTCGGGCTTGGTATTGCGCTGCTTTTGAAAAAACCCTTCAGGCTCAGGCCTGTCGTCATGGCATTGCTGCTCATACCGGTCTTGATTGCTCCGGTCGTGACGGGATTGAACTGGAAACTCATTCTCAACGACATATTCGGCCCGCTCAATTATGTACTGGGCAGTTTAGGGCTCGGACAACCTCTCTGGATAAGCAGCAATCGATTCTGGGGATTGCTTTCGATTCTCATTGTCGATACCTGGCAGTGGACTCCCTTCGTTGCACTTGTGCTGCTTGCAGGGCTTGAAGGGATTCCGAATCAGGTGTATGAGGCTGCGGATGTGGACGGTGCGAAGCCACTCATGGTATTCATCAGGGTCACGCTACCACTCCTGCGGCCAATGTTTGTTCTTATTGTGTTGCTCAGGACGATATTCATTTTCAAGATCTTTGATCCGGTCATGATCCTGACTCAGGGGGGGCCCGGAACAGCAACGGAAACTTTGAGCCTGCTTACCTACAACACAGGATTGAAATATCTTGATATCGGATATGCGATGGCTATGGGGGTGCTGCAAATAATTTTCATGATAATTCTGGCAAATATATTCTTGAAATTCACTACAAGCAGTAAGATCAGTGCACAGGAGTGAAAGAGAATGAAAAAAGCAGAACTGAAAGCCGGTGAAAGCTCGGGAACGAAGGTGGTCCTGAACATTCTGAGGTGGATTTCCATTATCATCGTACTTCTCATTTTTCTCTTTCCTGTATATTGGATCATCAGCGGTTCCTTCAAGGCGCTTGGAGAATTTTATCAACGGCCACCTTCTATGGTACCGAAGAGCCTGATGCTCGATAATTTTAAGAATGCGCTCTCTGTTCGCGGTACAAAGGGATTGATAGACAGCGCCATAATCAGTGTGACGGTAACGATCATTACAATGGTAATCTCTATCCCTGCAAGCTATTCGATAGCGAGGTACAGCCCGGGTGGGCAGCACATATCCTTTTTCATTCTCTCTATACTTTTTCTCCCACCTGTCATCGGCGTTATTCCGTTATTCTTCATTTTTAAAACCCTGAAATTGCTCGACACCTATTTTGTGTTTTTTCTCAGTTACATGTTCTTCAACCTTCCCTTTTGTATATGGATAATGAAAGGATTTTTCGAGGACATTCCCGTCGAGCTCGAGCAGGCGGCAATGGTTGACGGGCACAGCAGGTTTAAAGTGTTTTTCAAAATCGCTATTCCCCTCGCAAGGGCAGGCATTGCAGTTGCGAGTCTGTTCGCATTTATCTTTGCATGGAATGAGCTGATGTTCGCGTCAATTTTTGGGAGAAACAACGTCCAGACCCTTCCACTGGCTCTGCAGGATTATATCGGGAGTACCGGAGTAGCCTGGGGTGAGCTGTCTGCTCTGGCCACAATTGCAGCTATTCCGGGGATACTGCTCGCGATCTTCATGCAACGGTACATTGTCAGGGGTTTGACATTCGGTGCGGTAAAAGGTTGACGAAGGGAGGGAATTATGGAAAACTTTGTATACTTCAATCCTACGAGAGTTGTTTTCGGTAAGAACGCTGAGAGCTCTGTTGGGGAAGAAATGATAAAGCATGGATCAAAAGTGCTCCTCCATCGCTACGGGGATGAATTTGAAAAAAAATCCGGTGTGCTTGAGAGAGTGATGAAATCACTGAAAGCGTGTGGACTTTCAGTGTTTGATTTGACCGGTGTAAAACCGAATCCACGGGTGAGTCTTGTAAGAGATGGAATAAAGCTTGTCAGGGATGAGGGTATTGACTGCGTACTCGCACTGGGAGGGGGGAGTGTCATAGACTCTTCAAAAGCGATTGCCTTTGGTGTTCCCTATGGAGGTGATGTGTGGGACTTTTTTTTAGGGAAGGCAGAAGTCAATGAGACGTTGCCGGTGGGAGTGATCCTCACGATTCCTGCCGCTGGGAGTGAATCAAGCGGGAGTGCGGTGATTACCAATGAGGATGGGTGGTATAAACGGTCGATAGATGGCGTTGACATTATCAGGCCAAAGTTTGCAATCATGAACCCTGAGCTCACGTTTACTCTGCCGCCATATCAGACTGCCTCGGGTGGCTGCGATATAATGTCCCATGTGATGGAGCGGTATTTTTCTGTCACCTCGCACGTTGATCTGACGGATAAGCTCTGTGAGGGAATTTTGAAGACTGTTATAAAAAATCTTCCCATTGTGCTCAAAGAGCCGCAAAATTATGATGCACGTGCGGAAATCATGTGGGCGGGTTCGATTGCACACAATGACCTGGTCGGCACAGGAAGGACACCGGCATGGGCCTGTCACAAAATCGAGCACGAGCTCGGAGGGATGTATGATGTTGCTCATGGAGCTGGATTAACCGCTATCACTCCTTCCTGGATGCGGTACGTGTATAAAGAGAGACTCAATATGTTTCTCAAGTTTGCGGTTCGGGTATGGGATATAGAGTATGATTTCGATGAGCCTGAGGGGGTTGCACTGGAGGGAATACGCAGGCTTGAAAGATTTTTTACAGAAGTCGGGATGCCGGTGAGTCTCGGTGAATTGGGCATAAAGGACGATAGGTACGAGGAGCTGGCCACAAAGTGCGTTGAGGGCGGTCCTGTCGGCTGGTTCCGGTCGCTCGACAAGCAGGATGTGATACAAGTACTGAATATGGCGCGATGAATCGTAAAAAATATACATGGGTGAATATGAAATGAATGAAGAACTTGTTATCGCGCATGATCTGGGAACCTCAGGAAACAAGGCAACCCTGTTTGATACGAAGGGGAAACTTCTTGCGAGCAGCTTTTGCGGATATCAGACGATATACCCGCATCCAGGATGGGCAGAACAGAAACAGGCTGACTGGTGGAATGCGGTTGTTTCTTCGACTAAGGATTTACTGGGAAAAGTTCCGGATGCGAGAAAAAGAATTGTGGCAATAAGCTTCAGTGGACATATGATGTGCTGCTCACCAATCGATAAGGAAGGGAATCCCCTTTGTAACGCAATCATCTGGAGCGACGTGAGAGCTTCAAAACACAGGGAGCGGCTTTCCCGTGAGGTCGGTGACGATACTGCATACAGGGTTACCGGAACGGTTTTCATTGCGAACTATCTCGCTGCAAAGATCCTGTGGTTACAGGAAAATTTTCCGGAGGTATATAAAAAGGCTTATAAATTTTTACAGCCGAAGGATTATATTGCATATCTGCTGACAGGAGTTTTTGTCACAGATTATTCCGATGCATCAGGCACAAACCTGTTTGACATCCAGAAAAAGGTATGGAGTCGGGAAATCCTCACACAGATGGGCATCGATGAAGGAAAGCTCCCGAATCCGATCCCATCCACACGGGTGGCGGGGCAGCTTACAAAACAGGCGGCTGATGCGCTTGAATTGCCAGAAGGGATACCGGTGGTGATAGGGGGAGGAGATGGTCCCTGCGCAACGGTCGGCGCAGGCGCATCAAAACCAGGTGACTGCTACAACATCTATGGAACATCATCCTGGACCTCAGTAACTACTGATGCCCCTCTCTATGACAAGCTGAAGCGAACCTTTATCATATGTCACCTCGATGAAGGCTTGTACATGGGTGTCGGGACAATGCAGTCCGCAGGGGGTTCCTTTGAATGGCTGAATGAATGGCTGGGAAGTGTTGAAGCTTTATTGGGTAAAAGCATCGATATGTCGTCATACAAGATTCTTTCTCTTGAAGCAGAGGCATCGGAGATGGGATCCAAGGGTGTGATTTTTCTCCCCTATTTGATGGGTGAGAGAAGCCCCTACTGGGACAGCGAAGTAAAGGGAGCGTTTCTTGGATTAACAAGAGTTGCAGGGAGAAGCCAGATCATCCGTTCGGTACTGGAAGGCACCGTGTATCATTTGAAGCTCATACTTGATATCCTGGAGGAAAACGGTTCAGAGGTGAAAGAAGTCCGCCTGATAGGTGGAGGCGGCAAGAACAGGTTTCTGAGAAAATTAATGGCCGACATCTGGGGGAAGCCAATCGTTGAGATGCACTACATGGAGGAGGCAACCTCACTGGGTGCAGCGATCGCGGGATTCGTCGGCGTGGGGGTCAAAATGAGCATTCTCGAGGCAGAATCGATGATCCAGAAAAAGGGTGTGGAGTATCCCGATACAAACAACACCGAGCTGTATGGTAAATACTACGAAATATTCAAGGAGTCCTACCTCGCATTGAAACCGATTCACCGAAAGCTCGACAGGCTGATGAGAGAAATTGGAGAAGAGTAACCCTGCAGCGTGCAGTATCTGTTCCATATTTTTCATCTCAGAAAGTTGAAAAGGAGCCCGCAGGATGAAGTTTGAAATGATAAACGAAAAAGTCGTTTTCAGTGATTTTGATCCCGGAGAGGCGCTCAAGCTTGCCGTGTACATTGAAGAAGAGGGGGCGAAATTCTATGATGAGCTGATGAAGAGAGCAAAGGGAAAAGTGATACGAAATGAGCTTGGGTTTTTAAAAAAAGAGGAAACAGGTCACAGCAAGAAATTTGAGAAGTTATACAAAAAATGGTGTAAATGTTCGATGGAGGAGTTGAGGGAGGATGCCCTTGGATTTCTGGCTGAAAAGGGCATATTCGGACCGATCAGGAAGATACACGCAGAGGAAATACTCTGTGACAATGCTGAAGCGCTCAAGCTGGGTGCGACGGTAAAGAAACGAATGATCGCATTTTTCAATGCGCTTCTGGAGAATGCCGATGACCCTTCCGTGAAGAAGATTCTGAAGAAGATCATAGATGAAGAGAAATCGCATCTCGATAAATTAAAAATACTCATGGCATATTGAAAAAAAGACCACCTGGAACTCAAAGGCCAGGTGGTCTTTTCGCACCAAAGAAAACCTTACAGATTTTTTATCTTTTTCTCGAGTAATTTTTCTGCTTCTTCCATTGACGGAATGTCTGAAAGATCGATGTCCTGGTCTTTGGGTAATTCATCCCAGAGGATTTCAACTGCCCATGCAGCAGCTCTTCCCACAACTGTCGGAGCGACCAATTCATGTCCTTCGTGCGCTTCAAAATTATCGAACGCTTCCTGATCAAACACGCCTTCCTTTATGAATTGCGTTGGAAAGCCCAAACAGTGAGTCTGAATATCCTTGCAGATTGCAGATCCATAGGTTTGCTGGAATTTCTTGATAAGCTTATGTCCGAGTATGGAAGCCTTGAGGTCCATTTCTCCTTTTGCCCAGAGAGTGTAATCTCTTCCAAAGAAAAAGCTGAAGGCTACGAGCGGTCCGCAGAAAGCACCGCAGGAATGTAGACCGGAATCAGCTCCACCACCCTGAAGCGCAAGAATGCTTTTGAACAGCTGTGGATTCTTATACCCCAACACAGAGGTAATTGCATGGAATGAAGATTGAGAACAGGACATCCTGTTTTTCTCACTTTCGAATCCAATTTTGAAAGCCAGATTCATGGCTTCCTTTTTTGTGTGCCCATTGATTGTTTGCTCCATAGTGCATCCTCCATAGTGAATTTATACATATTTTCTTCTTGCGATATTCGTGGACTTCTCAATTTTTAATATTCACTGCGGCAGGACCACAGGAAAGATTCCATCGAGAGCGGTTTTTACCTGTTCAGTGATTTCGATTTCGAGAGCCCCGAGGTTGTCCTTCACCTGCTCGACCTTTGTAGCACCGGTGATGACGCTGGTAATTCCGGGCTGTGCCGCTGCCCAGGCAAGCGCAAGCTGAGCCCTTGTGCACCCGAGCTCATCTGCGATCTTTTTCATCTTTTTCACCCGCGCGACATTTTCCTCTGTAAAGGGATTCCCGGGCAGCTGATCCGCTCCCATTCTTGCCACCCGTGAGTCCTTCGGTATTCCCTCGTCGTACTTGCCTGTAAGCACACCAGAACCAAGCGGGCTCCACACGACAACACCGATTCCAAGAGCCTGGGCCACGGGAACGACGTCCCTCTCCACCTGTCCGCGGTACAGCAGGCTGTATTCGGGCTGCTCCACCCGAGGCTTGTAAAGCCCGTGCCGCTCACAGAAGCGAACCGCCTCGCTGATCTGCCATCCTCGCCACTCGCTGGTTCCCCAGTAGAGCACCTTGCCCTGATGGATCAAATCATCCATTGCCCTGATCGTCTCTTCCATGGGTGTCTCCGGATCGAACCGGTGGCAGTAGTAGATGTCAAAGTAGTCGGTTTCCATTCGCCTCAGGCTCTTTTCCACGGATTCCATGACGTGCTTCCGTGACAGCCCCCTGTCATTTATGTCCTCACTCATTGGCCAGAATGTCTTGCTCGCGATCACGAGCTCATGCCTGGGAAAATCCTTCAGCACCTTTGCCGCTGCAAGCTCGCATTCACCGCAGGCATAAATATCGGCAAGATCAATGTAGTTCATCCCGCCTTCGATGGCGGTAGAGAGTATCTTTTTAGTGAGCGAAAGATCCTTTATGCTCTCGCCAAAAGTTGTCCAGCCTCCGATGCTGTAGGTACTGACTTTCATACCGCAGGTTCCCATGCTTCTGTAGGTCATTTCTTTTTTTGGCATACAGCATACTCCTTGAGTAGAGGTATATTGATTTACATTTCTTTTCTGTGTTGGACCCTGTCGATCACCACTGTCACTATGATGAGTGCGCCGATGAATACCCTTTGCCAGTAGGGTGTTACTCCTATCAGATTCAGACCATTCCTCAGGATTCCAAGGATGAGAGTTCCCACTATCGTCTTCCAGATTCCGCCCCTCCCCCCGAAGAGGCTGGTTCCTCCGATTATCACAGAAGCGATTGCATCCAGATTGTGTGATTCTGCAGCGATTGGTTGACCGGAGTTCACTCTCCCGGCGAGTATCACACCTGATATGCCTGACATTGCAGAGCACACGCCGAATATGACTATCTTGTACATGTCGACCGGGATGCCGGATAGACGAGAGGCTTCCTTGTTCCCCCCAATTGCGTAGATACCTCTTCCGAACTTGGTCTGGGAGAGGAAAAACCAGCATATCACCGCGAGAGTCAGAAAGAGAATGGCAGGAAATGGTATTATTCCGATTCGTCCCTGGCCGATGAATTTGAAGCTGTCGGTGAGTCCTGAGATCGGGTGTCCTTCAGAGATGATCAGTGCAAAACCCCGTGCAATTGTGAGCATCCCCAGGGTAACCACAAAGGAATGTACCCCAAGCTTCGCCACAATTATTCCCATTACGATTCCCATGGCAAAACAGAATACGATCGTAAGCGCGATGGCTGGGAAGGTGCTCCAGCCGTTCAGCACCTGGAAGTGTGCGGCAACAACACCCGCAAAGGCTGACATGGAACCCACGGAAAGGTCTATCTCTGCCATGAGGATTACAAAGGTCATACCGCAGGCGGTAATTCCGATCATCGAGCTCTGCAAGAATATGTTGAGCAGGTTCCTTCTCGTGAGAAAAACCGGAGAAGATATTCCCATGCCGATTATGATGAAAATAAAGACAATGAGGATCGTCTGCTCCTTGAGGAAAGTGATAAAAAAGTTCACTAAAGACTGGGAAAATTTTTTCTTTCCGTTACTTCCATTCCCTCTGCCTATCGCCATACCTTTCCCTTTCAGTTAAGCGAAAATTAAAATATGTATTCATAAATATGTATTCATATAGTAGAATAAAGGGCAAAAAAAAGCCACTTCTTTACCCACACCTATTTGTTACATGGTATACCGAATCCTCTCCCTGATCCTCAGCCCTGATATTCCTGTAGAAAAAGTAGGAAAATCCCTCAGACCGTGCATGTGCCCCATCCCTCTCAGGGATAAATAAATGGAGCAAGGGATTGAAGGATCAATCCCTCGCTCACTTTTCTATACGCACACTCTTCAGGAAGGAGGCCTATTCGTTTGCGATGAGAGAATAGAAGTCCCCGGTGTCAAGATTTTCCTTCGTGATGATCCATGGGGGCATCTCATAGTCTTTTTCGGCCGGCGGCTTCCCCTGGAGATATGCAACGAGCCTTCTCAGAACCTCCGGCGCCTGTCCTATGGGGTACTGCACAGTGCAGTCTGCCTGTCCGTCCCTCACTGCTCTCAGGCCGTCTGGTACGCCGTCATATCCCGTGATCACGACGTCCTTTACGTTGATCCCTGCGGTTACTATCGCCTGTATTGCACCCATCATCATGTCGTCGTTCTGGCACACAAC
>Ga0180437_10008199_pt1 | contig 13337 bp, 10 predicted proteins | sample SS_ome_4_FD_132410 | JGI IMG/M metagenome (GOLD analysis project Ga0180437, IMG submission 132410) | Hypersaline lake sediment archaeal communities from the Salton Sea, California, USA - SS_3_D_1 metaG | ecosystem: Environmental > Aquatic > Non-marine Saline and Alkaline > Hypersaline >...
ATGCTGAATAATTGGTTCGTGACAGGGAAATGAGGCGCTGGGAAACCACATTAAATCTTTTACCCCTATTTCCGCAGCCGTATCAAAAACCGCATTTGCCACAAAATCGCCATTTCGAAAATGGTGATGTGTCGAAATGGTCATGCCGTTTTTAATACCAGCTTTTAAAAGGGCTGTTTTCAGATCAGGCACTAATTTATTTCCATCCGCCGGGTAATTCGCACACGAGCGAATGGGAGGGGCAGCTTTCTTTCCGATGGGATGATATTTCCCCACTCCCTGAAATGGAATCACCGGTTTTCCGTTAACTTCGGTGGGTACTTTTCGTCCGGCCGCATTGATTGTAAATTTAGATGTCATGTGAAGCCCCTCCTTCCCGCCAGGAGGCTTTAATCAATCCGCTTTTCACCGCTAAGGTAACAATTCTTTGCGCCCGCTTGACCACCGGCGGATCAATCATTTTGCTGCCGATGGCAATCACACCGAGACCCTTTGCCTGCGCCTGCTCGAAGGCCAGGACAATCTCTTGAGCGCGCATGATTTCGCTGGAAGTGGGCGCAAAGGCATCATGAATGGGCTGAATTTGACGGGGATGAATGCACCCCTTGCCTTCAAATCCCAGCGATTTCGCCTCTAAAACGCTGGCACGTAAACCCTCCATGTCGGTAACATCACTGAAGACGGTATCAATTGCCTGGAACCCGGCAGCTCGCGCCGCATTAACAATTTGGGACCGGGCCCAGAAACTTTCCCGACCATCGAGGGTGCGCGGTACCCCCAGATCGGCGGTATAATCCTCAAGACCAATCGTAAGCGCCACATTATTCGGCGAAGCCGAGGCAATTTCAAAGGCCTTAATCACACCTAAGGCACTTTCAATGATCGGCATAAAATAAACCATTCGTGACTGATTTACGCTTGCCAAAATTTCAGCGGTTTTTTGTTCGACCTGTTGCACCTGTTCGGCACTTTCACATTTTGGAATTAATACCACGTGAACATTACAGGGAATTATCTGTTCAAGATCGTTGAGACCCTGTGGTAGCTGATTAATGCGGAGCATCCGTTCGGCCCCATAAAAATCAACCTGGCACAACGCATTGCGAACCAGAATCGCGGCGGCATCTTTTTCCGGCGGAGCCACACTATCTTCTAAATCGAGAATGATGCCATCAGGCTGGTGCAAGCCGGCATTAATCATAAATTTTGGTTCATTCCCTGGAAGGTAAAGTCGCGACCGACGAAAGCGCTCACGGGTGGTGGCATACGTACAACAATCACGGATCTCAGGTAGATACGCCTGATTAATATCCGGGCAACAACGCTTGATCGCCGCCTCGAGCCGCGCCATAATCACAAAGGGGAGCGCTCCCTCGTCTACCATCTCTATTTGGGCATGCTGTATTTTAAAAAAATTGAAAACGCTCTGAATAATTTTTTGAATATTCTCCTGATACAAAAATGCCACTTTGCTTTTCAAATCGATATTTATCCCGCCGGCATCACGCAAGGTTACTTTTACCCAACAATCAGAACGGATATCGTCACCCCTGTGGCCGGCTTCGGCTGTTGGCGGCATCAATGACCTCCTTATATTTTACAAGTGGCAAGAATATATAAAAACCGCGAATGAAAATCAACAAGTAAAATAGATTTATTAATTTAGTAAATCCCTTTTATGATTCTGTTGATTTATACATTTATAACCACGAGAAAGTCGGTTTTGCGTCGTCATTTAAATGGCTCGGACCCGATCGCCAACCTTCACCGGAGTTATTGACGGCAACGGTTTCATTGAATAGGGATCGACCATCAGCTTCTCTCGGTTATTTTTCACCGGCGTTGATGCTTCAACCATTAATTCACTCAATGTCTTTCTCTCAGACGCGTCCTCAGCCTTTTGTTCGGTCACTCCGATCGCTATTTTATCCTGAACATGTTCAATGATAATATGTCCCTTGGGAACTTCAATTTTTCCTAGCGAGACTCCGGTATCCGGGTCTAAAATTTCATCCCCTTCTTCATAAATGACAAATTTTTGATTCAATATAACCCCATCCCGGCTTCCAACATTTATGACGACTTTTGTATCGTCAATGATTTGGGCAATTTTACCCCGAATACTCATACCGCGCCTCCCATGAATCGAGTGAATTTTAATGATAAAATACAACAGGAAAAGAATGAAAGTTATCTGCTCAACTCAACGTTACTATTCGCTTCTTTCCAGGACCGCCTGAAAACGATCGAGAATTTCAAGAATTTTTAAGACAAATAAAGGCAGGTCTACCACTTCTCCCGCCGTTAGCGTGCGGGCATCGAACGTAACCGGTGCTTCGGAACGAATGGCCCCGGCTTCCCGCAGCACAATATCCATAAATGGTAAATGCCGCGCGGAACAGCGCCGATACTCTAAAATTCCGCTTCGCGCCAGAATATTCACACCACTGTCAATCGCCGCCACCACCGTTCCCCGGAGATACGCCTCGTGAATCAAAATAAACACCGCTTGCGAAGCCACCAGGCCGCCGGGGATAATTAACAAATCCCAGTGTTCCCGCAGCGCCTGAAAAAAGTCGATGGTTGTGCTGATACGTTGTTCCCATTTGCCCGGATAAACCGGTAGCCCCACGCGTTCTCCGATGAGTTCAGGAAAGTAACCCTCTTCTCGAAGGCGAAAAAAAGGATATTGAACCTGTAAAAAATGAAATCCGTCCCCTAACAAAATACCGATTTTAAATTGGATGACGTTCATTTAAGCTAAAATCACTTCCCTCTCCGAAGAAACGCCGCGGATGGGCGTACCAGTGAGACTGTTTAATGTTTTTTGAATGACTTTTTCAGATGTAATATATTCAATCTTCTGATAATAAAATTGGTTCCCTTTTTTTTCCCGCAACCGCAGCCCCTTAAGTTGCTGATTCAGAAAAAATTCTCTAAGCAAAATGCACCCGATTTGTTCCCTTGATAATCGTTTTGGGGCGATCAGGGTGTTCCCTGCCTCATCTTTAAGCCACTGATAAAATCCGCTTGACGGAATGCACTCAGTGTCAATCAACTGTTTGATAAAATTCAATAAGCGAATAATCCGAAATAAGGTGACAATGTCGGTGCGGCTAAAATTTTCGGTTTCTACCGGCACGGCACTGGAACGAAACAATGAGAAAGTATTAGACTGAATATAATTTCTTTGTAAACAATATTCGTAAACGGGACTCCCCGGTGGCGGATAAAAAATACTGGGCCCAATCAGTACCTTTAACCGGGCCAGGGAAATAATATCCTCAATCATCTTTTCAATGGTATCCTGAGGCAATCCCACAATTAAATAGGCGACCACCTTCAATTGATATTTGGCAGCCAATTGAACTATCTGAAAAAAATATTCACTGGATTGATTCCGGGCCAACCTTTTTAACATATTGGGATTACCACTGACTAACGGTACATTTAACCATTCAAATCCCGCCAGGTACATTAACTCGAGCAGCTCCTCGTCCAATGTGTCGGCGGCAATGCCGTTCATGGCCGATAATTTCAGTTGACGCTTGCCAAATTGAATAATAATTGACTGCCAGAGCTGTTTCGCCCGCAACGGATTATATAATAAATTATCATCCTCAAAATCAAATTCGCCAATACCCTGATTAATCCAATACTCGATTTCCTGTAAAACATTAACGAGCGAGCGGTAGCGAATTGTTTGGCCCATCACCTTCCGAATGGTACAAAAATGACAATTATTGGGACAGCCACGGGACGTCAATATCATTTTAGCGGTATCAGGAGTATACTTTTTGGGAAAAGGTAATTGATCAAGCGGTTGAATATGTCGTGTTGGCCAATTGATTCGCACCCTTCCATTGTCGCGGAAACCGATTCCGGTTAACGCCGCTAATTTCTCACGGCTGTTTTTAAAAACCAAGCGGATTAATTCGAGAAATGTAGCTTCACCTTCACCCAATACAACAAAATCAAAACAGTTATTTGTCAACGTCATTTCCGGTGTCACGGTCACATGATGCCCGCCCACCACAACGGGTACAGACGGATGGATTATTTTACAAATCCGTGCCACCTGAACGGTGGCACTAAAATAAGGCGTAAAATTGGCCGTAATCCCGATTAAATCCGGGGAGAACGTTTTGATACGTTCAGTTAGTTCATTGAAACTGAGCCCAAAATGATAATAATACGTAAACAGCCGGAAAGGACTCACATCATTGAGGGGATAAAAAACACGCAGATAATCGAGTTCAGGCGGAAGCTGGATTTTTTGTTTTTGATTTTGGGCGAGTGCATTCAGTACGGTCACTTTAAATTGTGCCTGTTCCAGCACCGCTGCCAGATACGCTAAACCGAGTGGTTCCTGCCGAATATGAGTTTGATAAAAATCTTCAATCGGTGGATTGATAAGTAAAATATGCTTTTGAGGACTTTCTGTCAATTTTACAAATTTAATTATTGAATAAACGAATTGCAAACGGCACTTAATTTAAATCATTTTCTGATTTAATGCAAGTTTTATTTTCTGCTTGTAATTCGATTGAATATTTTTTATATTGAATGAAATTCAAGTCGGGATTAAAAATTTATTCTTTTATTTCTCACCAAATCAGGGAATAAAATGTCAACCAAAAACCGCGCATTAATCGAACAGGATCTCATTTTAATTTATGTACAGGACCAACCGGCTTTTTATGCCCGAGTCGAAAAAATAATAGCTGATGTAAAAAAAGGCTGGTGGCGGGTAACCATGCTGGTATTACAGGTGCCATTAAAAATGGCAACCTGGATCATTGATGAAGAACAAATTCGAGGAGCCGATTTTACAATGGGAGGGATTCCGATTCGAATTGAACGAGTGATTCCACCTGAGTTGCCTGAGGAAACCGCTTCTGAGGAAGAGACAACAGTAGAGAAACCAGTGGCAACTGTACGTCACCTGAAAAAGGAAACTCCACCCGACGCTGCCCCTGAAAAACCTCGCTCCGGTGCCCGCATTTTTACTCTTGAAAAACCAAAATCAAAAGAATAAAACGGTTGACCTTCGAAGTTTATCTACTTGATCATCGAGCTATTCAATTAAAACAAAGTGATCTGGAAGTCAAACATGTGCATGCCTTCACTTTTTTGACCGGGTTCTTTCGTAATTTCATAACGATAATAGGTGTAATTGAATTGAATCAACCGGAGATCCAGACCTACTCCCGCTGTCGGGTACCCTTGATTAAAACCCAACCGGAATCTTAATACCGGTACCTGGTATTCGGCGCCCAGATGAAATTTATTAAAAAGCTTCTCCCCTTCCCGATTAAAAAAATCTTCCAATTCAGCCGCTAAATTCAAGCGGGGCAAGGGTTGAGAAAACACCCCGATTCTGAGATTCGTTGGCGTGTTGATACCGTCGATTTGCCCCAAAAAATCCTGAAGTGTGGCACCCAATTTAAGGTTGGGAGCCAGATCATAAACCGCCCCTAAATCAAGTCCGTAGCCGGATTTTGCTTCCTTAAGCTCAGCCCTCCCTTCTTCCCAGGTATCTTCCAGGCCATTTATTTCTTCAACCTGAATTTTCATTATTGGCGCCGAATTACGCCGAATAATTTTTAAATTGGCACCGAGGGCCAGATTTTCCATGAACTGTCGCCCGTAGCCCAGAGCAAAAACCAGATCATTAAAAACCTGGACTTGAAATTTAGGAATCAACAAGCCCACATCCGGTCGAATTTGCAGGCTGGAAACATTGTAAATCCCAAAAGCAAAATTCGAAATATTCACCCCAATCGACGGGACGGCCTGCCCCCGATACCAGATATTGTCTAATGGAGCGGCGTCCCGGCGTAATTGTTCAATCAGGGCATCGCTTTCTTTGGCAGTGAGTTTGGGGGTGTATTTTTGGTCGAGTTTTTTGAAATCATCGGAATGGTCTACCATGTAATCAATAACATCAAAAAAGGCGGTGCTGGTCTGAACCTGCACGCCGGCCAAGGTCAACTTAAAACTTTTCGAAGCCAGCAGCGCCGGGTTGTAATTGTACGCAAAAGTACCAACAGCATTGACCACGCCAGCGCCCCCCATTGCCTGGCACCTTAAATCCGGGAAATAGACCGGACGGGTGGTTTCACTGGCGGTCAGGCAAAAGGTAAAAGTAAATATTATAAAAAGAATAAAGCCAATTATTTTTGTTATCATTAGAGCTTCTCCTTAAACCAAGATCATGATTCGTTAGAAAATATCAGGCCTGTTTTTTTAATTCGGAAGCGAATGGTTTTTTAGATCGGTTGATTGATGATACTGTTTAATTCGGTTTGTAATTGATTCATCACATCTTCGAGCTCCTCTGTGTCGATATATTCCGAGGCAAAAGTTTCCACCAGCGCCACCACGCCGTCACCTAAAAAAAGTACCGAATTTTTCACGGCGTCAGCCACTTCATTGGGGTCAAAATCCGGCGGCAGAACCACTTGATAATCAATCAAGCGGTCGCTGGGAGAGTAAACCATGAAATAGATGTCATTCTCGTCGATCATGCCATCGTTATTGGTGTCGCGGAATTGTAAAATTCCGCGAGATAAAGAAAACAACGAGTATTCAAACTTAATATCTTCTTTTTTAATAGTACCGTGGGTCTTTTGTTTGAAAATTGGCTCAATATCTCGATGACAGGTAGTCACCACCTGATAAATTTCATTCTTATAAGCCCGGTCTTCCGCCAAAGTCATATTGGGTTCTTTGGAATAAAGCGGGAGCAAAAAAACGTTGTTGATTTGGGGCGGGCGGGTCACATCGCGGGCAACCGAAAGAAAATTAACCGTTGATTCAAAGACGGTGGCTTTGGCGTGATAATAACGATAATCGGAGCGTTCCGGATCCTCTGCCATGGCTTCGGCAAATTTCTGTTTGGCTTCATCAAACTTTTTCTCGTTAAAAAGCTTGATGCCTTCATAATACAAATCATCAGAGGAAGATGATGTCCAACTGAAAATATTACAACCGGTGAAGATAAGCGCTAAACCAGCTATCAAAATTAATTTTTGTTTCATAAAAAGTCCCTCACTCGATTAATAATTGAATTGATAAAAAAAATTTCGAATTGTACAGGATTAAAATTCAGAATGACTTATAAAAAAGGTACTCTTTTCAATATTAAATGTCAATAGAAAAATGAGAATAATTTTAAGGAATGAATTTCATTTGAATGGTGTCTGGCCGGTAATTTTGGCAAGCATTTGACTGGCTTGATTTTTTAAAGGAAAATTTATTTTAACCGTTTTTATTTCTTCCAGTTCTTGAATGGCGCGATCTTTATCTCCCAGTTGAGATGCGGCAATGGCCAGGTAATAACGGGCTGAAAAATTATTACGATTTAAACGAAGCGCCTCTTCCAACATTTCACGGGCTTCCGGGTACCTTTTCTGAGCACAGAGACTTTTGCCGCCTAATAAATACACCACACTGTCGCTTTTCCCCAGTTTTAAAGCCGTTTGGACGGCTTGATAACATTCCGCCATTTGCTGTTTGAAGTTCAGGGCCACGGCCAGTTCTTTGTAATAGCTACCCTTTTCATCAATTGAAATGGCTTTCTTAAAAGCGGCGATTGCCTGATCAATTTTATTCGAGCGCATCTGAACTTCGCCTAATGCACACCAGACATAAGAATCATCCGCTTTAAGTGATAAATAGCGTTGATACATGGTCTCGGCTTTCAAATAATCCCCGGCCAGGTACGCCAGAAATCCCTCGGAATAAAAATCCTCCGGATTGGCATGGGGGTCCGGAACCTCGGCTGTCACCGGGGAAGGGCCGGGTTCCGGAGATACTTTTGTTTTAACAATTGCCCTTTTGGCGTAGTTCGCCAGTTGCTGGGTTTTGTCTAACTCGATTACTTTGTGAAAGCAATCATTCGCCTTTTCAACCTGACCCTGAAGCGAATAAATTTTTGCCAATCCCATATAAGCCCGGGCTTCGGTCGGCACCAGTTCAAGTGTCTTCTGATACATTTTAAGCGCGTCATCGTATTTTCGAAGAATACTAGAGACAATGCCTAAATTTAAATAGGAGGGTACGTGGTCCAGATAGAAGAATAAATTATTTCGAATATATTCCTCGGCAAACTCGAATTTGCGTAATTTTAAAAAGAGCGTTCCCAGGTACAAAAAGACTTTCGGATAGACAGGACACAACTCCAAGACTTTCTTAAATGGTTCAATTGATTCGGCGAACTTGCTGGACTCCAAATAGGCCAAACCCAAATAGAAATGATAATCCGGGTCAGACGGATTAAAATTAATCGCTTCCTGCCAACTCTCAATCGCTTTGCTGTAATCTTTTTCCTTGGCAAAGCCCAGCGCTTTTTTATGAAAAAATTCGGCCTTATTATCAATTTTAGGAATATACCATTTGACGTTTACAACGGTTTGATTCACGGAAATAGCCATTTCACCAGGAAAATCACCAAACTTTTCGTAGAGCTTCTGCTTAATTTGTTCTTCAGGGGACAAATCTTCGGTGACTTCTGAATTGATGTTAAACGATTTTAAAGGCAATTGGTTGGAAATGACTTTTCTTATTTTTTTTTCGACCATAAATCAGTCACTATCTTTTAAATTATCTGAAATCAGCATTATTTACAATTACTTCTTTTCGTCACGGTCATTCAAATTCAACTATGGTGATGATAATTTTTTTCCCGATCTAAAAATGAAAATCCATTTAATAAGTACTGAATTTGGGAGTTGATTTAGCCAGATAAAGGTTACTCGATATGTTTTCAACCTTGAGAGTGATTTGGCAGATATAAAATTTATCATTTTAACCTTCACAGAGTTGCAATACGTATGCCAGCGCAGTCAACTTTAAGGTAAGTTATTATCCAGGCACTGCTTCTAATTTAATACCTGAACTACTAACACGAGGAAAAATAAGGGAACATATCTGAAATATCTCAAGTGACAATAACAAAATTTCTTGATCCTTAGACCAGTTGCAAAGGGAACCAATGAAATCCTTTAATTTCAATCCTGAATATTGGTTAATTCTGTTTGTTTCGGGCTTCTGGTTTTTCACAAATGCCCTGCCACAAACAAATGATCAATTAAAATCAATTGAACGGTCAATTGATGCCTACGCCTTATATGAATTACCGGAAATAGAAACCACTTTAAAAAATATTGTTGCCACCGATCCAGCGAACGTCAAAGCCTACTCACTGCTGGGAAGATTGGAAATGCGCCGCCAGGATTGGGGAGATGCCAAAGACTGGTTTGATAAAATATTTAAATACGAATCCGAAAGCAAGCTTGCGCATTATTATTTGGGTATCTGTGACCGCGAGGATGGGATTACCAAAGTACCGCTGCGTATTATTCTCTGGCGAAATGCACGAAAACATTTTGAAAAGGTCATTGCCAGCGATTCCTCATTTAAAGATGTGTTTCTCCAGTATGCCTGGCTTAAACGTTACCAAAAAGATTATGCCGAGGCTATTGATTTGTGTTTAACACAGATTTCGATCAATACCCCCCAAAATCCCGTTAAAGAAATATTCTGGTTTTACGATGACTTCATTGCCAATGGTGGTATTAGTTCAATCAATCCGCTGAAAGGTGGCAATGAATATGTTGAAGAGTGGCTAAAGGCTCGCCATTCGATTTATGACCGCTTTGCCCTGGCTGAGCACTGGCGGCGTCAGGGGAAATTTGCTTCCGCTGATTCGCTTTTCCGACGAGTCCTGGCAGAACCAGACCATATTCTCCACATCCCGATCTATTTAGCACGGGTTAGGTTATACTATGAAACGGGACCGACAACAAAGGCTGAAGAGATTTATTGGCAAGCCATCGAGCACGTGCGAAATTTTTTTGATTTCGAATTCATTTTTGATGATATGCACTATATTTTTACGGATCGAGAATTTGCCCTGAAATTCAAAACTGCGGAGGATGCTCAATATTTTTGCCGAACTTTCTGGCGGAAAAAAGACCCCTTACCGGCGGCGCCCTTCAATGTGCGGCTGGCGGAACATTATCGACGTTTAATTTATGCTGAAAAAAATTACCGTTACGATGGTTTTCGATTATTTGTCAATGATCCGGATCGACTGCGGATACTCCACTACCCGGAAGTATTTCATCATAATCGAATTTTAAACGATCGTGGATTGATCTATATTCGTTTTGGGCCACCTGACGAAACCGCCATGAGCTTATCCCAATCTACGGTTTTAAATGAGTCCTGGCTCTATTATCCCCGGGAATCATCCCCGAAACTTATTTTTCACTTTGAAGTGCACGGAGGGCCGGGTTGCTGGCGTTTAACCCCAATCCTTTCAAACTGGTCAGCGTATGAAGACCGCCTGGGATGGGATAATAAAATGGCTGAATATTATATGGCTCACGATTTATTAACCCGCTTTCAAGTTGAATCGGAAATGAAACTGGAGTCCCGCCAGATTGTCGCCTGGGCTCTTGAAAATGAATTTCATACGTGGAGTGACCAACTGGAACCGATTCCGATGAACATTCAGGCAAAGCGTTTTTACGGTGATTCCAGTGAATATATTGCTGAAATTTCGATTGCGGCACCCGTTAATGCGTTGTTTAATCCCGAAGCACCGCCGGACACAATTGAACTGGAAACTGGCGCCGTGGTATTTGATGTGGGGTGGCGGGAACTTCAACGAGAAACCCGTCAAAATAAGATTGTCCGCAATGAATCCTCATTTTTTTATCAGCAAAATTATATTCGGAAATTCCGCTTTGGATTTGACCAACAAAAAGTACGCTGTGCCAGCCATCTTCGTCAAATCGGTCTCGAAAAACTCAACGGATTTAAATTCGACCTTGATTTCAGTCCCTTTAAAACCGACTCGCTGATGTGTAGTGATATTGAGTTAGCTTATCAGATTGAGCCATCAAACCAAAGCATGGAATTTACGAAAAATGGCCTCAGCATCATTCCGAATCCCACGGCCCAATTCAAGCGAACCGATCCGATTTATATTTATTATGAGATTTATAATTTAAATCCGAATACGGCCGGTCACACCCATTACGAAGTTGAATATACCGCAACCACCGTTTCATCCAAAGCCAATGTTATTCAAAAACTCTGGTCCCGAATTAGCGGTAACCAAAAAAAGTCGATCTCTATTCGAAACACCCACGAGGGGACCCAATCAACTTCACGCGAATATTTGGCCCTGGATTTTTCCCAATTTAATCCGTCAGTGGTGAAACTAAAAGTTAAAGTCATCGATATAATAACCACTGCTTCGTATGAAACTGAAACTGAGTTCGAATTATTTTAATCCATTTCACAGGACAACCAGACATTATTAACATAGTTTTTCCATTTTATAACGCCTGCTTCGCTGTAAAACAATCCTGGCGTGAATCCATTTTTTGGTAGAGGAATAATGCTGCTTGATAAATTGTGGGAAAAGGGCAAAGAATTTTTAGGGATTCAATACCCGATTATGTCCGGGGCGATGACCTGGATTTCCAACCATAAACTTGTTTCCGCAGTCTCAAATGCCGGAGCCTTTGGCTGTCTTGCCGGAGGCAATATGCCGCCTGCCGACTTTGCTGCCGAAATTGATAAAACCCGTCAGTTAACCAAAAATCCTTTCGCGGCCAATCTGATCACAATTGCACCGAATTATCAAAAACAGCTCGAAATCGTTCTGGAGAAACAACTCCCCTTTGTTATTTTTGCCGGTAGTTTTCCGCGGGCTTCTGAAATCAAGCGGGCAAAATCCGCCGGGACAAAAGTCCTGACCTTTGCTTCGAATGAATCGATTGCGAAACGAATGATTGATTCCGGCGTGGATGCGCTGATTTTGGAGGGAAGCGAGGCCGGCGGACACATTGGCCACGTTTCATTGATCATTCTGTTACAGCAAGTATTATTCGCTTTTGACAATGTCCCGATTTTTGTAGCCGGTGGAATCGCTACCGGCCGACTTATTGCCCACCTGCTTTTAATGGGTGCGGCTGGCATCCAAATGGGAACCCGTTTTGTCACCACCGAAGAATGTGAAGTCCATCCCAATTTTAAAGCCGCCTTTCAAAAAGCACGTGCCCGAGAAGCCGTCGCGACCCCGGCCGTGGGTTCTGAATTACACGTTGTGGCGGTCCGGGCGATTAAAAACAAAGGAATGGAAGAATTTACCGATCTTCAAATGGAGCTCATTCATAAAAAACGCAAGGGTGAAATTACCATGAAAGAGGCGCAATTTCAGGTGGAAAACTTTTGGATCGGCGCGCTTCGTCGCGCTGTTCAGGAAGGGGATGTCGAACGTGGCTCGCTCATGGCCGGGCAAAGTGTGGGACTGGTTCATAGAATTCAAACATTAAAAGAATTATTTGATGAAATTATCAGTGATGCTGAATCCGAATTACAACGCATTTACCAGAAATTAGTTAAGATTTAAATCTATTGCAAGGTTCTGTATTTCCGGTTCAGAGGCTGTAACATTTTAATCGTAGGTAGTATAAAGGATTTAATCTAAGGTGGATATAAATTAATTCTCAATTTTATTTTTTCCATTTTTCCAACTGATTGAAACGACCCAATAGATGAAAAAATATAGTAACACTGATTCTTTCAAGAACCTCAAATTTCGAGGTATGACCAGATGTTAAAAAAATTGGTACTTTTAAACGTTGTGATTTATTTTTTGCTTTTTATGCAAATTACCATTGCCTTCACAAATGACAACACGGCCCCCCAGGTGACGCAACTCTCGTTGGCAATTCATATTACTGAAATTAAAATTAAAGATGATAAAGATGTGGATAATGACGGCGAATTTCATTTCTGGCGTAAAATGAACGGGCAGAATGTCCGTCTCCCCCAAAATGGTGAAATCACTCGGAAAAAAAATGAATACATTCTTCCCACCGATCCGAATCTCGGTAATGAAGCATTCTGGAATTACAGTTGGTTCGAAAATGGCACATTTACCCGCAAAATTGAATTTGACGCCTGGGAAGCCGACACCTGGCCCGATAATGATGATTACCTGGATAAGGTGAGTACTGACTTAGACCTGTCAACTTTCCAGTTCATCAATGAAAATACCAATCACCAACTTGAAAATAGTAATTACCACATTCGTTTCACCATTACCTGTATTCCCCAGATATTTTCAAACACCCATCCTGATTCGACGAAAACTTATGAGAAGGCCACGCTGGCCCTGAATTGGGCACCCCTGATGCCAGCGGTAGGAATTATTGGCTACAGTTATTCCATTGATGAATTGCCCCAAACTGAACCCGACGAATTCTTTGAGGGGACTTACACCACGTTTTCACTGCATCTGCGGGAGGACA
>Ga0180437_10008201_pt1 | contig 13336 bp, 6 predicted proteins | sample SS_ome_4_FD_132410 | JGI IMG/M metagenome (GOLD analysis project Ga0180437, IMG submission 132410) | Hypersaline lake sediment archaeal communities from the Salton Sea, California, USA - SS_3_D_1 metaG | ecosystem: Environmental > Aquatic > Non-marine Saline and Alkaline > Hypersaline > Sediment...
ACTTGGCAAATATTGCGTACAATGAAGGTTCCAATTCTGTGGCTTTTCAAATCGCTTTCGATGACTGGGTTGAAACTTCTGGAGCCATCATTGTAATCGATACCTATCAAATACGGTTTGTCTTGGAGGAGCCGTATTCCCCATTCATTGCAGTATTATCCACTTCTATTGGTTCTATTATGAGTCCTTCTTATGCCTTAGCAAACGCCCCAATATTCCGAAACTGGGAAAGTTATGGTGTCGATTATGGTGAGTCTGTCAATGAAATGAGTTGGAGTATGTGCGGGACTGGCCCCTACATGTTTACTGAGTGGACTCTAGGAGAACAAATTGTACTCGAAATTAATCCTGATTATTGGATTAAATCTGAATACTTTGGAGAAAGTAATGGTATTGGTTCTATCAGTATGGTCACAATAAAGACCAATGATGATACAAATTCAAGGGTCTCGAAACTTGAGACCGGGGAAATCGATGGCTGTTATTTGTCGAAAAACGATGCCTCTCATGTCTTTGACCCATTTCTTTGGGAAAGCACAAATCCTGATATTTTTGTTTCATATAGTGGTGCTAGCTATACATTGTCTTTTGTAGGGTTTAATCTTGGTACAATTAGGATAGATGATAGTAATTATACTTCTCCATTCAGTAATGTGCATTTCCGAAGAGCAATCATCAATACACCTATACCTGATATCGTGATTAATGCATCACTGTTTGGTCTGGGATTTCCAGCCCTTGGTCCAATCCCCTATGGAATGTATGGCCACAATGGAACTGCATTCTTTGGGGACACGTATAACTTCACTAAGGCTGTTGAAGAATGGAATCTTGCCATGCAGAACCCTACCTTTATTGATTCACTGAATGCTCTAGGGAATGACCTACCAATCTACTATGTGTTGACTTCGCTGGAGCCACCTGAGTTCTATGAGATTCTGCAAAATACCCTCAATGAGCTATGGATTCAATCAAGTACCAATCTAACCGGACTCGTTCAACCCATGAGGTGTACACTTCAGGGTCTTAGTTGGGGAAATTATCTCGACATCCTTCGACAGGGCAACATGTTGATTCACCTCATAGGCTGGACTCCTGATCTTGCAGATCCAGATGACTTTCTGCAACCTCTTGTTTATCACAAAGGTGTGTATGCTAGAAGAATTGGGTACAACAACACAGATGTCAACAATTGGTGTGATATCCAAAGATCAACAACTGGAGATGAGCGCATTCAGTATCTCAACCTAATTCAAGAACAAGTTGCATCAGATGCCCCATACCTCTGGTTAGCTCAGGAAACAGAGTTTCGGGTTTGGAGAACCTGGTTGTATGGTGATGGTCTTGTGTACAATCCCATGCATCAGATTTACTTCTACCATGTGTATAAGGAAGGGGTTCCTGAAGTTACTGACCCTCTAAGAGATCTTCTCATAATTGGGATATCCATTGAGGTCGTCATCATCGCAACTCTGGTTGTCTATCGATTTAGTAGGCAGCTACAGCAGACCAGTTCTACATGAGTGGTAATGTTGTCACTACTACCAATGAAAGGATGAACGAACTCATTATGACAGCTGACCACGTGTTTTCTAACTGAAATGAAGACCAGATTATAATCACTGTAGCCAATAGTTGTACCAATACGATGCGCACCCAGAGCACACCAATCAGGACAATCCTCCCACCTTCAACGCCTGCTATGGTAGTCCCAAGTATGGTAAGGATTGTCAAGAGTGCTACAAGGGCAAACTTGGAGAAGAATGCAAAGAGCACAATCTTCGCTTTTTTGAAAAGTTTACCCTCCTCTCTATTATTCAATAGCAATCCTCGAATCCAAGCTGCCTCAAATAGAAAGAAAGGAACCGTAAGTATGGTGAGAAGAAGGATATTGAGACCTCGGATTCCAACTGGCCATTTCACCAAGACAAGCAGGATTGCTGGGTGTGTTGGAGCCCCAGCAAGTCCAAGCCAGATAAGGAACCAGACAATGCCAATACTAGCAACTAGAAGATTCTTCAAGATGTCCATCAAATGTTCTTTTAGGTTGAAACGTTGAATTCCGACAGATGATAATGATTTCATTGTATCGTTCCTACCCATCAAACGAAACATTATGATGAGAAGAGTGATCGTTCCAACAAGCAGGAAGAGAATGAATCCAGTCATGGACATAGTTCCCAACCATATGATCCCTGCATCTTCAAAACCCAGCCCGACCAAGGATAGTGCATTGAACAGGAGGATTGTTCCTCCTCCCAGAAGGCAACTCATCACGAAGACTCTACGAGAGGCAAAGGGGTCTGTGTTTATCGTGATTCTACGAGGTCGCAACTTGTCAGGAAGGAAGCTGTATGCCAGCCACATCACTGGGATAACTGATATGAGAAGAAAGGCTGAGCCTGCAAATGTGGCTATGTTCTTATTTTGATAGACATGGTCAAAAGGATCACGTGTGTAAATCAGTTGGCTTTCTCCCTGCACTCCCCGAACCAACCATTCTATTGCTTCACTGACCAGCTTGTCATCAATAGTTTCAAAGATATGATTCGAGGGACCAAAGGCCAGTCTATATGCTGTTTTGTTGGTGAATGAACCATAGGTGACCTCTTCTTGTGCAGACTCGTTTCCTGTGGCAAAACGCAGTGCCCGAAGTGCATCTTGTCGAGTGACAATTTCATCAAACTCACCAATTGCAAACAACAGGTTTCCTGGAAAATCAACAAAATCAAATGCATTCAGTTTACCTGCGTCACCGACTGCAACATACGCCTTCGGTTTTATGGGGAATTTTTCAAGCTCAATTGCCACTCGAAAACCAAGCGAGTGTGAGAGGACACCATAAATCTCATTATCCACATTGGGATATGTGGTCTGGATGTGACGTACTGCTACGTATGCCTGCAGTGCCATATTGTAGAAGTTAGTGATGTTGAACTTGGTGGTCGAATCTCCATGTCCTGGAAGGTCTATCGACACAACGGTGAAGTTCCTGCGTGCAAGTTCGATGTTGAACGCATACATCCCTTCCTTTGTTCCTGTGAGGCCGTGGAGTGTCAGCATCACTGGCATGGGTTCATAGTGATTAGCAGTCCGAGGCGCATAGACAAGGAGTTCAATCGATCGACCAGGCATAGTTTCAATGGACAGCCTTTCCACCGAGACCTCTCCCATTCCTCGGTCTACTGCCCATGAGAGATAGAAACAGGAACCAATGAGGATAGTGAAGATGAGGAAAGTGTAGTAGAGCGGCTGTCTCTCCATGACGTCCACCGTGTAGATGATTTCTGAGCCACTCTCTTTGACATAAAGGTGACGATAATCAATTGAGTAGTAGCGGGGTCTATCAGACCCCTATACTAATAGTCTACACCGAGCTTTTTAGAGAGCTTCTCCAACATGTCCTTCGTCATGGCTGCAAGGTCATAGTCGGGTTTCCAGCCCCATTCCTGTCGAGCAGCGCTGTCGTCAAGCGATGCTGGCCAAGTTTCTGCAATCTGCTGTCTGAAGTCTGGCTCATAGCTTATCTCGAACTCAGGGATGTGTTTCTTAATCTCTGCCGCAATCTCCTCAGGCGCAAAGCTCATTGCTGTGATATTGAAGCTTCGATGCTTCAGCCTGCCTACATCAGCCTCGATCAGGTCAATGGTGCACTTCAGACAATCAGGCATGTACATCATGGGAAGATATGTCCCTTTGTCAAGAAACGAGGTGTATCTCTTGTTCTTGAGGGCTTCGTAGAAAATCTCAACTGCGTAGTCAGTTGTCCCGCCACCCGGGAGTGTTTCTGAACTGATGATGCCTGGATAGCGCAATGAACGGAAGTCCATGCCATATCGCTTAACGTAGTACTCACCCCAGAGTTCGATGAATACCTTTGAAACGCCATATGCTGTTGTCGGTCTCATTATCACATCATTGGGTGTGTTTTCCCGAGGAGTACTTGGACCGAATGCTGCAATGGAGCTTGGTATCATGACTTGATCAAGCCCCAGAATTCTGACTGCTTCTAAGACATTGTAGGAGCCCTCAATGTTGGTTCTGTATGCCAGCTGCGGGTCTTTCTCACCCGTTCCAGAAAGGAGTGACGCATTGTGAATCACGATATCAATGTCATAGTCCACGAGCATTGCATGGAGCTGATTGGTGTCAAGTACATCTAGCTGCAGGTAAGGACCATCCTTCTTGAGAATTGCAGGAGGTTTTTTCCTCCCTGTGGCAACAACATTTTCGCCACCATACTTCTTCCTGAGTGCTCCAACAAGTTCAGTTCCAATCTGACCATAGCTGCCGGTCACGAGTATCCGTTTCAATCTGTGAATCCTCAATAGTTGATGTGAATTAGTGTTCAGGCCGAGATGCCTTGGTTTTAAGTGTTTACTCCATTCGTGGAGAAAAACGAGTTAGATTCAAGCAGTATTAGGATTAGATATATTGTGGGTTTTAGATAAGCTCAGGGAAACTCAAACTTGCTCTTTTTCTGCTTCCTCTCATTGATTCTCATTATTCTAAATCCAATCAACAGACTTCTGTTTCGAGGAACCGTATAATCGAACAACAAAACCAAGACTGATTGTTCTAGGATTAGATTGATATCAAACCATAGCCATTACACTATTGAATTTGTAAGGAGGAGAAATATGGAGGTACATCCCTCATAGCTCTCAGGGGTCATATGGCGTGCGGGTAGTAAAGCAGAATTCGGTCGCTCTGATTCTTCTTATTATAGTGGCAACTTCTTTTGCCCAATTGTCCTCTACCTCTACTGATCTGCCTGTATATTGCTCATTTCCTTCTGAGATCCCTTCTCCATCAAATACCCTCGCTGAAACTGATGTAGCATTAACATGGACTTCAAGATGGTCAGCAACTCCGCAAGCTGTGACGAATGAAACTGAGATAGTTGGTGAACACATTGTCTTGAACGCCACCTTTGCTGAAGACCTGAATGTGACCTGGACCAAAATGTCACTTCTCGATGGAATTCATGAAATAATATCTGATGGCAATTCTGTTATTTTGGATACCTACTTGCTAGGACATAATTCAACAGTTGAAATATCTGTGACCGGAAATACGTCTGGAAACACTGAGCTTTCGTACAGTTGGCATAATATCACTTTGAGTAATTTCTTCGCTCCACGGGTCAACATAGATGCAATAGAAGACATCAATGGAGAATGTTATAATATCACCTGGACTTCTTTCGACCAGAATGAGGATGATGTGAACTATTACCAGGTCTGGATTTCAGCAGATGGTGGGTTAGCATACCAATTAATAGGCGCTAATTTAAACAAGACCCACTTCCTCTGGGACTCCACCGGATTTCTTAGAACTGAATATTATATTAAAATTAGGGCGTTTAGTCTAGATTTCACCTTCAACAACCTCTGTAGTGTGGATAACCCACCTTCCAGTTATTGGCCTGGAGACTATGGAGATAGTCAACCGATAGAAGTTCTGATGGGAGATGTCACTACAGGACCTAATCCTGGATGGTTCCAAGTCAGCCTTGACCATCCTGCTGACATCACATACTTAGAATTTTCGACTGGAAACACAATTGTGTGGACCCCAATAGTCGACGGATGGCTGATTTATTATATCGAGTATAATGTGAACCTCAATGATAGTATATGGACTTCTGGTCGTTACTATCTGGGTTTGAATGAATCGGTTGTAGTCAATATTGATGGACTCTCAGTTGGTTTGTACGAGTTTGAAATTGTATTCGGTAGCATTTCTGATAGTGTGTTGGTCAGGGTCATTGAGAGTCAATTAGGGATGCTAATCCACTTTGGAGCAATCGGTGTTTCTATTGGATCATCATTCGTCATTCTCATAGTAGTTATTCTAACTTTGAGGCTGAGAAGAGAATACTATGCTCACGGTACTAATCCATAGATAATCATGACTTACCCTTTAGTAACAACCAATCAACTTCTTGGATTGCTGCCTGAGCTGCTGCCAGCCGTGCTATTGGTAGTCGATATGGAGAGCATGAAACGTAATCAAGACCGATCTCATGGAAGAAACCAACTGAGCGAGGGTCTCCACCATGCTCACCGCAGACACCAAGCTTGATGTCTGGTCGAGTCTTTCTTCCTCTCTCAATAGCAATCTCAATGAGTTGACCAATGCCTCTCTTATCGATGCTGACAAAGGGGTCATTTCTCAGGATATGCTGATCGAGATACTCTGGTAAGAATGAATCAATATCATCCCTGCTAAAGCCAAAACCCATCTGCGATAGGTCATTAGTGCCAAAGGAAAAGAACTGTGCTGATTGAGCCATGTCTCCAGCGCGCATACATGCTCGTGGAATCTCAATCATTGTTCCATAGAGGTATGGAATGTCAAAACCGACTTCTTCAGTGACTTCCTTGTAGACTCGATCGACAATAAGCTCCATTGTTTTGAGTTCAGCAGCACCAATGGTGACAGGAATCATTATCTCCAAAGAGACCTTCATACCCTCTTTCATGAGTTCTGCACCTGCCTCAAGAATCGCTCTGACTTGCATCTCGTAGATCTCGGGATAGACAATCCCCAAACGCACTCCGCGCAAGCCCATCATGGGGTTCATCTCATGAATCTGCTCACCACGTTTCCGAACATCATCAACTGTAATACCCAATGAATGGGCGAGTCTCTCTTGACCGATTCTTGATTGTGGCACAAATTCATGCAATGGTGGGTCAAGTAAACGAATTGTGACAGGAAGTCCATTCATAACTGCAAGAGTAGCTTTGATGTCTTCTTTTACATACGGTGCCAGTTCTTCAAGAGCATGCAATCTCTCTCGCTTCGTGTTGCTCAGAATCATTTTACGAAGAAGGAAAAGAGGCTCATCGCTACCTTCTCCATAGAACATATGCTCAGTTCTTAGAAGGCCAATGCCCTCGGCTCCGAACTTCAGAGCGATTTCAGCATCCTCTGGATTGTCTGCGTTTGCTCGTACTCCTAGTTTTCGGTACTTGTCAATAAGGCTCATGAATTCCTTCAGTTTCGGGTTTTCAGTCGCCTCAATCATTGACAGCTCGCCATCATAGACCAAACCCATGGTCCCATTGAGTGTGAGAAGATCGCCTTCTCTGTACACTCTATCATTGATAGTCAGTGTTTTCTCGAATGTATTAATGTCTAAACCTGCTGCACCAACAATGCAGCATTTGCCCCATCCTCGGGTGACAAGTGCAGCATGACTTGTCATTCCTCCTCGAGCAGTAAGGATGGCATTTGCAGCCCGCATACCCTCGATGTCTTCAGGACTGGTTTCTTCACGAACAAGAATGGCTTTCTTGCCTTTCTTATTCCATTCAACAGCAGCCTCTGATGTAAAGACGATCTGTCCAGATGCACCCCCTGGACCTGCGGGAAGTCCCTTTGCGATGGGCTCAGCTTTGGCTTCAGCTTCTGGGTCCAATATCGGATAGAGGAGCTGACCAAGTTGTTCTGGATCGACTCTGAGGATAGCCAACGGCTCGTCAATGAACTTGTTATGGAGCATGTCCATTGCGATATTCAGTGCCGCAGTGGCTGTTCGTTTGCCAACTCTGTGCTGAACGAGGAATAGTTTACCTTCCTGAATTGTGAATTCAATGTCCACCATGTCTTTAGTGTCGTCTTCAAGAGTGTTCTTAATGTCTACAAGCTGTTGATATATCTCAGGCATGGTCTCCTCAAGTGTTGGGAAATCTTTGCTCTGCTCGTTCTTGCTTTCCTCGTTCATCGCATTTGGAGTCCTGGTGCCTGCCACAACATCTTCTCCCTGTGCGTTTATGAGAAACTCACCATAGAACTTGTTTTCACCAGTCGCAGGGTTCCTTGAGAATGCCACTCCTGTGGCAGAATTATCGCCCATATTTCCAAACACCATACTCTGAACAGTGCAAGCTGTGCCCCATTCATCGGGTATGTTCTCAATCCTACGATATGCGACAGCCCGAGCTCCGCCCCAGCTCTTGAAGACTGCACCTATTGCTGCCCAGAGCTGCTCATAGGGATCATCAGGAAAGTCCACACCAAGGGTCTTCTTTATCGCATCCTTGAACTCCTCGACTAGGTCCTTCAGATGCTCGACTTTTAGGCAGGTGTCGGTCAAGCAACCAACTTCCTTTTTCTTCCGCTCCAAGATCCTCTCAAGCTGTTGGCGGATTCCATGGCCCTCCTCAGGCTCAATACCGGCTGCTTTCTCCATCACAACATCAGAGAACATCATGATGAGTCGTCTGTACGAGTCATATACGAATCTCTCATTATGGGTGGTTTCAATCAAGCCCGGAATGGTCGATGTCGTCAGACCGACGTTGAGGACAGTTTCCATCATGCCAGGCATTGATTTTCTGGCTCCTGAACGACACGAGACCAAGAGGGGGTTCTTTGGGTCCCCGAACTTCATCCCCATGTATTCCTCGATACGCTTCATGGCTTCTCGAACGTCTGATTTTACGTCATCACTCAGTCCGCCAGTTGAGAGGTACATGTTACAGACATTCGTAGAGATGGTGAACCCTGGAGGAACAGGAAGACCAAGCAGTGTTGCACCTGCAAGAGATGCTCCTTTCCCACCCAAGAGGTTCTTCATCGATGCATTTCCATCAGCTTTACCTGCGCCAAATATGTATACATGTTTCTCTCTACTCATCGTATCTCTACCAACCAGCATGCGGTGATTCAAGGTGAATTACAGACTATGTTGAAACAGTCCGATAGTGTGAATCGTCTAATTACTTCGCTGTTCACTATGGTTCATTATTAAATTGTCTATAGTGGCGGATTGCGAGTAGCGCAGTCATGCCGAAACCCTTTTTCGTGAATCGGGCTGGTCCTTTGTGACTTTATGCGAGGATTGCAGAATGATTGACCTGACTATCAATGAATCTCAACTTGAGAGGACCGTTCAGAGGTGTCGTGAACGAAACATTGTGATTCCGACATTCGAGGAGATGAAGAACCCTAGTAGGGTTCCCGACAAGATCCAGCAGGAACTTCGCAATATAGAATTGTGGGATGTTGTCCCCCAGAACCTATTCAGGATCACATGGAAGAACGAACCTGTGGATAAAGGAGGTCTGTACCGACCACTCGCAAACTATATGGAGATTCCTCCAGAGCTAACGGGCGTTGAAGCAAGAATCATTGCGTTGGTCGGGAAGTGGTTTCCCACTGGGGCACACAAGGTAGGTGCCACCTTTGGTTGTCTTGTCCCACCTCTTGTCACAGGTCAGTTTGATCCTACATATCACAAGGCTGTCTGGCCATCCACCGGCAATTATTGTCGAGGTGGGGCTTATGATGCCACATTGCTAGCTTGCGAGAGCGTTGCGATTTTACCCGAGGAAATGAGTCAGGAACGTTTCGACTGGCTAAAGACTGTTGCAGGTGAGATTATTGCCACTCCCGGTTGTGAGAGTAATGTAAAAGAGATCTATGACAAGGTCTGGGAGCTTCGCAGAACCCGTGAAGATGTGTTCGTGTTCAACCAGTTTTCCGAGTTTGGCAATTATCTCTTTCACTATGATGTCACTGGGCATGCCATGGAGGAGGTGCTTGACCATGAGCTCGGAACTGATACCTACAGAGGTGTCTGCTTGACTACTGGCTCTGCTGGCACCCTCGGCTGCGGTGATTATATGAAGAAGATCTACCCAACCTCCAAGATTGCTGCTGGTGAGGCTGTGCAGTGTCCAACCCTCTGGCTCAATGGGTATGGCGGTCACAGAATTGAGGGGATTGGTGATAAGCACGTTCCCTGGATTCACAATGTACGCAACACTGACATGATCATTGCTATCGATGATGAGGACACCATGAACCTGATGAGGTTGTTCAATGAACCTGAGGGTAGGAAATATCTCATCAACGACATCGGAGCTCCTGAGGGGACTGTCAAACAACTCAATCTCCTTGGTATCTCAAGTATTGCTAACCTGTTGATGAGCATCAAGTTCGCCAAGTACTACGAACTGACAAAGAATGATGTTGTACTCACTGTCTTCACGGACTCGATGGAGTTATATCAATCACGTATTCGTGAAGCGAGAGTCGCACATGGCAAATATTCCCTCAAGACTGCCGTGAAGGACTATCATGGTCATTTGATGGCACAGAAGATGGACGCTATGATTGAGCTTGGTCACTACGAGAGAAAACGTGTTCATCACCTGAAGTATTTCACGTGGATTGAGCAGCAGGGTATGGAACTAGATGAGCTGAATGCTCAATGGTACGACTACCCAAGATATTGGGAGAACATCCAGCAGCTGACTCCGAAGATTGATGATCTCATCATCCGGTTCAATGAAAAAGTGGGGTTGATTTAGAGACCTTTCTTGCCTCCAGAATCAACGCCTTCTAAGAAATAGAACTATAACGATAGCTATGGTGGCCACCCCGGTTAGTATAATTGCATACAACCAGGGGTTTAGAAATCCATCAACAATCGTGACTATTTGTGTGTGTACTGTGACCATGACTTCATCAGAGTCTGAATTCCCTCTTATGTCATAGACAACCAATGTGTAGTTATATTCACCTAAACTTAGTCCATCAATCACTATAGTGATTGCTTCCCCTGTTGAGTTCCATAGACCCGATCGATTCAGAGTTCCATCTAACAGAATCTCATAGCTACTTGGATAGTCATCCGTAGCATGCCATGTGATGTTGTTTCCAAATTGCCCAATGGGATATTCGATATCAAAAGGATGGTCAATAGAAGGAGCCGTCGTATCAGAGTATTGCTCAATGTCCAATCGTTCTAGAGTGATCTCTCCTGTCTTTTCCAAGGTTGTGGTGTTGTAGCTATCAACAGAATAGTGTGTGAGATACCCATCTAGTTTGAGATATGCGACATGGACTTGAAGGGTATAGTTTGAATATATTGTAGCTCCATCATCGCTCCGTTCCCAATTATCATCCTCCCAGCTATATCCCCAGAAGAATGGGTCTTCAGTGTCAAGGGTGAAGTTCTCGACTTCGTGTGTGTTCTGTGCCAATGTGCTCAACAATTCCCAGTTGCCGATGGGCAGGTAAACGTTATACATGGCTACAAAGGCTAGAACCTCAATTCCCAGCTCTGTTCCATTTGCGTAAAAGACATAGACTGTTTGCCACGGAATGTCTGTCCAGTTGTCCATAGAATCTGGAATAACAGGAAGTGAATCATGCAGCTCGATGTAGATTTCCTCGTCAATCTGGATGTTATCACCATCAAGGTGCATCATGAAATGAAATTCATCATCATATGCAAATCCCCATTCAAATCCCTGGTCTGTTTGTGCACTCACAGGGACTGAAGATAGCAACGTGATTAAAAATAATAGAATCACCAATTTTGATACGCGATTCAAACTTCTCTCCCTCAGATATACTAATCCACATACATTTCAACAAATTCTGTTAAAAACAAATTGAAAGCAGATGAACTCGATAGTCCCGCTTCAGATGGAAATCTGGAAAAACTATACGCCTGTTGGCTGATGGGTTCAAACACCAATTCCTGAAATAGGTTGCTTACTTACAAAATGCATCAACGTTGAGAAGTTGGGATGCGAATAAGAAGGCGTTGCTAGTTAAAACTTGCAATTGGTGAAATTACTTCTCTGCGGAGGCCAGCATGTGAAAAGGACCCATCTAGCTACAGTAATTTTACTTGGGTTTATGCTAGTGTGGGTTCCATTTGACATACCTTTTGTATCAAATGCTAACTCTCCATCGATAATCGAATATAGAGATGAATCGATAGTTCAAAAGACTACGAGTCAAGATATTGGGACACTAACTGGTATTCTTGATCCAGTTCTTGTCGAACATACTGGAGCCGCGTCAGGTAGCGTGCAGTATCAAATTGGTAGAACAGACACTGAGCACAATCCCAGCTCAGAAGTATATCTACCAACAGGTGCACAGGGAAATTCCTATTCGGCAGACTGTAATGGTGGTTACTTTCGTGTCGGTACCGGTGGGTCGACTAGCTTTGCATCTCCTGCAGGAACAATCTCACTTTGGATAAAGTGGGACGTCAATGCGCCTCATGGTCGATTTTGGGGGCAGCACACTGATTTTGAAACACGTTGGGAAACTAACAGATTGAGACTTGATTGGGGCTCAGATAACACCCTACTTGGAAACAAAAATGATTGGATTACCGACTACTGGTACTTCATCTCAATTGTATGGGATCAATCTGCAAATTATTTGGGTATCTATTGGGCTGACGAGGACACTGAGCCTACTGAGGATGTTTCCTCCTCTTCATGGACCGGCTCGGTGGTTGGTAGGCTTTCTGAAAATGATATAATGAGTTCCAGAGCCTCACCATCATACGCTGTCGATGGACGTGTGGATGATTTCCGTTACTTTACAATTGTTAGAAGCCTCGAAGACCTGAGAAGTGATTACAAAAAGGTCCTAACTGGCTCCGAGGAAGGTTTGGCACACTACTATAAATTCGACAATGACCTGACTGATTCTAGTGGGAGTGTCACCCTCGTTTCAACAGGAAGCTATTCCTTCACAAAGGATATTGTTTTTGGAGAAAGTGACTGGAAGGCGGAGCAGATTGAGGTGGATGTTAGAAATCTGCAACTTCTTCATGTATTGAATGGGACATTTGATACTGGCTATCCTGGTGAGAATGTTGATTGGGAAATAGGCTCAGATGGGCAATACTATGCTGATGGTTGGCTTGCTCGTAGAGAAGTTGTCACTTATTATGGATACCAGCATGCTGGATATATCGGTTTGAGTCCTAAATATCTTCTAATCGAGAATGAAGGATATGAGGTCCAGAGTCCACCTGGATCTCGTCATTATGACGATACGAAAATCTATTGGTATCAGTTTGTTGACAACAGCCGTTTGACAGAAGAATTTGAATTCAGCATGAATTATTTGTATCAACGAGGTCCTATTGGATTACATTACCACGATATTTTCAATTTTAGTTTTGATATTCTCAATGGTTCAAATATCATCTGGAGTTGGTCCATAGATCCAACTAATATTACGCAGAGAGATGTCTGGTATCATATTAGTCCAATTACCATCAATATTCCTGAGGCTCCTTCAACATTTGAAGTCCGTATTAGCTTGCAAGTAGATACAAACTCAAGCTATGTTGAAATCCCAGATACCGATCCTGATCTCGATGGTGACCCAACAAATGGTGCCTCAGTCAGGCTACTTATTGATGATGTTTCTCTTGTAGCAACTGATGTTATGGATCTAGAGGATGTAGATTTCTCAATCAATTTTGAACCACTGGGAAGCATGCCAATCAATGGAAGTGATGGGGCTGGTTCAATAACACTAGAATATAACTATTGGA
>Ga0180437_10008202_pt1 | contig 13335 bp, 10 predicted proteins | sample SS_ome_4_FD_132410 | JGI IMG/M metagenome (GOLD analysis project Ga0180437, IMG submission 132410) | Hypersaline lake sediment archaeal communities from the Salton Sea, California, USA - SS_3_D_1 metaG | ecosystem: Environmental > Aquatic > Non-marine Saline and Alkaline > Hypersaline >...
CGGCCACGAATCGCGATCTCGAGGAAATGGTCAAAGAAGGCGAGTTTCGACAAGACCTCTTTTACCGGCTCAACGTGATTGACGTCGCCGTGCCGCCGCTTCGTGAGCGCAAGGACGATATTCCGTTGTTGGTCAGGCATTTTGTCGAAAAGCACGCACAGAAGCTCGGAAGGGAAGCGATGACGGTTACGCCCGACGCCGAGGCGGCGCTGCGGCGCTTCGAGTGGCCGGGCAACGTGCGCGAGCTGATGAACGTCATCGAACGCGCCGTAGCCCTCTGTACAGGCGACCGCATCGACTGCGCGGACCTGCCCTCACAGGTCTGCGACCACGTAGCGGCGCCCGGCAAAGACGTCACGCAATTGCCTCCGGGCGGACTCGATCTCGAAACCCTAATCGCCGAAATCGAAACGGGGCTGATAGAACAAGCCCTCCAAAACGGCCGCCATTCGCGGAAACGTGCCGCGCAACTGCTCGGGCTCACTACCCGCTCACTTCGATACCGGCTGCAAAAATACGGCCTTGACTCGGACGAAGCGCCGGGCGACAATCCGGGACTTTGAGCCGTCAATCTTCGACGAACTTCAGCAGGTGATAATTCCTTTTCCCTTTTCGGACCACGGCAATGTGCCTCGAGGCCAGGGCGCGTGCGCTGAGTTTGGCGTCTTCGGTTTCGACGCGTTCGTTGTTGACGTACAGCCCGCCGTTGCGGATCATCCTGCGGGCTTCGCCTTTCGTTCCAAACACGCCGCTCTCGACCAGCACGTCCACCAGCGGCCGGCCTGCACTAAGCTCGGTGCGCGGCCGCTTGCACGAGGGTACCTCGCTGAAAACATCCTCGAGCGTGGCGTCGTCGAGCCCTGCGATATCACCCCCAAACATGGCCTGAGAGGCGCGGACGGCGTTTCGTGCGGCCTGTTCCCCATGCACCAGACGCGTCACCTCCTCGGCGAGTTTGCGATGGGCTGCTCGCTTCTCGGGCGCGGCCTTAAGTTCGCGTTCGAGTGTGGCGATCTCGTCAAGGCCTAGCAGCGTGAAATAACGAAGAAAGACCGGCACTTGCGCATCCGCTTGGTTCACCCAGAACTGATAGAATCTATACGGCGACGTTCGCGTTGCATCGAGCCAGACGTTGCCGGACTCGGTCTTGCCGAATTTCGATCCGTCCGGTTTCGTGACAAGGGGAAACGTCAGGCCGAAGGTTGTCGCCCCCGCCCGCAACCGCCGCGTCAGGTCCATGCCCGCCACGATATTTCCCCACTGGTCGCTGCCCCCTAACTGCAACCGGCAACCGTAGTTATCGTGAAGGTACAAGAAGTCATAGGCCTGAAGAAGCTGGTACGAGAATTCCGTGTAGCTGATGCCGTGTTCTCTATCCTCGAGGCGCTGTCGGACGGACTCTTTTGCCATCATCGCGTTGATTGAAAAGTGTTTACCGATATCGCGTAGAAAATCAAGGAGGTTCAGCTCGCACAGCCAAGTCGCATTATTCACCATCACCGCCGCATTGTCCCCGGAGAAATCCAAGAAACGCTCCAGCTGCGAGCGAATCCCAGCGACATACTTCTCGGCTTGTTCCCGAGACAACAACTGTCTCTCTTCCGTCTTCCCGCTCGGATCCCCTATCATGCCCGTCGCGCCGCCCACCAGCGCGATAGGGCGGTGGCCGGCCCGCTGGAAATGCACCAGCCCCATAATCGCCAATAAGTTGCCGATATGCAGGCTTTCCGCGCTTGGGTCGAATCCGCAGTACACCGTAAACCGTTCCTTGTCCAGCAGTTCTGGAAGTTCATCGTGCGTGACTTGGTTGACGAACCCGCGCCACGCCAGTTCCTCGAAAAGCCTCATCATAGTGCTCCCTGAAAAACGGGGACTGCTCCGAAACGTGCTCCGATATCACGCCGATCCCAAGACGCGGCCGGCGCGGACAGGCGGGTCAGGCGCGGCGGTACGCGCCGCAGGCGCACGAAACGCCTGCGGGGATCCCTCCGCATATGAATCGAGCTTGCCAACGCATGCTGCATAATGTAGCAAAACCGGCGTCGTGCGTCAAAGGGGCGTCGAGGCGGCAGAATTCGACCTTTGCAAATCGTTGCGAAAAGTGTAATATAGCCCAAAGTAGACTGTCAGATTTTGCAGCATTCGAATTATTCTTGTGGTCTATTATTGATGCGTAATGGGAGGACTTGTCATGGTAAGCCGAAAGGGTTTCACGCTTATTGAATTGCTGGTGGTCATTAGCGTCATCAGCATCCTAGGTGCTATCTTGTTGCCGACGCTGGGCCGGGCGCGCGAGGCAGCGCGCCGCGCGGCATGCATGTCAAACCTTAAGCAAATTGGCTTGGTCTTCAAAATGTACGTGAATGAGGTGAGAGGAGAATACTTCCCGCCTAAGGCCCCGGTCTACGAATCCTTTACTTTCGACATCGAGCAGCTCTATCCAGAGTACCTCAATGCAACCGACATTCTTGCCTGCCCTTCCGATCCGGATGAGGATGATTACTTCACGCCGGGCATCAAGGAGGAGGCGGGCGAACCGAGGAACTGGGTTCATGACGAGGAAAGTGAGGACTGGTTCGGCGTCAATCTCGGTATAACCAAGGACGATGAGCGATACGGCACGTTTGATCTCGTGAAATTCGCCAAACTGGGCGACGCATCCTACGTCTACTTTGGCTGGATGATTGGGAAGAACGACGTCATATTGTCGCATCTGCCTACACCGTACGAAAGCATGTACTTCCTCGGGCTCTACAGCATCAAGTACGCTGAAGCTACGATCCCCGGGGACGTCGATCTGGGCTACCCGGCCGGCCCTGGGAGCCCGCCCGCGGGCGGGCCTGGCGCGCGTGACCTGATGAGAAAGAAGCTTACATTCAACTCCGGCGATTTCGACGCGGCCAATGACTGGGCTACGGCGAAACTCGGGGAACCGCCCGGCACATATCCCCTTCCTGTACCTAGCACACACCCGACGCTCGGCGTTTCCACGCTTGTCCTCTATCGTCTCAGAGAAGGAATCGAGCGGTTTCTTATCACGGATATCAACAATCCTGTCAAAACCGAAGCTGCTCAGTCCATCGTGCCAACGATTTGGGACGTGACGTCGACCATACCGAAGGACTTCAACCATATTGCCGGCGGGACTAACGTGATGTTCATGGATGGTCATGTGGAATTCCTCAAGTATCCGAACGACAGGTTTCCGGTGACGAAAGAGTACGCCTACCTATCGCAATTCCGCACGCAGTAGGTCGAAGATTCGGGAGGGCAAGGCTGCTCCGACCAACCTACGCGCTCGGAGTCTCGCTGGGCAAATGCAGCAAGGTCGTTATGACGGGGCATACGCCGTTAGACGCAACGGCCTCAAGGCCCATCGATTTCTGCGGTGGCCCGGCCATGAGACCACCTTATCAGCCGATTCCCTGCCGAAAGCCTTTTGCCGCCGGGGGAATTCGTGTGGTAGTATCAATGTTAATTGCACAGAGGATTCAGAAGATGGCTGTTTTGGACTTGGTTATATACCCCGACGACCCCCTGACAAAAAGGGCGAAACCATTCAGCGAAATTGGACGCGACGAAGCCAAGCTCGCCGCGGACATGCTCGATACGATGCATGCCTACGAGGGCGTAGGCTTGGCCGGACCTCAAGTGGGCGTGGGCCGGCAGATCATCACCGTACAAGAACCGGGCGGACAACCGCGATGCCTGTTGAATCCCGATATTGTACTGCGCGAAGGACAAGAAACGGGCGAGGAGGGATGCCTTAGCTTTCCCGAGCTGTACGCCGTGGTGCCCCGCGCAGAACGCATTCGCGTGATCGGATTCGACGAGAAAGGCGCCTCGGTCGAGTTCGAGGCGGCCGGAATGCTCGCCCGCATCATACAACACGAAGTCGATCACCTTTCCGGCGTCGTCTTCATCGATCGCCTTGATGTGCTCTCGCGCCAGGCGAAACTCGAGGAATGGAACGAGATGCGCGCAAGAATGGCCGCCGCTATCCGTAAAGGCTGACCACGTCCATGTTGACCGATTCTCCCGCTTTCGAACAGCTCATTGACGCGCTGCGCAGATTACCCGGCATAGGCAAGCGCTCGGCCGAACGGTTGGCCCTTCATCTGCTCGGCGCCCCGGGCAATGACGCAGAAACGTTGCGCGAGGCCATCGGCGAAGCGCGCGCGCGAGTGGCGACGTGTTCCGTCTGCTGCGATTTGACCGAAACGGACCCGTGTTCGGTATGTGTCGACGAGCGTCGGGACCGATCAACGGTTTGCGTCGTCGAGCATCCCTCCGGCGCCATGGCCATCGAATCGGGCCGCGCATACCGCGGCGTTTACCACGTGCTGCACGGGGTGCTTGACCCGCTCGAAGGCGTCGGGCCCAATGAGCTGACCGTCGAGAAACTCTTGGCGCGCGTCGAGGCCGGCGGCGTTAAAGAAGTGATCGTAGCCACAAATGCCACGGCGGAAGGCGAGGCCACCGCAATGTATCTGTCGCGAAGGATAGGCGCGCTTGGCGTAGCCGTAAGCCGAATCGCCCACGGCGTACCCATGGGGAGCGGCCTGGAATTCGCGGACAACGTCACCTTGACTCGCGCGATCGAGGGGCGGCGCAGACTATAGCCGCCGATGCGGGCTAAATGTCCTGCAAGAGTTTTCGCACCAGTTGCCGCACGTTCCCAACGTCGTACGTGGCCGTTATGGTTTGGCCATCCATCGCGATCTGTTCTTTGTACTCAAGGTTGTAGTAGTTTATCAACGCGGCCCCGTACGCCGCCGCGTATTCCTCGAAGGAAAACTTGATGAGGCGCTGCGTGAACGATTCCACCTCCGGGCGGCACTCGATGACAAGGGAGATCGTTGCCCGGTCGGCCGAGACCAAGTCGGCCTGGGCGCGTATTGACGAAACCATCTGCAGCATTTTCGCCATTTGGTCTGAATCGGGGTCTTCCTGAATCCAACCCAAGTTCCGCATGGCCGCAAAGAGGGGATAGACGCCGCCGTCGCGATTGTCGAGCACCGCCTCGAACAGATGGCCGCCGTCGAGTACCAGCGGCGTTAACGTCGGCGTATGCAGCCATAGGTCCCACATCGTCTCAGCCGTCCGCGGCGTCAGGTCACAGCTCCCCGTCAACAGCAGCACGCCTCGTTTCTTACGTACCATCTGCGGCGGTTCCCATGTTACATATCGGAGCGCGCCTTCTGTGTACACCCTTCCCTCATTTATTCTCTGCGCCAAGATCGGCCCGAAACGTTGCTCGTTCACAAAGACCTTCACGGCTAGGATCTCTTCCTCGAGGTCTGTGTCCAACAACAACGCCACCTCCCGTGGTAAGGCGCTTTCGAGTACCCAGTCGGGCACCTCCTCGAGGGGCGGATGGTACTCTTTCAAGTAGTCGTGAAGCAGATAAGGGCGGAATACGGCCTGAACACGGGTCAGCGGGTTGACGAGCGTTGTATGCGATATGCTTGGCGACGTGCGGATGGCGCCGTACTTTCTCTCGAGCACAAACGCCGCGACGGCGACGAGCACAACGACTATCGCAAGCGCGCCCGCAACGGCGATTACGCAGCCCCTTTTCACTCCTGACCCTCCTCATGTATTCTCGAAAACGCGCACGGCAACGGACCAGGCGCTGCAACGACACTCCCCGTTTTCCCAAGCGCGTGCAACGCGGGTAGTGTAACGCTATACTAAGCGCGCAAAGGCGGGTTGTCAACCGACGGCGGGCGCCGCGCCCGGGCGCACTCTCGCGCGCTCCGCGCGCGCGACTACTCGGCCCCGGGCACAATCGTATCCATTGCCTCGACCACAACAATGCCGCTGGGCGTGACGCGAAACCGCTTGGCGTCCTCGTGCAGGTCGTAGCCAATCACCGCGCCTTCCGGCACATTGACGTCTTTCTCGATGATTGTTCTGCGGATGCGCGCGTGTCTGCCGATGTTTGCGCGATCCATCAGTATGGACTCCTCGACATGTGAGTAGCTGTTCACGCGGACCTCCGGTGAAAGAACCGATCGCTTCACCATGCCGCCGCTTACAATGCAGCCGGGACTTACGATCGAGTCGATCGCCACGCCGAACCGCTTACCTTCCTGTGCGAAGACGAACTTTGCGGGCGGCGCCATCGGCGTGTTCGTCCGCAACGGCCAGTTCTTGTCGTAAAGGTTGAACAGCGGCTCCACCTCGACAAGGTCCATGTTGGCTTCCCAGAACGAGTCCAGTGTGCCCACGTCCCGCCAATAGTTGGCCGCCTTCCTGTTCTCGTCCTGGAACACGTAGGCATAGACGCCGTGCGTCTTGATAAGCCCGGGCATGATGTCTCTGCCGAAGTCGTGCGAACTCGAGGTCCGCTCCGCATCATCTATGCAACAACGTTTCAGGACGGGCGTGTTAAACACATAGATCCCCATCGATGCAAGAGCAAGATGAGGTTTTTCAGGAATAGGCTTGGGTTTTTCCGGCTTCTCTTGAAACCCCACTACACGTCCTGTCTTGTCGATCTCGAGAACGCCGAATCGCGACGCATCAGTCAAAGAGGTCTCGATGGCGGCGATGGTGAGATCTGCCTCGGCCTCGCGATGACGCTCGAGCATCTTCCCATAGTTCATCTTGTATATCTGGTCCCCCGAGAGAATAAGCACCTGTTTGGGGTCTTCGTGTTCGATCGAGTACAGGTTTTGATAAATGGCGTCCGCAGTGCCCAGGTACCAATTGCTGTTGACCCGTTGTTGGGGCGGGATAACGTCGATGAACTCGCCCAGTTCAGTGTGCATGATGTTCCAGGCCGAGCGGATATGACGGCTTAGCGACAGGGACTTATACTGAACAAGCACCTGAATGCGACGAACGCCTGAGTTGATGCAGTTCGACAAGGTGAAATCGATAATGCGGTACATGCCGCCAAAGGGCACGGCGGGTTTAGCCCGGTTTCGGGTCAGGGGATGGAGCCGCTCGCCGGCCCCGCCGGCCAAGAGCACTGCCAACGCATCTTTCATCAGACCCTTTCCTCACTGCCCACAAACGCTCTGCACGGCGCCCCGTCCGCGCCGACTAGAGGCAAAGGAAGCGCGATAAACCGATACGTACCCGCGACGAGAGAACCAAGACGCAGCCCCTCGACAATGTACACGTTATTCCGCAGCAATCGATGGTGCGTGCCTTGTCCTTCCTGTTTGTACGGGGCCACCGAAAGGTAATCGACGCCTACGAGCTTGACGCCGTCATCGACGAGACGCTGGGCCGCATCCGCGTCCAGCGCCACGTAGTCGTTGCGTATTTCGCCTTGCACCGGATAGTCGGAGTTCCGCGTCTTGAACAATACACGCGGCGGCAGCGGCGATTCACCCAGCAAATCCGCCGTAATCAAGTCCGCGTCCGGGAAATCCAAGAGCAGCGCCTCGCCGAAAAAAACGGCGGTGTCGATTTCGTGGAGCTTCTTGCCGTCCTCCTCGAAATGCCACGGCGCGTCCACATGCGTGCCGATATGCGTCCCCATCGATATCGCCGAGGCGTTCGTGTTGTCGCCTTTCGCAATCCGCGATACCGGAGCAAGCGTGAACGCGGGATCCCCAGGCCACAGGGTCATCGAACCATCGATCGGAATGCTGACGTCGATCCATTCAATCTTCATCGTGAACTCCCTGCCGCATGCTCGAGCGCAACGGGATCGAGCACTCGGAGCCGCCGATTGGCCACTTCGACGATGCCCTCCTCACGAAGTCCGTGAAGAACGGCCGTGGTCGTTTCCCGTGTCGACCCAATCAGACTGGCGATCTCCTGATGCGTGATCCTCAGCGTGTCCTCGTTTCTCGGCGCCCGGCGATACAATCGCAGCAACCCCGCCGCTACCCGGTTGCGCACCGACTTGAACACGGTTTCCGCAAGCACATTCTCCACTTCCACAGCCCGACGACACAGGCATCGGGCAAGGGCCAAACTGATTTCGCCTTGGTCTCGAGCCACGCGACGAAAGTCATCGGCGCGCATCAGGCACAGAATACTCGCCTCCATTGCTTCGGCGTAGGCGTTGCGCTTCCCCCGGCCCACGAGACACTCTTCCCCGAAGATGTCGCCCGGAAGCAAGTGCCTGAACGTGAGTTCACGGCCGTCGCCGTGCACGCGCGTGATTTTGACGCGCCCTTCCCGAACCCAATATACGTGATCGCACGAGTCGTCCGGAAAGTAGACAATCTGGCGCGGCTCATACTCGCGGTGGTACAAATAATCCTTGACGCCGCCAAGCGTGGCTTCACTCATGCCGCGGAAAAACGGCTCTTGACGCAACGAAAGCGACAGCCGAATCGACTTCTTCATGGGCATGCCTTGTCACCCAAATATCCAAGGCAACGGCACAGCAGGCCCCATCGCATTCTGTACGATGAATGGATGACGCCTTTGGGTGCGCCAGAAATCCAAGAAATAACAGATTCCGCAACCGGTTACCCAGAAACTATAGCATAACCGACCCCAAATGTCATCAGCCCCGAAATTCCCGCGCGGGGACAAGCATTTCTATGCTATTTCCCCAATCACAGCGCCCGCATAGACGCCTCGGGCGCGGCCCCATTGACCGCATGGCCCCAGAAGTCACGGCACGGGCAACACATGTCGCAGAAGGGGACGCGGATATGGACCCCAATCATGGTCTGACACGCCGCAAGTTCCTCACTGGCCACCATACGGTCGACGCGGGGCCGACAAGCGCAGAATAGGGCACCCACCCAAAGGTTTGGCTGTCCGGCACGTCCCCCGTGTCGTCCGCCAGAATGAAGTAGTGGTCCTCGGGGACATACGAGTACTCCCTCCGTTTCGAGTGACCGAACCGCGCCGCCCCGTGCACTGTTGTGAAGGTGCGCGCCGCCAAAGACGGTTCAACAACGGGGGCCCCGTCAATGTGCAGTTTCCCGCCGTCCAAGTACACTTGCTCGCCGGGGACCCCTGCGATTCGACCCAGAAGTGGAAGCGACTCCATGTCTTCCGTTGCGGACGAGTAATACAATACGATCTCGCCCCGCCGCGGCGCCCGGCCCCGGAACGCCCTGCGCCGCGTAAACGGAATCGGTAGCCCGAAAGCGCACCGGTTAATGTAGACGTGTTCGCCGTTGGCCAGCGCGTCGCCCACGCCTTCCGTCCGCACGCGCCACGAGCGCCCCAGGAACAGCCTCACAAACAGAAGCATCCCGAGCAACACTAATATCGAGCGCCACCACCACGTCCCCGAGAACCCAGTGAAATCGCGCCAACGGCTTGGCGGCCAGGCAATGCAAGAGACCCTCCCCAGCAGATGCTCATTGGGCACCCAACCGAATACGCGGCCGTCGCGGCTGGCTCCGCTGTTGTCGCCAAGCAGCAAGTAGCAGTTATCAGGCACGACCGAATGCGCATCGTCTTCCAGTATCGCGTATCGGCCAATATCCGTCGTGTAGCGGACTGCCGGCATGTCCGGGGGCAACGCGAGCGGATGGCCGTTAATGTATACCTTTCCGTTGGCGATGTGAACGCGCTCGCCAGGCAGGCCGATGATGCGCTTCACGAGGGTCGTGTGCCGTGCATTCTTCTCGACGGACTTGAACACGACGATTTCGAAACGTTGGGGCTTCGTGCCGTACCACAGGCGTCGCTTCGAATACCACAGCGAAGCCTTCGTGAACCAAGGCCGGATGCCGTTGAAAGGAAACCGCACGCCGTAAACAAACTTGTTGACGAGTACGCGGTCCCCCCGCATGAACCTCGGATCGCCCAAAAAAGTCGGCTCCATAGACGACGACGGTATCTTGAACGGCTCGAACAACGGCCAGCGGATCAACAGGGCCAACGCGCCCGCGAAAAGTATCGCCTTGAGCCATTCGTAAGCATTCTGCCACGTCAACCCGCCGGTGAGAAAAACTAAGGGAGCGAGAAGCAACGCCCAGAGACTTACCTTTGCGGCCTTCTTCCCGACGTTTTGCCCTAGGGTTTGATCCGGACGCTTTCTTTGACTCTTTCTTGCCATAACGCACTTCAGCCGTCAGTGTAGCGTTAAATACGCACTATGCACCACATGAGCCGGCGCGTCGCTTCCTGCATCATCGCTGTAGATGTCCGACTCGCCGAGCGACGCGGCAATCGCTTCGCGCGAGCGCCGCAACGCCGCCGGTTGAGGAAGCTGCTAGCCGTCTGTTCTTGCCGGCCCGACACGGTGTATGCGGTTGATGGGCCACCAGACGGCGCAAACCCGGCCCACCAGATTACGGCGGGCAACCCGGGCGGCCTCACATTCGCCGCCGGGCGACACCACGTACTCTCGGGGCGGCGATTGCAGGGCTCCGTGCTCACCCGCTGTGGGAAGCACATCGCCCGGCAGGCCAATCACCCGGCCGATCGCTGGCGCGCCCGCGCCAAGCCGGTACGCCACCACGTCGCCGCGGCAAGGCGCACGCCGGAGAATAGTGCCCCGCCGCGCAAACGGGACCCGCAGGCCGAACGCCAGCCTATTTATCAGCACACGGTCGCCTTTCCGCAACGAACCGCCCGCTGCCGCCCCGGAAACGCGCCATGATACCACAACCTGAGTGCGCAACGCCTCATACACCACAAGCAGCGCCGGGATGCCCCATAGCGCGAGTCTTCCCCACGCCGTCGTCGAGAAACCCGTTAAGTCGCGCCGCCGACCAAACGGCCAAAATATGCAGAACGCCCGGCCGAGGATATGGCCGTTCGGCACCCAGCCGTATAGCCGGCTGTCAACGCTGTGTGCGCTGTTGTCGCCCAGAAGAAGATAGCACCCTCGAGGCACTACGGAAAACACCGAACCCGGATGAATGCCGTAGTTGAGGCGATACATCCAGGAGGTCTCCCTTGTCAACGCCCCGCGGGCCACGGCCCGGCTCACGGGGCTCAACTGGGCAATCAACGCATCGACCTCGGGTTCGGACAGGCTTCCCACCTCCCGGCCATCGAAGAGCGCGGCCAACCGATCCAACTCGGCGTACAGCGTTTGCACCGTGCGATTCTCGGAATTAAGCGCCGGATGCGGCCTGTTCCGTTTCCCGAGTTCGAGCGTGCGGCGTTTCAGCTCCGCTTCGCTGGGTTCGAGTTGGGTCGTATAGCACAGCACGTCGCGCAATTGCGGCGGAGGTTCGACGAGCACCCCGTCGATATAGACCTTTTCATCGCGTATCTGCACGTGCTCGCCCGGCAAACCGACCACCCGCTTAATGAGAACACGCCGCGGCGTGCGCTGGTCCGTAGAGCGGAAGACGACAACGTCCCAGCGCCTGGGCGCCGCTAGATGAAACAGACGCGTGTTCGTGAAAGGCAGCCGCGGACCGTACGCGAGTTTGTTGACCAGCACCCGGTCGCCGCGCAGGAACCGCGCGTCCCCGTGCAGCGTCGGCGCCATGGACTCGGTGGGAATAGTGAACGGCTGCACGACCAGCCACAGCAGGACGAGCAGAAAACAGATCACGCGGAGCCAGCCGAGGAGATTCTCTCGCGTCCATGGCCCGACCAATGTCCTAGCGGCACGAATCAGAACGAGCCGGACGCTGGTTGCCCCGCGCGCGATGGGTTTGCCGTCGGCCTTTTCGCCGCAAGATCTACCTGTCGCTTTCATCGATTACGCTGAGCAAGGCCATGAAGGCTTCCTGCGGCACTTCGACCACGCCCACTTGCTTCATACGCCGCTTGCCTTCCTTCTGTTTTTCGAGCAGTTTGCGCTTGCGCGTAATATCGCCGCCGTAGCACTTACCCGTGACGTTTTTCCGGAGCGGCTTGACGGTTTCGCGAACCATAATCCTGTTGCCGACCGCTGCCTGAATGGCCACCTCGAACTGCTGGCGCGGGATAAGCTGACGCAAGCGCAACGCAAGCATTCGCCCCATAGGCGCCGCCCTGTCCCGATGCACAATAGCGGACAAAGCGTCCACCGGTACGCCGTTAAGCAGGATGTCGAGTTTAACCAAATCACCCGGACGGAAACCGATGAGCCGGTACTCGAGTGACCCGTGGCCGCGGGTAAGCGTCTTGAGCTTGTCGTAGAAATCCAGGACGATTTCAGCCAGCGGCATCTGATAGACGGCCGTGCAGCGTCTCGCGTCGACGTACTCCACGCGCACGTGCACGCCGCGCCGACGCTTGCAGAGTTCGATGACGGCGCTGAGGCATTCCGTCGGGCACAGGATGTCGGCTTCAATATACGGTTCTTCAATCCTTTCGATCTCGCCCGCAGCCGGCATTTCCGACGCGTTCTCGATGGTAAGGCGCTCCCCGTTCGTCTTCAGGACGCGGTAAGCCGCGTTGGGCGCCGTCGTGACCAGCGTAAGATCGAACTCGCGTTCGAGGCGTTCTTGGACGATTTCCATGTGCAATAGTCCCAAAAACCCCAGCCGGAATCCCAAACCGAGCGTGGCCGAACTGTCCGCCTGGAATTGAAACGATGCATCATTAAGCTGGAGGCGTTCGAGCGCGTCGCGGAGTTCGCCGTAGTCATTGGCCGCAGCGGGATACAGTCCGCAGAAAACGACCGGTTGGACCTCTTTATACCCTGGCAGCGGCTCGGCCGCGGGCGCCAACGCCCCGGTCACCGTGTCGCCGATCTTCATACTTCTGAGGGTCTTGATGTTGCAGATGAGGTAGCCGACTTCCCCGGCCTCGAGGCGTTCCGTGGGCGTGATATCCGGCGAAAACACTCCCAGCTCTGCAATGTCGTACTTGCGCCCCGTCGACAGCAAGAGCACCTTCATGCCCTTCTCGAGACGGCCTTCAACGACGCGGACATACACGATGACGCCTCGATAGGAGTTGTACGCCGCGTCAAAGATCAACGCCCGGACGGGCTTCTCGCGATCGCCTTTCGGCGGCGGTATTCGCTGGACAATCGCCTCGAGCACTTCTTTGGCGCCTACGCCCTCCTTGGCGCTGGTCAGCACCGCCTTGGCGGCGTCCAATCCGACTACGTCTCGGATCTGCCGCCGGGCGGATTCCACGTCGGCGCTCGGCAAGTCGATCTTGTTGATGACGGGAATGATCTCGAGCCCCTGTTCAACGGCCTTGTAAGCGTTTGCCAGCGTTTGGGCCTCGACGCCCTGCGCGGCGTCCACAACCAGCAGCGCGCCTTCGCACGCCGCCAGACTCCGCGAGACTTCGTACGAAAAGTCCACGTGACCCGGGGTGTCAATCAGATTGAGTTCATACCGTTGGCCGTCGTCCGCCCTGTAGTTTAGGCGAACCGCCACGGACTTGATGGTGATGCCTCGCTCGCGCTCCAGTTCCATCGTATCGAGCACTTGCTCTTTGAGATCGCGCCGGTCGATCGCGCCCGTAAACTCGAGGACGCGATCCGCCAGCGTCGAC
>Ga0180437_10008203_pt1 | contig 13335 bp, 6 predicted proteins | sample SS_ome_4_FD_132410 | JGI IMG/M metagenome (GOLD analysis project Ga0180437, IMG submission 132410) | Hypersaline lake sediment archaeal communities from the Salton Sea, California, USA - SS_3_D_1 metaG | ecosystem: Environmental > Aquatic > Non-marine Saline and Alkaline > Hypersaline > Sediment...
GATCGACAGATCCGTCGGATCACCGTCCGTCTGGTACTGCGTAGGCACCCAGACTTCCACGACCCAGGGCGAGATCACAGAGACGACCATACCAGCAGCGTAGATCCCGTTCGTGTTGCTTGACACCCAGACAGGATCACCAGCAGAGAACTTCAACGCTTCTAGTGTGTCTCCCGACTGGTAGGCAGCCTGGACTGTCCATTCCTTGGCGACGAACCCACTGGGAGGAGAGGATGTACCTGCTGCGACGGACACAGTCGCATTGACTGTATCCCACGAGAACTCCTTACCACGAGATTTGACAGGTACGTTGTTGTCGGACAGGATCCTTGCAGGACCAGCCAGACCTCTCAGACGAACGTTGCTCGGTAGCTCGATCGAGACATCATCGGTCTTGAACTCGCCATCCAGGTAGATCGTGTACGGACGGTTCAGTTCGTACTTGTCTTTCTGGATCGCGTAGACATCTTCGATCGCTTGAACCAGACCAGGATGCCCGTAGTACATCCCAGACCTACTCATCGAATCCGGAGTACCTCCATGTACGATGATCGAGTCTCGTTGGAGGATCGTTTCTCCTCGGATGTAGTCGATGTAGTACGTACCACCGCGGTTCTCGAGCCGGATCAGACCCAGCTTGTTGATGTACGCTGCGTTGGTGTACTTCGAGTCAACAGCTTGAGCTGCGGTCAGGATGGTAGAGTTGCTGGGAGGTGTGGCTTGGGAACCGACGGCAGCAGGCGTGCCTTCGACGAGGAGGTAGTCGACACTCGGCGGAGGATCGGTCTCGTCCCTCTTGTGCATTCCGACGAGCCATGCCCACTTGTACTGCCCTACTCCCGGATTCGTCAGCGTGACCAGATCAGCCTGATCCGCCGACTCGACGATCTTGACGAGCTCCTGCGTGATCCACGTGCCTGCTTCGAGAGTCACGTCCAGAGTCGTCGAACCCTGGACCATCGTCATCCCGCCGTAGATGCCTGCCTTGAGGACACCATCGAACTTGACGAAGAGTTCAGGATCGGTGATCCCGTACAGGTTCTTCTTCGCGACGTTCCTGAACGTGACACCAGGACTGTCGTAACCTGTCGCACCAGAAGGGATATCAATCTCGCAGAGAACGATCTCGTCATCAGTCAACGGCGGAGGCGTCGGAGGAGTGCCTGCTGTGCCTTGCTTGACTGCGTACACCACATCGTTGTTCGGCAAAGCCTTGTTGTAGGTGTACGACGCAACGACGTAATGTATATTCGGAGTCCCGTTGGTCAGAGAACCCTGAGCAACGTCATCCTGATCTTCGTTCTCCTCGATCTGGACACCGTCTGGCATCGTCAACTTACCGAGGACCTCACCCGTGTTGTCCGGGTCAGGATCATGGGTGAACTTCAGCCACAGGCCTCCGGACCCACCCAGGGAGACATTGAATCCTGCGTACACTCCTGCCTGGAGCATCGCACGGAAACGGTTGTTGAACAGCTCGGTGCTGTCCTCTTGACGGAAATCGTGGTAGCGTTCTCTTGACATTGGTATCCTCTAGAAGGTCTCGTCCCAGCGCTCAACACGCATGCTGTCTGGTGCGATGTCCAAGAAACGGGTAAGGAGGTACTCGGTGTCAGGATCCGTCTCCGGTATCTCCCAGTAGTTGTAGTACGTCACGTCGGTGTCGTTGCCTTGCTGCCAGTCACGATCCAATTTCACGACCGTATCGGAAAGTACCTGTTCGATCTTGTACTCTGCGAGAGACCAGTCGTCCGGATCACCAGCATCTCCTTGTCCTTGAGCGATCACGATCAGACTACCGACTTCTGTCGTGTCTTTGAAGTTCGCATTCGCATCGGTGAGGAGCCTAGTCCCGGGAGCAGATGTCTGACCAGTGCTCGACTTGGTCGAGAGCTTGTAGAACACGAACCTGAGGAGAGCCAGAGGGAAGCTTTCGTCTCCGGTGTCCATGGAACCCATCGTGTCCAACGGGATCGCTTGGATGTTCGAGTCGAAGTTCGCGTTGTAGTAGACCGAATCCCAGCGACGACGTGCTTGCAGCGTATGCAAGGTCACGTAGTAACCGAGGAGCTTGGCGAGGATGCGGTAACTCTTCTCCGTACCACCGCGCCTATCGATCAGCTTCTTGATCCTCAGGTACCTCCGCTGCATGTCGACGTTCCAATTCTCGGTATCAAGGCCGAGGATACCAAGGTAGTCGGCGACGACAGGATAGAAGTCAACATCGGAGTTGAGGATGTCCCACATCTGGAGAAGGAGATGACGGTCGTCGGCGATACGATCGAGGAACAAACCGATCATCCGACTCAGACGACCTAGGTCTCCTAGCACAGGCAAAGGATCAGGTCCTCGGAAGATAACCTCTCCGCTCGACAAGAGCTTGTTCGGTGGATGCAGACGCTCACGCTCGTAGTCGTTACGGATGAGGTAGTCACCACCCATGAACTTCTGCGTGTAGATGTGGTCGCGGTAGAAGAACCCGAGAGGATCGCCCTTCTCATAGTTCTGCGTGTAGCTTCGACCAGAATGAGCGTGCATCCGATTCGCTGAAGTCCACTTCACGTCGGGAGAGTAGACCGTCCGAGCTACGTCGGAGACTCGACACTCGTCGTACACGCCGAGAAGCGAGTTACCTGAGTCTCCGATGGTCGCAGTTACAGGAGCACCTGCCCAAGCACCGAGACCATTCTGCGTAGTACCTTGTTGCGATCCGTCAAGATAGGCTTTGAACTCGTCCGCAGTCGTAGACCACGTGCACTCATAGTTGTGCCACTTGGTGTCAGGCGAGGGGTGAGTTAGTGAGACCGCAGTCGTAGTCCCTCCTGCAACTCTCTCGAACAACAAGGTACCACCAGTAATCTCGATCTTAAGGGAGTTGTTCGCATCAACCTCGACCACGAAGATCCTGTGGTTACCTGACACAAGGTCGGAAGGAGTCGTCGCCTTCACCCAGACGGATACCGAACCCTCGTCACCGTCCCAGTCTCCTGCAATGTTGATGATGCTGACATGGTCCGTAATCGAATCCGCCTCGTAGCCAGTCGAGAACCTCCCAGCCTCAGAAGTCATCCCGACCAAGGTCCCGTCGTTGCTCTTCGCGCTCGCATCGGTGGCATCACCATCCAAGTGGTAAAGACCGATCGTATTCACGTCAGCGACGTACGGTTGTTGCCACAGACCACCACGACCCACTTCGACTTCGTAGGTACGAAGGCGATCGGTAACATCGTTGACTGTGACCACGTACTCTTGAGACGCGAGAGGATCCAAGAACCAATCGAGGTCTGCAATCAGTAGATCCTTGAAGTACGTGATACGATCGATGTCGTCCTGGTCTGGTGTCGGGATCGTGGCTAGGATCCTCATAGCGTAGTTACGATTGCCTACGTGGTAGTAGGTCCCGTCGTAACTTAGACCACGGAGCGTGTCCTCCGCAACCTCTTCCAGCCCGCTGAGATCACGCGAGGCCGAGTAGACACCAGTCGATTCCGTGACGAGATGGATCGCGTAGTTGGACGAGTCGAGGATCGACAACGTGTCGGAGCCAGGATCAAAGTGAGATCCTGCTACTGTAAATCCTCCTGGGAGGACTCCGTCGAACGTGATCTCGTTGACGATATCGTCTGTCGTCGGACTCGTGACGGCCCGAGGCAGACGTACCCATCTACGAGCGGTCGCGAACGCGATGTACTTGGTCCCAGAGATGTCTTCCGAGAGACCTAGCGCTACCGGGAACTCCTCGTGGTTGAGAATCGCCGAGAGATCGATCTTAATGTCGACCGTCTCGTCCTCTTCGTCATACCTCCAGATTGATGGCTTCCGTCGGTAGTCAACCCCGACCACCCAGAACAGATGGTGATCGGAGTAGATCTCGATCTGGACTCCTGAGGCCGAAGACGTCAACGCAGTCTCAAGAGTCAGCTGAGAGTTTGAGTCGACTGATTCGATACGGTAGTAACCGTCGTCCGGACCTCCGACGACTCTCAGGATGAAGCCAGCTTCGACGTCGTTGTTGAGGAACTCTCCTGTCGCTGACGTTACTACATCGGTGCTGTACGTGACAGCATCCGATACCGCGACGATAGGATCTGGTTCCTCTCGAAGTACTCCAGAGAACACGGATCCTAGCCTGCTGATATCGTCGTCGACTTCTACAGGACTCGACGCGTGATCAGTGTACTGCAAGAAGAGCGAGTAGTAGTACGACTTCAAGGGCTCCAAAGAGATATCTGCGACACTCGTGGACGGATTCGTGGACCAAGATTCCGAATGTACTGCATCTCCCTCCGAGACGGACTCTGGGTACCTATCCGAGCTTCGTCGGATAGACAGAGACGACCAAGGCCACTCGACTCCACCCAGAGGGGTCTCAAGCGAGGTATCAAACGCCCACTGGAGAAGGATCTGGGGAGTCTCGAGTGCGGTCTTGGCTTCAATCTCGGTGAGGAATTCTGGTTCCATTACAGTGCGCTCTGCGTCTTGAGGTTGTACTCACCAGGGAAGTAGACTGAAACGACCAAATCGTCAGACCGTTCGAGACGCATGAATTCGTCGTCTTCGATGACGAGATTGTCACGGTACTTCGATGTCTGGAACCTCCACGTGTCTCCGACAACGAGTACGTCACCCACTTCTCCGAGAGTGAACGTAACTTCCCCATTGTCTGTCGTGTACTGAACCGCTACGGTCCCTAGAGCAGACTGAGGAACACCATTGATAGCTACGGCGAACTGAGTTGTGGACACGGCAGTCAGCAGATACTGGTCGTACCCAATGTCCTCAGTCAGTTTCACACGACCTTGGAGATCCGGAGCAGAGGCATTGCTCTTCTCGACTCGAGGGATCCGAGTCAGTGCGATGAAGTCTGCATAGTCAACCAGCTTGCCGTCGTTGATGTTCTCGTAGATCCCAGACAGATCGGAGAGAGTGAACCCGCGTCCAGGTTTGATCCTCGTGTAGTCCAAAGCATCCGTCGTAGCAGTACGAACCTTCTGCTTGACTGTCGACTTCGGGATCTTGTTGGTGAACGTGACAATGTTCACGATCACGAAGACGCTCGCAGGATCGAGCGGATGCGCGATAGGAATCGCGCCTTCGACCTTCTTCTCGTTGAGGACGTCCTGGACCGATTGAACCAAGAAAGAACTGGCGACACCACCTCCTTCTGGCATCAAGTAGATATCCGTACGGGCTCCTTCTTGATGCCTCGCAAAGGACGTGTAGACTCCTGCAACTGCATTCGAATGGGTCTCGTAGTCGACACGAGTGACAGCCCGATCCCCACTCCGGAAGCTTGCAGGAGCATTGCGCTTGATCGCAGTGTCCGTCTCGCTCGGAGCTCCTCCAGAAGACGCTTCTACGTTCGTAACGCCGACATCCGAAGCCAAAGAACCAACCACGCGAGCGATCGATCCTGCAGCTACGTTCCCAACGTCACCGAGAGTCTGGATGTAAGTCACCAGGATTTCTGAACCTGGAGGTGGTGCTTTGCCGAACTCACCATCGCCGAACGTGATCGAAGTGAAGTCGTCTTCGTCGAAACGTAGAGTAGCCACGATCTCGTCAGCATTCGCTTCAGCGAACGTCTCTTCGAGATCGATAAGAGCACCATCGACACGGACCTCGATGAACTCATGCGGAGTCCTTGCGTTCTCGATCGTGTAAACCTGGTTCGGTTTACCACTCGCAGCACTCGTCAGCGTCTCGTCGACGATCCGGATCCCTTGGACCGCTGGTACGACGACAGACGTCTCTCCTTCTGGGATGGTGGCTGCCTCGACGGTCAGGAACTCGACGAGAGGAGCGACTGTGGTCTGACACCTTGTGAAGATAGGGATGGGGTAACCACCTGCAGGAGCGACTCCGCTCAGCAGGGAGAATGTCAAGTCTACGCTCGAAGGACTCGTCGGATTCGGTAGGTACCCGATCAGATACGCAAGTTTGATGATGTTCTTGCGTTGCCTAGCGTCTGCGAGCTTCGCTTCGACATGAATCTGGTCGACAGAGAAGTTCAAGTTGTCGATCAGAGCTTCGATGATCGTCAAGAAGACACGACCAGTGTTCGCCTGACTGGTATCGTTGATCCTCGGAATGAACTCTTTGATGTAGAGATCCACATCGTCGTGCAACGAGAGCAAGTCACGCCGAGTGTAGCTCAGTCGCTTAGGTTGCGTAATGCTCATTGATCAGTCCTCTGACGTGCAACGGAGATCAGCGCGGATCCACCACGTCCTGTCTTCTGGTTGGTGTACGGTACTGCTGCGGACAAACGATTGTCTTCGTGCTCCTGAAACGCTATCTCTTCCTCCAGGACACGCAACGAACGATTGCCTTGCAGAACCGACGTAGCAATCCTGTCTGCGACGAAGACCTCCGTCGCGAAGTCCAACGGATCGAACACCAAGAATTCTATGCTAGCACCGAACGGGAACAACGGGATACCACCACGACGGATGAACACAGACATCTTCAGATCATCGTTATCTGCCTTCTCGTCCTTCGTAAGTACAACGTCCCCATCCTTCAAGAACCTGAGAGGGAAATCGATCGCGACGAGATACTCTGCAGAATCAACAGCATCTGGAGAGTACTGGAGGAATGGTTCCTCGAGAGGGACGCACCAAAGGCCTCCTCCGAGTTGGTCTTGTCCGAAGGGCTCGTGGCCGAAGCCGTAGCTCTCCTTGGTGCACGACCAGTCCTCGCTCTCTGCTGGCACTGTCCAGAACGAATAGGTCTCGTCCATCGAGTTACCAAGAGTATCCTCTGCCAGCGCTTGGATAGTCTGCTCTCCAGCAGTGAACGTGACCCACGGTGTGATCGTGTAAGCGTAACCGTTGGTGATCGGAACTCTGAATCCGGAGAATCCTGTCGTCGGGTGCGACGCAGTCCACGCGATCGAACCGTTCACTTTGATGACGACTGTCGTCTCGTCGAGATCTCCGTCGGAGTCCGTGATCTCGAGATAGATAGGTACGTCGGGTGGATTCAGATACGAACCATCTGCTGGGTTCTGGTTCTGCAGAGTAGGAGGAGAACCTGTCGCACCGAACTCGAGGTATCGGAGAAGGAGACCAGTCCCTTCAGCAGGCTGATCCCAGATGACATTGCCAGGATCAGGGTACGTGTAGTCGTAGGTCGCATCCCAGGCAGAACCGTTGTACCTCCTTAGCGAAGTGTCAACGAAGAAGGCGATCGCACTAGTCGGAACTCCGTCTCGCTGTGTGATATCCGCAGATACGTGACCGTACTGCTCTCCCTGATCGACAGACCATGACGCACCATCATAGTGCAGGTAGTAGTCCGTCTCGGACAGAGGACCGTTGACTTGGTAGAGAGCCCAACCTTCAGACCCATCCTCTGCCATCCAGAGACCGATGATACCATCGCGTCTCCAATCGGGGTCCTGGTACTCCACTGACAGAGTCGTACCATTCCACTTCCAGATGGTACCGCTGAGAGTGGTGCCTCCGACGTAGTAGCCTCCTGTGATCCAGACTTCAGTCTCACTGATGACACGGACTTGAGCCCAGACCTCCGGATTCGGATCATAGATCGACGCAACGACACTCCACGTACCTCCGGAGTCTCGTTTCAGGAGTTCTACGTATCTGCCGCTGATGTAGGAACGGAGAGCAAAGATTGCCGACCCATCGGGAGTACCGTGGATGTCGGTCATGTACCCGTCGCCAGCACCATCGTCGTACTCAGTGACCCACGCAGTTCCTGGAGGACCAGGACGGGTACGGATCACATTGTGGTACGCAGAGCTCCACCCGGCAGCACAGACGATCGAGTCGTCTTCGCTACACCAAAGGGTCTGGTCCGTGTGCCTCGCAGCAGAAGCGTTCCACCAGGGACCACCAGCATCCTCCAGCTGCCAACCAGTCTCATCGTAGGAGTACGTCCCATCATCTGCGACACCTACGTAGATCTTCCACGCAGTCTTCGGTCCCCACAAACCTTGCAACCAGTTCGACAGACTACTCGTATCGACTTGGTTCCACGACGAACCATTATCGAAGCTGAACCACAGGTCTCCTGTCGCACCGAGAGCCCACAACGTGTGGTCGACAAGAGGATCTACCTTGAACGTCCAGGAGACATCGAGAACCTGAGCATCCAAGTCCTCGACCACGACTCTCGGAGTTACGGAACCTGCTGGGAAGTCGGAAGTTCGATCAATATTGACATGGTAGCCATTGGCTATCGAGGTGACTGCAGAGCCCGCGCCATCATACGGTGCTACGAAGCTCCCAGAGGAGTATACTGCTACGGGACCTCCTCCGACATCGATCGTGATCTCGAGAGTCGAGAGATCGATGTTGTCATCTGCATCCGTTATGTCGAAGCTAACGTCACCACTCGGATCTATTGTCCACGAGTCCGGACCCGGATTGCGATTACTGATCGTAGGAGGTGGCGGTCCTGCAGGTTCTTCCATGACCTCCAAGGAGGAGAACGTGACCGTACCTACAGTCTTGTCGCCGAGAGCCTGCTTGATCGCACCGAAGCCTACCCTGGTCGGAACCACCCCAGCAGCGATCGCACGATCTCCAAGACGGAACCATGTTACACCATCGTCTTTGGAGTACCACGCCGACTGCGTGTTCGCAGCGACAGACCACCCACCGAACCCAGCATCCGGAATAGCGAAGGCAGAACCAGTCCCATTCCAGTAGATCCTTGTGAGCCATACGGTAGCTCCAGCGTCCGACGTGTTACCGTACGTCTGGCTCGAACCGTTCTCTACAGCGATAGCTGACCAATCGCTCAGCTCAGGATTGACTTGTACGATCGACTGGTCAGTACGATCAGGACCGTAGAGGACAGAACCACCACCAAGAAGGATACCTCCTGGAGAGACTCCTGTCAGTCTCGAGGTGACTCGGAGGACCGCGTTGATATCTGCCCCGATACTCGCGAGAGTCTCGTAGCCAATCGGAGCAGATCCGGAGATGAAGCTACGATCCGAGCCGTCTCCAGCGACGGTTAGGACACCTCCACTGTAGGAATCTCCTACGACAGCGATGTCGCTCTGCGTAGGTAGACCGGAGAATTTGGTGGTCCAAGCCATCTACTTATTCACCAGCCTCGATCATCGACACGACAGAGTCCAGAGCAGAAGTCCAGAAAGATGCACTATCCTGAGAGTTCTGAGCAGTCTGCAATGCGATGTAGAACGCATGGATGTAGGGATCTCGCGCCTGCTTCAAGGCCCAGTGGGACCAGGCATACTGGACTCTCGTCCACACGTCTCGCGTATCGAGACGTGCTCGTTGAGCTGCCTGCCATGCGACCTTCATGTCTTCTGAGCTCGCTCTACCTCTTGCGTACTTCCGGAGCATGTTGACGATGTTCCGAGCAGACGCATGGTGTACGCTGAGAACTTCGATCAACTGCTCTGCAAGATCTGCAGCGAGTAGGTAACAATCACTCTCGCTTAGCAGATGCACAAGAACCCAGAAACGATCTGCAGCAGGGATGTCTAGATTCCTAAGTTCCTCGGTAGTAGCATCGATCCCGATTAGGTCTTCGATAACAGTACGGGTATAGGGACCACAAGGGTTCCACCCGAGCACTTGATCTACTGTTACCTTCGTGGTCATCTAGTTTCCTAGGGCAGACGCTACGTACTTGTCACGGACAGCAGAGATCACACAAGAGACATCCATCGTTCCAGATTGACCCCAGCGATACCAGACCGTCCCATCGTAGTTGTAGAAGTCCCGTTCATTCACAGGGTTCTCGTTGTCCTGACCACCGAGCATCTGCCAGGGCTTCACGAAGCCACCGTAACCTGTGTCAGGATCCCAAGTAGGAGTCGTCGGCCATGTCTGGAAGTAGAGTGAGGCGATACCGGAGTCGTTGTCGAATGCACCTCCGATCCGGAAGAAGTCGACCACGTCACTACTCGGGATCTGCCCTCCAGTCTCGACGTCGATCTGAGTCCATACGTCGTCTGTAGGGTTCGACCCGCTGAATCCATAGAACCCTAAATCAGACCAGTTAGCCTGGTTCGCGATCTGGAACCACGGACCTTGCCAGTAGAACCTCTCGATATCTCCTACCGAGTTGTTCCAGAAGAACCCGAGGTAGCGCCACTCGGTGAAGTCAGTCAGACCAGTACCTGGTGGTACGACCGAGGCGACGAGAGCGAACTCTCCTGCGACACCAGAAGGCACCGCGTAGACATAGTACCACGTCGACACGGTCTCAGGATCAGAAGTCGATGCTTCACGTCCTCCGACTCCCGTTGTTGCCATGTCTACCTGCAGAGGTCCTACTGAGACATCCGCAGTGTAGTTGTTGTCGTCGCTCAGCTTCAGTCTCAACGTAGTCGACTTGCCAGGACGAGCATTACAATCGATGATACTCGCCGAGTTGTACTCAAGCACCGGGAAGTTCTCTGGCTGGTATCCAACACCTCCTGCTGCGTCGAGGATATCTTGTTCCATCTTACGCAGCGTGGCTAGGAGATACTGATCCCAGTCGTACTGGTACTCACCAGGCAGCTGGTACTCGAGGTCCTTCGTCTTGACTATGACGACCTGCTGACCACGGTACTTGTCCGCAGTAGGCTTGCTGGTACCGACAACGTTAGTCGCAGTACACTGGAAGACGTAAGCTCCGTCGAGTGCTCCGTCTATGATCACGTCAGGATTCTGAACTGTGGATTCTCCGTTGACGAAGTCTCCCTTGACGCCAGAAGCGATCGCAGACCCAGCAGGGTACGACAAGATACGCCAGAGGTAGCTCGTCGGACTGTCAGTACCAACTGCTGTGAGGCTGATGGTTCTCGGACTCGCGTCGTAGCTGAGAACTTGATCTGCACCGCATGTTACTCGAGGGATAGGCATCAGAATCTCCGCGGATTGGCCTTGTCGACCGTCAGGAACTCAGGCTCTTCGAGACGGAAGTCCTTCCAGCCACCCATGCTCGCTTTGTAGACGTACGGAGTCACGATGGCGATCGCATTACCGCTCTCGTCTGTTATCACGCGTGAACGTTCGTCCACGACGACTCTAAACTCTCCGAAGCGGACGGCTTCGACGATCTCCATTGCGATCAGATCGTACGTAGCCTGGTCATTCGGATCGAATGGCATCAGAGGAACTCTGCTGCCGAGACGATAGTACAACGGGATGCCTCCTTTGAGGAGCATCACCGATGCTTTCATATTGTCTTCGATGCTCTTCTCGTCTCTTGCAGTGACTACGTCTCCGTCGCTCGTGAATCTGAACGGGAAGTCAAAGCTTGTGTTGATCAGAGCAGGACGGAGGACAGGTTCGTCAGGGTACGGCAGCGTAATGTACTTATCGATCGAACCAGCGAAGTTGACGATATTGAACAAGTCCGCTGCTTTGAGAGTCCAATCTATCCTCGTCTGCCCAGGCCAGTAGTCGTTGTTCGCAACGATCGAGACGTCCCAGCCTCCCTGACCGTTGGCTACGACGGTACCTGTGAAGCCAGGCTGCAAGACGTTGTTGACTACGACGTCCATCCCTTCAATCTGGAGGAGTGCGATGGACGAAGTGCTGTCAAGATCCTCAGTCCGCCACTCCATCGGATGTGTCGGATCGGTGATGTCAGGATTCGGAGATGTAGGCGTCGTAACGAGGATCGGAGGATACGTCTGCTGCTCGAACGCTTGCATACCAGCATCGAGTCCGTAGAACGTGTAGATGCTGCCTCCGGTCGGCTGAACTGGTGTTGCTCCTGTGTACTGGACTGTATCGAACGCAGGATCGATCAGTTCTCCGTAGGCCGAGTAGATCTCTCCCACTACTCGGACTTGGTAGGTCACCGCCTCTTGATTCTGAACGTGTAGGATGACCTTCCGAACTCCTGGTACATCCGAAGGGTAGTCTCTGTCATCCGTTACTCTGACGATAGTCTGTTCTTGACTGTCGCTGACACGGATGAGTTCGTAGGACTCGACATCCAAGATCTTGCTCGACAGGACGTTGTAGTCCATGTCCTCCGAGAAAGACAGCTCAATCTTGTTGATCGTCAGAGCAACTGCTGCAGACAAACGAGGTCCACCTACTCCTTCTCCCTCGGCAAGAGAGACAGAGTTCACTCCACGAACGTAACCGAGGTAGAGATCGATAGGCATTACGCAGCTTGCACCGCCAGCCTAGGAGCGACCGACGCTTTCTTGACTGTCTTCAGACCATAAAGAGCATTCGAGGCCAGACGAATGGCTCCCCACTGGGTATCTCCCGATGCGAGCAGGAGACCGAACAGAAGCAGGTCTCCACTATCCTCAGCGTAAGCGATACTTCTGACCTTCTGATGATCAGGGAGGATCTCATGAGTCGCACCGGATCCGGGCTTGCCGTACTCGAGAGTCCAGCTACCAGCAGGCCAGTTGATCTTCCAGATGCCTTCATCCGACGGTAGGTATACCGTAGAGCCTCCGATGGTCACGCCGTACCTCTGGGAGAGGTCGGAGATGGTGCCTGAGTGCAGTGCCTTGATGTTGTCAGGGACGATCGTATCGTCATCGACACCAAGGTGTACGAGCCAGTTCGCTTGGGAGATCTCGTACAGATTCGACTCGGAAGACCAGAAGAGCTTCTTCGTGCTACGGTCGAAGTGGACCCAGTAAGCAGGATCCGTCGTGAGGTACTTACAGTTCAACGGTTCTGAGTTGTACTCTCCTTGGGTTTGGTCTCCTTCCATGTATCCGGGTTTGAACCCGTTCAACGTGAGACCACCGTCTGTCACCCACGCACGATAAGACCACGAACCATCTTGGACTATGTCAGCATCCCATGTGACATAGTCGGGAATCCTCCAACGATTTCGATCGCCACTGTATCCTCCTCCGACATGTCGACTCGCGATCTGTCCGATCGTACTGACGTCACGACCCCATGCTCCTGCAGGAGCATAGTAGTACCCGTTGTGCATCCTGAACAGGCCTCCAGTTACTCCCGAGGCTTCCTCACGATGCAAGAAGATCTCGTCGTGCATGAAGTTAACGAAGATACCCGCGCCCTCTGAAGATCCTCCGAACGGAACCAACAAGATACCATTCGACATACGAGCTCTTCGAGGACGCGCGTCAGTCATCCAATCTCCTAACGCGTACCCACTACCGCCTATGAATCTCATCCACAGTTTCTCTGTGTCCGCATCGATGATATTGACACTCTTAGGAGAGTCTGCACAGATGATCAACGCGTGCTCCGGAAACTCAGACGCTAAACCTCGGTGAGTTCCTGCTACTTCTCGAGCCCAACCAGCAAGATTCGTCGTCGTACCAGAGGCAAGTGTCAAGTTCGTCAGGTCGCAGCTCATCGATGTAACACTGTTACCTCCTACAAAGAA
>Ga0180437_10008204_pt1 | contig 13334 bp, 14 predicted proteins | sample SS_ome_4_FD_132410 | JGI IMG/M metagenome (GOLD analysis project Ga0180437, IMG submission 132410) | Hypersaline lake sediment archaeal communities from the Salton Sea, California, USA - SS_3_D_1 metaG | ecosystem: Environmental > Aquatic > Non-marine Saline and Alkaline > Hypersaline >...
GCAGAAGCCGGAGGTGGTGCAGGTGAAGATGGTCACCAACGTCGATCCATACGAGGCCGTGCTGGTGAACCAGCGGTGCCAGGGCGGGCTGCTCCTGGCGAAGCAGACGCTATGTGTGATCGAGGTCGCGCCCGCAGCCTACGTGATGCTGGCGGCGAACGAGGCGGAGAAGGCCGCGAACGTCACTCTGGTGCACTACCAGCCATCCGGCCGGTATGGGCGCCTGTATCTCGGCGGGACCGAATCCGAGGTCAAGGTGGCGCGCGACGCGGCCGTCCAGGCGGTGAGCAGCTTGCCCGGCCGGGCGGCACAGTAGTCGGAAGCAGAGGAGGATCGAATGAAAACCTTCTACTGCGTAGAGGACATCGAGAGACTGGCTGCGCAAGGCCGGCGAGAGCTACAAATCGATGAGGATACGGTGCTGACCGACCTGGCCCGGGATACGGCGCGACAGTTGGGGATCTCCCTGGTGCAACGCCCCCGCTCAGGGCCGGCGGCGGTGGTGGTGCCTTCCATTCCGTCGAACAGTCTGACTGTAGGCGCGACCGTGCAGTTGGGAGCCAAGCCGAAGGGATGCCAGCACGGGCCTTTGGACGTCGAATCTCCCAACACGCCCAACCGGGCGGCCGTCTCCAGCAGCTCCGGCGCCGTTGTGGACCAATTGGTGGACCTGGTCAGGAATCTCGGTGACGGAAGTTAGATGGTCACCGGACGGGTTTCCTTCAGCATGAGGGTAGAGATATGATTATTGGCAAAGTGGTAGGTTCGGCCGTCGCCACACTGAAACACGAGCAGTTGAAGACGACCAAGTTGCTGTTGGTCCAACGGGCGGACGCGACGGGCGTCGTCGCGGACGAAGCACCGTTCGTAGCGGTCGACCTGGTGGGAGCCGGCGAGGGCGAACTCGTCGTCGTCAGCCAGGGCAGCTCGGCCCGGGTAGCCACTGGGGAAAGTTCGTCACCCGCAGATGCAGCGATCGTGGGCATCCTCGATTCCCTTCGATTTGAGGGGGCAATCGCTTGGAGGAAGGAATAGAGAACTATGGCAGAGAAGCACACTCAGAACCAAGAGGTAGTTTCGGAGCTGGACCCGGGGATGCGCGCTCTCGGGATGATTGAGACCAAGGGGCTGGTTGCGTGCATCGAGGCAGCCGACGCGATGGTAAAGGCGGCCAGCGTGACCTTGCTGAACCGGCGGGCCATCGGCGGGGGATATATGACGGTGATGGTGCGCGGGGACGTCGGTGCAGTGCGGACGGCGCTCGAAGCAGGCGCCAAGGCCGCGCGCAGGATCGGCGAGGTGGTGTCGGTGCGCATACTTCCCAGCCCGCACCTCTCCGTCGAGGACGTACTTCCCGAGACTGTTGCGTAAGAAGAAGGCCGAGAGCGGCCCTATGTGCTGGTCAGCGTACCTCAAGACCTGACAGGTTTTAGATACCGATTTCTGGCGCACGTATTTTCCCAGACAGTACGTCTCCTTACATTGAAGGTTTTCTTGGAAACCTGTCAGGTCCATCCTGGGTAGTAACGATGAGAAAAGTAACGACAACCACACTCAAGATCAAGAAGCGCCGCGGCCAGAAGATCACGATGCTGACGGCCTATGACGCTCCAATGGCGTCGTTCATCGACCAGGCCGGCGTGGACATCGTGCTGGTCAGCGACGCGGTGGGCACGGTGGGCAATGGGCGACCGGAGGCGGTGTCGGTCACCGTCGACGAGATGATCTATCACACGCGTGCCGTCCGCAACGGGGTAGAACGCTGCATGGTGGTGACGACGCTGCCCTTCGGCTCGTACAGTGGGTTGGACGAAGGTGTGCGCAACGCCACCCGGCTGATGAAGGAGGGGCACGCCGACGGCGTGCACCTGGAGGGCACACGCCAGGAAGGGGCGTTGGTGCGGGCGATTGCCGGGGCGGGCATCCCGGTGATGGGGCACGTCGGCGTGACCAAGCAGAAAATCGTCAGCTCAGGGCGCATCCGGCTGCCGGCGCAGAGCGCGGCCGCGGCCCGGGAGATCGTGGCTGACGCCGTGGAGATGGCGAACGGCGGCGTGTTTGCCCTGGTCCTCGAATGTCTCCCCGTGCGGATCGCCGAGATCATCACCCGCAGCCTGGACATCCCGACCATCGGGATCGGCGCTGGCACGCATTGCGATGGCCAGGCGCTGGTCACCCAGGATATGCTGGGGATATACAAGGAGCTGGCACCGCGTTTCCTCAAGGTCTACGCCGATCTGGCGCAGACGATCACCTCGGTGTTGAGCGATTTTCGGCGCGAGGTCGAGGACGGGGTGTACCCGGCTCCAGAACACACCTACGCCATTGACGACGCCGAACTCGAGAAGCTGCTGGGTCAGCTCCGGGCGTGAGGGCAGGGGCGGTAGGCTGGTAGATTGGGAGATTGGTAGGTCGGTAGATTGGTAGATCGGTAAATTGGTAAACTGGGAGATTGGGACACTGCAGAAAGGAGCGAAGCGATGAGAACACGGAAGCTTGGGTATACGGATCTACATCTGACGACGATGGGGTTGGGCACGTGGGCCATCGGCGGTGGTGAGTGGCAGTGGGGCTGGGGTCCGCAGGACGACGCCGAATCCATCGCCGCCCTGCACCGCGGGCTCGAACTGGGCATCAACTGGATCGACACCGCCGCGGCCTATGGCCTGGGACGCGCCGAGGAGGTCGTCGGCAAGGTCATTGCGGACCACCAGGATGAAGTCATTGTCGCCACCAAGTGCGGGCTGTGCTGGGACGAAGGCTGCACCGACGTCTACGGGCGGCTCACGGGGCAGAGCGTCCGCACCGAATGTGAGGACAGCCTGAGGCGCCTGGGCGTGGACGTCATCGATCTGTACCAGGTTCACTGGCCACACGACGAAGAGCACCTGGAGGAAGGCTGGGGCGTGATCGCGGACCTGATCAAGGAGGGCAAGATACGGTACGCGGGCGTGTCCAACTTCACCGTGGAACAAATCAAGCGCGTGCAGGCCATCCATCCCGTGGCCTCTCTGCAGCCACCCTACAGCATGCTGGAGCGGGGTGTCGAAGAGGAACTGCTGGGCTACTGCGCGGCCAACGACATCGGCGTGGTCGTCTACAGCCCGATGCAGACAGGGATGCTGACGGGCAAATACACGAAGGAGCTCATCGACAGTCTGCCGGACAACGACTGGCGCAAGGAATCCAGCCCGCATTTTCAGGAGCCTGGGCTGAGCGCCAACATGGCCCTGGTGGACAAGCTGCGTCCCATCGCGGAGCGCAACGGCAAAACAGTGGCGCAGTTGGCGATCGCCTGGGTGCTGCGGCGCCCCGAGGTGACGGCGGCCATCGTCGGTTCGCGGCGCCCGTCTCAGATCGAGGGGACGGCACCAGCCGGGGACTGGGAGCTGACGCCGGAGGATATCGCCGACATCGATGCGCTTCTGGCTGAGCGAGAAAGGGCACTTTCCTGAGGAAATTGCGGAACAGGTACGGATAGAGAGGGACAGCGATGTCGGAGCGCATCAGTTTAGCAAGCAGTGACGATGAGATGCGGCTGATCAGCAAGGTCCTGACCCTGTATTACGTGGATGAATTGACGCAGGCCGAAGTGGGGCGCCGCCTGGGGTTATCGACGACCAAGGTCAACCGTTTGCTGAAACAGGCACGCAAGCAAGGCATGGTGGAGGTCAACATCCGCGTGCCGTTTCAACACCTGTTCGATCTGGAGGCACGCCTGAAGGCGATCTTCGGCATCCAGGAGGCGGTGGTTATCCCGCGGATCGCGGAGGATCCGGACGCCATGGTGCACACACTGGGCCGTGCCGGGGCCTCCTTTCTGCTGAAACACGTGCGGGATGGGGACGTCATCGCCATGGGCGGGGGTACGGCCGTCCACGCCGTGACCCGGGCGCTGGAGCCGGCGCGCAAGTACGACGTCTCGGTGGTACCCACCTCGGGCGGCGTACAGGGAGTGGCCTACACCGACGTCAACTACCTCGCCTCTCAGATCGCCGACCGCCTGGGTGGGCGGGCCTATCAGCTCCACGCGCCGGTGTTTGTGGAGACGCAGGAGCAGCGGGAGATGCTGTTGTCCATGGCGCCGGTCAAAGAGGTCCTGGATATCGCACGCCGGGCCAACGTGGCCCTGATGGGCGTGGGCACGGTGGGCTACGAGACGTCCCGCTACGTGAAGTTCACATCTCTCTCGCCGGAGGAGATGCAGCACATTGCCCAAGATCTGGGAGGTGCCGGGGAGATCGGGGCGTTCATCTTCAACATCGAGGGGCGCCCTTGCGCCGAGGAATATGCCAACCGGTTGGTCGGCCTGACGTTGCCAGAACTCAAGCGCATCCCGTTCTTCGTCGGCGTGGCGGCTACAGCGGTCAAGGCGCTCCCCCTGTACGGGGCGTTGCGCGGGGGGTATCTGAACGCGCTGGTCACCGATGAGGCGGCCGCCCGGGGCGTCCTCGATCTGTTCGAGAAGGACTTCCGAGGTGGGCCGAGGTTAAGGACGGACTAGGGGCGCGCTTCGCGCGCCTGGGTGCTGGGCACGCCTTAGCGTGCACGCGCACCTGGGGCGATTGGGGCGGCCGACGGTTGGGTACATCGAACAGGAGATATCTGCGCACATGCCCAAAGATTTGCCTGCAGATACACATATGGATGACGCGATGCCCGTCGGTATCTACGAGAAGGCATTGCCGGCCGGCGTGCCGTGGGAACAACGGCTGGAGCTGGCCGCTCAGGCGGGGTATGATTTCGTCGAGATATCCATCGACGAGAGTGACGCCCGGATGGCACGGCTGGAGTGGCCGGCTTCGGAGCGCGCGGCGCTGCGCCAGGCGATCGCCCACACGGGCATCCCCATTATGACGATGTGTCTGAGCGGACACCGGAAGTATCCGCTGGGCAGCGCTTCCGCACAGACGCGGGAGCGGGGGCTCGACATCTTCCGCCGCGCGGTGGAGTTTGGCGCTGACATCGGCCTGCGTATCATCCAGGTCATGGGCTACGACGTATTCTACGAGCCGTCTGACGCGGACACAGAGGTCCGTTTCATGGCAGGGTTGCAGCAGGGTGTGCGCTGGGCCAGCGAGGCGGGCGTGATGCTGGGGCTGGAGAACGTGGATCGGGAGTTCGTGGATTCGATTGAGAAGGGCATGCATCTCGTGCGTGAGATCGACTCCCCCTGGTTTCACCTCTATCCGGACATGGGCAACCTGGTCGCGGCGGGCCTCAGGCCCGCCGATCAGTTCCCGCTGGCCAAGGGGCACATTGTGGCCGTCCACGTCAAGGACGCGCTGCCCCGCACGGTGCGCGGGGTGCCGTTCGAGGAAGGGGACGTACCGTTTGAGGAGTCCTTCAAGGCACTGGCCCAGGTCGGTTTCTGTGGTCCTATGACGGTGGAGATGTGGGCGCACATGGATGCCACGGAGGATCCGATGGCTACGGTGGTGGGTGCGCGCAAGCTGGTGGACCGCCTGGTGGCTGTAGGCTGGAGCAGATAGGGCCGGCGTGAGATTCTACTAACTTGAGTTGGAGACACAGACATGATGCTTGAAAAGCTTCGGGACGAAGTCTGGCAATGTAACCTGGAACTGCCCAAGAACGGACTGGTCAAGATGACGAACGGCAACGTCAGCGGTCGGGATCCAGAGACGAACCGGGTCGTCATCAAGCCGAGCGGGTACAGATACGAGGACCTGACGCCGGCCGATCTGGTGGTCGTCGATATGGACGGGAACGTCCTGGAAGGTGATCTGAAACCTTCCACGGACACTGCCACCCATCTCTACGTCTACCGCCACCGCCCGGACGTCGGCGGCATCGCGCACACGCACTCGCCGTACGCGAGCAGTTTCGCGGCGCTGGGGCGCCCGATCCCCGCCTGCCTGACGGCGTCCGCCATGCTGGGGGGCGAGGTGCCGCTGGGCGGCTACGTAGCCGTCGGCGGGGAGGGCATCGGGAAGGAAATCGTCGCGAAAATCGGCCATGCGCTGGCGATTGTCATGCAGAACCACGGTGTGTTCACCGTCGGTCCGTCGGCTTCGGTGGCAGCCAAGATGGCCGTCGAGGTCGAGGAAATCGCCAAGACCGCCCACCTGGCCATGCAGATCGGAGATCCGATCCTGCTCACGTCCGAACAGCTCGCCGAGATGGCGCACCTCTACACGCATATCTACGGTCAATAGCCACGCAATATGTACAGGTAGGGAGGCAGTTGACGATGCCTCGACAAGAGAACAAGCAAGGATGACACTATGACAACAACAGGTAGCGAGGCCAAGACCGGTCCCTCGCTGGAGATTGCCGAGGGCAGTCTTCTGCTTGAGGAGCTGCCCCGCGAGAAACTGGCCTGGATGCTCCAGAAGATGTGCGAGATCCGCTTCTTTGAGGAAAAGGCGGAGGATCTGTACATCCGCGGACTGGTACACGGGACGATGCACCTGTCCATCGGCCAGGAGGCGTCGGCTGTGGGCAGCGCTGCGGCCCTGAGGAGCGACGATCTGATCATCCACCATCACCGTGGCCATGGCCACACGATCGCCAAGGAGGCCGACATCACGCTGATGATGGCCGAGTTCCTGGGCAAGGAGCCCGGCTACTGCCATGGGCGTGGGGGTTCCATGCACATCGCCGACATCCCGGGCGGGAATCTGGGAGCCACGGGGGTGGTGGGCAGCGGCATACCGACCGCGGTCGGCATTGGCTTGGCCCTGAAGATGCACAGGTCCGAGCAGGTGCTGCTGTGCTTCTTTGGGGACGGCGCATCCAACCTGGGTGAGTTCCACGAGTCATTGAATATGGCGTCCATCTGGGCTCTGCCGGTCGTCTTCATCTGCGAGAACAACCAGTATGGGATGTCCATGTCCGTGAAGCGCTCGATGAACATCGAGCGCATTTCGACGCGCGCATGTTCCTACGCGATCCCCGGCGTGAGCGTGGACGGCAACGACGTGCTGGCCGTCTGTCAGACGGTCAAAGCCGCCGTCGAGTACGCCCGGTGTGGCAAGGGGTCGGTGCTCGTCGAGAACATCACCTACCGCTGGCGCGGCCATTCGAAGAGCGATCGGAACCTGTACCGGACCCAGGAGGAGATCGCGTCCTGGAAACAACGATGCCCGATCGTGCGCTTCAAGAAGACGCTCGAAGAGGCCGGTGTGATGGACAGCGAGGAACTGGAGACTATCGATCAGGAGGCCCAGGCGACCATCGATCACGCTGCCGAGGTAGCGCTCACCCTTCCTGAGCCCTCACCGGAGAACATAGAAGACGAGGTATATGCCCCATGAGTAAGCCGAGCAATGCGAGCGAGAACGGGAAACGCGAGATCACCTACCTGGAGGCTGTGCGTGAGGCCATCATCCAGGAGATGCGGCGCGACCCAGAGGTGTTTCTCATGGGGGAGGACGTCGGGGTGTACGGCGGGGCGTTCGGCGTGTCCCGAGGCATGCTGGAGGAGTTCGGGCCGGAGCGGATCCGCGAGACCCCCATCTCCGAGGCCGCGATCGCTGGCGCGGCGACGGGCGCGGCGCTGATGGGCTTGCGGCCCATTATGGAGATTATGTTCATGGATTTCGTCACCATCTCCATGAACCAACTGGTCAACCAGGCCGCCAAGATCCGTTTCATGTTCGGCGGCAAGGCCAGCATCCCCCTGGTCGTCCGTGCTCCGGCGGGGTCGGGCACCGGTGCGGCGGCCCAGCACTGCCAGAGCCTGGAGGCGTTGTTCATGAACGTGCCGGGGATCAAGGTGGTCGCACCTTCGACGCCCTACGAGGTCAAGGGGCTGCTCATTGCATCGATCCGAGACAACAACCCGGTCGTTTTCATGGAGCACAAGCTGCTCTACCGGACCGCGGGCCCGGTGCCGGAGGATCTGTACGCCATTCCGCTCAGCCAGGCCGAGGTGAAGCGCGAGGGGCGTGACTTGACCATCGTAGCGTACTCCATCATGGTCCCGCGGGCGTTGGAAGCGGCGGAGCAGTTGGTGGCTGAGGGGATCGAGATCGAGGTGGTGGACCCCCGCACGCTCAAGCCCCTCGACGAGAAGACTATCGTCCAATCGGTATGCAAGACGGGCCGCGTCCTGATCGTCCACGAGGCACCGGTGACGGGCGGGGTGGGCGGCGAGATCGCGGCCGTCATCGCCGCCAGCGAGGCCTTCGACTATCTCGACGCACCTATTCACCGCCTGGCCGGGCTGAACGTGCCGATCCCCTACAACCGGACGTTGGAGCGGGCGGCCGTGCCCCAGGTGGAGGACATCGTGGCCGCGGCCAGGGCGTTGGCCCAAGAGGGAAGATAACCATGGCAACAGAAGTCATCATGCCGAAAGTGGATATGGTGATGGACACGGGCACCTTCGTCGAATGGCTGACGGAGGAAGGTGAGCCGGTGGAAAAGGGGGCGCCCCTTTTCATCATCCTGACCGACAAGGCAAACATCGAGATCGAGTCGCCGGCCACCGGCATCCTGGCCGGGGTGCGGGCACAGCCGGACGACGTCATCCCGGTCACCGAGGTCATCGCCTACATCCTGGAACCGGGCGAAACGCTGCCCGAGACGGAAGAAGCGCCGCCGGTTGCGCCCGCCGGCGCTCCAGCCGCCACCGGCGCCGAGGTGGCCGCAGAACCGGCGGCGGTCGCATCGGCGGCGGGCCCGGCCGGGCCGGCCCCGGGCAAAGTGCGCGCGACGCCCGTCGCCCGCCGCCTGGCTGCCGAGCTGGAGATCGAGCTGGCGCAGGTGCCGGGCCGTGGCCCCAGGGGGCGCGTCCACAAGGCCGACGTGCTGGCCTTCGCCGAGCAACAGAAGGCGACAGCCCGGCCGGCCGCGGCCGTTTCGCCCTCCGCCCCCACCGTGGAAATACCGCTGCCCGCTGCACGGCAGAAAGAGGTCGTGCCCCTGGCCGGACCGCGCAAGATCATCGCCGAGCGCATGGCCTACAGTGCGTTCACGGCACCCCACATCAACCTCTCGCTGCGCGTGGATATGAGCGAGGCGGCGCGCCTGCGCGCCCGGCTGCTGGAGCCCCTGCAGGCGAAGACGGGCCAGCGGCTCTCGTTCACCGCCATACTGGCCCGGGCCGTGGCGACGGCCCTGCCCCAACATCCCTACCTCAACGCATCCCTGAATGGCGAGGAGATCGTCCTGTGGGAGGACATTCACCTGGGTATCGCGACGAGCGTGGAAGACTATCTGATCGTGCCGGTGGTCCAGCAGGCACAGGACAAAAACCTGGAGCAGATCGTCGCGGAAATGGGCGACCTGACGGAGCGGGCGCGCTCCAAGCGTCTGACCCCGGCCGAGATGACGGGCAGCACGTTTACCATCTCCAACCTGGGGATGTTCGGCATTGAGTCGTTCACTGCCATCGTCAACCCACCGGAATCCGCGATCCTGGCCGTGGGGAGAATCGTGGACACGCCAGCGAAGGCGGGAGAAGAGGTTGTGCTACGTCCGATGATGAACCTGACCATCTGTGTCGACCATCGGATCGTAGACGGAGCGACGGCGGCGCGGTTCCTGGCCGATTTGAAGGAGACTCTGGAGAACCCGTATCTGCTGATCTGACGCCGGTCCAGTCTGCTTGCTCCAAGCCACCCACCCCACCCTGAACCGCCTACCGGGCGAACCCGGCGCGGGCCGGGTATCGTCCCCTCTTTTCCCCGGCCACCCCACCACCTTCGATCCGGCGAAGGCTCCCGGCGCGCGACGCGGGGCCAATACCAACGACGACGGCAGATAGGACAAGAGCGGCTCGCCTGCATCGCGCGTGCAGGACCTATGTGCCAGCGGTGCGCGGATCATCGGCAGGCACCCGCTTTGAGGGAGAGGGAGGAGGTGAGTGCCGGGGTAGATCGAAATCCAACCTACACTGCGTGACCGGCGCGAGGCAGCGCAAGATGCCTCCCGCCGGGCGACGAGGTGCGTTCCCCTCACACGAGCTCGGGGGACGGCGCCAACCTGCGGGAGAGGTGATGACAGTCACAGACAATCTCAGATTGGAGGAGGCTGATGGCAACGTATCTTCTTGGCGTGGACAATGGTAACACGGTCTCTAAAGCGGCGATCTTCGACCTGGAGGGTCACGAGATTCAGACCGCCAGCCGCAAAGTCGAGTCGGAGTATCCACACCCGGGGTGGACGGAGCGAGGCATGGACGCGCTGTGGCAGAGCACAGCCGCGGCGATCCGCGAGGCGATCGCCGCTTCGGGCATAGACTCGCAGGAGATCATCGGTGTAGGCACCACGGGCCACGGAAATGGCCTGTACCTGCTGGACAAACACGGCGACCCCGCGCGCGCGGGCATTCAGTCGCTCGACACACGGGCGGCGGCCATCGTGAACGAATGGAACAGCCGGGATTTGCACAGCCAGGTGTTCCCGTACACGGTTCAGTCCTTCTGGCCCGCCCAGCCCAACGCGCTGCTGGCCTGGATCAAGCAGAACGAGCCGGAGGTCTACGAACGGATCGGGGCGGTGCTGATGTGTAAAGACTACGTCAAGTACTGCCTGACCGGCGAGATCAGCACCGACTTCAGCGACATGAGCGGCACGAGCCTCATGGACGTGAGGCACAAGAGGTACTCGAAGGAATTATTGGAGCTATACGATCTGGTCGAGCTGTTGGATGCCATGCCACCGCTGGTGCAGAGCTTCGACGTCGTCGGGAAGATCACGCCGGAGGCGGCGGAGGCGACGGGGCTCGTGGCGGGCACGCCGGTGGTGGGCGGCATCTTTGACATCGACGCCTCTGCGTTGGGGTCGGGCGTCTTCGAGGACGGGCAGGCCTGCATCATCGCCGGAACCTGGAGCATCAACGAAATCGTCACGGCCGAGCCGATCGTCGATCCCGACCTGTTCATGACCACGGTCTACACGGTTCCAGGACTGTGGCTGGCGACGGAGGCCAGCGCCACCTCGGCGACGAACCTGGAGTGGTTCGTCACCCATTTCTGCGGAGAAGAGCGGGCCGAGGCGGAGAAGCGGGGGGTCTCCGTGTACGACATCTGCAGCGAGATGGTGTCCAGCCTGCCACCGGGCGGGACGGACGTCATCTTCCACCCGTTTCTCTACGGTTCCAACGTGCAGCCGACGGCCCGGGCGGGCTTCTACGGCGTAGCAGGCTGGCACACGAAGGCGCACATCGTGCGGGCCTTGTACGAAGGCGTCGTGTACTGTCACCTGAACCACATCGACAAGCTGCGCGCCGCGGGTGCACAGATGGACGTGGCGCGCCTCACCGGCGGAGGATCCCGCAGCGAGGTATGGACGCAGATGTTTGCGGACGCCATCCAGTTGCCCATGGAAGTACCCCAGGGCGGCGAACTGGGGGCGCGGGGCGCGGCGTTCTGCGCCGGCATCGGCGTGGGGGTGTACGAGGACCACGCCGACGCCGTGGCGAAAGGGGTCCAGCTTGAGCGGCGGCAGGAGCCCAACCCGGAGGCCACCCCGCATTACCTGGCGCGCTACGCCGAGTATCAGCGGCTGGTGGAGGCGATGCAGGAACCGTGGGATCATCTGAGCAGGCTGAGCCAGTAACCCGGCGCTCCCAACCGCGCGGGTTGGCCACGCCGGATACCGTGAAGCAACTGCACGACTGAAACACCAAGCAGTGAACATATGACGAAACTAACCGACATCACCCACCTGATCATCGACATGGACGGCGTGCTCTATCGAGGCAATACCCCGATGCCGGGCCTGCAGGAGTTCTTCACCTTCCTGAGAGAGCACCCGATCCCGTTCATCCTGGCAACGAACAACTCGACGCAGACACCCCGGCAGCGGGTGGAGAAGCTGGCGCGTATGGGGGTGCAGATTTCCCCGGAGGAGGTGCTGAACTCGGGACAGGCGACGGCGCGGGCCCTTTCGCGCGAGTATCCGCCGGGGACGCGCGTCCACGTCTTTGGCTCGGACGCACTTCGCGAGGCCGTCCAGGAGGAGGGATTCGTCCTTGCCGACGAGGACGTCCAACTCGTGGTGGCCAGCATGGACCGGGACGTGAACTTCGAGAAACTCAAGCGGGCCACGCTGCTCATCCGCGGCGGCGCTCGCTTCGTCGCCACCAACCTGGACCCGACCCAGCCGACCGAGGAGGGCCTGTGGCCCGGCACCGGTTCGCTCATCGCGGCGCTGCGGACGGCCACCGAGACAGAGCCGTTGGTCGTCGGGAAGCCGGAGCCGACGATGTTCCAACTGGCCGTCGAGCAGATGGGCGCCAGGGCGGAGACGACGGCCGCCATCGGCGACCGGGTGGACACGGACATACTGGGTGGCCTGCGTGCTGGCCTGATCACAATCTGCGTGCTCTCCGGGTCCAGCGGCCGGAAGGAGGCCGAGGCGGTGGGTCCGGACTTTATCTTTGACGACGTCGCCGCCTTGCTGAAGGCCTGGCAGCGCGAGTTGGATGGCGTGAAGGACGAGTAGACGAAAGGAGGGATGACTTGGCATTCGTAACGCTGCGCGATATCCTGGCGGGCTGCCGGGAGGAAGGTTGGGCTGTGCCGGCCTTCGACGTGATCAACATGGAGACGGCGCAGGCCGCGGTGGCGGGCGCAGAGGCTGAGCGAGCCCCGGTCATTCTGATGGTGCTCCCCAGCCACACGCCCATCGTACATTGGCCCGTGCTGGTCGACCTGATTGAGGGCGAGGCGGATCGACACGACGTGCCGGTGTGCCTGCTTCTCGATCACGCCGTCGAGATGGCGCAGATCCGGGCGGCGCTGGGCCTGGGCTTCTCGGCGGTGATGATCGACGGCTCCACCCTGCCGCTGGCCGAAAACACCGCCCTGACCCGGCAGGCCGTGGAGATGGCCCACGCCCAGGGGGCTTCCGTGGAAGCCGAGTTGGGGCACGTGGGCTACGGGGAAGAGGTGCTGGACGACACAGAGGCCGCAAGCCGCCTGACCCGGGTTGAGGAAGCACGGCGGTTCGTCGCCGACACCGGGGTGGACGCGCTGGCCGTGGCGATCGGCACCGTCCATGGGCTCTACCGGGGCGAACCCCGGCTGGACTTCGAGCGACTGCGGGCGCTGCACGAGGCGCTTCCGGTTCCCCTGGTCGTGCACGGCGGTTCGGGCACACCGGACGCGGACGTGAAGCGATTGGTCGCCAACGGCATCTGCAAGATCAACATCTGGACCGAGGTCGCCATCGCTTTTGGGGGCGCGCTGAAAGAGACCCTGACCGTGCCCGCACAGCGGTATCGCCTGCCCGAGGCGCTGGCGTTGGCCCGGGAGCGTGCGCAGACGGTGATGCAGGAGAAGATCCGTCTGCTGGGGGCATCGGGCCGGGCCTGAATCAACCGGCTCACCGTCCTGCGCCAACCTTGACGAGTAGAACCC
>Ga0180437_10008205_pt1 | contig 13333 bp, 10 predicted proteins | sample SS_ome_4_FD_132410 | JGI IMG/M metagenome (GOLD analysis project Ga0180437, IMG submission 132410) | Hypersaline lake sediment archaeal communities from the Salton Sea, California, USA - SS_3_D_1 metaG | ecosystem: Environmental > Aquatic > Non-marine Saline and Alkaline > Hypersaline >...
CGAGGGATCCGAATCAGCCGGGCCCGCGCAACCGGGACCGCCCCTGGAGATGCTCCTGTTCGTTTCCACCCATTGTCCCAACTGTCCCCACGCGGTCCGAACGGTTCAGGCACTGACGAGGAAGGTGCCGAACCTGGAGGCACATCTGTTCGAAGCAATGCTGCACACCGACCTGGCGGAGAAGCACGCCGTCCAGTCTGTCCCGACCCTCCTGATCGATCGGGAACTCCGGTATGTGGGGGCCCTGGACGAGGAGAAGCTCTTCTCGATCCTCCGCACAGGAGATCCTCAGTCTCTCCTGCACGAGAAGATCCGAAAGCAGATCAAGGAGGGAAGCGCCCTCGAGGCGTCAGAGTGGATTGCAGGGGGTGGCGACCCGAGCTTCCTGGCAACGGATCTGGGGACATCCACCTTTGAAGAGAGAATCGCCCTGCTTCTCGCCCTGGAGGAGGCCCTGGAAAGCGACCCGAGGTGTCTGGATCGAATGGTCGACCCCCTTCTTACCTACCTCGAAGCGGAAAACGCCTCCGTGCGGGGAGACATCGCCGACCTCCTCGGTAAGATAGGGCTTCGGGAGGCGCTGCCTGCCTTGAAGAAGCTGTGCCAGGATCCGGACCCGAACGTGGTCGAGGCGGCAACCGAAGCCGTCGAGACCATCGAAGAAAGCTCCTAGTGGGCTGACTCCATATCAGGGGTCAGACCACGGCTCGCATGCATCCATCTGTTACCTTAGCTATCAGCCGTCAGCCTTCAGGTATCAGCTCCCAGCCCATCCCCATGTTCGTTTGCCTTGGGCAGTCCTGGAAAGTGCGAGCCATGAGTGAAGCAATCTGTTGATCGATTCTCTTGAGGAGCCTTCTTCATGTTTATCAATCTCCCGGCATCGATAATCACGCGAGGCGTTGCAGGGAGGTTGCCGTGTCAGTCTGTCAAGGCGGACCAGGTGGTATCCTCTGTCGAGACGATGGCATCCTCCGAGTCCCGAAGCTCCAGGGTCACGTCGTCGTCATCACCGGGGACCGCCGTCAGGATGAAGTTCGACCCATCGGAATTCCCGACCCCGTCGGGCGCGCCCACCGCGGCGCAGCCGTCTTCTGCTGAAAGCACGAAGCTGAAGAACCTCATGCCACCAGCGTCCGGGTAGCTGTCCTCAGACGGATACGGTTCGAAATCCAACGGGACGAAGCCCGCGCTGGTAATCGAAAAAATCTTTCCGTTTGCATTTACCACAGCATTGGCTGAGAGCTCAAAGTAACCCGCTTCGAAATCCAGAATGGAGAAGGTGAGCACGATGTCGAAGCAGCCAAACGTAACGGTTTGGCCGCCCGCCCTACTCCTCAGGTAGCCATCGGGATCTTCCGCGGCGAAGGTGACCGTGTAGTCCAGCCCCCCGACGCTGTCAATCGAAAGGCCAAAGTTCCCGGTGATGACCTGTGAGCCAACGTCATCGGTGGTCGTCACGTTCATCGTCACGTTCGCGCCGACGTTCAGAGGCGGGCCCTGCTGTGGAATGCCGGTGAATGCGAGGGTCACCGATCCGTCAATGAGCGTGCCATCACCCGCAAGGTCGCACTCGTCAAAGGTGAGCGTTGCGGTAAGTCCGATCAAATTATAATCAAGGTCTGCCTGTCCACTCTGGCAGAGACCCGGAACGACATCTGCGGGCCGAAACACTGCCGGCTGCAATGCAGCAACTCCGAAAATGAGATCCAACAGCTCGAGTGTGATCTGACTGAAGTTGGGCAGGATCTCCAAAGCCCCGATCGCGATGCCTGCCGCCGTGCTCATGTTGGCCTCGGTGAAGTTGAAGGCTCCCGGACCGCCTGGGCCTCCATTCTCATCGTCGTCACCCCCGCTGCTGCAGCCGTAGGCTGCCGTGACGACCAAAACCAAGATTGCGGCAAGTGATTTCATGCTGATCCAAGATCCAAAGCGCGGACGTCTCATGCCCTGTCCCTCCTTCCGTTAGCTGAAGACTCTCGTAACATCGACCCTCACAACAAGGCCAAGAATACTACCCCCCCGTTTTTGAATTCGTGACACCAAAGTGGAGTTGAATTAGACTACATGGTCATTGGAGGGCCAGGGGTTAAAGATGCGACCAGGGGGAGTGGTGGCGGGGAGGATCCCTGGCTGGGGAGGAGGGGTGGAGAAGCAGAGGAGATGAGCCATGAGTCAGGAGAACAAGAAGAAAGAGCAGAGCCAGAGGGAGGGGGGGAGGCCGCCGAGGCGGATGCTTTCAGCGGAGAAGAAGTACCAGATCTTTCTGGAGGCGCAACGGGAGGAGAAGTCGGCAGCGGAGGTCCTACGGCGGGAGGGGTTGTATTCGACGGATTTGGCCCGGATCCGCAAACAGGTAAAGGAGGGGGCCCTCGAGCGGCTGAGCGCACGTCCAGGGCGGAAGGCGGCGACGGTTCCAGCAGAGCAGTACGAGACCTTGAAACGAGAACTGGAGGAGAGGGAGCGGGTGCTGGCGGAGATGAGTGTGGAGTTGGCAATGCTGCGAAAAAAAACGAATGGGGGTACGTGGGAGCGATAGGGGCGGAGTGGATGAGCGAGGAGCGGAAGCAAGAGATGTTGGCCCTGATGGAAGAGGCAGCCGCCCAGAGGGTTTCCATCCGGAAAGCCTGTCAGGTGTTGCGGATTAATCGAGACCGGGTACAGCGGTGGAAGAAGCGGAATCGGAAGGGGTTGCGTCTGGAGAACGGGAAGCCAGGGCCTCGGCGTGCCCTTCATGCCTTGTTGCCGGGGGAGAGGGAGCAGGTGTTACGTCTTGCGCGCGATGAGGAATATGCCGATCTGTCACATCGCATTCTCACGGTGACCGGATGGGAGATGGGAAGGTTCTTTGTGTCGTTTTCGAGTGTGTACGGGATTCTTCGAGCCGAGGGGATGACGAGGTTCCGAGGTGTTCACCGCGGTCACAACGGGCGATCGTTGCCGCCGGTTCGGAAGGAATTGAGCGGGCCGAATCAACGATGGGCCTGGGACATCAGCTACCTGTACACCTTTGAGCGGGGGATCTTTCTGTACCTGTATCTGCTTCTGGATGAATACTCGCGGAAGGTGATCCACTGGCTGATCAGTTGGCGGCAAACTCAGGAAGAGGCACGTCGGTTGCTGGAAGAAGGGTTATTGGCGGAGAACATCTTGGATCTTCCAGAGGAGGAACGGCCGGAGGTGTTCAACGATCGGGGCCGGCAGATGAAGGCGAAAAGTATCCGGAGGCTGTTTGAAGATCATCAGATGCCGCAGGTCTTCACACGTCCGCGGACCCCCAATGACAATCCGTTTGTGGAGTCGGTGTTCAGTACGGCGAAGCGGGCCCCGGAGTATCCGGGTCGGTTCCTGGACAAGGAGAATGCCGAAGGGTACTTCGATTGCTACTTCCCGTGGTACAACACGGACCATTATCATTCGGGGATCGAGTATGTGACCCCGGACCAGGCCCATCGCGGAGAGCGGGAGCGGATCGTAGCGGAACGCCGCAGGCGACTGGAACAACAACAGCGATGGAGAAAGGAGGTGAACCGGGCGTCAATCACGAAGAGCGGGATCCTGAAACTGGCCTCTGAGGGGCTGAATCAGGGGGTACCTGAGGTATGGACAGATCCGAGATCGTCCATTGGGGGCCATCCTCGTGCGTCTGATTTCGGTGGGCAAGAGCTCAGGAGGGCTCAACGGCAGATTCTGCCCCAACCCCAGGGAAAAAACAGATCTGATGACGACAATCTATCCTTCCCGGACCTCACGGGCTATAGTCTAATTGATTCGTGAATGGCGTCATTGATTAAAAAGCGGAGCGCTACACCCTGGTGGGTTCAATAGGCAATACAGAAGACCCACCGAATGCGCTTCACTCACTGCAAGACCAATGATCGGGAGGAATTGCAGCACTTACGATCGTCGCTCTGGTGCTGGCAGGTGTTGCGGCGGAGATTTACGCAGGGCGACTTTGTAGGGGGAGGGAGGGACGGAGCGCAAGTAAATCGGAGACGGAACACCTGCCAGCACCAGAGCGGGATGGTGTACTGCTCCGGGTCATCCACTTGCAACAAATTGATTCAAATTGTATCATCTGCTACAATCCGTCCATTGGGCATCACGTCATCGTGTTGCACACCGGGGGGCGACCCCGGGGGTAACCGTCTCGGCAACAGAGGCAGGCCATCTCGCAACGAGGGTAGGGGAATGAACAAAAAAGACTGCTTTGAGAATGCGTTGTCGTGCATGGAGAAGGAATGCCCTGCTCCGTGCAGGATGATCCTGGACAACGTTGCGGACGGGATTGTCACGGTGGACAGAGAGGGCTCGATTGCCTGGTTCAACCGGGCGGCCGAACAGATCACGGGTTTCACCAAGGAAGAGGTGCTCGGGAAACCCTGTCGGAGTATCCTCCAGACCGATCTGTGCGGGACCGAGTCGTGCCCCCTCGAGCAGACACTCCGCCACCACAAGAACGTGACCAATCTCGAGGTTGTGATCACGAACAAATGGGGACGCCAGATCCCTGTCTCTGTGAGCACCGCCCCGATCAAGGACAAGGAAGGCAATGTCCTGGGCGCGGTCGAAACGTTTCGCGATCTCTCGGTGATCAAGGCCTATCAACTGGAAGCAGAGGAGAGGTACTCCTTCAAGAACATCGTGACGAGCAACACCCGCATGCTCGCCATTCTCCACCACCTGAAAGACCTGGCCCTCAGCGATTCGCCTGTTCTGTTGAGCGGCGAGAGCGGCACAGGGAAGGAACTCCTTGCCCGGGCCATCCACGAGTTGAGCCGCCGGAAGGAAGGCCCCTACATCGCAGTGAACTGCGGTGCCATTCCGGACACGTTGATCGAATCCGAGCTGTTTGGGTACCGAAAGGGTGCTTTCACCGATGCGAGACAACACAAGCCCGGCAGGTTCGCCCTTGCAGAGGCAGGCACCCTGTTCCTGGACGAAATCGGGGATCTTCCCCTGGAAACGCAGGTGAAACTCCTTCGCGTCCTGGAAGGGGGCGAATACCAACCCCTGGGCAGCACAGAGACACTCAAAGCCAACGTGCGGATCATCACCGCGACGAACAAGGATCTGTTCGAACAGATCAGGAGGGGACGCTTCCGGGAGGACCTGTTTTACCGAATCAACGTGGTCCAGATCGATGTCCCTCCCCTCAGACAAAGGAGGAAGGACATTCCCCTGCTCATGAAGCACTTCCTGGAGAAACAGAACCTCAAGCGGGACAAGACGATCGGAGGCTTGTCCCCGGCGGCAGAACGGATCCTCCTCGACCACGATTACCCGGGCAACATAAGGGAACTGGAGAACATCCTGGAGTATGCAACGATCGTCTGCAAGAATTACCAGATCGAACCCCGCCATTTCCCCCCTTACCTCGTCCGGGCAAAAGAGGCCGTCCCCTCTGCCCGACAAGAGATCAGCCCACGATCGAACATCGAGGAAATGGAAAAGGAGGAACTCCTGGAAGCCTTGAAGGCCCATCGCTGGAATCGTCAAGCCGCCGCGACCGCTCTCGGGATCAGCCGAACGACACTCTGGAGGAAGATCCGGAGATTCCAGATTGCATCCTGACGACTGCAGCAGGTTTCGAAACGTTTTGTTACAAATGTTGCGTTTTGTTACAAAGCAACAAAACAGCCGTCCGACAAAGACGAGATCACCAAATTGTTTCATTTTGTTGCAACATCGAGGAGAGTATTCACAGGACTGAATACGAGTGTCGACATGCGTAACTCATTGTTCTTGAATACGAAATTAAATGTAACCGCCAGATGGCACCCGTTTTGCTCCGGTTGGGTCCTTTCGCCCATCACCGGTCGGCGGTCTCAGCAGATGAACAAATCGATGAACCCACTTCGTATCCTCGAGAACATCCCGGAAGGGGTGTTTGCGATCAACCAGGACTGCCGCATCACCTATTTCAACCAGAAGGCGGAAGAGATCACGGGCTACACCAGGGAGCTTGCCCTGGGCAAAACGTGCTACGAGGTGTTTCGGCCGGAGATCTGCCAGTCAACCTGTTCCATCAAGCAGTCGATGGCGACCGGCAAGGAATCCTTCGATCAGCAGGTCAACGTCTTGAATCGTCACAACAGGCCCCTTTCGATTCGCATACAAACCTCTCCCCTGCGGGACGAGGGGGGGCGCATCGTCGGGGGACTGCAAACCTTCCATGTGATCGATCGTCCAGACGAGGAGATACGGAAGGAGTTGATCCTCTTCGAACTGCGGAAGAAGATGGGAAAGGACCGCAGGCTCGCCCAGATCTTCGAGGTTCTGCCCGACCTGGCCAAAAGCAATGCCCCTGTCCTTCTGCAGGGAGAACCGGGCACGGGCAAAAAACTCCTGGCAAGGGCCATCCATAGCCTCAGCACCAGGGCTTCCGGACCTTTCTTTCATGTCTCCTGCCGGCAGAAGACGCGTGAGCAACTCACGGAAGAACTCCTGGGCCTTGGACTCAACATGGAAGACGAACAGGAACCTAGAGAGAGGGGAATCCTGGAAAAGGCACACCAAGGGACGATCTTCCTCGACGGGATTGAAGCATTGCCCTACCCACTCCAGGTGAGCGTCTTCCGGGCCGTGGAGAAAGGCGTCTACATGCCTGTCGGCGAGACGACACCGATGGGATCGGATATTCGGCTGATTGCCTCGTCGGAGAGCGATCTCGAGAAAAGGGTCAAAGAAGGAACCTTCCGGGAGAATCTTTTCTATTGCCTCAACGTGTTCAAGGTTCACATCCCTCCTCTCCGGGACAGACAGGAGGATATCCCCTTGCTGGCAACGGACATCCTCTGGCACCTGAGCCTGGAAGAAGGCAATGAGGTTCACGACATCGATGATGCAGCGATCCGGGCCCTGCAGGCCCATCCCTTCGCGACGAATCTCAGGGAGTTGAGAACGGTCCTCGAGCGTGCCTGTCGATCGACTCGTGGTACGACCTTGAGACCCGAAGATCTTTGTCTTTCGGCAACCGGGCAATCGACAGGGATCGAGGTGTCCCCTTCGCCTCGGCTGAAGGGCTCCGGAGACGCAAGAAATCACGAACGGGAAGCCATCCTGGCGGCACTCGCTAGAAACCACTGGAGCCGAAAACGAGCAGCCCGGGACTTGGGGATGGATCGAACCACGCTCTGGCGAAAGATGAAGCGAATGGGCATTCAGTCAACGGATAAAGAGGAAATCAGCTAAAGGGTCCCACAAACTCTTCGTTGCAACAGAAAAGGAGGAAACACAAGATGCTCTGGCTACAGCTCCTGGTTTACCTGGCCGTCCTCGTCTTCTTCGTGGCCGTGGCCGCAAGGATCTGGAAGTACGCAAGTGCACCCGTTCACCTGCGGTGGGAGCTTTATCCGGTGACCGCCGATCGCGACAAACCATACGGTGGGTCCTACTACGAGGAAATGGAGTGGTGGAAGGATCTCCCGAAAAAGAACCTCTTCCATGAGCTGCTCGCCATGGGCGAGGAAATCCTCTTCTTGAAAGGGGTGTATGAAAACAACCGAAGCCTTTGGTTCTTCTCCTACCCCTTTCATCTGGGCCTCTACGTCCTGGTGGGACTCGTCGGCCTGCTCGTGGTGGGCGGCCTGGCTGAGATGGTGGGCATCCCGGTGGCTTTCGGCTCTCCCTCGTGGATCGGGGTGATCCTGTACTGTCTGACCATGCTTGCCGGATACGTGGGTTTAACCCTGGCTCTGCTGGGATGCATCGGCCTGCTCGTAAAGAGACTCCAGGATCCGGCCCTGAAGCCCATGACTTCGCCTGCCGACTACTGCAACCTGGTCTACATCCTGCTCCTCTTGGCCGTTTCAGGGGCTTCCTGGCTCTTCGCAGACCCCACCTTCGCAGCGGCTCGTCAGATTGCACGATCCCTCATCACCTTTCAACCCCTGCCCGAGACTTCCAGTATCGTCATGCTGGAGCTGATCTTGTTCGCCGTTTTTCTTCTCTACATGCCCTTTACCCGAATGACCCATTTCTTTGCCAAGTACTTCACGTACCATCAGGTCCGCTGGGAGGACTCCCCGAACCTGCCTGGTGGCCAATGGGAAGGCAAGATTCAGGAAGTGCTGAACTTTGGTGTTAGCTGGAAGGCGCCTCACATTCAGACGGGAAAGACCTGGGCCCAAGTCGCCACCGAGATGCCTCAGGAGGAGCAGTCATGAAAGCACAGGAAGAAGTGAAGGCAAGCGACCTCGGCAAGCCGAGCGAACAGATTACGGACTTGGATCCCAAAGCATTTCTGAAACTGCCGTATCCCTACGAGGACTGGGATGACGGCGAGATGCAGGCCCTCACCGACGACCAGAAGACCCGGATCGAGCATTCCCTGGACGGTGTGACCGCCATCGGCATTCCGAAGCCCGCGACCAAGGAAGAAGAAGATCAGAAGGTCGCGAGCTTTCTCGAAGGCCTGGGAAAGCTGCTCACCAAGGAAGACAACTGGACATTCCTGCAGCCTCTGATGCTGTCGATGGAGAACTGCGTGAAGTGCCAGACATGCAACGATGCCTGCCCTGTCTACACGTCCAGCGGCAAGGAAGAGATCTATCGCCCCACCTTTCGTGCAGAGGTGCTCCGTAAGATCATCAACAAGTACCTCAAGCCCGGCGGGAAGGTATTCCCCAAGTTTCGGGGCAACGACATCGATCTGAATTGGGACACCCTGGCTCGTCTGGCCGAGCTTTCGTATCGATGCACCCTGTGCAGGCGATGCGCCCAGACGTGTCCCATCGGCGTGGACAACGGGTTGATCACACGGGAGATCCGCAAGCTCTTCAGTCAGGAGCTCGGTATCAACGTCGACGAGCTCCACGGCTCCGGAACCGTGAAGCAGCTTACCGTGGGCTCTTCCACGGGAATGAACCCGACCGCACTGATGGACATCATCGAATTCGCCGAAGAGGACATCCTGGAGAGAACCGGCCTGAACATCAAGATCCCGATCGACAAGGAAGGCGCCGACTATCTCGTCATGCACAACGCCGGTGAATTCCTTTCCTGGCCCGAGAACCTCCAGGCCTTTGCCATCATCTTCGAGATCGCAGGCGTGAGTTGGACCCTTTCGAGCGAGCAGGTCGGCTACGATTCGGTCAACTACGGTCTCTTCTACGAGGACGTCATGCTCGCTCGCATCGCCTTGAGGCACGCACAGATCGCCAAGGATCTCAAGGTCAAGTCGGTTCTCCAGGGCGAGTGCGGTCACGCCCACAAGGCGTTCATGCCCATCGCGGACCGAGTCTTCCCGGCAGAGCTCAACGTCCCGCGGGAAAGCTGTTTTCCGCTCCTCGAGGACCTCGTGTGCAATGAGAAGATCATGATCGACCCGGAACGAAACAACTTCCCCGTCACCTTGCACGACCCGTGTAACGTAACACGAAGCATGGGGATCATAGAGCCCCAGAGGCGGGTTCTCAGGAAGATCTGCCCTCAGTTCCGCGAGATGACCCCCCACGGGGTAAACAACTACTGCTGCGGCGGGGGCAGCGGGTTTGCCATCATGCAGGGCAGCAATTTCCCGGACTGGAGGAACAAGGTCTCCGGGCGTATGAAGTTCAAGCAGGTACTCGATGCGTTCCAGGACAGCATCGGGCCCGAGACGCAAAAGTACATCTGCGCTCCCTGCTCGAACTGCAAGGGACAGTTCCGCGATCTTCTCAGCTACTACGATGCCTGGGAAAAATGCAGGATCTTCTACGGCGGCCTCGTGGAGCTGATCGTGAATGCCATGGTGGACGTGAAGGAGCCGTTCATCGAGTGGGACTTCCACTGATCGCCGCTCGCAAGGGTCTTTGTCAATTCGTATGTTCTGTGATAATACCTGACTGGCGGAATGGAGGCATTGCCAACGCTCACTCGCCAAATTTGAAGAGAGGAATTCAAAAAATGGCCCTGTTCTTTCGCTCCAAGCTCAAACACCCCGACGAGAAGGTACGCTTGACCGCGCTGCGGAAACTGACGGAAGAAGACAAGATCGTTGAGGTGGCCTGCCACGATGTTTCACCCACGGTCCGCCTCGAGGCCGTCCGCAAATTGAAGGACCCGAGCCGTCTGGCAGCGGTCGTCAAGAACGGTGAGGGAGAGGAAGCGCGCGTAGAGGCTGTGGGCCGCATCCAGGATCAGGAGCTTCTCGCCCAAATTCTGCTCGAACGGAAGAACCATGCCATCATGATGGCTGCCTTCCAGGGCCTCACAGATCCGGAAACCCTGAAGAAGATTGCAGAGGATGATCGATACAACATCGCAACGAGACGAATCGCCATCGAGAATTTCGCCGATCAAGCGTTCCTCGAGGAGGTCGCCAAGAACGTAACGACACCTGGGGTGAAGGAGGCGGCCGAGAGGCGCCTCGCCGAGGAGAGCGGCGAACCTGTGGCCTCAGCGGAGCCTACGACTGCGAAAACCCCCGACACCGAGCACATAGAAGGTATCCTCGAGCGATACGGCACGGAACGAATCATCGAGGCCATCGGCAAGTTTCGAGGCAGCGAAAAGGCGATTCGCTCGCTGGGTCTCATTGCACGCAAGGGAACGGAAGAAAGCGAACGGGCTATCCATTTCCTGACGAAGGCCCTGGAACACTCGAATCCCCGTATCCGCGCCTGTGCCCTGGAGGAGATGGCCAGCGCTCTCTCAAAGGATAAGATCGAACCGATCCTGGAGAATGCCCTGAAAGACCCTGATCAAACCGTATGTGACGTTGCAAATCGCATACGAACAAGTGGCGCAATTGCCTGATCCCAGGCAGTCCTGGCTCCGAATCACACGGGGAGGAAACAATGGCGAAACGTATCATGATTATCGATGACGAGAAGGATGTCCGGCTCTACCTGAAGACCCTTTTTGAAAAGAACGGCTATGAAACCGAAACAGCGCACGATGGCGACGAGGGCTATCCAAAGACGGTCGCCTATCAGCCCGACCTGATTACGCTCGACATCCTCATGCCAAAGCAATCCGGCATTCGCCTGTACAGCAAACTCAAGGAAGACGACGGCCTGAAGGCCGTACCCGTTGTGGTGCTCACAGGGCTGACCCAGTATCAACAGTTCTACCAGCAGGACTTCCCCGAGGATGAGCTTCCGGATGCCTTCGTCGAAAAACCGATTCAACAGGAACAACTCCTGAAGATCGTCGAAGACCTGATAGGCGAACCCAGTCCTGGAGAGCAGGAATAATCCTGCTGCCAGAAGAAGGCCCTTGATGCGGTTGTCCTGACTCAACTTAGAACCTTTGACCGCATATGCCTAACAGCAAACGGATTTTGAGTTCCCGTCTCCGGACGGCCGCGGTTCTTGCCGCAATCCTCTTTGCGGCCTCCAACCTATCCGCCCTCCTGTTGAGTCTGCTCTTTCGCTCCACCCTGACGACCCTTGGCCCACCCGTCCTCATCTCCTACCTTCTCCTGAGCCTGCTCCTGTCCGTTGTCATCGCTCTTTTCGTGACGATCCTCGTGCAGCGCAAGTACCAGGAGATGGAGGAAGAAGCGAGCAGCAAGGTCCATCTTGCGAACCTCCGTCGCAAGGAACTCGAAAGGCTCTTTGACGTTGTCCCTTGTTACATCTCGGTCCAGGACCGAAACTTCCGTATCATACGAAGCAATCAGCTGTTCAAGCAGGACTTTGACGAAGACTATCGAAAGCCCTGCTATGAGATATACAAGAATCGGGATTCCATTTGCCCAAAATGCTCGGTGGCGAAAACCTTCCAGGACGGGAAGGTTCATTCCAACGAAGAAGAGGTGATTACGCGCGACGGAAAGAAGGTCTCGCTGATCGTGTACTCCGCACCCATCACGGATGAAGAGGGGAACATTGTTGCGGTCATGGAGATGTCCACGAACATCTCCGAGATCAAACGGCTGCAGAGCGAACTCGAAATCCAACGACAGAATGTGGAGCAACTCTTCAACGTCGTCCCTTGCTACATTTCGGTTCACGACAGGGACTTCAACATCCTGCAAACCAACGAGATGTTCAAGCGGGACTTCGGCAACCGGAAAGGCGAAAAATGTCACCGGGTTCACAAAGGATCCGAAGAGATCTGTCATGATTGTCCGGTCCAGAAGACCTTCCAGGACGGGCAAGTGCACTCCAGTGAGGAAGTGGTGATCACAAAACACGGCCAACAGGCCAATGTGATCGTTTACACGGCTCCGATCCGTGACAATGCCGGGAACATCCGGGCCGTCATGGAGATGTCCACGAACATCACGGCGGTGAAGACGCTCCAGAACGAGCTCGAGGCCCAACGTCAGCGGGTCGAGCAACTCTTCAACATGGTCCCTTGTTACATCTCGGTTCACGACAGGAACTTCAACATTCTCAGGACCAACGAGATGTTCAAGCGGGATTTCGGCAACCGGCAAGGGGAAAAATGCCACCGGGTTTACAAAGGATCCGAAGAGATCTGTCATGATTGTCCGGTGCAGAAGACCTTCCGGGATGGGCAAGTGCACTCCAGTGAAGAGGTGGCCATCACGAAAAAGGGTGAAGAGGCGAACGTCATGGTGTACACGGCACCCCTTCGCGATGAGACGGGCGACATGTATGCCGTCATGGAGATGTCCACGAACATCACGGAAGTAAAGAAGTTACAGCGAGAGCTGATTCTGATGGGACAGACCGTGGCCAGCATGGCACACAGCATCAAGAACCTGTTGATGGGGCTCGAGGGGGGCATCTTCGTCGTGAGCACCGCCCTGGAACAGAAGGACGACGACCTCCTGATGGAGGGCTGGGACATGGTCCACAGGAACGTGGACAAGGTCTCACACATGGTCAAAGACCTGCTATACTGCGCCAAAGAGAGGGAGCATCGCTTCAAGAAGGTGGATTCTGCCGGCATTGCGAGGGAGGTGTACGAGCTTTTCCTGGACAAGGCAAAGAGCGATGAAATCGAGTTGGCACTGGAAGTTGAGGATGAGATGCCTGAAGCCGAACTGGATCCCGACGCTGTGCACAACCTGTTGAGCAACCTCATCTCGAATGCCATTGACGCCTGCAAGTTCGATTTCTCCAAGCAGGAGCACTGGATCCGTCTACGAGCGTCACCACAGAAACCCGACCGGGTCCTTTACGAGGTCTCGGACAACGGGAAAGGAATTCCCGCCGAGTGGAGTAACAAGGTCTTCGACAACTTCTTTTCTACCAAAGGGGACAAGGGTACCGGACTGGGGCTCCTCGTTGCCCGCAAGGTCGTCGAGGAACATCAGGGGGAGATCAGTTTCACCTCGGAACCCGGACAGGGAACCACCTTTCGGGTCTCCCTTCCCATCTCCCAACCTGCTCCCGCACCCGCACCCGAACAAACAGGATGAAGGCCTGGGACC
>Ga0180437_10008206_pt1 | contig 13333 bp, 13 predicted proteins | sample SS_ome_4_FD_132410 | JGI IMG/M metagenome (GOLD analysis project Ga0180437, IMG submission 132410) | Hypersaline lake sediment archaeal communities from the Salton Sea, California, USA - SS_3_D_1 metaG | ecosystem: Environmental > Aquatic > Non-marine Saline and Alkaline > Hypersaline >...
CTTCCCGGTACGGGATACCCCCATTGGATAGCGGAGCCGGCACCGTACTGGTGCTTCATCAACAGGGAACCCATGGCCATACCGTCCCTTCCCGAATCAACGGCAAACAGTGAGACCACCTCTCCCATGATCCTCCTGAATATCTGTATATAATGGTAGTGTGCCGTTGCTATCCAGCCGCCGCTTTCCCTGCTGTCGGTGTACCAGCTGCCCAGGTCTTTATAGAATACCTTTTCACCTGACTGGTCAAAATGGGTGACAGAGTCTTTTATATTGAGATACCTGTAACCGGAAAGGATATCTCCCAGGTATTTCCTGTTCCTGTTTATGAATCTGAGGTCATTATCGTAGTTCATAGTATGGCCCACATGGATAAACAGCCCCTTTTTTGATGCTTCTGACAAAAGTTCCTCTGCCTTTTTATAGTCACCTGTGACAATGGGATATTCCACTATCACATTCTTATTGTGTTTCAGGGCCTGCTTTATGATCTCATAGTGATAGCGGTTGGGAGTATTGACTGATATGGTATTTATCCCGGGGTCCGCGAGCATCTCCTGCAGGGAATCAAAAGCCCTGACGGACATCTCCCTGCAGAAATTCAACAGATTCCCCCGTGTCCTGCTGCAGGCTCCCCTGATATGTACCCTGTTACCCGGTATTTCCCGCAAAGCATAATATCTCAAGTGGGCAGTAAGGCCCACGCCCGCTATCCCTATGATAAGTTTTTTTTCCATGACCCCTTGCCTTTTAAAATAACCATGATCCTTTTCCATTTTATTCATTATATTATAAGATCGTACCTTATTAATAAAGCCGGTTAATTCTGACAGGCAGGACCGGGAGCCCGGGCGGTGACAGGTCACGGCTATTTTATAAATGGTATGAGAGCTTTCCTGTTTTCAGGATAATCAGGGAATTTTTCTTTGTACCATTTATGGTTGGCAAAGGCCCGGGGCGCCAGGTTGGCAAAAGTGAATACTGCAAAAACAAGCCCCGGCAGAGACCAGGTAGCGATAGCCCAACCGGTCCATTCCACTATCTCTCCAAAATAATTGGGACAGGATATATACTTGAAAAGTCCCCTGCTTGGTATTTTGTATCCGTCTACCGGAGTCTTCCTTAATACCCTCAGTATATGGTCGGAATGCATGTTTATTACCATGCCCGCCGCAAAGATAACTGACCCTATTATGAACCTGGGGTCATAGAACCAGCTGATCCCGTAGGATGGGGCCAGGTGGAACAGGTACCTGCCATTGACATAACCGTTGATAGTATTGAAGATGAGAGCAAATACGATAAGGACGACCGGAAACTTTTTCTCCCCGCCCTTCATGAGAAAGGGGAATATGAAGGTGCGGTGGAAATAATGGGCTGTCCACATGCCCAGGAACACAATACCTGTTATACCCCTGTTTGTGTCTCCCAGAAAGTACATCGCTATTATCACGGAAAATGCAGGGAATTCCATGGCCAGCCACCCTATCTTTGCCCGCACAGTGTACCCCCAGCCCCTGCGGATATGCCTTCCGTAAGGTGCAGGGATATTAAGCAGGGAGAAGAATGTTATGGCAGCAAAAGCAAAAAGCGCCACCAGGAGGATCCTGTATAGCGTGATGTCATCCATAAAAAAATTGGTAGTTAAATAAGGAGATTATAAATATATTGTCATGTTTTGTAAAACAAAACAGTTGTCATTTATTGATTTTGTAGTAATATTTGGGCAATTGCCTTACCTGTAAATAGAAGTGACAGTTTAACGTTTAGGGAATATATAGGCTGCAGGGAAGCGGGCGGAAATAATTTTAGGTTTACTGTATTTACTATTGCTGTGCCCCTTCCAGCACTAAGTATATTAATATATCAGGAGCATAGATGCCGGGAATATACCTCATATTGGGCGGCGCCAGGAGCGGAAAAAGCAGTTATGGTGAAGAGCTTGCCGCCTCATTCAAGGGCCGGGTAGCATATCTTGCCACTTCCAAGATCACCGATGAAGAGATGGAAAAAAGGGTCATCAAGCACAGGGCAAGGAGACCCGGGGACTGGGTTACCATAGAACTTTCAGGTTTAAAGCCGGATAATAAGGAGATAGACAGGATAGACTCCTTACTGCAAAAAAACAGCATAGATACCCTTCTCCTGGATTGTGCCACTAATCTCCTGTTCAGGCTCCTGGACGGCTACCGGCTTGACAGGCTTGAAGTCATCAGTAATGAGTTGGAGTTGAAAATAGAATCTGAAGTGCTGGGTTTCTTTTCCCGCCTCATGGAAAAGCTGTCTTCCAGGGAGATGGATATTATAATCATATCCAATGAGATAGGCATGGGAGTGGTCCCCGCCTTTCCACTGGGCAGGCTGTTCAGGGACCTGATGGGGACCGTGAACAAAAGGCTGGCTGAAGCGGCAGATGCAGTATACCTGTTCACAGCCGGCCTCAGGCAGAAATTAAAATAATTAAGCTACCTGAAGGTGCTGCATTGGCAAAAAGATTTGTAAATGCTATAAGTTTTTTAACCATCATAAAGACCCCCCGGGGATCTACAGGGGACCTGAGCCATATACCGGGTTCCATGGTCTATTTCCCCCTGGCAGGGCTTATCATAGGTATTTTCCTTTCCCTGTTCTTTATTGTAATGAACCTTTTTTTGCCCCTTGCCGTCACCGTCATCCTGACCGTGATCTTTGAGGCAGCCCTGACAGGCGCTGCCCATATCGACGGGCTGGCAGACATGTTTGACGGCGTCTTTTCCGGCAGAAAAGATAAAAAAGAGATACTGGCCATAATGAAAAAAAGTGACGTGGGTGTATTCGGGATACTGGCAATAGTATTTACGGTAATACTGAAGACGGCAGTCCTTTATTTTTTTGCCAGGAGCACACTTTCAGGAAGGGTCCCGGACCCCGGGGATATCACCGGCTTCTATGTATTTCTTTTCTTTATGCCCGGATTCGGCAGGTGGAGCATGAATTATATGATCGCCAATTATAAAAATGCCAGAAAGGGGCCCGGGCTGGCCAGGATATTCACCCAGGACAAGAGAAAAGGCAGATATTTTACCGTCTCATCTGCATACTTCTTCCTCCTTTATCTTCTTCTGGTACCGGGAGGTTATGCCCTCAGGGTCTTTTTGCAGGAGGGGACAGTATGGGCTCTTTCCAGCTGCCCCGTTGAAGCATTCAGGGTCCATCTTTTTTCAGCAGTCCTCATAATACCTTCAATAACCATTCTCTTTATAATGCTTGAAGGATGGTTTTTTACCCGCAGGACAAAAGGTGTAACCGGGGATATAATAGGTGGTATCAGCGAGATAACAGAAATATTCTTTATACTGGCAAGTTTTCTTGCTGTGAGTCTCGCCTATTGATAAATAGTGGGGGGAGTGGTATGGCAGAAGGCCAAAAAGGACAGGTCCATATATACACAGGCAGGGGAAAAGGGAAGACCACTGCAGCCCTGGGGATGGCCCTACGGGCGGCCGGACACGGCCAGAAGGTACTGATATTACAGTTCATCAAGGGGTCATGGAAGACTGGTGAGTCCAGGATGATGAAAAGGCTGGCCCCTGAAATAGAGATGATACAGCTGGGTAAAGGGTTTCTCAGGATCGAAAATGGAAAAGTCAGGATAACTCCCCGGGACAGGGACCGGGCAGAACAGGCATTTAGTACAGCCAGCAAAAAGATAAACGACGGCGGTTATGACCTTGTCATCCTTGACGAGATAATAAATATAATCGCTTATGGGCTGATAGAGCCAGCACAGGTCATACACCTGCTGGAAGGCAGGCCCCCTCACACCACGGTAGTGCTCACCGGCAGGGGGGCAACCCCGGAACTGGTAGATATTGCTGATACTGTATCGGAAATCAGGGAAATAAAGCATGCCTACAGCAGGGGTATAAAAGCAAAAAAAGGCATTGAATATTAGAGTTAGAATAAATACCCGGAGGAGAATTAATGGAATGCAGCAAAGAAAGCAATCTCTCACACTGCAATTGTTCATATGAGCCCTGTTCCCGCAAGGGGGTCTGCTGTGAATGTGTGGCATACCACAGAAGATGTGGTGAACTTCCGGCCTGTTACTTCGACAGCCAGGCGGAAAAGACATATAACCGGTCTATTGAGTATTTTATTGAATTGAACAAGCACTGATATGAAATTATTTAAGTCCTGTTTTAACACCAGGATCGGTACCCTGTGCTATTTATGGCTGGACTATAAGGGCAGCCCCGGGGTAGCTGCCCTGGGAATGGGCAAAAACCGCATGGAGCGGTACATATCGGTCCTTAAAGCTGAGAGCAGCCGTTATGATGACATAATTATAGAGGACAGGAAGTTCCCCCTTCTGGAAAAAAACATAGCTGCTTTCCTGGAAGGAAAACTGGAAGATATCGGTATCAGGCCTGTTTTCCTGACCGGTACTGAATTCCAGAAAAGGGTGTGGAAGGAGACCCTGGAGATCCCGTTTGGCTGGACCTGCAGTTATGGAGAACTGGCAGATATATGCGGGAGACCGGGTGCCGGCAGGGCGGTTGGTAATGCCATGGGCAGGAACCCGGTAATGCTTATCGTACCCTGCCACCGCATCATAAAAGGTGACGGCAGCCCGGGAGGTTTTGGAGCCAGGCCGGGCCTTAAGAGGGAGCTGCTGGCTAATGAGGGTTTGAAATTTTAAAAGGTGCCCTTATATCCTCCCCAGAATATATCTAGCGCTGCTCTGATGGCTCCCGGCCTCAGGTCATAAGCCATAGAGACCTCACAGTGGGCAGCAAAACCGCAGTCCCTGCAGGAGATCTCTTCCACCCTGTTTTTTAGATAACAGCCGTAATTTATTTTCCCGTCAGCCTCCACGCTGGCTATCAGGAAATCATGACATCTCCAGCTGTTATCTTTCAACCTGGTAAGGCAGTCATAGGAATCGAGGACGGCATACCCTTTCCTTTTTAAACCTATGAGCTCGTCAAGCACCTGTTTCTTCTGCACCATACTGAGGCTCAGGTTTTCCACTTCAGGATAAGGGTAGAAAAACTGCACCGTTATCCCGTATACTTTGCCCTTAAGGAACCTGACCAGTTCAGGGACCTCCATAAAGTTCAGCCTGCTTATACAGATGTTTATTATTATCTTTTTTCTGGTACCGGTTTTTACTATATTGGATATTATACTTTCAAAACTGGTGCCCCTTATATGATCATGCGTTTCCTTTAAACCGTCCAGGCTGATAAATATTATATCGGGCTCTACACCCCTGAGGGGCCGGGTACCGTTGGTGGTGATACCTGTAAAAAAGAACCTCTTTTTGGCAGCTTCTATAAGGTCGCTGATGTCTTTTCCTGTTCCCGGGTCTTTCCACAGCAGGGGCTCCCCTCCTTCAAAGATAACTATCCTTACACCTTTTCTATAAAGTTCTTCCAGAATTCCACATGCTGCCTGAAAGTCGAGCCGGTCAGTTTTTTTATCACGGTCTTTTATAAATGGGCAGTGCAAGCATCTGAGATTGCATTTTCCGGTCACCTTAAAACCGCAGACCAGGGGTGTCCTGGCCTTCCTGGAAATCCTGGAGGCAGCGGCATATCCCAGAAGGTATAATACCTGGTATAGCTTACTCCTGTTATGAGCCATAATTATAGATACCGCCTTTTACCACAATTATCACTTTCCATTATAATGCCTGTTAGCCAAGATGTAACCAAAAGATAGTTGATATATTACAAAAAAACAGGATAATTAAAATCAGGCCTTATATGCAAAAACACTGTAAAATCTTTAACATCACAAGGGGGTGGGATGGGCGGATTTCTGGACAGCCTGAAAAACTTTTTTGCCGTGCCTGAAGACAGCGGCTCCCGGTTTGTGACATTCAACATCAAATGTGATAAATGCGGGGAAGAGATCACTGTAAGGTCTTCCAAGACAAGTGATATATCAAGGGTGTATGAGGGAGAAGGTCCGGCAGGAGCCGAGTATTTCCTGAGAAAGGAGATACTGGGAAATAACTGCAATAATCTTATATACATGACCGTATATTTCGGACCGGGGTACAACATAGTCTCAAAGGAGATAACCGGGGGAAAATTCTCTGATTAAGCTTTATTATATGCTTAGATTAATAAAACTTTTATGTTACAATCAATCTGGATTTTGTAAAAAGTAACGGGATCTGAGACCGGGCTATATGGACTTTTCAAGTGATTTAAGTGTTATCATCCTGGCAGCAGGAAAAGGCAAGAGGATGAGATCGGAAACCCCCAAAGTACTGCACCGGATATGCGGAAAGCCTCTTATCTACCATATATTAAAACAGGTCAAGGGGTTAAAACCCAAAAATATCTTTGCCGTAATTGGATATAAAAAGGAAGATGTCAGGGATTATCTGAAAGCTGATTTCCCGGAGGTCAAGACTGTCGACCAGGACCGGCAGGCAGGTACTGCCCATGCGGTGATAATGACCAGAAGGTATTTCCCCCATATGGGTAGTGATGTCCTTGTCCTGAGCGGGGACAGCCCCCTTCTGACAGCCGGCACCCTGGAGTCCCTTATCAGGATTAGATCTGATAACGGCCTTTCTGCCGCCATACTGACCTCGGTGGTCAGGGACCCCCTGGGATACGGAAGGATCATTAAGGATAAGAGGGGCAGGGTAGTAAGGGTGGTAGAGGAAGCAGATGCAACGGCAGAAGAAAAAAAGATAGATGAAGTCAACTCTTCCATATACTGTTTTGATAAGAATAAGCTGGCAGAAAATATCGGGGATATAGGTAAGGATAACTCCCAGGGAGAACATTACCTTACCGACATAGTGGGGCTGCTTATAGATAAGGGAGAAAAAGTAGGCACTTTTACAGTACCTGACTGTCACGAGGCTGAAGGCATAAATGACAGATACCAGCTGGCAGCAGCTGAAGGTATATTGCGGGGCAGGATCAATAAAAGACACATGGAAAACGGGGTGACCATAACGGACCCTTGCACTGCATATATCGAAGATCCTGTTATCATAGGGGCTGACGCCGTTATCGGACCCTCCTGCTTCCTCAGGGGGGATACTGAAATAGGAAATAGCTGTTCCATAGGTCCTTTTTGCCAGATAACCGGCTCCCGCATAGGGAAAGGCACCACGGTCAACAGCTCGGTGATAATAGGAGCCCATATAGGGCCTGAGAATAATATAGGCCCCTACAGTTATATCAGGCCGGATACGGTTACCGGTGCCAGGGTAAAGATAGGTGCATTCTGCGAGGTAAAAAAATCTTCCATCGATGATGGTAGCAAGGTCCCGCACCTCTCCTATGTAGGTGATACGGAAATGGGAAGCGGTGTCAATATAGGAGCTTCAAGTGTGACTGTAAACTATAACGGCTTCTCAAAGTTTAAGACTGTTATAGAAGATGATGCATTTATCGGCTCCGATACCATGCTGATCGCCCCTGTCAGGATAGGAAGGGGAGCCATTGTGGCTGCCGGATCGGTCATAAGCAGGGATGTCCCCGGGGACGCTATGGCCATAGAAAGAGCCAGACAGAAGAACATAAAAAATGGTGCTGTTAAATATAGAAATAGAAAGAATGTTAACCGGGAGAAGTGAGACATGAAACATAACCTTGGCGTAAAGGAAGAGACAAAGAACAAAAGGATGATGATCTTCAGCGGGTCTTCTTCGCCTGAACTTTCAGAAAAAATAGCTGATTATCTGCATATCAAGCTGGGTGATGTGTCCCGGACCCACTTCAAAAACGGTGAGATATATGTGAAGTTCAATGAAAGCGTCAGGGGCGCTGACGTTTTCATCATCCAGACCTGCAGCGAACCGATAAATGACCATATCATGGAACTCCTGGTAATGATAGATGCCCTTAAGAGGGCATCTGCAGCTGTCATAAATGCAGTGATACCTCATTATGGTTATGCCAGGCAGGATAAAAAGTCCGAAGGAAGGGAACCCATTTCGGCAAGACTTTTTGCAGACCTGCTTATGGTAGCCGGTATTGACAGGGCCATACTGGTAGACCTCCACACTGCCACCATCCAGGGGTTCTTTGATGTACCCGTGGACCACGTGACAGCAATACCCATAATCTCAAAGTATTTTGAAGATAAGGGTATCAAAGACGGAGTAGTGGTCAGTCCCGATGTCGGAGGAGTGAAAAGGGCCTCCATATTCGCCAAGAGGCTGCATCTGCCCCTGGCCATACTGGATAAAAGAAGACCGGCCCCCAATATGGCGGAGATGGAGCATATAGTCGGTGACGTGGAAGGCAAGGAAGTAATTATATTCGATGACATGATAGATACCGGGGGGACCCTGCTTACTGCTGTGGATATGCTCAAAAGGCATGGTGCCAGCAAGATCTATATAGGAGCCACCCATCCCATATTCTCAGGGGATGCCCTGGCCCGCATGGAAGCTTCCCCTATCGATGAGATAGTGGTACTTGACACTATACCCATAAAGAAAAAATATGACCAGAATAGGTTAAAGATACTTTCCATTGCTCCCCTTCTTGCAAAAACAATTAAAAAAGTTTATTATTGCAAGTCGGTAAGTGAGTTATTTAAGGGTGAAAACCTGGTATAAGCAAAATCATGGGGACGGAAGTGGTAATAAATGAAGAACGCGGCATTAAAAGTCGAAAAAAGACAGGAATATGAAATAAAGAAAAATGCTGCCAGCAAGCTGGGCAGAAAAGGTTATATACCGGCAGTTATGTACGGCCTGAATAAAAAACCTGAAAGCATAAAAGTGGAGAGAAAAGAACTTGTCAGGCTGCTAAAAGGTCATAATATTTCCAGCGTCATATTTGACCTTTACCTGGATGATAACAACAGGGACAAGGATGCTGTCATCATAAAAGAATATCAGAGGGATCCCATATCCAACGAACTGATCCATCTTGATTTTCTCAGGATACAGATGAAAAAAGAGATCGAGACCACAGTGCCCATACATATCCTTAATGACGATATTGCTGTGGGTATCAAGGACAGCGGCGGTGTACTGCAGCATGGATTAAGGGAACTACATATATCATGTCTGCCGTCAGATATTCCCGAGCATATAGACTTTGATATCAAGGACCTGGGGATGAACGGGATCGTCAGGGTGGAGAATATCGACATCGATGAAAAGGTAAAGATACTTAATGACCCCTCTGAAGTAATAGTATCCATTATTCCGCCTACTGAGCTCAAAGAAGAAGAACTGGCTGCCGAGGAAGAAGGCGAAGAAGAGATGGAAGAACCTGAAGTTGTGGGTAAGGAGAAACCTGAAGAAGCTGAAGCTCCTTCCGGGGAAAAACAGGAAAAACCGGGAGAAGAAAAAGATAAATGATCCTTATCGTGGGACTGGGAAATCCGGGGGGAGATTATACCGGGACGCGGCATAATATTGGTTTTGCCATAATAGACGAGCTTGTTTCCAGCCTGGATTCAGGTAGTAAATATACTAAATTCAATTCCATAGCGGTCAGGGCAGGTCATGGCGGGCATTCCCTTTTGCTCCTAAAGCCGCAGACATTCATGAACAACAGCGGTTCGGCAGTACGTTCAGCCCTTGATTTCCTGGGAGGGGAGCTGGAAAGCATGCTGGTGGTCCATGATGACATCGACCTGGAATTCGGTTGCATCAGGATAAAAAGCGGGGGGAGCACAGCAGGCCACAGAGGCCTGGAGTCCATATTCCAGAACACGGGAAACCTAAGTTTTGACCGCCTCCGGTTCGGAGTGGGCAGGCCGCCGGGAAAGATGGAGGCCTCTGATTATGTACTCAGGCTTTTTAACAGAGGTGAAAAAGAAGAACTGGGACCTCTCACAGGCCTGGCTGTGGACATGATAAAAGATTATGTGGAAAAAGGGCCGCAATACACTGCCAATAAATATAACTAGACCGGGACTTTTCCTGTATTGGTCTTATCTAAACCATAACCCCACGACTTTCATCTGACCGTCTATCTCTTTGTATACAACTTCTACAGTCACACCTTCCATAGCCTCGAAATCAGCTTTGTAGGTGGCTGTTGTCAGGCCGTTTGCTACTTCTACACCGGTTATCTTCTTTGAATCAGCTATATAGTTTCCTATCTGTCCGTTTACCTGGGTAAGAAAAGCGGGAAAGGTCTCCTCCGGAAGTTCGCTCTTCATGGTAGCGTCAAAATCTTTGGAGAAACCGGCATAATCACCCCTGTTCATGGAGACCAGTATATTCTCGGTTACAGGGTCTGAATATCCGGCCACCTTTCCGCATCCAGCAAACACAGGCACAACCATGATCAGGACAGCCAGAACAGCTGCCGGTATTAACATCCTTTTAATCCTCATAAAGCCTCCCTTGATATTGGATTTGATTAAATATACATGATAATGTCAGAATACGTCAATATTATCTTGATTAAAAAAACAGTAAAAATCCTGATAGAATATCTATTATGATCGGGTATTTTTCCAGACAAAAACAATGGAAGGAACTGGCCGGTATGCTTTGGGAGGGCAGGGCGCCCTCAGCCATAGCGGCTGATGAAGCAGTATGGCCCTTTTTGGTCTCTGCCATCCTGCAGCTGGTCGATATGCCTGTGGTGCTGGTTACTGCCACCAGGGAAAGGGCACTGCAGCTTCACCAGGAGGTAAGCTGCCTGGCCGGGGAAGCGGTTATATCGGTGTTTACCGGAACAGGCAGCAGTGCCTTTTTAAAAAACAGGATAACTGACCAGCAGGTCATTGCTGACAGGCTGAACACTATAAAGAACCTCAAAGACCTGCATGGCAGGAAAAAGGTTGTCATAGCCACTGTCAGTTCCCTGGTAAACCTTACCCCGGCTTCCCGGATAGAGGCCCTTGATGTCCTCCATATAATAAAAGGAAGCCATCACCGCCGGGACGGTATCATCAATTGGCTCATAGATAACGGCTACGAAAGGGTAAACCAGGTCTATGACAGGGGAGAGTTCAGTGCCAGGGGTGATATAATAAATATTTTTGATATAACAGGAAGCCATCCGGTACAGATAGACCTGTTAATAGATGAAGTGGAAAAGATCTCTTTATTTGATCCTGACAGCCGCATCAAGCAGGGCGAACAGTCAAAAATATCAATATTTCCCAACCTGGACCTGTGGAAAATAAACGGGGGCCATAAAGCCGGCCGCGCTGGGGAGATGGCAGACCTGTTTTATATCATAAACAGACTGTGCGGTGATTTCTTTCTCTTGCTGTGCGACCCCATAGAAGTGTACCTCAAGCTAAAAAGTGATATAGAGATGCTGGGCAGGATATTTGACAGGGAGCATGAAAACCTGGTGATAAGGGACAGGGAGGTGCTGTCATCATACCTGGCAGGAGTGGATCTTTTTGAGTATATGGATATAAAGACCAGGATAGACCTCCTGTCGACAGGGGCAGGAAAGGACAGCCCGGAAAAGTATGTGATAAACGATATCCTGCGGCAGAAAAGGAGCCTGGGTAATTCAGATATTTTCCTGGACAATATAAGGGCGGACCTGAGAGCAAAAAGGATAACAGTGATCTCTTCTGACAGTGCCCGCAGGAGAGAGAAGATAAAGGAGATACTTCTGGACAGTTCCATTTCATACGAATCATCAGGGCAGGACCTTCCCCATGCCAGTGCTTTAAAAAAAGGTATTGTATATATATTGCCGTTCAGGCTTTACAGGGGATTTGTATCACCGGATATATCAGTATACGGAGATCTGGATATCTATCAGCAGATGGAGCAGGCTGCTGCCAGAAAAGATATACTGGCAGATGCTGATTTTAGACCGGGCGATTATGTGGTACACACAAACCACGGCATCGGTATGTATATCGATACCATTTCCAGGCAGATAGGCGGCAGTAAAAGGGAATATTTTCTTATTGAATACGGCAAAGGGGATAGATTATATGTACCCACATGGAATGCGGACCGGTTAAACAAATATATAGGGTCCAGCAGGCCGGCGGTGACCCCCCTCGATTCAAGACACTGGGGTTCCCTCAAGAAAAGGGTAAGGGCATCAGTAAAAAAACTGGCAGTGGACCTGGCTGCATTATATGCTGAAAGACAGGCTTCCCAGGGCTATGCATTCCCTCCTGACAGTGCCTGGCAGAAAGAGATAGAAGAAGATTTTCCCTTCAGTGAGACAGGGGACCAGATAAGGGCTATAGAGTATGTAAAGCGGGCCATGGAATCATCAAAACCCATGGATATACTAGTCATAGGGGATGTGGGGTTCGGAAAGACTGAAGTAGCCATAAGGGCTGCATTCAAGGCCATGGAGGACGGCAAGCAGGTATTGATGCTTGTACCCACTACCATACTTGCAGACCAGCACTATATGACATTTTCAAACAGGTTCAAAAATTACCCGGTCATCATAGAGGTACTGTCCAGGTTCAGGAAGAGGAGAGACCAGGAAAGGATAGTCCAGGATTTTAACCTGGGAAAAATAGACATGGTCATAGGGACCCACAGGATCCTCCAGAAGGATATCAGTCCTGCCCAGCTGGGACTCATAATAGTGGATGAGGAGCAGAGGTTCGGTGTGAACAGCAAGGAAAGAATAAAGCTGTTAAAGAAACAGATAGACGTACTTACCCTGAGCGCCACACCCATACCCAGGACCCTTTACATGTCAATGGCAGGGGTAAAAGATATGGCACTGATAGAGACTTTCCCTGAGGGAAGGAACCCCATTGAGACATTTGTGGGGGAGATAGATTATTCTATTGTAAAAAATGCAGTAGAAAGGGAGATGGCCAGGGGCGGCCAGGTATATTATGTATACAACAGGATATCAGGGATAGAACAGAAAGCAGCGCAGCTTGCCCGCCTCCTGCCGGAAGCCCGGATAGCAGTAACTCACGGACAGATGGATGGACAGAAGATAGAAGGTATAATGGCAGGGTTTATCAGTAATGAATATGATATACTCCTTACCACCTCCATAATAGAGTCGGGTATGGATATCGAGAACGTCAATACGCTTATTGTGGAAAACTCGCATATGTTCGGTCTTTCGCAGCTGTACCAGCTGAGGGGAAGGGTGGGAAGGTCGTCAGAGCAGGCTTATGCCTATCTGTTCTATCCCCACCGCAGGAGCCTCAGCAGCACGGCATATCAGAGGTTGAAGACCCTATCAGAATATACCGATCTGGGTTCAGGGTACAGCATAGCCATGAAAGACCTGGAAATAAGGGGGGCCGGGGAGATACTGGGACCCAGGCAGCACGGGCATATCAACAGTGTGGGTTATGATATGTACTGCCAGATAATCAGGGAAGAAGTAGACCGTTTAAAGGGATTAGAGGTCAGGGAGGATATAAATATCCAGATAGA
>Ga0180437_10008207_pt1 | contig 13333 bp, 14 predicted proteins | sample SS_ome_4_FD_132410 | JGI IMG/M metagenome (GOLD analysis project Ga0180437, IMG submission 132410) | Hypersaline lake sediment archaeal communities from the Salton Sea, California, USA - SS_3_D_1 metaG | ecosystem: Environmental > Aquatic > Non-marine Saline and Alkaline > Hypersaline >...
GGTTGGGTACATCATTGCGGATTTTACCTTGCGACGAATGATAATATCCTTTTCCGCCTGTTCTGACAAATGATTAAGATTTTCTGCCAAAGTACCGGATGCCTCACCCGCTTTAATCATATTTATGTATAAACTCGGAAATACTTTTTTGTGCAGCTCCATGGCTTCGGCAAGGTGATGGCCGCGGCTTACGTAGTCAAATACTTCTTTAAGAACTCTTTTGAACCTGCCTTTTGCCTGGTCATATGATATTTCAAGAGACTCGACCAGAGTAAGGCCGGCCCTGATCATCACGGAAAGATATTTGGCAAAAAGTGCTTTTTCTAACGGGGTGACCCGGCCAATTGAAAGCTGCATTGAAAATCGGCCCGGCTCTTTAATTTTCTTTTTTAATATTGGCATATTTTTTACATACGACTTACGCGCAAAACTTCTTCAATCGTGGTAACGCCTGATAATGCTTTTTGCAGACCGTCGCCAATCATGGTGGTCATGCCCTCGCTGATTGCCTGTTTTTTTATTTCCTCAGAATTTTTTCTTTGCATAATCATTTCTTTTATCTTCTCGGTAATATCCATTACTTCGAAAATGCCGATTCGGCCGGTGTAACCACTGTCATTACAGTATTTGCATCCCTTGCCGCGGTAAAGCCGGAGTTGGCTGATTTTGTTTTTACCGAGCAGCCGTTCAAAATCAATTTCTTTTTTCAATGTCTCCAGCTTCTGCCCCTTGAGAGTATAGCTCTCGATGCAGCGGGTGCATATTTTTCTTACCAAGCGCTGACCAATTGCCACATTCACGGTTGAGGCAACCAAAAACGGTTCAATTTCCATGTCCAGAAGGCGCGGCAGGGTTGTCGGCGCGTCATTGGTGTGAAGTGTCGAGAGTACCAGATGACCGGTCATGGCGGCATTGACCGCAATGCCGGCGGTTTCAATATCACGAATTTCACCGACCATAATGATGTCCGGGTCCTGGCGGATAATTGAGCGCAGGCCTTTGGCAAAGGTTAGGTTAGTTCTAGGGTTTACCTGGATCTGATTTACGCTTTCCATATCGTACTCCACCGGATCCTCAATTGTGGCAATGTTCACTTCACGGCGGTTAAGTTGCTTTAGGATAGAATAAAGCGTGGTGGTTTTACCTGAGCCAGTCGGACCGGTTGCCAAAATCATGCCGTATGGTTTGTTGGCCGCGGCCTTTACCTTTTTATAGTCTTTGGCAGAGAGCCCGAGATCTTCCAAACTGAAACGGCGGGTTCTTTCCGAGAGAAGACGCATCACCACTTTTTCACCTTCGGTAATCGGCACCACCGAAATGCGGATATCCAATTTTTCTTTTTTAAATCTTACTTCGATACGACCGTCCTGAGCCGCGCGGTGTTCATCTGTCCTTAGCTTAGACATAATTTTCAACCGCGTCACGATCAGGTCATGAATGTTTTTAGGCAGTTCCAAGACATCATGCAAAACACCGTCGATACGGAAACGTATCAGCTCGTGGTCTTCAAAGGGTTCAATGTGAATATCCGAGGCATGGTTTTCATATCCATACTCAAGGATTGTGTCAACAATCTTAACAATCGGTAATTCAAGCGCGGCTTGCTCGGCACTGATATCTTTTTTACCAGTCTGCTGTAATTTTTTTAAATTTTCTTCAATTATCTGATTAAATGCTTTCTCAATATCCTCATGATAGTACCGCATCGCCCCCTCAAGGTCATTTTGAGTGGCTAAATACGGAATTACTTTGAGCCCGGTCTTCTTTTCAAGAATTTTAATAATGTTGAGGTCATTGGGGTCGGCCATGGCCAGTAAAAGATTGTCATTATCCTGACGAAAGGCCATGACGTGCTGTTTTTCGGCAACGACTTCCGGAACTATATTTAAAATCTTTTTATCAATTTTTTCATTGCGTAAATTAATAAAATTCATCTCAAGCTCTTCGGCAATCACCCGGCCTAGATGCTCGTCATTAATAAAGCCGCCTTCAACCAATGCCTCATCAAGTTCAACCCCCTCCCGCTTGGCGCGGGTTTCCGCTTGTTTTAAATCATCCTCACTAACCAGGTCGGCTTCCCGCAGTAATTTTTTTAATTGTTCCCTTTTTAATAACATTATTTTATATGCGCTTTAATTTTATTAATAATTTTTGACAGCGGCGTATCGGCTTTGACAAAATATTCAACCGCGCCCAACTCCATGCCGCGTTCAATATCAGACTTTTGACCAAGGTCAGACAAGATGATTACCGGCACGTCGGCTAGCTTGGGTTCTTTCTTGACTTTCTCCAGAAAACTAAAACCGTCAAGATTTGGCAAAATCAATTCCAAAATAATGATATTGGGTAATTTTTTCTTAATCTCCTTAAATCCTTCTTCTCCGTCATAGGCAGACCGAACCGCAAATCCTTCTTTTTTGAATTTGCTTTCATAAATTTTTACCAAAAACTGATCGTCTTCAATCACCAATATTTCTTTTTGCTTTTTATCAGCCATGCAAAAATTATATTCTGTTAATTAAAACCATTATCTGGTTATAGTTATGCCTGATCGTCGCTTCACTGCGAAAATTTCTTGCATAACCCCGGAGATGATCAGAAACTGCTTTTAAAGATTCCTTGGTTGGCCTATCAAAATCACCTCCTACTTTTTCAAAGTAGAAGCGTATAAGTTCTCTAACATCTAAATTTTTGATCTCTTCGAGTTCTTCAGGTCCTAGCTCTTTTAGAATTCCTTTGTTTTCTTTAACCGTCCTTTTATGCGCCGCTTTAAAGCATCGCACGATTGCGTCACGTACTTCTTTCGGTTTCAATGATTTACCAGGATCAACCCCGTAAATTTTTTTGACCATAGGGCGATATTAATCCCTGAGAATAAACTTTGGTTTTCTTAAGATGTGTCTTTGTTTTATTACTTCTTCAATGTTATAAGTTCCAAGTTTTGGCGCTTCAAGAAATCCCTGCATCGCGGCTTTGGCCAGCCAGCCCGAGTTGAGCCAGTCCCAAAGCCATTCTTTGGCAAACTTTGGCGGGTACTGGGTCATACCGGCGCCCATTGTCTTGAGCCAGATGCGGTTAAAAAATTCCTGCGACCCGATTGGCGGCGCCATAATCATCGGTATTCCGAGCCCGACGTAAAAACTCAGTTCGCTCGGCTTAGTGTAGAGAATATCAGTGGTACGCAGTATCTTGTCAAACTTGTCAAAATATTTTTCCTTATCAGCGTCGTAAAGAATTTTTATGCCCTTACCAATCTGGCTTTTAAGACCCAGGTCTTCAACTTCGTCATAAAAGTACCGGTAGACTTTGTTGCGCACTCCGGCAACCAGATTAAATGCGATTTTTTTGTTCTTGATATCATTTTTCAGACTTTTGCAAATGGCAATGCCGAGTTCCCGCTGGGCACCGGCGCCACCAACAGCAAACGTAATGGTGAGCGGACGCGACGGAGCACGGCAGGGAAAACATTTTGCACCAAGGTGGTACTCAAGGGTATGTCGGTACTTATTGATGTAGTTGCGCTTTGGATCAAGTTGATATATGCGCTGAGCAAGATCCTTTTTAATTGTCGGAAGTGACGGACCGCCGATCAAAGACTTGGCCATGGGGAAACCAGTCATATATATTTTTTTTGGATCCACACCGTACAGCTTGAGCCGTTCAACCGCGCGTGGATTTGAGGCAAAATACTGAACCCGGCTTTTCTTGGGATGCAAAGCCGCCCAAGCCCGGCTGATGTCGGTGTCAGTTACGATCAGATAAATATCCTTTTTAAAACCAAAAAACTCTGCCATATACGCGGTAACCGGAAATGAAGTAATCAAAGGCAGAGGTTGTTTATTTAAATATTCTATAAGATGTTTGCCCCAACCCAAACGCCTCATTGCCCAATAATACTGCTTTACCTGATCACTGGGCTTGGAAAGGTCGCGGCGCGGATAAAACCATGGAATCTGCTGCTGCTTATCCATAATACCGAATATTTTTTCACCAATCCAAGGCACCTTTTTAATGCGCGAGATTGTTTCATACATTTTTCTTGAATTCTTCCAAATGAAACGGTCCCGCTTGGGAATCCCCTCATAGTCGTTAGCCACAACAATTTCTCCGCCCGGTGACATGTGGCGGAGCGGGTGGGTTGCTCGCTGGTGGCCATAACCCATATTAACGGTAACTACCCAGGCAATTGGGCCTTTTTTTGTTTGAGTTTTTTTCCTCCTAGCCATATTTTTAATTTAATTTAATTACTAATATTATACACGATTTTAAGCAAAAAATACATGAATTATATACCGAACCGGCGCTTTCGCTTTTGCCACTCCAAAATTGCTTTATTTAAGTCACTTGCCTTAAAATCCGGCCACAATTTCCCGGTAAAGTAGAGTTCTGAGTAGGCTGACTGCCACAACAAGAAGCCGGAAAGCCTTATTTCACCGCTGGTGCGAATAATCAGCTCTGGATCAGGCACGCCGGCTGAATATAAGTGCTTACTGATATATTTTTCCGTAATTTGCCCAGGCTTTGGCTTAGCTTTAACGATTTTTCTGACTGTACGCACCATCTCATCCCGTCCGCCATAATTCATGGCCAGGTTAAGAGTCATTTTTGCATTCTTCTTGGTCAGTTGCATTGATTTCTTAAGCTCAGCCTGAAGTGATTTAGGCAGTTCGTCCAAACTCCCGAAAATATTTAATCTGATTTTCTTTTCCACTAGTTCAGGCGTAACTTGTTTAATATACTGCTCAAACAATCGCATTAGGGTGTTTACTTCGGTTTTACTACGCCTCCAGTTCTCGGTTGAGAAGATAAAAACCGTAAGATGCTCAATGCCGAGCTTAAGGCAATGTTCAATAGTCCTTTTTAAAGCTTCACCACCGGCCCTGTAACCATGGACTAAGGGCTTTTTACGCTTTCTTGCCCACCGCCGGTTTCCGTCCATAATAATGGCAACGTGTTTTAATAGTTTTTTCATATTATTGTTTATTCTTTATAGTTAATTTGCGGCCTTCAATCAATGCCTGACTTACTTTTTTATAGGCCGAAGTCAGGATTCTTTGAAAAGTTGATTGTGATGTTTTCATGGCTTTGGCTGCCTCAGTCTGATCAAGGCCTTTAATATTTTTTAAACGGATTGCTTCTGCCTCTTCTAAAGTAAGCTCAACCGTGTCAAAAAAAGCCTCACCTAGCATTTCAGGCTTAAATGAGGTTACTTTTGGAGTAAATTTAATCTGCCGCTTCAGGCGCGGTCGTGCCATAATTTTGTTTTTGTTTTGGTAGCCCCCCTCGGATTTTTTGGGGCAGAAAAAATCACCTCTGTTTTATAAAGAGGTGCAATTTTAACAAAATACTATCTATAACTGGAAGCAAGCTGTTTATCAGCGTTGTCATAGCTTGAATTACGCCATTTATACATAATTTCAGAGCTCCAGCCCCATTGACGCGTTCCACCGGCGTATTTAGGCGTACGCTGAGGCCTTGGACCCACAACGGCTTCCTTAAATTTCTCAATTTTTTCTTGAGTTATCATAATCCCCCTCGGCTTTTTTATTTTGTCTACATTATGAATATATACCCAAAACTAATTTATGTGAATAGCAGTTATCCACATGATAAAATCTGAATAATTTTGCGTTTAAATTATTAGCTAGACAAAGCAAATTCTAGTAAAATATAGGTATATGAAAATACTCACAAAATCACTATTAATACTTGGGATTATGGTCTTCGTGATCTCATGCCCATGCATTTTTTCAGCCAAAGCCTACGACCATTTGGCCCTGATTTTTGACCCGATTGAGGAGAATATTTATAAATTTGAAGAACCACCTCCAGTAGTTCCTCCCCCAATCGAGCCGCCGGCCGAAGAACCTCCCCCGGCTGAAGAACCCCCGGCCGAAGAACCACCAGCAATGGCGCCACCGCCGGTTGCTCCCCCACCAACTGCTCCTCCGCCGGTTGCACCAGCCCCGGTTGAAGCAGAGCCTGAACCAGAGCCAGAAGCAGAGCCTGAACCAGAACCGGCTGAAGAAATACTGGCCCCTGAGCCAGAAGAAGAGCCTAAACCTTCAATTATTGACGATATTATATTTGCTGAAATTTTTCCCGGCGTTGGCAGTATGATCGCGGTGCTTGATGACGAAGAAGTGCGAGAAGTCATTTCTCAGGACGTTGGTACTTCTTTGGCAGCATTTGCCGTGGTTAATGCCGCGGCAACCACGGGCGGAAGTTTGTTCGGTCTTTTGCCGTATCTGCATTTGATTTTTACTGAACCATTGGTTGCCCTGTTCCGCCGCCGTGCCAAAAAGTGGGGCGTGGTTTATGACTCCCTCACAAAAAAACCAGTTGATCTGGCAGTAGTAAGACTATTTAACAAAGGCAATAACAAGGTCGTGCAAACCAAAGTGACTGATAAAGAGGGCCGATATTTGCTCACCCCGCGCGAGCCGGGCAAATATTACATCAAGGCAATGAAGCACGGCTATGAATATCCATCCGCGCTTCTCAAGAGTCAAAAAAGTGATGCAAGTTTTTCAAACCTGCACCACGGTGAAACAGTTGAGACTGGTAAAAGCGATGAATTCTTGGGCCCAAATATCCCGCTTGACCCAAAAATAAAACCGGAAAAATCAAACAAAGCAATTTACCTTACTCATTTGCGCAAACAAAGTCAGGTTTTGTTTTCCTACAGCGGCATTGCCCTTTCCGCAGTTTCATTTGCCCTCTACCCTTCGTTGGGACTGGCAATCTTTATCGTTATTCATATTGCCATGTATTTCTTGTTTCGGCGTTTGGGCATTCCAAAGCCACCCAAAAACTGGGGTAAGATATTTGATGAAGCAACAAAAAAGCCCTTGAGAAGGGCAATTGTCCGAATCTACGACCAAAAGTTTAACCGTCTGCTCGAAACCCAGGTTACTGACCACCGAGGCCGCTACGCCTTTTTGGTCGGTAAAAATGTTTATGATCTTACTTCCGAACTAAAGGGCTTTCAAAAGAAGCAAATAAAATCACTTGATCTTAAAGATAAATTTGTCGGCCTGGATATCGGCATGACAAAAGGAAGATAATTATAAATAAAAAAGACCCCGGCCTGCGGGGTCTTTTTCGATTAATCTAAAATCTATTCGGTAATATCTCTTCTCATCTTATCAATAAAGTCTTTGGCTGCATCGCGGCCGCCCAAGCCAAAGGCCAGACCAGCAGACAGAGCCACGGTCACCACAATGGCGGTAAAGAGTGTCTGAATCAAAGCGGTGGCCACACCAAGCTGGATTAAAGCTGCTAAAACCGCAAAAACAAAGATGGCCCATTTGGCAACCGCACCGGCCAAAGCGCCGAGCTTTTTCTTGGTGCTCTTAAGAATGCTGACAATAAGGTTGTCAACAAACTCGCCTAACACGAGACCGACGACCAGAATTAAGACGGCAATAATTACATTTGGCAGATACAGTGCAATGTCGCGCAAGAAGGTGGTAAACTGACCCAGCTTCAAAATCTCTGAAACTGCAATCAAAAGCACGATGTACAAGAACCATTTCACCATCCATCCCAAAATGTTTGAAAAATCAACAATTGTGCCGGCCTTTTCAATCTTTTCAATAATATTAATTTTCTTAATGTACTTATCGATCTTAATGGCGCGAACGACCTGGCGCACCAACTGGCCGATTGCCTTGGCAATCAAAATACCAATAATCAGAACTACCAGGGCGGCAATTAGTTCAGGCAAAAAGCCAAGAACCTGGTAAAAAAGATTTCGTAGGGCATCAAGGATTGCCAGGCCTACATTTTGTAGAAACTCCATAGCAAATTAGTTAATTATTAATTTTATAAGTTAATTTAGGCAAAATAATGCCTTGTTCAACTTTATTATATCACTCTGTGATTTTGAAAGGGTATGTTTTATCCACTAGCCAAAAAAGGCCCAATCAAGGGGCCCTTTCACTAAAAGCAGGATTGCGCTTTGAATAAATCAGCGGTTGAAGGTGCTGATCCCTGTATAATCTCGTTTACCCGTTCATTGCCAAGCTTTTCTCTGGCGCAGGCTTCCATTTCCGGAGTTATCTCAGTCGGCACGGCCCGCGGATCAATCCCCAATCCCTGGAGCAAATCTTCCTGCTCGTCAGAAAGCAGTGGATGGTCATAACCGGCCGGCAGTTCGCCTTCAATTTTTGAATCAAATATTGCGGTCCGAAGCCCTAATGGATCAGCAAACCAGAACCAGGCAAATGCCGAAACAATCAATAACAGAAAAATTATTACGATCACCAGTAAAATAATCAATATAATTTTTAACGCACTCCCCTCTTTTTTCTTTGGTTGTTCTTCTTGCATAAGTACTTTTATTAGTTACTACTTTTTACTTAGCTCTTCTAATTTTTTTATAAATTCCTCCAGATGCGCCTTAGCGGCTGACCGATCTTTGCCTACCTTCCCCTCCATTTCAACATCATACCATTCATCCTGCACCTCCTCTGGCAAATTATTATAATTATATTTATCCAGGGCCTCAATCAGACTTTCAATTTCTTGGTCAATTACTTCAATGTTTTCCTGGCCTCCTTCAAATATTGGTTTTTCTCCGTGCATAAAAATATTTAATTTATTAACTACTTCACATTATACCAAAAAAGACCACGTTTGTGGTCATTTTTTCTTTGGCTCGGGGACATGGACTCCCCCTCGCTCCGACTCGGGGTCCAGGGCGCTGCGCACCGAAAGCTACGCCAGCTCGCCTTCTCTCGCGCCCTTCTCGTCCATAACGCCATATCAATGAAAAAAAGACGAACTAAGTTCGTCTTTTTTTCATTGGCTCGTCTTCGTGGAACAGCTTAGAACTTATTATACAAAAGGTAAGTGGTTAACCTAGTGTATTATAGAAAATTTAATTTATACCTTCCTCGATAATCTTAATCTCATTATTATCCATTCTGAACAATCTGTAAACCTCTTTATTGATTTGCCCGTCCATAATTTCAATTTTTTGTTGCAATGCATTCTTGTCAGCATCGGAATCAGCTAAATAAAACTGCTCTTTGACTTCAATCATTTGTTCGACTAGATCAACTATTTTCCTTCTTTCTGGCCTGGAAATTTCTGGAATCGGGAAATTATCAATCATCTCCTTTGTAAAATTTATGCCTTGATTATAACTTGAGGATGGATATTTTTCTTTTAAATAAAATTGCGCCAATTTGCTGTTAAGAATCCCGAGTATTAATTTCAACTTTTCGATATCTTTGCTAGTAATAATCAAGGTTGATTTGCCCGGAATGTACACCCCGCTCTCATCGATAAATGCATCAAGTAAGGTCAGCCCCTTAATAATAATTTTTGGCTTAACGGTTTTTTTTGAATAGCTGTTTTTAAATTCATTTAAAAAGGCCTTTTTGTCAGCAACCGGGAATAAATATTTATCTCCCAAATAAGTCATTTCTCGGTTGCCCCATTTAGAGAAAAACTTATCAATAGTGCCCGTATTAACTATTTTAAAATGTCTTTCTTCATTGAAATTATCTACTGACGAATTCTTTACTAACGGCTTCAGTTTGTACGCGTCGGAGGTAGCGCATGCATTCTCACAAATAGCAATACTTCCAATAGTTGCAGGAAATGAGTCAACTTTCATTATTAAACCCAAATGATCGCCAAATAAAGAATCTAATTTATAGGGAGCTTTTAATATTTTTTTATCGACACTATTTTTTAGTAGTTTTTTGCCGTTTTCAAGAACATAAGTGCTCAATTTATTACAGGTCTTCTTCGATATTTTGGTTATAATGGAATCGACTTTCGCATTTTCAAAGACATTCCTACCGGCATGAGTTATTGTGCAAATATGTTTAATCATCTTTTTACGTATCTCGTCTCCAAATGGTTTGACTAGCCACTTATCAGGCGTGATATAGGACAATGCTCCATTTTTGTTTAAAAAGGAGAACCCTCGTTCAATAAAAGCAATATAAATATCCCAATTGCCCTTAGCCATCTCATATGAGTCAGAAATAAAATCTCTTATCTGTTTTTGCCCACTTTTTACCATGCCCTCTGAATCAATATAAGGAGGGTTGCCAATAACGGCGTCAAAGCCTCCTTTATCGAATACTTCTTTAAACTCCTCACTCCATTCAAAGGGGTTAATTTTACGCATTTCATCAGTATTAAAGAGTGATAAATTCTTATTTTCAAAAAACTCTTTTGATATTAAAGAATTGCCGCACTTAATATTATTCGAAAGGTTGGGCAGTAGTGTTAAATCACTATATTTAAAAAGTTGACCTGCACTTTCGGCATTCTCATCCTCCATCAATTTGAGGAGTAGGGATAGCTTAGTTACTTCGACCGCTTGTATATCAATGTCAACGCCAAAAACATTATTCAACAAAATTTCTCTCTTTTCATTTATGGTCAATTTGTAATTATTTTCACCCGCTTGATAAATTTTGTGTTTCCTGAGTGCCGTTTTTAAGTTATTTTCTTTTGTGTAATAATCTAAATAACTCTTCATGAGATAATTATAAGCCCCTATTAAAAAGGATCCCGATCCGCATGCGGGATCTAAGATTCTGATCTGACTCATCCTGTTTGGAGTCTTGCCGTTAATTATCTCGCCTACAGTATTTTCAACTATATGATCAACGATATATTGCGGGGTGTAATACACGCCTCCAGCTTTTTTAACTTCAGGTTTTTCCTGAATTCTAGCCTGGCGAGACGCTGTTAAAATAATAACTTTACCTAGAAATTGCTCGTAAATATTCCCGAGAATCTCTACGGGTAAAACTGAAAATTCATAAGGTGATTCTGGGTAATAGAGGGATTTTATGATACCTGTTAAAACATCGTCGTCGATTACTAAATCACTCAACCAAGCTTCATTTAAGAATAGGCTGCTATCGTATTTTTTTCTTGCTTGCTGAAAGGTACCATCTAGCTTTTTATATAAATTACCATCCTTTTTAATTTTTTCGAGTGCGCCATATTCTTCGATGTTCCTGTCTTCGGCAATCCTTAAAAATATTATACGATCAATGATTCGTTGAACGGCAATATTTAAATTGTATAAATCGATCTCTTTATTTCTAATCGCAATATTCTTGGCTAACTCAGAACGCCACCCTTCAATTAATTTCAAGAACTCTTTATCTACCTCGGATGTGCCTTTTTTCTTCTTAGTATCTAAAACATATTTATCAAAACTACCCTTTAGTATTGCTTCTTTTGAGAATGTGCTAAAGATATAATCAAAGTTTTCCGGGTATGCATCGAATTTACAGTAAAAAATCCTACCAATACTTGCATTGTCTCTAGGCCTAGGCTTAATCCTGGTGTCATAGACGGCGAATTCTTGAAAATCAGTTAGGATAGAAAGAGGCAGCTTGGCACTATAGGCATATCTTCTTAGCTGATATGCTGCGCTAATATTATTTTTGATGTTAACTGAGGGCTTTTTTGCTTCTACGAAAAATTTTCTGGTCCCTCCTATCCTGAATGAATAATCTGGCGCTTTTTGCTTCCCCTCAATTTTTACTTTGTCCTCTCTCACTACCTCTCTATAAGCTTCTGCAAATTGCTGTTCATTTCGCACATCCCAGTCGAGTAATTCAAAAAATTTGTCAATAAAATCAATTTTCGTATTTGCTTCATCATAAGCACCGCTCGTATATTGCTTTTCGTTTCTCTCAAACAGATCTACTAATTCCCTTAGTTTATGTGTACTTTTCCTCGGCGCTGTAATTGAAAATTTATCATTTTTCATATGTATATAGCATTATTTTACCTTTATTGGGCCAAATGAGTCAATCAATATAAGGCACCTATTGCAGCGTTTAACTTTATGTTATAAGCTCAAAGAATAAATATTATGAAAAGAAGACGCTATTCACCAAACAAGGAGCTTGGATCTCTCCTTTATGGCTTCATTTATACGTTATTGCTTTGGTTAGGTATTAAGCTTATAGGTAATACGGTTTTTAACGAAATCATTCTTGTTATAATAGGTATCCTTGCTTATTGGTTCGTGGGTTACTTTTTACGCACTATAGGAATTTGGAAATATTAAGATCATGGAATTAATTAATTCAAAAAGCGTCACGTCGTGGCGCTTTTTGAATCATATTCATGGTAAATATGATTAATCAATGTCGTTATAAATATTTTTGCTAACCATTGCTCTGCACGCACTACGCAATATCATGTTTAGCATCCTCAGCTCAAATCTTAATGACGGGTTATAATGATAACTAGAATATTTCTTAGAGAAATGCATAAGCTTGTGTCGTAACATTACGATATCTTTTATAAACCCTTCATAGTTCTCGTGGGATTTGGACGGAAGCCCTAATAAATTCATTATTCTCTCTACTATCTCCTTGCTTTCATTATCTGCTGAGAGTACTCTCTGTAGTTCGATACAGTTATTTAAAAGAGCTTTTTCCACCGCGGAGGTTCCATCACCAAAATAACCTTCAATAATTTTAAAATAATTTGTAAAGGCGGTCTCCTGGTCATACCTATCTTCAGCTCTAACTCCCTGCACATAATAAGAAAGGGCAGGGATATTCTCTTTTACTGCCCCTAGGTCTTCAAATAAGTTTTTTCTTAATGAATATTTTGGATATCGTTCTGGCGGACCCATTTCTCCAAATCCAGTAACTACGCCCTCTTCTTTTAGCCACTCTTTTTCTTTTTGATCCTCTGGATAAAGGTTTGCTACAATTCTATGAGATTCAAATATCGGCGGGGTTGCGTCGTAATTGATTGATAGTAAGCCCTCGACAGCCGTAACTACTTCTTGAAGTTTGTGCTTATAATACAGCAATCTTTTTCTTTGAATTTTATGGCTGCCGTCAGGATCAAGCCGAAATAGAGAAAACTCATCAGGAATAACCTGTTGTTTGATCTCGAGTATCAATCCCTGGTCATCTTCAATTGGACTCGTATCAAGCTTCACCTCTAGCTTCCCGTATTTGAATATGATGGGTAGATTTGATATTTTTACTTTCTTTGCAAAACAGTGTGCCGTAATTAGCATGATAATATATTGATATTGTGAATTAATTAAATTTCGGGCAGCTTGGACGTCTTCGAACCAAGGATTTGCCTTAATTTAGCGAAATGCTCATTTAACATAAAATAACATTCGAACTCAATGCTGTAAAGGTAAGCGCTAAAATATCGCTAAAATAAAATAAAAAACCGACTCCACTGTTTGAAATCGGTTTTGTTTCTATGTTGGCTCGGGGACATGGACTCGAACCATGATTACCAGGGCCAGAACCTGGCGTCCTACCATTAGACGATCCCCGATCGAAAATAAATTCCAAATTCCAAA
>Ga0180437_10008208_pt1 | contig 13332 bp, 7 predicted proteins | sample SS_ome_4_FD_132410 | JGI IMG/M metagenome (GOLD analysis project Ga0180437, IMG submission 132410) | Hypersaline lake sediment archaeal communities from the Salton Sea, California, USA - SS_3_D_1 metaG | ecosystem: Environmental > Aquatic > Non-marine Saline and Alkaline > Hypersaline > Sediment...
TGCTGATTTAATGCTTCCATTATTTAACCTCCTTCCCATGCTGTCTGATTTTTTCGGCGGCTGCCTTGCGACGCGCCACAAGCGCCGGAGCCGTGGCCTCCCAATCTTCCTTCGTGACCTCGCTCTCGGTCAAACCAGCTTCGCTCATCATCTCAATAATGATTGTCGAGGCAAGGTCCGCGATCATTAGCCAGAAATACATTTTATTTCCTTTCATTTCAACCTCCTTTTGAATGGCGCTTAGCGAGTTCTATCATAATCCGGGTCTTCAAATTGTCGATTTCCCGAAGAATGGCCTCTGTCGTTAAGCCGGATGCTACCATTTCGTGATAGGTGTCCATCAATAAATCAAGTTTATCGAAGGCCGGGTCGAAAACCTTGCTCCACTCTGCCCGCGTTTCTGCGTCCGCCGCCCGGTAGTATAATTCGTATTTCTCCATGACGGCTGTAACTTCTCCCTCCACCGTCAGATTGTGTTTATAAACATTTTCAGTCGCCATCTTGCATCCATAGTTACAAGAGATTGTAAATATAAGTACAAGAATCGCAAGAATTGGTATTGCTTTTCTCATTTTACCTCCTTGAGTCTTTTGATTTTTTGTTCCTGCCACCTTATGTGGCTGAGTATTTTCCTAAAAAGAAGTTGGGTTTTGGATGGATGGTTACAGTATAGGGCTATAAAACGAAATTCCTCTAAATCATTCTCACTTGCCCTCTTATAGTTCATTGTCCCTTCGTAAAGAGGATGAATAGATTTGCAATTACCCCTATCAGGTTTAACGAAAGCAGGGTAAGGAACACTATAACCCTATTCTCACCTTTTTCCAATCTCCTAATTATGTTTTTCATCGCCTCGTCGATTCTTTCGTGGCGTTCTTCGCAAAGTTCTTGGTTGTACTCCATTATTCCAACACCAATCCGCTGATGTCCGCTTCCTCGGTGGCGAGCGGGGATTCATATTCAACAGCTCCAATATCGGGAGCGTTGCCGCTGAATCGTAGAGCAATTTGCGTGGTATAATCAGGGTCATTCGGATACACCCCGTTATAAATCCAAGATACGCTTGAATCGACAACAATCGAAGTTCCGTATGTAATGCCGGTTATCTCCCGATCCTGCCGCCCGTTTGTGTTGTCGAAAAATGAAACCAGCATGCCTTCTACGGCATTGCCGTCTTCGTCCAGCAGACCCATATCATCATGGAGAATATAGGTATTATTTACATCTATCGTGGTACCGCTACCCGTTGCGCTGGTTACATGAGTGAGCCAGGTTCCGGCATCTATACAGGGCGAATAGGATTGCAATTCGAAATCGGTAGTGTCAACAAAATCGGGATTGTCTACAATGCCGTTGCCGCCCCAGCCATCGGCCTTCCAGTTTGCCCAGGTCATGTCGGTGTCATCGTCGGGTGTTTCCCATAAAGTATTACTTGATGGATCGCCACCCAAAGACCACCACAGGTTGTAATCTATAGTGAAATTGGCATTGTTTGTGCCGCCTTCTTCAACCCACACAAGCTCGTTTTGATCCGCTGTTAGGGCATCAGTAACTACTATGTTATTAAGAAAGGTCAGATAGTCGAGCGTTGCCTCGCTAGTGCTTCCCATTCCAAGACCGCCATAATGAGCGTTGTATGAAGTATTGTTAAAAACATAATTGCCCTGTGAATCGTTGAGATTAACAATTCGAATTGACGGCCTATCGCTTGTTTCATCGGCGGATTCTTTGTCTATATTGCCATAAATCAGGTTTCCGTGTCCGCCGGGGTCACCGTCGGCATGGTATATTAGAAACCCACTTTGCCGGTTCCCACTACTTGTGTTGTTCCGAAAAACGTTATGATTTGATTCGTTATACTGCTCAATCCACAAAATGTAGGCGTTGTTGTAGGCGTCGGTTGAAGAATTGTCTTCAACTATAAAGTAATCTGTTGTTTGCAGTGAGATGCAGTGACCATCTAAATTTCCCGCCGCATCGTATCTACCCCTTAAATCATTGCAGGTGTTGTTAGCTACATAACCATAACTAGCGCCGTCTTCGCCATATTCATCAACAAAATAAACTCCCTGCCCGCATTCTTCGAAGGTGTTATTTGTGATAATCGAATTTGTTCCGACCTGTGCAAGTTGGATCGAATAATTTGAACACCGATAAAAATAGTTATTATCAAAGATTAAGTAACCCTCGTCATTGTTTCCCCCCGCAGCGTCACTAAGGGTTGATATACAATAACCTAATTGTGTGGCCCAAGAAGCACCACTATTTTTAAACTGCAAATCCTGTATTCTAAAATAGCTGATAGCCTGACTAAATTGGACGATGCCACCACTTGCTCCGGTATCTCTTGTTAGAATCGGTCGGGTGCCATCGCAATCAAAATCACCCTCCCCATCGTAGCAACATAGCACCGCGTAATTATCAGAGTCAGTACCTTCCCATTTCACATCAAGGTCGCTTGTCATCGTACAAGTGGAGCCTTCGAGAAAAGCAATACGAGTTGCACCATCAGCAAACCCCGTTACTGATTCATAAGCCTCTATGTCCGCAATGCTGATGAAGGGGTCTGAATATGTCCCGCAAGAACTTGCCCCGCCGCTGCAAGTCGTTCCGGTGTTTCCACTTGAGGAGCAATCACAATAAAAAGTTGTATTCCCATTAGGGGCGCCCGCGCTGCCATAACAGCCCGAAGATCCATCCTGACATGGATCTGTATCATAAGACACCGAGCCACCCCCTCCGACTTCTCCACTACTAACATCTGACTCGCAAAATGTGGTTCCGGTTGAGGTGGTTGTGGTATTGACTAAATACCCATCTACCCTGTTTGTTGTAATTGAATTGTTCGACCAAACAACATCAGAGGGATTTTGAGCACCTATTTGTACCGCAATGTTGCTATCATCGTGTTCAATCTTATTGCAGTAAAAATCATGGTCACTAAAGTTCGACGAATAATATTGAACAGCTTGCTGATCTCCTGCCTTTATCCAGTTATAATAAAAATCGTTGTTTGTCTGCGTATTGGAGTTATCTCCAAGAGAAATAATATGAACAGTTCCGGTGCCGGTATAGGTCGTGGCGTCTATAGTATTGTGATGAATTATGTGATTGCTTGCAGTAGTGCTGTCAAGACCCCGTATCCTTACCACATACTGATCGTTTGAATTTGATGAGCCGGTAACGGTGATATCGTTATTGTAAATCTGCCAGCCATTCGCGCCGCCGTTCATCAAAAAAACTCGACCACCGCAGTTGCAGTCATAAGTTATAGTATTATCGTGAATAAGCGTGTTGTCACGCCCCCACGTGCCAAAAACGTTTACCTTGCCACCGTCTATGTTGAATGTGCTGCCATAGATTTCGGCAGATCCGGCGTTATAAACCACATAGGGATAGCTTCCGGAGCCGCAACTTGACATTGAATGATTTGTTACTGTGAAAGTACAATTATGGACATCAGCGCCCCCAATTTCATACAGACCATAGAACCTGTCAGTTCCCTGCAAACTCATGGTCAAGTTTTTAATCTCAAGACCACTATTGCCGTTTCCATCTATACCAGTTGTATCACTATTATTAGTAGTAATAGTCATAGTCTTACCATTACCATCTATTGTGATATTACTGGCAGTTACGTTCAGACAGGTTCCAGAAGAAGCGGAGATGTTTTGAGTTAGTGTATAAGTTGATCCAGCAGAGCTAAGATTTTGACCGCAGCTTGAGACATCGATCGCCCATGCCCATACTGGAAATAGTAGAATAGCAAGTATACAGATTATTTTCTTCATAAATTTACTCACACGGATCAAGATAACCTGAAGTATCGACCTGAATGTTGTCATATTGCGCCCTAAATGCGCCACCGTCCCAACCACTCACAAAAGAATTTTCTGCCCCCAAGTTCATAATTGCAAGGGTTCTTGTGATAGTTTGCGTATTTGTGGCAACACTTGTCCCATCAATTTTTAGTTCCTGGGTATTACCACTCACGTCCCATTTTATCTGTACTTCATAGGCATTGCCATCGGTTGGATGATTGGTCGAACTATAATTTTGAACAGCATTTTCGGCATCATACAATATCCACTTATGCGTACCGGAGTCATTGGCAACCAGCAACGCCCAAAGAAATGCAGACCCGCTCCATCCATGTGCAACGCTTATGTAGTCACCATCGCTAGTTAATTCTCCTGTAACTGAATCAAGATAAATAACAAATGAGACATAATGAGTTCCGATAGAACTAAAATCATCGTCATTATATATCCTGCAATCATCCGAAGCCCCGGAATAAGAAGCATCATAAGCATCATACCAATAGCTGCCCTTATTAACACAGGAGTTAGAAGCTAAGTTTTGGGTAGAATCAAAATCAATAGTACATCCAGATTCATTGTCTCCCGAAACATCCCATGCGGTCGATTGACAGTTGCTTGAATAACCGCTGTCGCACAAAGTACTCCCTTCAAAATCTTCGCACGACTCACTTGGAGAGGCAATTTCGCAGATGGTCTGAGTCGAATTGTTTGTTACTGACTCATTGGAAAAATCTGCCAAATCATTCCCCGAATCATCTTCAAATTCATTAGGGTCGCCATCAAAATCCAAATCACAGGTTTCACCTGTCTCAACGGTGCTGGCTGCCGTAAAAACAAGCGCACTTGTGCCTGAGCCGGAAGAATAGGCAAGAGCAACGTTGGACCCAGCCATACCATTACAATCCAGATCAAAGGTATCGTTTTCAGTTCCGGTCACATTTTCATTGAAGTTGATCGTTACCGTTTCGCCGTCTGTGCCTATGGAGGCGGAGGAAAATTCGGGCGGAGTCACATCGCTGCCAGTACCCCGTACAAAAATAAATCCATCGACATAGGAAATGGGAGCCAGCAAAAGAATACAGATTGCTAAAAGGGCAAATTTTTTCATTTAATCACCTTATGGAAGCCTAAAGGTTAATTCCACATAAAGGCCCTTTGCGGCCGTCCCTGTCTGAATCGCATCAACATCAATTCGGATAGAGTCGCCGGTTGCCACATCGTCATATGAAGTGTTTATCGTGCCGGGCTGGGCTGAAGTGCTTGTGTCGGTTTCGCCGCTTTCGATCCTCATGGCCGTTGACAGAAAATCCTGGCTGTCAGTCCGGTTGTAAATCATAATGTCCAGGTTGCCGGTTGTGCCTGCGGTATGGACCTGGGCGGCCACTTCAACTAAGTCCCATCCGTTTAGCTTTGAGGGAATCCGGAAAAACACATCTCCCGCACCGTCAGCAATCGCGGTATCTTCGCTATCGTCAAAGACCAAGATGCCGACAACTTCCTCGCCGTAATTGCTTCCGGCCAGGCTATCGGGCGTGACGGCTAAAGTGGTCGAAGTGCCGGTATCTACTTCAGAAGCGATTGCGGATTCTATCTTTCCGGCGGTTGTGGTGGATGCAGCCGTCACATTTCCGCCAGAGTCCAAATCGGCCGCGTCCTCCCACTCTATCGAGGCGTCGCTATCATCCAAGTTGTCCGATACCGCTCCTACCCTGGCGGCGGTTACAATCGCGCTGACTTCTTCGCCATCCACGGTATCAGCGTTCAGATTATCAACAAGTGTCGTGGATGCCACGATAAACGGCGGTGTGCCGGTCGTTATGTCGGATTCAAATTGATCGGTCTTGATGTTAATCGTGTTAAAATCAATTTCATCAGCGCCGCTATTAGAGGCAACCGATATCTTGTCCCCAATTCCGGTATCAAAATCCCAGGCCAGATCTTCGCCGGTGTCAGAATCGCCCAGGGTGATAACTTCGGTGTCTGCGTCATATTCAAGGATGGTTCTTTCGGTCCCGGCTACCATGGCTTGCAGATAGACCGCGCCATCTTCAGCACCATCGACTCCGCTCAGATAGTTCCAGGTCAGTTTTCCAATTTCCAGGTCAGATCCAGGGCATTGTAGATCTCTAGCGGTAAACCCAGGCGTGTCAGATCCGCTTGTCTCAACCGATTTAAATGTAGCAACACCGGCATAGTCGATCTTCCAGAGTTCAACGGAAGTGTTGTCCAGGCCGCGCAGAAAATGAGCCTGGGCGTCACCGTCATTGGCATGGATAAATTCGGCCAAATAGGTGTCGTTGGTAAGGCCGTCTGAATCGGTGTGCTTTATTGTTAGAGCAACCCCGCCAACTTCGTCGATGGACGTTAATATTTCTTGCTCGTATCCCCCAAAATCTATTGATCCGTCGATGTCGGGGTCCTCTATCTGATCCCATCGGCCCCCGCCCCCGCCTCCGCCTGCCGCAAGATACCACTTTGTATTACCATAGTCGTAAGTTAAAACGTAGTCGTCTTTCCCGGACAGGTCTGTAAAATCATTTTCCGAAATGGAAACAACAATTTGGATCTCGTCGTCGTCGTACCAAACAAAGCCGCCATCGGTTAATCCGGTAATCAGGTTGTCGTAATTAAACTTACCGACCGCATTGGGTGAGACGTCGTTGTCGGCAAAGGTTACTTGCGGAGTGACAATCGGATCATTGGGTTCGTAGAATTGGTCAACGTCTGAAAGGATCGTATAAAGATTTGCCTCGGTAAAGGGATCTATATTACTATATATATGGTTGTGGCTATCATCCACAACAGACCAATTCGAACCATCGTAAGAAAGGTCCGACGATTGCCCCCATTCAACCACTCCCCCTGTGTCGTCCCAGGTGGAGAAAGCGTTTGCGTTTGGATCTCCACCGAATATATCATCAGCGCCCCCCGGCGCGTGTTCGGATGCATGGGTTTCGTCTTCTTTGGCGTTGAAGGTGTCCCAATCGGTTCCGGTTAAAAAGCCCTTAGTGCCGGACGCTGCGGCCTGCGCGTTGGTGTAGTCGATTGCGAGTCCGGTGGCACTTTCATCAAAATCGGTGGCTTCAAATTTAACCCTCACCGCGTCGTCGGCAATATGTAAGGTTGGTTGTGCGGCCCCCGGTGTAACATCAACGGTAATTTCCAGATCTTCGGTTCCTGTACCGGACTCGGCAACATTAATCGAAGCGTCACCACCCACTATTTGGTTAACTAGGTAGTCCGAATCGGTTTCATCCGAAGAAACTTTGACCTTTTCGTCTGAACCCCCCGCACCGTCGTCGTCAACCTCTTTCCAGTTGTTAGTAGATTTGCAAACATAAAGGCTTCCGTCGGAGTCGGCGTCCGTATCCCAATACATATCTCCAACTGTACAGGTTCCCGGCAATGTGCTACTCGAATCGGTTCGCAAAACATCTCCGGGTTGATGGAAGTCCGAAACGTCAGACAGCGCAGCATAAAGGCCGACCTCATTAACAAGCTGGGTTTCGTATGTCGCGGACAGGTCGGGAATGTCGGCCGCAACAAGAGATCTAAAACTCGGCGCTACGGACCCGCCAGAAGCAGGACCGGCAAAAACCAGATTAGCCGCCTGGCTGTCTAAGGTGAGTTGTTGGGTAGAAAGGCCCAAAAGGTTGCTGTTTAGATCGGTTGAAAGCGTCACCGGATCGTGGCCGCCGCCCAGGCTTTCCACATAGGTTTCAAGATCCTGGAACGCCGCCTTAACTGTTAGGTTATCGTCGATAACAGCCCCGGTAAAAGTTCCCAAGTGCTGCGACCCCTCCGCCCTGCCGCTAAGAGTAATTAAATCATCGACGCTCAAAGTAGACTTCAGCGTGGTTGTATTCAAGATGGAGGTATCGACAAGATTATCATCGACCGTATCGCCTTGAAGTTCGTCGGGGTCAAGTCCGGTAGTCACCCCCATAACCCCGCCCGAAACCCACATCAGGCCGTCGCTCAATCCGTGGGCCTTTATGATAGCGTTGGCAAGCGTGGTGTATTCGCTGTTTACGCCGTCGTCTATTTCAACGGCATCGGTGCTGTCTGGCGCAGTATTTTCCGGCAGGCTTTTGATATAAACGTCACTTGCGGCAGACAGCCCCGCAAAAAACAACACCGCAATAATGATATATAAGATCCGTTTCATTTTTTAATCCCTTGATCTTTTTCTCATTATTCCCTCTAGTCCTCTCTTATTATGGAATCTATCAATCTTTTTGTTGGCCTGTACGGCACCCCCCTTGAGGTTAAGTAAGTTTCAAGGACCTTATTGAGAAATCTCATAGTATGCTCTTTCGCCAGTTCAGGATCGTCCGTGGTCCCGGCCACAACGACTGAGTATAACGCATCAACAGCAGACGCACCTAATTGTTGGATGGGGATAGATGGGTCGGCCCCTTGAAACCCCCCTTTTTCAATGTGTGTCTGAAGGGCGTAGCTTATATCCCTTATGACAAACCAATAACCCAAGGGCCACCCGACTGTCCTCACCCACCAATTAAACTTCTCGTCCTCACCCCCGGCAAATTTATGCCAAAGATAATCCCACATTGTCATAGCGGTAGCATTAAAAATCCCAAGCCAAAACCAAACCTTTAGCATTTTACCGGCCCAATATGCCTTGTCAGCGGCGGTCTTCGCCCGCTTGTATCCCCGGTATGTTCTCCTGAATTGACCGAGCGCTCTATTTGTGAAAGAGCCAAACATGGTAAACAGCTTTGCGCCGGGACCCCCCCTTTGCAGGGAACTCCAATACTCCGGTAAAAACATTGGCTGTGATTCGGCGGTTGCTGTGTCTGCATATTTGTATGCTAGCTCTAACTTTTGGCCCGCGTCTAGTTTGGGTATAATTGAATCGTCTACTTTTAAATGGTACTTTACTTCTCTGCTAAATTTACCCTTCCGAATATCTGAAAGCACTTGCCTAACGGCTCCCCGCATCCCGCGCTTGACGGCCGTTTTATCCATAGCAAGCACACCGCGCATATAGGCATTTTTTAAACTGATATGCCTTTTACCAAGGATCTTGCGCCAATTTTTATCTTTAAATACATCGTGCAAATCTCTTGAAAATCCTCCCTCGACCCGCTCCTTATATTTTGGTGACATCTCAAGGTGCATCTTGTGGGTCCTTCGTGGATGAAAAACATTATCCAGGATGCCGCCGACAAGGTGGCGCGGTTTCATATACATTAGATACATGGGAAAAGAGAAAAGCTGCCTCCCCATAACCTTAAAGTTTGGTCCCCCCAACGTCGCCACGGACACGTTATTTTTGAGCCTCATTAGGCCTTCTTCTAAAATGTCGTAGGATATATATTCCCCGGCTATGTCCCTCAACCCCTTTTGAATTTCAAAGTAAAGTTCCGGCGGGTAGCGGTCTAACATTTCTGTTTTAAATTTTGGGTCCCGCATTATTCTTGACGCATTTGTCAGCGGCATTTCATAAGCAACATAGGTAGCGTTTCTGTGCGAGAATCTAACCATCGTGTACCAGAAGGGATTTATGTAAATCGGTTTTTTAGACCCCACCCTTTCGATAGTATTACTGCGGTCAACGCCAATACGAGTAAATCCAGTATTTCTAAATTTCTCGACGGCGTTTTCTTTTTCGATATCCATTGCATCTATACGGGCCGTTGACATAACTTGCTTCGGGTAGTACTCCTCCGGCGGCATCAGTTCGAGCGGGTATCCGTTTTTCTCATAGAAGACATCGGCCATCTTCTTACCGAAGTAGTCAAAAAATTCTGCCATGGGTTCTTCAGCAAGGGCCTTTTCTGCGGGAGAAAGGTCTTTGATAATGGCGTTGAGTTCTTCTTTTGTTATATTTTCAACTTTGAATGGGTTGTCCGAAAATCTTTTTCCGTAGCCACCCTCAATGATTGCTGTGCGGTTGTCCTCGTTTAGTGAATGGCGATAAAGCTCTATTCTTTCGGCGCGTGTAAATTCATGCTTTCCGGTTTTGACAACTTCGGCTAACCATTTTTCCGGTTTCTTTATTTTGTGCTTTTTATAGATAGCTTCGGCCGCTTCGCCGTAAGCGGTCAGGGCGTTGTCAATCGTTTTTAGCTGTAAGTTTCTGGCTTCAAATAAATCGTCGGCCAGGATATCCCAAATTACAGATTCTTTCCCGCCTATCGACTCAATCATTAAATCGTAACCGTCCTGGCCCAGGCCGAAAATATTTTTAATCCTCCTGCTCCGTCGTGCTTTCTCAAACTTTCCGGGCGGCAGGGATTTTAACAGGCTATTTTTATTTGGCGGCACCATTGAATCTATCGCACCGGCGACAACCTCGTTGATAAATTGCTCACGCCGTTTGCGTTTTATCTTCTTTGTGGTGCGGTCTACTTTGTTCTGGTGGAGAATATAATTTCTGATGTCCTTTAATTCGTTTATCGTAAAATCAGCTAGTGGCTTTTTATCAAGCCTGGCAATGCTTTCCCAAACCCTCTTAGAAATTTCCACCTCCGGGTTGTCTTCAATAAAGTCCCTGGTTTTTTCTAACTGAAGCCTTTTCTTTTTACTTAGCTTTACGGGGTCGAGTGCCTCCAATAGCGCCTTTATATTTCTTTGCGGCGCCCTCGACATTTTCTTGACTTTTTTCTTGGCCCTTTTTAATTCAGCTTTTGTTTGGTTAAGGACCTTCCGCGCTTCCATCGTGGCCCGCAGTTTGTCGAGCCTGGTAAGCTGTTGCTCTTTGGCTTTTAAGGCCGCTTCTGTTTTGCCCGCCCTAAAAGCCTCTCGCGCAATTCTCGCCCGCGCCCGGATTGCGTCTTTTAAGGCTTTTCGAGCGTCCACGCTCACAATCTCGCCAATTTTTCTCACGCCTGTTTGCTCGTTGATTATTTTCTTTAGGTCACGCCGGACCTTCGGTTTTTTATTTAGTATTTTGCTTAATATTTTAACTTCTTCCTCTGCGACCAGGGTGTTAAACTCAACGTCCTTTTGATAATCCAGACCGATAAGCATTTCATCTGCAAGTTGCTCGGTAATCTTTTTAGTCATAACCTTTTTGGTCGGCCGTTGCTTCCAATCTTGCACCATAGCGTCGGCGGTGTCGTATCCCATTTCTCCGGCGACCACATCGACCGCAAGCGTTCCTTCCTTTGTTATTAATCTTGGCCGCTTTCTATTTAGATCGGCTATATCGGCGGGCGTGACATCGTTGTCAATCATGCTCTGGCGATTTATGCCGCCCGCTTCGACAATTTCGGTCTGTTTGGCGAAGACGGGATCTTCCTCAACAAAAGCAGGCGCCATCTTCTTAGCTTCTTTCCAAATTTTAACTTCCTCTGCCTTATAATGCTTCTCTATATTTTCAAAAGCGCGTCTTGCGGCCTCGCCTGCTAACTGCTCGTATTCTGTTATAGCTTCGGGTTTAATGGGTTCTTTCGGTATCGGTATTCTTATATCTGCTTCGGTTAATCCCACTCTCTCCGGCTGATCTTTTCTAATCGACTCTAAAACCTCGTCGAAAACTTTAGCCGGTGTCGGTGTTTCTTTGGCCCCCTCTTTAGGTGCTTCTTTAGCAGGCCTTTCGGCTTCTTGCATGGCACGTAAGCGTTCGGCGGCCTCCGCGTCGCGCTTAATGGCTTCTTTGAAATATTGCTTAGAATTTCTTAATAGCTCCGCTTCAGACAGGCGCGGATTTTTCCGGGCGGTTTCCTCAAGACTCTGGACAACAAGGCCGCGCTCCTTAATTGTCATTCTGCGCCATGTGGTGCTGTTTTGCAGACCCCTAATAATGCCGGGCTTTAGGACTTTCAACATAGCCAGGGCGGGAGCGGCCTCGATGATAGTTTTTGTCGCCGTCGCCCACCCCGGAGATCCGGTAATATCTAAAACCTTGTCACCGGCTTTACCCCCAATTTTTTCAAGGAGTTCGAAGGGATAAAAACCACGTTCTGTAAGCCTTCGGCCCGCCTCTGTTTGGGGTTGATATATGAGCATATCTTGAGCAAATTTCATGGCGGGAGTCATTAGGTCCTTGTCCATAATCAAGGATGGAACCATTCCACCAATACCAACAAGCCCGCTGATCGGTAGACCGTAAAGGTTTGTAATGATGCTTGCCGCCATTTCCGCCACCGGATATAGATTGCCGACATCTTTAGCGTTTTGCCACTCGTCTTTCATCAGCTTCTTGGCGAAGCTATCCCGTTCCGCGTTTTCCCGTAAATCCCATAGACCCTCAAGTCCTTTAGGCGGAGTCCAATCAATTTGCTCTCGGTCGGGTAAACCGGAAAGATCAACCTCCGGGCCTTCTTTGTCCGGCAATTTGTTTAAATCAATAGGCATTATTCATACATTCGATCTATGAGGTAATCTATATTTGCTTGTGTTACGGGTTTATTATTGTCCTCCAGTATCTTCACGGCCTTTTTGATTTTTTTCTGCATCTCCGGAGTTGCACCCCTGATTAATTCCCGCATTTCCGGGGCCTTCGGCGGCATAGGCGAAATACTGGATTTTGGTTTTGGCGGCTTGCCGTGTCTTGTCTCCCTTATTGTTTTTTCTAAAAGTTTAATCCGTTCCTTCTCACTTAATGGACCCTCCACAAAGGGCAGTAATCCCATAAAAATATCAAACAAACTTGCGGCGATTGTAGGCCCGACTAGCTCCCCAAACTTTTCGGAGTATTTTTCAATAGGTATATCGTCCTTGTTATCAACAAAGAACTTCTGCCATGCTGTTATTGTGTCAAACCTGTTCCTAAATTTTTCTTCGTCGTTTTCGCCGGGATAAATTATATCCTTACTGGCAAGTATTTTCATGCCGGTCTGAAAAAATAATTTGGCTGAAGGTGCTTCCTCGCCCGCCTTCCATAATTGCCTTAATTGGTCGTGAGCGTGTTCCTTTGTTTTGGGTGAAAGGCTTTTATATTTTCCGGTCCATATCCGCGAAGCCTTATCATCAAATAGTTTCGGGTCGTCGAACAGGGTATTTACCTCCGTGTAGAGTTCATTAAATAATACCGGGTCGTCTTTTGGCTCGGTTGTCAGGTCGTTGTAAAGGGCCTGCCACTTTGTGGGATCGTGGTTTTTGAGCCAGTAGGATTTTTTAAGTAGTTCAAGACCACCGGCATAATCGTTTTCGATAATTCTCTGGACTATTTGCTTATGCTCCGTTTTGGTGCCATCGTCGATCTGCTCCTTCTCGACTCCCTCGCGGGTGTTGATAAGGTTCTGTAATTCGCTGCGGACCTTCTGCGACTCACTTAAATTGATACCGTATTTTGAGCGATACACCCGGACCCTGCCTAAGTCGGTTTTGGCTTTTCTTAACTCGTCTATGGTTAGGCGACCATCTTTGTCCTTGTCGTAATCGCTTTCGATTCGAACCATTGCGGTTTGAACATTCTGATTTGATACACCCTCCTTTAGCTTGGCGCTCAACCTTGAATATTCTTCCGGCCCGATTATATCCCGCCATTGCTTGAGATAAATTCTCGCTGTCTTGGGATCTATATTGGCCTGGGCTTCAA
>Ga0180437_10008209_pt1 | contig 13332 bp, 9 predicted proteins | sample SS_ome_4_FD_132410 | JGI IMG/M metagenome (GOLD analysis project Ga0180437, IMG submission 132410) | Hypersaline lake sediment archaeal communities from the Salton Sea, California, USA - SS_3_D_1 metaG | ecosystem: Environmental > Aquatic > Non-marine Saline and Alkaline > Hypersaline > Sediment...
CTCGTCGGTTGTGATCACTGCGGAGAAGGGCGTCACGCTCCACAAGGGAGAGGAGCTCGGCTACTTCCAGTTCGGCGGTTCCGACTTCGTGTTGGTCTTCGAGCGGGCGAGCAACGTCGACCTGACCTGGCAGCCTGGCGTACACAAGCAGCAAGGGATGTGCATCGGCCGAGCTTACCCGTACGGTATGGACTGAGTCAGACGACGTGGCTGCGCCGAGATCTCCGCTGGCTGCCTAGTCGACGAGAGGTGTGCCCTCGAACGTTCCGGGCAAGGACATCTGGGGGGTTCTGGGGGGTCATCTGGGGGGTCAGATCTTGTGTCTTGCTGTCAAGGAAGCCGGGTGCGGCTGGATGTCAAAAGGCAAGATCTGACCCCAATCTCCGGATTGGATTGCTGAAGCCCACGCCCTCTGGTTAGGAACGAGCATGCGCGATGGTGTGTGAGTTGACATCAAAGAACAAGACTTGACCCCTCAGCGACTGCTGCGCCGGAAGATCCCTCTACCAGCGAAAGGGGCCGGTTTGGAGCGATTGCCCGGCTCTTCGGAGGACGTTACGGCAGTGCGTCGCGAAGCTCGTCGAGGGTCGCGAATTCGGACAGGTCGACGCCATGACTGCCCAACCAGCGTCGCAGCCGCTCGTCGAAGCGTCCCGCGGCATTGGCCAGCTCGTCCAGCGGGCCTGAGGACAGAGCCATCAGGTCGGGGAATCCTGCCTGCTCATACGCGGCGGCGTGCTCCCCGTACGGAGCGAACCGCCTGTGTATCGGCCCTTCTTGGGTGTCGGCAAGCATCGATGTGACGTCGTCTTGTAGGTTGTACGCTTCCAGACTCGCCGCCACGCGATCGCCCGCTTCGCACGCGCTCAGAAGCTTGCGCACGATGTCCTTCATCTCGGGGTACACCTGATTGAACCGTTCGCGGATGGATCGCTTTGCTGGTTGCGCCGGCTCGCGATCCTGCAGGACGCGATAGGTCGCCGCGGTTAGCTCGTCGGCGGCTTGGAGAACCCGACCCACATCCGGCGATGTGCCGATCGTGTTTACGAACTCGGCCAGGTTCTCCGGCCAGCTCGTCAGTCTCTCCGTCTCTGCCAACGCTCGGTGGAACCCACGCTCGAACGTCACCTGGTTCGAAAGCGCTAGACACTCCCAGACCGAGTTGATGAGTCGCCATGCCGCATGCGACACGTCCGTTCGTCGGCCCTGTGCCGCGAGGCGAAGGATGCCCAACCCCTCGACGACACGGATGAAGGAATCCTGCGCACGCTCCTGCATCGCCAACCGATGCTCGGGCTCCTCCAACGCCCGACTCTGGTGCTGCAATGCCGCCAGCCGGTCGGCCTGCTCGGACGATCGGACGTACAGTGGCGTGGCCTGTCGTACGAGTGCCGGAGCGAACGCCCATCCGCGGAGGATGCCGGTTGCGAACCCCTCGAGGGTCTCCCAGCTCAGCGCCCAGAAGTCGAACAACAGTCCGTCGAGAAGGAATGTCCGACCGATCGGCGGGTTCTTTCCCTCCGCGGGCGTGTAGAACAGGTCGAGGTCGGAGCCCAGCCGGGCGTCGCCGCGCGCCTGGGATCCGTAATAAGCGATCAGATCCACCTCGTCCCCGTGGTTCGCCACCGCGTGCGAAACCAGGAGATCCGCTACCTCGAACACATCGATCATTACGCCATCCTTTTCGCCAAGCCGAGCCTGTCTCCTCGCTGGTCAGCCCTTCAGGGAAAGGCCCCGTGCCGAGATTCACGAATGGTACCGAACAGAAGCCACCGATACATAGCAGGGACCCGGCCGAACGCGCGTGGACAGGCGGGCCAGGAGACCGCTGCCCAGGATGTTGAAATACACGACCCCTGGCTTCCCTCACAGGCGGTGTGTGGGGAGTGCTGGTTGGCCTGTCCACCGAGGATCGATCGTCGCAGCCGCAATCTACGACAGGGACTCCAGCTCGTCGACCATACCGGCGAGGACATCGAATCCGCCTTGCCAGAACGCTCGCTTGCGGACGTCGAATCCGGCCTCGTCGAGAACTGCAATCGGGGCCCTCGACCCGCCGGTTGCGAGGATCTTCAGGTACTTGGGCACGAACGCCTCGCCCTCGGCTCTGTAGCGCTGGTAGAGGGCGAGCACGAGAAGCAGCCCGAAGGTGTATGCGTAAGAATAGAACGGCATATCGTAGAGTTGCCGCATACTGAGCCACTCGTTCTTGAAGAGCTCGTCCACCTCCAGGCTGTCGCCGAACTGGTCACGGAGATTCTCCATGTAGGCGGCGGAAAGCTCGTCCGCTGTCGCTCCTTCCGCGATCATCCGATGCGCCTTTTGCTCGAAGAGGGCGACGAAAGCCTTCTGCAGGACCTGGAAGTAGCTGTCTTCCATGTACTTGGCGAGCAGTCTCCGACGCAGCTTCGGATCGGCGCTCTCGAGCATCGACTCCAAGACAAGAATCTGGCCGAAGCTCGATGCCGTCTCCGCGAGTGGCAGAGGTGGGCTGAAGGTCAGCACGCAGTGGTCGGCCGCCGTCATGGCGTGGACGGCGTGGCCGAGTTCATGCGCCAGCGTCGTCACGTCGCGTACGCGATCGGTGTAGGTCATGAGAATCCATGGCGTCACGCCCGGCAGGGCGTCCCAGCTGACGCCGCCCCCACGCTTCCCCGGTCGAGGGATCGAATCGAGATGTCCTTCGGCCAGGACGCGCTTCGCCAGGTCAGCCAGCTTCGGCGAGAAGCCCTGGAAGCTCTTCAGAATGAGTGCGACCCCGTCGGCGAACGGGAACTCGTCCTCCACCTCGTCAAGCGGTGCGTAAAGGTCGAAACGCCGAAGCTTCGGCAGGCCGAGCCACTGCGCCTTCAGGTTGAAGTATCGCTGGTAGAGGCCGACGTTCTCGCGGCAGACCTCAAGCAAGCTGGCGACCACGTCATCCGGGACGTCGCTCTCCAGGTTCCGAACGGAGATGGGGGAGGCCATGCCGCGGAGATCGACGTTCTCGTCGTGCCAATCGGCGGCGATGTGCTTGTAGATCTGAGCAAGCTCGTCACCGTGGGCTTCGTGGACGCCGAGCAGCGAGCGATAGGCCGCCTCCCGCAGCACCGGAGAGGCATCCCGTGAGAAGTCCATGAGCTCCGAACGCGTCAGCGTGCACGTCTCCCCGTCAATCTCGATATCGTAGGTGAGGCCACCCGTGATCATCCGGTAGAGCGTCACCATGCCGTCGGCGCCATGGACGTTCTTGATGTTGATCACCCTCTCCTCCGCCTCGGAGAGCGTGTGAGGGGCGAAGTTCCGCAGCGTCTGCAAGTAGTAGCCGCGGTCTCCGGCCACCTCGAGAAGTCGCCGCGCATTCGCGTCATCGAGCGACTTCCACCAGAGATCGAAGAAGAGCGTCCGATTCTTGGCGTCGGCCAGCGTCTTCTCGACGCGGCCTCGAAAAGCGTGCAGATCCTGGTCCTGCATGTCCGCGAATAGACGAAGGATTGCGTATCCGTCCAATAGCTGAGTGCCGTACGCCAGTTTCTCGACCAGCCCAAGGATCTCGACGAAGGTTGCCTCTTCAATTCCCGGTACGAGTGCCGGGCGCGTCGACTCGACGGCGGCAACGGCCGTCTCGACGTCTGCGAAGACGGGTTCCATCTCCGGTCCCGACGCTGCGGGGACCAGCTCGTCCAGGGACCAAGGGCCGCTCACGTAGGTGCTTTGTGTCATTATCTCTCCTCTTTCGAATCCGCTGCGCTGGCTGCTCACCTCAGGAGGCGAGCAGCGGCGAGAATGGTTTGCCGATCAGGCCATTCTCGCGTGGATGATGTGCACCGTTGTGCGGGACGAGCGACCCACGCGGAGGACGAGCAGTGGCACCCTAGAAGAGGTTCGACTCTCGCGCGGCGGGGGGAGCTTCCGGTCCCGCAGTCTTCGTTCTCGTTGCCATGATCGGAATCCCCTCCTTTCCTCGTCAGGACCGTGCAGTGATGCGGCGTCCATCGGAGACTGCGCTTGATGGCGATGAGTGTATCGGGGCTGCAGTGTGGGCACAAGAAGCGGCCTCGGAGGCTCGGGATCTAGTGCGCAGCGAGCTCTCGGATCGCGGAGTCATTCCGCGATCCGAGCATCGAACACGGGTTCCGGAGGAACTCGCAAGCTGCTCGCTATTGGCGAGCAGGCGGAGGGTCATGACATTCGATTCAGCATTTGACCCCTTTCCTTCCCGCCCTTGCAGCGCCCCCGCGCGTCTCGCACAACAAACCCAACCGAATGCTGCGACGTATCCGCTGAAATGCTGCAGACCTAAAGGGGGTCACCATGCGGAAGCTGTCTCTCCTCTTGATCGTCTCACTGCTCGTCCTCTCGGGATGCCGATCGGAGCCTGAGCGGGACGTTGCCGTCGAGATCGACTTCGCGGCCGAGGAGCAGGCGATTCGGGCCGTGGTCGAAGAGCTGAAACGCGGATACGAGCAGGAGGACGTCGGCATCTGGGAGGGCGTCATATCTCAGGATCCCGGCCTGCTCTTCATCGGGATTGGCGAGCGTCACTACTTCGAGGGATGGGATGCTCTCAGGCTCGGCCTCGAGGAGGAGTGGGGGGCGGTTGCGGACGTACAAGTCACGGTGCGCGACCTTGAGATCCACATCCTGCCCGACGGGATGCACGCCTGGTCGACATGCCTGTTCGATTGGCAAGCGACCGCAGGTGGCGAGATGCTCTACGTTCCCTGTCGGCAGACAGCGATCTACGAGAAGCAAGCCGGCGAGTGGGTCATGCTGCACTTCCATGACTCCGTCGGTACGCTGTAGGCGTCTACGTCAAGCCTTCCCGAGCACCTTCTCGTCTGAGAATGTGGCTGAGCCGCCGGCGGAGAACGTGCTCGTCTGCGGAGTTCAGGGGACACACAGTACTCAACTCTCGGGCTTGGGACCTCGCTTCTGCGGATGAAGCGTCCACCCCGTGAGCTGCTCAAGGTGCGCAATGAAGGCCCCGCTTCCTAGTGGTCGGCTTGTGCGAGTGTGCTTCCGGAAGTCGGAAAGCGATTCTTCCTCGGAGAGCAAGAATGAACGGCGATCCGTGATGTCCGCCAGCATGTCTGAGGGCACCGCAAGCGGATCGCGTTCCCTCTCACCAAGGGATCGGGGGACACAAACCACAACTCAGATGGGGAGATAGGGTATGTGTCCCCCGAAGTCCATTGGGCAATCAGGAACCCGTCCATCCGTACAAGATCCAAAGGTAGACCCCGGAGGCTGCGCTCCCGGGATGCGGCGTCAGCTGTTGGAGGCTTGGTCGCGTTCTTGCGCAATCTGCTGCTCGAGGTTCGCGATCGATGGAACGAAGAGGGCTGCCATGCAGATGGCAAACACCAGAAGGCCGCCTCCAACGTACCAGGACCGCAGGCCGATGAGGCCGACGACGGGACCGAGGATGGCGAGGCTAATCGGGTAGACGCCCTGGCAAACGCTCGTCAGAAGCGTGAATACACGTCCCTGCATGTCCGGTGGCACGACCGTCTGGATTACCGGAGCCGTCGCGCCGTTGTACCACGCGTTCAGCAAGCCGTTGGCACCCATCGCGGCGACCGCGACCGGGAAGAGATTCGATGGAACGACCCCAAGCAGGGCGAGCGCAAGCCCTTGGAGGCCACCGCCAATGTACATCGTGACGACCTTCTTCCTGAAGCCGCCCCACAACGAGAGCAGGAGGCCGCCGGCAATGAGCCCGACCCCGGAGGCCGACTGCAGCCATCCGAGCTCCAGCGGTCCGGCTTGGAAATGCTCCGTGACGAGCAGCGGGAGCAGCACAAACACCGGATTGATGACGAAGTTCATGAAGCCCGCGAGCGCAGCGATGTAGAGGATACCGCGCTTCTGCCACACGAAGCGGAAGGCGATCCTGAGCGACGTGACGAGTCGCTCGCCTTCCTCCATCGTCTCCACCTCGGGCTGTGGAATCCGCAGGAAAAGGAGTGGGAGAACGGCAAACGTGGCGGTTGCAACGTCGATGAGCATCACGCCGTGAAGTGGCATGATGCTGATCAGCAGAGCACCGAGCATCGGACCAAAGACCTGGATTGCCCCGGTCATGCTCTGATTCAGGCCGGCGACCCGAGTGAGGTGCCGCTCGGGCACAAGCATCGTGGTCGATGCACCGATCGCTGGGCCGTGGAATGTGCCGCCGATCGACCGCGCGACGATCACGAGGTAGACGTGCCAGATCTCCATCTGTCCCGTCCAGAACAGGTACGCGAGGAGAAGGGAGACGCACGCGATTGCCGTGTCGGAGATCAAGATTGTCAGTCGGCGATTCCATCGGTCGACGTAGGTGCCGGCGATCGGGCCGAGAATCACCATCGGCACGATGATTCCCATCGTTGCGGTAGCGAGCACTTGGGCTGATCCGGTTTCTCGCGTTAGCCACCAGACGAGCGCAAACCCGCCGGCGCGACTGCCAATCCAGGAGAGTTGCTGTCCGACCCAGATCGAGAAGAAGCGAGGAACCCAGCGTTGCCTGTTCATGGAAGGTGAGCAGTGTGCCGATGGGCTCCGCTCGGCACGATTCCGAGGAGCGACAGACTATTCCCGAAGCGGTCTTCGTGCTTGTGAATCTGCATGACCGAAGCGTAGCGGGGCGACGTCTCAACTCCGTCCTTGCTGCGAAGACCGGCAGGGTTCTGCCTCCGAAGATGCTCTGCTGATATCAAGAGACAAGATCTGAACCCGAAGACGACCTCAAAGACGAAGCAAGGCCAAACGCAAACAGATTCGCGTTTGACACTACTAGACGCAAACGTTTGGACGGCTATGGGCCATTTAGGTGCGGGGAAGGTCAGGGTCAGGTCTTGCAGTGCAGTATTCGGATTCGCAGGGAATAGTTTGAGGCTAGTACTGCAGTACAAGACCTGACCCCGTCACCTTCTCGGTTCGAGTGCAAGCCGTGGGGACATCTCGCGAGAGGCTGGGGATCAGGCGCGCGCACGATCCTGAGGTTGCGGGCTTGATGCGGGTTTGAGTGCTGCGGGTTGATTGGTTGCGGAACGCGTAGAACGAAGATCTAGTCCAGCATCTCGGGATTCCAGCCACCATCACGGCGATCCGAACATAAAGGCGTGACCCCACCTGACGCGAGCCTTCTTGCAGGCCACTCAAGTCCCGATGCGCGAAGCCTCCGGCGCTTGCCAGAACGCTTCGGGATCTCGGACGTAGTGGATCGTGTCGCCTCGCTCGGTGACGCGCGGCGTAGTCAGCCACTCGTCGTGGTATCCGTCCGGGATGAGGTGGACGTGGGTTCTGCCCGAAGTGTTCGTCTCGTAGTCCGGCTCGCTCCGTGCGGCCGTGTCATATCGGAAGATGTTCTTCGACAGGTACCAGATGTACAGGCACTTCACGAGAGGACGTCCGAGCAAAGACGCGTAGGCCAGATGGATCGAGTCCGCGACCCAAAGCTGCTCGTGGCGAATGATGCGAGCGCGAATCTCGTCGACTCCGAGAGGGGAGCCCGCTTCGTTGGTGATGTACGCACACATGTCTGGATCAAGCATCACCCACTTCGACAGGTCTCGCGAGTAGACGCAAGTGACGACGTGGCTCTCGTTCGGATGCTCCTTGTGGGGCCAGAGGTGGATGACTCTCGATGCATACCCCATCGACAGGAGCACGTCATTCAGCACAATGGCGTACATCCAGCAGTTGAAACGCTTCCCCTGCTCACGGGCGAGTTCTGCGAGGTGCAGGCCGTCGAGGCGTTCCGGCCATGACGGGCTCCGCGCGTGTGTCGTCAGCCCGTGCACCCATTCCATAAGGCGAGCGAATCGCTCCATTTCAGTTCCCTGCCCGGCGACACTCTCGAGATCGTGCTTCTCCCGGAACGCAGCAAGAGTGGGGTGTTCGGGCGATGCATACACGATGGGATCCAGAGCCGCGGAAGAGCCCGCCGGTGGCGTGAACTGGGGATGCCGCCGCAAGCGGGAGCGGAATCGAAACCCGAAGAAGGTGAGGCCCATCGCAATCGAGGCGATGAGTCCCGCGAGTGCGAGGATGGCGATCACAAAACCAGGCATGCAGTTCACCCTTTCTGGTTGACTTGCTGCAATCGTCCCGCGACCGACGGGCGAAAGCAAACCCAATCGCTCGGGGCCACAAGCCACAACTTGACGCCAAGTTGGCAGGGCTTCGGCCCTCCGGACTTACGGTATGTGATTCTGTAAAAGCGTGCCTCCTTTGCCGGTAGTGGTGTACGCTGCCAGTGAAGAAGAAGCGGCCGTTGCCGCAAGGAGGCGCACGATGCAGCGTATCGCGTGTGATTCCCACAAGCACTACACGTGGGCGTTGGTGCAGGACGAGGTGGGGAGGTGCTTGGCTACGTTGCCGGGACATGAACCACGTCGAATTCGGCCCAGCGGAACCAAAGGTTCCGCCACGTGTCCGCAGGACACGCAGGGCACAGCGTGATTCGCAACACGTCACCCGAACAACCTATTGCTGCCTGGACAGCGAATGAGCTGGCGTGCTTGTCAGTGACAAGCACGGAGGGAGTTCGCCCGAGCCGAACTCTTGGCGACGGGGCGGCTACGAAGCTGAAACAAGTCCCGTTACAGGAGGTGCACCGAGAACATCCCTCTTGACAAACAGCGCGCTTTCAGAGATGTCCTCCGAACGCCTCCAAGTGAGGGCTCTCTCGGGCGTCAGAACTCGTAGCGGCGGAACGTGTCAGGCTCAGGTAGCCGATCGGAGAGATCAATGATTCGCTCGTCGAGCCTGGCGATCCATGACCAGACGGTCGTGAAATCCTCGTGCAGTTCCGATCTCACGCCCTCGCCCGTTGCCGAAAGGAGTCGCTTGAGATCATCTCGATCCAGCGGCTTGTCTGCATCTCGGGCTGCCTCGAACCAGCGATAGGCTGCATCACGCCGGTGCGACGAGTTGCTTGGGACCTTCTCTCGGTTGCAGAAAGCCTCCATCTGCGGCAGGATGAAGTGGTTGGTGATCGCGCCGAATCCGTCTGTGGTGCGAGAGATGGCGACATGCTGCTGGGCCGCCTCGACCACAGCGATCTGGCCCGTCTTGTCCGCGACAAGGAAGTTCTTGGTCCAGAGGTGAGGGATGGCCTCGAGGAGTGTGACGGCTTCATCGACCGTCCTGCACTGGTCGAGCACAGCTCGCACTGGGATGTGATCCCATAGGCCCGGCTCGTCCGTGTTGTGCCCTTGGACGCCTGTCACTGCGATGGCCAGGCCCGCCTCGTTCATCCCACCCTCCCGACCGACGAGGAGGTTGTAGGCGCATCCGATGTGAGCGAAGCCACTGTCGGGATAGGTTCTGTAGAGAGTGAAATCTGCGAATTCAGGCCCGGCATCGTAGTTCCGCCCGAACATCGTTCGACCATCCTCCGTGTGCTTGCCGGATACGGCAACAACCGTGCAAGCAGGCACGATCCCGATCGACAGGCTGTAGAAGTACACGGCTCGCTCGTCGTAGCCGCCGCTGTCCGCAATCCCCCGCATCTCGTCCAGGAGATCCGGGACAAGCCCTCCCGCCCGCTCGACAAGGCCATCGATATATCGGGTCTGGTCGGCGTTCAGTTCGGGAAGCTTCTTGCGATTCTTGCGCAGCTGCTCGCCGATCTGACAGCCTATCTCATAGTGGGAGCCGCGGAGCGTGACTTCGTCCATCCCTTCCGATCCTCCCTGTCGCGACTGTATCGTCGCCCATTGAGGAGTTGGAACTCAAGTTGTGCCGCTCATCATCATGGTTCGTCCCCATGCTCAGGGCATGAAACCGAAACCTTGCGGTTGTGACTCAGCTTCTTGAGACAAGGCTGGATCGGGGAGGATTCGAAAATGAAGGCCTGACCCCTGTGCCCCGTCTAGCATGAATGAGGCCAAAAATAAAGACCAGACCCCTCTGCCGGCCCTATTCTACCGCAAGGAATCCGAAAAACGAAGGTCTGACCCCTTTGCGCTCGATGGTAGACCCCTCTGCCGGCATAGCGGCAATACGGATGGATATGCCACTGCCTTTCTCGTGTTCGAGCTTGTTTGAAGAGGTTCCCGGACGTAGGATGATTCACGGCGCTGCGCCACTTGACGTAGAGAGCACACAGAGCCGGGTATGGAGAGCAATCGCGGCGCGAGAGAGGAGGGTTGGATCAGATGCCTCCCACAACGAAGGGTGAGATAGGAGCGAAGGTCACCACAACGATCATTGCCATCACAGTTCTCATCTTGAAGAAGATCTGGCCGGACCTCCTCGATACCACTGATCTGTTCATCCTCGGGCTTGCACTGCTGCCGTGGCTCAGCTCCATCCTGAAGTCGGTTGAGTTCCCCGGGGGCGGCAAGATCGAATTGAGAGATGTACAGAACGCGGTCTCCAAGGCCACAGAGGAAGCATCGGACGCCGCGATCGGTCGTGCAGGGATCTACGCGGACGAGATGCCGCCGGATATCGATCCTGATCTCGCGCTTGTCGGACTGAGAATCGAAATCGAGCGGAGGGTAAGACGATTGGCAAATAAGGCAGGGGTGGAGTCGCAGAAGTCACTGGCGCGGACGATTCGCACACTGCAGAAGGAGGGCGTACTCGCGAGCGCAAGCGTCAGTGGCTTACAAGAGCTTGTCGTGTTCGGGAACCAGGCAGCGCATGGCAAAGCTGTTGACAGAGAAGCTGCCGAGTGGGCAAGGGACTACGGACCTCAAGTGCTTGCGGCTCTCGATGAGGTGCTCGACGAGGTGTGACCCAGACAAATCCTCCGCCATCTGGCTAGGCCAGGATTGTCTGTGGGGGCAGATCGATGCTGATTGGGAAGGTATAGGATGCTAAACCGTGACAGGGAAGCCGAACCGAGTGCTGGGTGGCTTCCGCAGATTGACAGGCTAGCAGGCGCGGCCACCAGCTTCAATGACCATGTCATTGGCGTCACGGGCGCTGTGGAGCAGGGCTTGTCTTCAGGGTGCTTCGTGGGGCCAGCCGATCAGGTGCCGAGGCTGATCGGTCATCTATCGGCTGTGTCCATACAAGCTTCTTGTGTTGTGTCCCATGTCGACAGCCTGGTGGATATGGCTACCTATCCCTCGGCTCTGCTGGTGGACGATCGGAAATCGGGCTTCGTCTCTTCCGATTTCGTGGTTGGCTCCGTGGGTTCGGTTCTGTGCTCAGCCGCGTCCATGGCTGGCGCAATCCGCTCAAGCAACGGGTCTGTGCACATCGGTGAACACGGTGGGGTCGAGGGCCTGCAAACGGGTGGTCTATTCGCAAGTCGAATACAGGTCTCGGAGATCTTGCTCGATCCGCTATCGCAAGACGCTGTTGTACGGCTAGGCAGTAGGCTGGAGCAAGACAGCGTCGCGTTCGGAAGCCTGGTTGACACTTCACTGGCCACGTCACGGCTCAACGCAGAAATCTACGCGCAGCCGGTCGACCGTATGAGCCCATATCTGAAGGATGTCAACAGCTCCTTCGTCATGCTGAACGAGTTGTCGAAGAAGGTCTATGATGATCTGATGGAGTTGCCGCCTCTTGATACGGGCAGCTTCCTGTTCCAGGCCCCCACTATCCAACCGTACGCCTCTACGAGGGCGACTGCTGTTGTCAGCGGCATCGACGAGAGCACTCTGGATCTGCTTGCTGTCCCCGCCGCTGACGGGATCCTGGACGGGCTGGGCGACGACCTGGCGACCCGTCTTGAAGCAGTCAACCCGGGATTGGCGGATGTGTATCAGGAAGGCATCGCGGCGATCCAATCCGGACACCAGGGGTGGATCCGTCATGCCAGTGTGTCCTTCAGGACGCTATTCGATTACTTGCTGCGTGACCTAGCCCCCGACCGGGACTTGCGGCGCTTCTTCGAGGATCCAGATGATCACATGATTGACGGGGAATTCAGGCGAAGCGCACGCCTGCGCTACGTGTTCCGAGATGTCGCTACTGGCGCTTACGCCCAGATGGCCGAGCAGGACATCAAGCTTGCTGAAGCGACATTCTTCCCGACGAACGCTGCGGTGCACAGACTCGCATCTCCGCTTTCAGACAAGCAGATGCGAATTCTCTGGCGCCGCATCCAAGGATGCGTCTCGGTCGTCCTGGAGGCTGCGGACTACTAGTCTGAACTGCCCTCGGGACGTACCTCGTGCTGCCGGATTCCGGGGACCGCCAAGGTGCCGAGAAGTCCACGGAATCGGGATTGCAGTTCTTCCTGTATCAGGAGCTGCTTCTCCTCGCCCAGGAGAAAGACAACGACAAAGGAGCGGTCGACGCCGCCCCTCCCGTCATTCTCCTCACGGACTGACCAGCCGTGGCCAGTCCGCAGCCATGTCCTTGTAGAGCTTGTACCTCTCCTCTGTATTCCGGTAACTCAAGCTTCGGGCTTGAGTTCCTTGAGAGAAACGAGGCCACCGAGTAGTGCCTCGTTCTCTAGCTCCAGCAGGATATCTAGAAGCTGCTATCCGCCTACTCAGCGCTCCGCACTGAGTAGCTTGGGAGAACGCTCGATTGGCGCGTTCTCCTGGTCCGACTCTGCATTCGGGCGATTCCGCTCCATCTCGCCATTGAGGATCGATGGCTCGGGCCTCTTCCGGGGAAGCTTGGGCGCTCGCCGCGCGGGGGCGGGCGCCTCAGAGAACGGGATGAACCATGCTGTTCCCTTTCCCTGGATTGATGAGCTGAGCGACTCAGGACGGCTGGGCAGTGTTGACCCTGAGGAGGCTAAGAAGAAGGGGCGCCGCTTGGCGCCCCTTCTTAATAGGAGAACGCGCAGCGCTGCGGTCGGAACGCTAGCCTTCCGCCATCTGGCGGTAGGTCTCGTAGCGTTCCTCATATTCCTTCTGCAGCTGAGCGTTTAGTTTCTTCGCCTCCTCAGGAAAAGTCTGATGGAGGGACGCGTACCGTACCTCCCCCATCAGGAAGTCTTGGAAGTTGCCAGTGGGGTCTTTCATGTCGAGCTGGAAGGGGTTCTTGCCTTCGGCGGCGAGCCGCGGGTCGTAACGGTAGAGCGGCCAGTAGCCGGCCTCGACGGCGAGTTTCTCCTCTTCCTGGGACTTGCCCATGCCTTTCTTGAGCCCCTGGTTGATGCACGGGGCGTAGGCGATGATGATGCTTGGCCCTGGATAGCTCTCGGCTTCGAGGAACGCCTTGAGGCACTGGTTCTTGTTGGCGCCCATGGCGACACTGGCGACGTAGACGTAGCCGTAGGTCATCAGCATCCGGCCGAGGTCCTTCTTCTTGGTCTTCTTGCCGGAGGCGGCGAACTTGGCGACCGAGCCGGTCGGCGTCGCCTTCGACGACTGCCCGCCGGTGTTCGAGTAGACTTCGGTGTCGACGACGAGGACGTTGATGTCCTTGTTCATCGCCGCGACA
>Ga0180437_10008210_pt1 | contig 13330 bp, 10 predicted proteins | sample SS_ome_4_FD_132410 | JGI IMG/M metagenome (GOLD analysis project Ga0180437, IMG submission 132410) | Hypersaline lake sediment archaeal communities from the Salton Sea, California, USA - SS_3_D_1 metaG | ecosystem: Environmental > Aquatic > Non-marine Saline and Alkaline > Hypersaline >...
ACCCCTGCTTTTGGAAGTCGTATGTGTCAGGGAGCCCGTCCACCCGGGTCGTCAGCCGGCGTTCCGTCTCCAGCATGGCCGACGCCGTCATTTTCAAGTAATAGTCGTCCAGCACATGGGCCGTCAGCACAATGAACGGAAAGTTGTCCGCCGCACAGTCCTGAGCGTTCCAGTGTTCATCGCCGCGTACCGTTCGGGGGAGCAGTCCGCTTTGGGGATCGGCATACGACAACCAACCGTGCGCATACCGCCTGGAGAACGCCACGGCCTGCTGTGCGTCCACGCCGTTCGCCTCCGCCTGCCGCCAGACAGCGTCGACGTCCGCCATGCCACCCGCCGGTGTTAGTGCCGCAATCAACAAACAGGGTAAGAAGACAAAGCCGATTTTCGCCATTATGCTTTCCTTTCTTGATGAAACATGCAGTTTCTCGCCTACTGCTGGTCAAGGGCTGAACGCACACCCGCAGAACCCGTTCTCAGCCTGGGTATACCCCTCGTTCCCAAGTTTTGGGAACGAGGGGAATGAGTTTAGCCGTCCAGCGTCCAGCCTTTTCGGTATTCGCGGCTGAGCAGGTCGTTGCCTTCGCGGCTGTTAGTCACGCGACCGGCGTTCCCGTCGTAGTCGAGCTTCTTGCCGACACGGTAGGCGACCAGTCCGAGCAGCATCATCTCGATGAGCTTTCCACCGTAATCGAAATCGCAGGATGTTTTCAGGTCGCCTTTGCACGCGTTGATCCACTCTTGCTGGAACTGGCCGAGTTCTGGGATGAGCTTCTCTTCAGTGCGCGGCTCATAGTACGTCATGTCGGCGCGTGGCCCGTAAGGAAGCAGCGCACGTTTGTCGAAGCCCGATACGAGGTAGCCGCGGCTTCCGCGGAACATCGCCCCGTGGCCAATCTTGTTCAGGTCTATGAACTCCACCGGAGCCTTCGGCATGGCGCCGCCCTGGTGCCAATGTACATCAACGGCGCCGCGCCAATCGTTAGCGGGGATTTCGAACTTCATGTGCAGTTCGACGGGGGTCACTTCGGGATTGAAAGGCTCGCCTTCACCCTCGGCCGAGACGGGAAGATCCGCATCGAGCGCGTTCCAGGCGAGATCCATAGTGTGGCTTCCCATGTCGCCCACCTGGCCCGTGCCGAAGTCCCAGTACATGTTCCACTGCAAGCAGTTCACACCCGTTTTCCCGGAGAAGTACTCTGGACTGTAGGGATGCATCGGCGAGGGACCGATCCAAAGGTCGTAATGGAGGGTCTTCGGCGGCTTGCCCTGTGCAGGGGGATAACCCTGCCGGCGAAGTTGGCGGTCGCCCCAGGTATGCACCTCCTTCAGGTCGCCAATCGCGCCGTCAAGAACCATCTCCCGCACACGGTTGAAGTTCTCATACGCGTGGCGTTGCGTGCCGACCTGTGTCGCCAGCTTCCGCTTATTCTTGAGATACTTGGCGCGCACCACCCGCACCTCCTCAACGGTGTTGCCCAGCGGTTTCTCGCAGTAGATATGCAAACCGCGATTCATGGCCCAGTTGGCGACGAAGGCATGGGTGTGGTCGGTGGTGCAGCAGACCACAGCGTCGAGATCTTTCTGCTCGAGACATCTGCGCCAGTCCACATAGTGCTTTGCATTGGGGAATTGCCTGGCGGCCAATTCGATGTGTTTTTCGTCAACATCGCAGAGCGCGACGACATTCTCGCTCCCGATCGCCTTGTAGTGTGCCGTGGCGCGTCCATGAGCGCCGATCAGCGCGATGTTGAGTTTGTCGCTAGCGGCCTGCTCGCCTTTGGCCCGGCTTGGCAGAATGAGGAAGGCGCCTCCCGCCGCTGCAGCCGTTTTCAGAAACGCGCGTCTGGTTGTGTTCTTGGATTCAACTGCTGTTTTTCTCATAAATCGCTCTCCTTTCCACATGGCTGGTGATTCCCTTTCCCGACATCCCCAGGTTGATTCTTGTTAATGCTCAGGATTCAATACGCTCAATATCGGCTAACTCCGCTCCCAGTCGTTCCGTGACGGCCGTTCGAGCATCTTGTTTGCCTCCTCATCGTTCGTGAACCTCTCGGTATCCGGATCCCAGGCGAGCTTCTTGCCGCGGCGTATCGCAATATGGGCAATCTGCCCCACACTGCACGTGCGGTGCCCTATTTCGGCGTCGATCATCGTCGGGTCATTATTCAGGATGGCGTTGGTGAAATCCGCCTTGTCCGACCGTTGAGGGAAACGCACATCTTTGTCTGTAAGTTTCGTCTTTAGAATGCGCGGGTCGTGTGCAATCAGCCCTGGACCGGGCCGGAGCCAGTCCGCGTGAATCCAGCCGTCTTCCCCCTCCACCTTGATGTAGGCCCCTTTAGGGTCGGTGTGGTATCGCAACGTCACACCGTCAGCGTAACGGAATTGGGCTTCAAACGTGATCAGCACGTCCCATAGCCCCGAACCCGGTTCGGGAAACACGCCTGTGCCCTCCACATCGACAGGCCCGGTACGTTCTCTGTCGAGTATGTGCTGGGCCACATCGAGCACGTGCGTGCCCCAATTGGTGATCACACCCTCGCAGGTGTCACTGCAGCGCATCCACCCCGGCCGCCCCAGCGATTTCACGGGATGAACGGCGTCGACCGTGTAGGGTTTCCACGGAGCGGGTCCACGCCACATCCCGTAATCAAGCTCTTCGGGCACCGCCATGGGTTCGGGATTGCCGCCGGCCTTGTCCGCTTCAGGCACGCCGACATCAATGTGCTTTACCGTCCCGACGCAGCCATTGCGCACCAGTTCCGTGATCCTGTGCATGTCGGCGTTCGAGCGGCACTCGGTGTCCGTGCGAAATACCACGCCCGCCTTCGCGACGGCGTCCGCCAGACGGCGCCCCTCCGCGACGGAGAGTGTCAGCGGCTTTTCGCAGGATGCGTGCTTCCCGGCCTTTACCGCCGCGAGCGAAATCGGCACATGCCAGTGGTCCGGCGTGGAGTTCATTATGGCGTCTATATCGTCGCGTGCCACCACTTCACGCCAGTCGCGGTAGAGGGCGCAACTGTTGTCCCCATATCGGCCATCGACCAGTTTCTTCGCTTCATTCAGACGCCACGCGTCGACATCGCACAAGGCGACAACGCGCACTTCCGGCATCGCGAGCAGGGCGGCTAGATTGACCTTGATCCCTTGCCGTCCCACGCCGATCATGCCGATGGTGATCCGGTTGCTGGGCGCGTTCCGGCCGAACACGGTGGCGGGGATGACCGATGGAGTTATGCCCTGCGCCAGCACCTGTGGCCCAAACAACCCCGCCGCTGCCGCGCCCGTCGCCGTACCTATCCATTGGCGCCGCGTCATGTCTGCCATCGCAATAGTCTCCTCAATAGATTGTCCGTATTGGCGTTGACTTCCTCTATTCACGGCAGCTCATCAGCACCCGCTAATTCCTGTCCCGGACGGTATTCGCGTTCTAAGTTGGCGCGGATGTCGGCTTCGTCGAGCCATACCGGTTTGGTCTCCCGCTTGACGAACAGGGGTACCTGGTCGGCGTAGTGCGGGGATGTTTCGTCGAGAGTGGCGCTGCCGTACTGGTGGATGCTGCGCGATGTGACACCGTTCTCGTCCCAGGTGACCATCAGTACGTAACAGTCGCCGGCTCTGCCCGCAACGCGCCCGTTCTCCAGGGTGCCGCCGTAGACCGCGTGTAGTATGTCCGGACCGCCTCCCAGCCCGACGTCGACCTTCCCACGGCGCAAGCGGTTGACCTCGCTCCAAGGAACGTCTATCCTACCGTGCACCTTCTTCAGTTCGTGGGCGACATCGGCAAACGCCTTTGTGAATTCCGGATCGTCGGCTTCACCCTCTATGCGGCGCACCGCCATGACACCCAACACGCCGATAGCAGTGCCGGTGTTCTCCGGGTCGGTACTGAAATCCCAGGAACGGAGCACTTCGATCGCTTCCTGGACGACCGGGTCGTCTGACGGTGGAGCGGCCAGGATCTTCTTCACCAGCCGGGCGGCTTCCGACTCGGTCGAGTAAGTCATGTCGTACTTGTACGCGTAAAACTCCTCCTCGGTGATCGACTCGTCCGCGCCGAACAGTTCCAGTGCGCGCAACGCGCGGTTCGTCATGTTGGTCTCTATGCCGAACGTCGGTGAGTAGTCTTTCGGGTCGGGATTTCCGGGTCCGACGGTCGTTTTGAACGGCGAACTGTTGCAGTTCTGAACGAACCCGGACGGCGGGTTCAGCACCTGCGGCAGCTTGTCGAACGGTAGGTACTCGGTCCAGAGCGTTTCCGACGTGTCGCCCGGCACGTACTGCGACCAGTCGTATCCTTCGGCTCGTACCGGCAGCAGCGCGTTGTACAGGTAATAGATGTTGCCCTCGCGGTCGGCGTAGCCGCAGTTGAACATCGGAAGGGCGGCTGTGCGCATGGCGTCCTGCCATTCGGTGAGGTTGCGCGCCTTGTTCATCCGGTACCACTGTTCCACCTGGCGCACCTCCCCCATGCCCGCGTATCGGATCGCGTAAGTGCCGTGAGGCCGGCGGATGACAGGACCGTATGCCGACCAGAGCACTTCGCGTTTGAACGTCCACGAGATCGGCCCGAACAGCTTCACCTTGATCGGCGCTACTCCCACCTCGAGGTCGCGCCACTCGCCGTCGAACCGATACTGGTTCGGATTGTCCGGGTTGATATCGAGAACGTAGATATCGACGAGGTCCGGCGAGTTCACCGTATGCGCCCAACCCAAGTGCCGGTTGTGTCCGTGCAGTATGATCGGGCTGCCTGGGAAAATGCTTCCGACCATATCCCAACCTTCCTCACTGTGCAGGTGCGCCTCGTACCAGGCGACCGGTCCGTCCCACGGCTGGTGCGAGTTGACGGCGAGGTGAGTCTTGCCGTCAGCGGACCTGGTCGGCCCTACGCTAAACGTGTTCGAGCCCATGATCGGCGAACCAGATTGATCGATGACGAAAGCCTGGGCAATTGACTTCTTGGAGACCTCGTGTCTACGCTTCGGACCGATAAGCTCGCGCAGGCTGCGGTCGAGCCCGAAAAACAGCGGTGTCTTGTGGATGAACCCCGCAATGACGTCCTTGCCGGTAAAGGGAAGGATGCCCGGCTTGACTTCATCCAGATGCAGTGCCGCGTAATGGTTCATCCCGGCGGCTGCCGCTTCGCAAACGGCACGCGTGTCCGGGCTGAGCTCGCTATCGTACTTCTCTTCGACCAGGTCCCAGATGCGGAACAGTTGCACCATATAATCGTTCGCGACCACGTCGTACCCGTAAAACGATGCGAGCCTACCGCGCGCGGCGAGAAGCGCGTCCTGGATCGTCGCAAAGTCGTCTTCCGCGTGAGCGTAAGCGAGACCGTACGCGGCATCCGCATCGGTGACACCGAACACGTGCGGCACGCCCCATGTGTCCCGCAGGATCCGCACGTCGTACTGTTGTCCGGCGGCGATCAGACCGGCAACGTCCGGCCTTTCGGGCCGTTGCGAGACGAACAGGACGCCGATGACAACCACAACGACAAGCGCTGCGATCAAAACCGTTCGCTTACGCATAACTCTCCTCCCCGTAAGATCTGGTGTATAAACCCGCTCCGAAATAGCCGCTCGGTACGACTAATAATGACAGTCCAGCCACTCTATGTCAATGCAGTTATGGTGGGGGAGTCTTGGGAACTAGGCCTTGTCGAGAAGTGAAGGGGCGATGGAGATTGGTATACGCACACGAGCTGAGGTGCCGGTCCACTTCAGCTGCGGCTTGCGGAGAGCAACGGTATGCGTCTCAGTTAGCTGTTTCTTTAGCTGCCTTTTCCGACGCTAGCACTTCTTTCAGCAGGTCCGGCCGGTCGGTCATGATCCCGTCAACACCCATGCGGACAAGCCGCCGCATGCTTTTTTCGTCGTTGACGGTCCAAACGTGAACCTCCACGCCGTGGCGATGCGCCCGCGCCAAGGTATCCGGCGTGACGACCTCGATGCCGCCCGATCGTATTGGCACCTGCAAAGCGGCGGCCGGCGGCCGGTAGCTCCTCTCCTCTTCCGGTTCGAGGAAGACGAGCCGGCGCGCCTCGCTTGGCGTGAAACCAGTGTACGTTTCGGGCAAGAGGTCGCGGAATCTCTTCAGGGGAGCTTCAAACGAGGAGACCACCAGGGTCAGCTTCTCCCGTTTGTGCGTGCGTATGAGATCCGCGAGCGGCTTCGCGATACTGGGGTCCGGTTCCTTGATCTCTATGTTGACGGGAACGTTGGGAAACTCGCGGAATACCTCCTCCAGCGTCGGCACGGTCAGCCCTTTGCCTCGCAGCGGGAACGTCGCACCTCGGTCCGGAGTGAAACGGTATGCTGCGTCGAGCTTCTTAAGCTCCGCCAATGTGAGCTTCTTGACGTTGCCCGTACCGTTGGTCGTCCGGTCGACGGTCCGGTCGTGCAGCACGACGACACGGTTGTCCTTTGTCGAACGAACGTCTAGCTCGATGATATCCGCGCCAACTTCCAGCGCGCGACGATACGAGTGGAGGGTGTTCTCGGGAGCTATTTGGACACCGCCGCGATGGGCGAAGTTGCGGGGTTTCGCCCCGCTGAAGAAACTGCGCTCTTCAGCCGGACAAGACATAAAGAAACTCCAGACCGTTGCAACAAAGATCAGACAAAAACAGTTGCGAAAGGGCATGACGTTAAGCTCCTCGAAACGCCCCTGTGTTCGGCGTCTCGGGTAGACTCGAACAGCTTCTGCGGCGCACGACCACCGCTTACATGTGCGATGCGCAAACGAACGAGAGACATTCTTAGAAGGCGGCTGCTACAGGCCACGATCTCAGACGAGATGTTACCAGGAAAGAACCGTCTAGCACAAGCCGTTGTTCTGGAGTCTCGCCGGCTCAGGATTCAAGAGCCCAACACGAAGACACACAACTGCAGCGTATCGATGATAACTGGTTGGGGGTGGGATCGTAGCGTTCGCCACTAATGCCGGGCGGGCGTGACGTAATGGGGGTAAATTTGCGTTTCCGGCGCGCTATGTTCTTCTCGTTCTCTGGCGGTCGGAGCGGGGTGGCTCGTACTGCCTTGTTCCATGGCTTTGCGCTCCTGCCACTCCAACTCTTGGAGAACCTCGACGGGAGTGTTCTTGCTCAAGGCGGTACCTGTGATAATCGTCATGTTACGACTCGCTATTCCCCTCTATTGCGTATCTTTGCCGGTCTCGAACCTTGCGCTAAGCGCCTCCTCAAAACAAACGGCCACTCCCCATCCGTCAGAGTTGTCTTCGGACCCATGATGTGATGGCCAGTCAAGGCGAACCACCCTCGCTGGAGCTTCGAGCAGAGGAAATGGGAGTTTCCCCCACACGCTGTACGGTACTGAGATTGACACGTCGAGATCCATGGGTGCTCGAAATGGCGTCTGACTGGTGAAGTACGCGCCTCGTGCGCTCACGTTAACCGTGAGACTGTTCTCCTCCAACTTGCGACCTTCGGCGTCCGTGCCGCTTATGTGTATTGGAAGCTCGAGGTTCAATCTTGCGAACCTGCGACGATCCTCCGACGTCTCCACAGCCTGCTCCAGTACGCTCCCCTAAACCCGACAAGATACCTAAGTATCTGACTGAAAACTACTTAACTCAAAACTAGGCGATCGCGTTCTTAACCACGTAGAACATCGTGCAATTTGTATGCCACCGCCACCAAAACGGCTGGCAAGCGTCCAGTCGGCCAATGTAATACCTTATAAAACAATGACTTATGATAGACGACACTGCCGATCTTTGCTGGGTTTTTCGTGCAGCGACATTGGCCGTTACGTTGCACTAACACATCATTCTCAGCGGCGATGCTCTCTCTTTTTCTCGTGCACGATGCGGAATGCGTTGGAAAACAAAATGTTAGCTGCGTTGCTAATCTGCAACATCACGCTGAGGCTTGCGCCGACGTTGGTGCGCAAACTGAACCGCGTACCGACCGGGACGTGTGTTCTGGTTGAAGACTGGAAAGGCGGGGCGGGTGCCAAGCTGTAAGGCGCTGTAATAAAACGACTTAAGATTCTTGGTCGGCCGGACAGTGTGAGAAGTGCTTGTTGCGATAACGCAGCACGGGATCCATGAGTTGTGTGAGACGACGATGTGCATTGATGGCTGCTGAACGACGGGACGCGCTCACCGGCGGCCCCGCGACACCCCTAGAATTCGCAAGGGGTAAAACGCTAATCGTTTACGACTGGCTGCGTCTCAACGAGGCTGCGTTGCGATAGCGCTACTGAGCGCTTTGAGTAGTTACACTCGTCCGGTAGATGGTGGGTCGGGCTATCGGGGAATTGTACGCGGCCAGAGCCGGCTTAGCGTTGTCCCCGGCGCGCCCCATAAGACGCTCTTGCCGGCTCGTGGGAGAACTGTAGACGGCAATTGACTACTGCGTTGGTCGTGGGCAAGGAAGATTTTCGTGGACGGCCCGTAATAAGATGCGTAGAATATGACAAGCGATGGTTAACGGCGTTATGGCGAATCAGGCGCGGGTCGAGAGCTCGACGCTGGCGAGAGGGAAAACGTATGGAAAAGCCCCGGGTATGGGTTGACGGTGAGCTCGTGGACTGGGACCACGCAACAGTCCACGTTTTGTCGCACAGTCTGCAGAGAGGTTCCACCGTGTTCGAGAGTCTGAGTTGCCAAGACACGCCGAAGGGCCCCGCGATATTTAGGCTGGATGCACACGTCGATCGTTTCCTCGAGTCCGCCCGGCTGACGCGGATGAGCATACCGTTCTCGCGCGACGAACTGATCGAAGCAACCAACGAGACAGTGAGATGCAGCGGGCTGACCCGGTGCTGCATAAGACCTTTGGCATATTACGTCGGCGAGGAGCTTGAGGTCGTGCCGAAACACAGCAGCGTGCAGGTTATTATCGCCGTCGCCTCGCCGATAGAGGTGCCGGACACGCTTCGCGCCAAGATATCATCTTTCAGAAAGCTCCATCCCGATACCGTGCCGGTGGCAGCGAAGGTGGCGGGCAACTATCTGTGTGCGATGCTTGCCAAGTGGGAAGCGCTGGAGGAAGGGTTTGACGAGGCGATACTGCTGGACTGTGGCGGCAATGTTGCAGAGGGACCGACCGACAGCCTGTTCGTTGTGAAAGACGGCGTTGTCAAAACTGCCCCGTTGGGCACCGTGTTGGCCGGTATAACGAGAGATTCCGTGATCTCTATCGCGGGCGACATGGGATACAATGTCGAAGAAATCACCATGCCGGCTGCAGATCTCTACGATGCCGACGAGGTTTTCATCACGAGCACAGGCGTAGGGGTGGTGCCGGTAGTGCAAGTTGACGACCAACAGATCGCCGGCGGCCAGCCGGGCAAGATCAGTCACACTTTGCGGAAAGCATACTCGGACGCTGCGAGCGGGAGGAGTCCGCAGTATGATGCGTGGCTGGCGTACGTGTGAGGTGCGGACCGGAGCGCGGCGCCTGAGATAGCAGTGCTATGCAGCTTGTTTACCCTCGTCCGTTCCTGTAGAATATACATCCGGCAAGGGGCGATGACAATCGAATAACGTTTCAGCTTAACGTAGCGTAAACGGAGTAGTACGGGTTATGGCGGAGAATAAAGCAGGCCGGAAAGGTCTTCGCGCACGGCTCCTGCGGGCCAGAGCAGGATTTCGGGACGCCGCTAGGGTCTTCAAGCGGATGGTGGGCTATCTCGCCCGACACAAGCTCGCCATCTGCTTGGTGGTGGTGAGCTCCGGCCTCGTAGCTGCTCTGGAGGTGGGCAGTATAGCCTCGTTAGGACCGGTGGTCGATCTCTTATTCAAGAAAGACGCCGCTGTGCTGAACAAATATCCCCTGATGCAAAGCGAGTATGGACAGCGAGTAGTCCAGTTCGTACGGGACGTCGTCCTTGCCGACCCGGTGAAAGCGCTTCTGTGTTTTGCGGCGGCGGTCGCAACCATAACTTTTCTCAGGAGCGTTTTCGCCATCATAAAGGAATACCTGGGCGCGATGATCGGGTTCAAGATCACGCTCGATTTGCGCCAGGATCTGTTCGACCGGATCATCCATGCGCCACTGCCGTTCTTTTCCAAAGAAGGTGTTGCCCGCACGGTCGCACGTATCGTCGTCGATGCCGGTAGCGTAAACACAGGCCTAACGGTGCTCTTCCAGGACGCTGTTGTGGAGCAGCTTAAAATCATCGGGTTTGTTGGGGTGGCGTTTTGGCTGAACTGGCGTTGGGCGCTGCTAGCGTTTCTTGGTCTGCCGGCCATCGCGTACGCTCTGGCGAGAAGCATGCGGCGGATCAGCAGATATACGCGGAGATCGTTGGATAAGACGGCCTCGCTCCAGACCTTGTTGCACGAGTTTCTGTACGGTATCAGGGTCGTCAAGGCGTTTCTCATGGAGGACTACAGCAAGGATCGGCACAGGTCCGAGCAGCAAAAGCTGCTCCGCTACTTCAGAAAAGGTACGTTGGTGCGTACAGCGTTGGGTCCCACGACAGAGGCATTCGGCGTCGCCTGTTTGTGCCTGTTCATAGCGTTGGCCGGAGCGCGGGTGCTCAGAGAGGATGTCGATCCCGGGCCGTTCGTCCTGTTCTTCGGTGCGGTTCTTATGGTGTACCAGCCGCTGAAAAAGGCGACTAAGGTGGCCGGCACGATTCAGGTCAGCCTTGTCGCGGGCCAGCGCGTGTTTGAGTTCATGGATACTCAGATCGAGGTGTTGGAAGCGCCGGACGCCGTCGCGATCGGGCCGCTGCAACGCTCGTTGAACATGGAGAATGTGTATTTCGGGTACGATGGGGAACGGAAGGTTCTCGAGAACGTCTCGCTCGATGTCAGCAAGGGCGAGGTGGTGGCAATCGTCGGGCTGAGCGGCGCCGGCAAGTCGACCGTGGCGTCTCTGGTGCCCCGGTTCTACGATCCGTCTTCGGGCAAGATAGAACTTGACGGGGTGGACCTGCGCACTGTGACTTTGAAGTCGCTTCGCGAACAGATCGGCGTTGTCACGCAGCATCCCATACTTTTCCACGATACGATCAGGGAAAATATCACGTTCGGTACGCTTGGCGCTAGCAGAGACCAGATTGTATGGGCCGCCAAGATAGCGAACGCTCACGATTTCATAACGAGACTACCAGAGGGGTACGATACCGTTCTCGGCGAAGGCGGGATGACCCTTTCGGGCGGTGAACGTCAGCGAATCGCTATCGCGCGGGCCATCCTGTCGGACCCCGTGATACTCATACTCGATGAGCCTACCTCGTCGCTGGACGCCGAAAGCGAAGAGACCGTTGCAGACGCATTGATCAACGCGATGGAAGGGCGGACGACTATAGTTGTTTCCCACCGGTTCTCACTCGTTCGTCGGGCGTCGAAGATACTCGTGCTGAATCAAGGTCGTGTTGAAGCGTGTGGATCGCACGAGGAGCTCATCGAGAACAGTCCCACGTACGTCAAGCTCTTCCCCGGCGGCGATCCGCAGTGAGAAACGGCCCGAATGATAGCCAATGACGCACCGAAATCTGATCATCGGAAGCGCCACTGAGGAGGACATGTGAACAAGGCTGAGAGCAAGACAGCACGAGTTCTGGCGGCGATAGAACACCGGGAGGGCGACCGGGTTCCGGTCGGCGAGTTCTTCTGGACCAACTTCGTGCGGCGATGCAAGACGGAGATGTCCGTCGCCGATGCGTTTGACCCGTACCGCTACTGGGATCTCGATTTCATCGTTATCAGTCCGAACATGGATCCGCGCATTACCGGTATCGAAGTGCTGGAAGATACACCGGAACTGTCGCGCGTCAAAACAGGATACGGCGCGACCATCGTCCGCAAGAGCGACTTGCCCATGCCGCACTTCGAGAAGTTCGAATACGAGACTTTCGAAAGTATGGAGTCGCTCGAATTTGACGATCCCAAAGATCCGCGCCGCTACTTCGAGGCTGTCGACGATCAGATCAACGGCGTCGGCGACACCTTCAACTTCGGTCTACCCTCGTTCGTGGACCGCGTCAACGCCTACGCGGATGATTTCTGTGTGTTCGGCAGCGTCTGCGAGGTGCAGGAACAGCTCTGGCGGACTATCGGCAACGAGAACGTCTTCTACAAGATGGCGGAAGATCCCGAACGGCTTGGGTGGTTCATGGAACGGCTGGGCGATTTTCTCGTGGGTATCGCGGAAGGCCAGATCGAGGCGGCCGAAGGAAAGCTCAGCGGTCTGTACGTCTGGGGGGACATCGCGTATGTGAACGGCATGCTGTTCTCCCCCGATTTCTGGCGTAAGCACCACAAGCCGCAGCTCAAACGCATCTGCGACACCATCCACGCGGCCGGGCTGAAGGTTATCTACCACGGTTGCGGGAACGCCTCAGCCGTCCACGAAGACCTGATCGAGGTCGGCGTCGACATGTACAACCCTCTCGAAGCGAAGTCCGGGCTCGATGTCCTGAAGCTTAAACGCCAATTCGGCGATCGCCTGGGCTTCAACGGCAACATAAACGTCCAGGTTCTGGCAACAAACGATCGCGAGAAGGTTCGCGGCGAAGTTTTGCGCAAGCTCAACGCCGCGAAAGGAGGCGGGTACATATTCCAGTCGGACCATTCGATCCCGAGCAACGTCGATCCGGCAACCTACGACTACGTGATTAACCTGGTTCGGGAGTACGGCAACTACCCGCTCGATCTGGGTGAGTTTGACGAGAGTGTGTGAGCGCTGTTGCCGAAGCTCGCTGAAAGGAGGCGGATCGTGCAGCGATACGGAATGATTACGGGAGTCAAACCCGAAAAAGCCGATGAGTACAAGCGACTTCATGCCGATGCCTGGCCCGGCGTGCTCAAGAAGATTAGCGAATGCAACATCCGCAACTACTCGATCTACTGGATCGAACTGGACGACGGTACTCAGTATCTGTTCAGTTATTTCGAGTACGTGGGCGACGATTTTGATGCGGATATGGCCAGTATGGCTGCGGATCAGACTACCCAGGAGTGGTGGTCGGTCAACGTCCCTTGCCTGATTCCACTGCCCGATGTGGAAGAGGGGCAGGTCTGGAAGAATATGGAAGAGGTGTTCCATTGGGATTGACTTCCAGAGAAAGGGTGATGGCGGCGTTCGCCCACGAAGAGCCGGACCGGGTTCCGGCGTGGTGCGGTTCATCGGTCGAATTCTGGGATAAGGCCAAATCCGGGTTGCAACTTGATGATGAAGCTCTTCGCGTGCGGCTCGGCGACGATTTCCGCCGCGTTTACGCAGTCGACGCCGGGCCGGAACTGCCTCTTGAGAATCCTCAAGCCGTTTACCGAACGGTGTTTGGCATCGAACGGATAGGACTTGGCTACGGCCAACCCGTGAGCCATCCTCTTGCCGATG
>Ga0180437_10008211_pt1 | contig 13329 bp, 12 predicted proteins | sample SS_ome_4_FD_132410 | JGI IMG/M metagenome (GOLD analysis project Ga0180437, IMG submission 132410) | Hypersaline lake sediment archaeal communities from the Salton Sea, California, USA - SS_3_D_1 metaG | ecosystem: Environmental > Aquatic > Non-marine Saline and Alkaline > Hypersaline >...
GCATCTGGCCTGATCTGCGTGTCTACACCTGTCTTGACGCGACGGCCGTACAGATCCGCGCGCCGCACGTTTGGGACGCAGGTTTCACGGGGCGGGGTGTGTCCGTTGCCGTGGTGGATACCGGCATCGACCCCGGGCATCCTGACTTTGCCGGGCGCATCATGGCCATGCATGACCTGACAGGCGAGGGTGTGCGCGATCTCCATGGGCATGGCACGCATGTGGCCGGCATCGTCGCCGGAGCCGGCAACCGCTACAAGGGCATCGCTCCCGAGGCCAACATCTATGTGGTCAAGGTGCTACACCAGGATGGTTCGGGCTACATGAGCGAGGTCATGGCCGGCCTCGAATGGGCGGTGGAGCAGGGCGTGCGGGTTATCAATCTTTCACTGGGTGGCATCGGGCCTTGTGATGGCACGGACGCGCTGTCCACTACCTGTGATGCAGCGGTCGACCACGGGGTGATGGTATGCGTCGCCTCCGGCAACTATGGCCCGGGCGCGTCGACGGTGGGACCCCCGGGTTGTGCTAGGAAGCCGCTGACCGTCGGTGCTTGCTCTAAAGACGACACCATCGCCAGTTTTTCGGCGCGCGGGCCGACCAGCGATGGCCGTGTCAAGCCAGATATCTTGATGCCCGGCGTGGATATCGTGTCATGCCGTGCACAGGGCACCAGCTTGGGCAGCCCTGTGGATGCCCTGTACACAAAGTCGTCAGGCACAAGCATGGCAACGCCTCATGCAGCGGGCGCTTGCGCTCTCCTTCTGGAGGCCTTCCCAACCCTGACCCCTGCAGAACTGAAGGCACGGTTGATGGACACCGCTCTAGACCTGGGCCTCGATGGCAACGCGCAGGGCTCCGGTCGGGGAGATGCCTATCAGGCATACCACGGTACGCCAAGCCCGTCGCCGCCAACGCCACCCCCGCCGCCAGGATGCCTGTTAAGCGCCCTGCAGTTCCTTTTCTCATCACGCTAGGGATTGCCAAACCACGCGCCAGTTCGCTGCGACTGCCGCGACTCGGGTGAATGAGTTGATGCGTCCGCTGATCGCCATTCCGTGCCAGGGTAATCTCCGCTCCAGGTATCCCCGTTTTTGCGCGGGCAAGCGCTATTGTTACGCGCTTCACTTGGCTGGCGCGGCGCCCGTTCTCCTGCCGCTACACAGCGATCACTCCGCGCTGCTGGAGATGATGAGCAGGCTGGATGGGCTGTTGCTGTCAGGCGGTGGCGACGTGGCACCGCACCGATTCGGTGAGACGCAGGCGGTTCCACTGCGCAGCGTCGATCCGCCGCGAGACGAGATGGAGCTGTGGCTTGTTCGCCAAGCAGTGGAGTGCGACCTACCGCTGCTTGCGATTTGCCGGGGCATCCAGGTTCTCAATGTGGCCCTCGGCGGCACCCTGTACCAGGACATCAAGATCCAACTGCCTGAGGCGCTTCGACACGACCTTTCCGGCGACTATCCGCGCACCCACAGAGGCCACGCGCTTCAAGTAGCACCTGAGAGCCGTCTGGGCCGCATCCTGGGCTGCAACACACTCGACGTGAATAGCTTCCACCACCAGTGCCTGAAGCAAGTTGCACCTGGAATGCAGGTGACGGCGCGCGCTCCCGATGGTGTGATCGAGGGAGTCGAGCTGGCTGACGGCCGCTTCATGATTGGGGTGCAGTGGCATCCAGAGGACTTGGTTGACACCGATTTCCGCATGAGGAGTTTGTTCGAGGCCTTTGTCGAAGCGGCTGAAATGCGCTCAGTGGCCAATTCGCCGCGCCATCGCCTGGCGTGACTTGGGATAATTGGGATATCCTTTGGGATATAGCGGCGTTGCCTACTTCAGAATGTAGTAGGTGCCCTTTTTGGAGCCGATGCGCAGCAGAATGTTCTTGTTGACCATGTCCACCAGGTCGAGGCGCAGGGTCTCGGGGGTGACCTCGGGACATAGATCCTGGTAGTCGCGGTTTGTGATGCGACTGTGCTCTTCCAGGTAAGTCAAGGCTCTGATCTGGCGCTCGTTGAGTTCCTGAGCGTACTTGCTGGCCAGACGTTCCAGCGCGTTCCGCAGCGTCACCTTAAAGGTGAACGGGGTGGCTTCAAACTGAGGCGGTGCGTGCCCCGCCTCAAGCATCTCCTCGATCATGCGATCTATGCCAAGCCCCAATTCCTCAATGAATCCCCAGTAGTACAGCCCCTTGACGATCTGCGGGTTGCGGGAAAAGTGCTCTTCGATGATATTGTCAAGCGTAATGTGTCCGGGCAGGCCGCCAGGGCTGATGATTTCCATGCGGTCGTCGAACATCCGCACTTCGATCCGCCGGCCCATCACCCGGTAGTCTCGGTGCGCAACGGCGTTGACGATCGCCTCGCGGACTGCGAACGGTGGGTACTCCGATCGCTCTTCGCGCTCCAGGCCGGAGATGACGGATTCGCGGCGCATCTCCTCCCAAATGACGTCCCAGAGCTCCCCTATCACCTGGCCCAGCGGGCCGCCGATCTCCTCGCGTCGCGCATAGCCGGGCAAACCCTCTCCGCCAGTGGCCTTGGTACCAGGGAAGCGTACGAATACGGCACTGCTCTGCGGAAGCAGGCGCTGGGGATTCTGGCCAAAGAGCAATAGACCAGCCACGGTTGGCTGGCCGTCTGCCTCGATGGCGCCAGCGTCAGCCAACAGCGCCTCGCCGGACAGCTGTTCACCGCGCCGAGTGCGCATGCGCCGCTTGGTAGCGTACTCGGCGATGGTCTCGTCGCTCAAGTCCGCCCTTGTGGCTGCTTCCAGAGGCTCTCGTTCGTACTCACCGGTGCCCTTGGCTGAAGCGAGCTGTCTGACCTCGCGGGTCGTGAGCGGACGGTTTCTGTCACCCGAACGCAGAAGTACCAGCCCATTGGAGAGCCTGTGCAGCTCGGGGCTGCGCGGCACAGTGATGGCTACCGCAGCCCTCCCCTTTGTCTCGAACGTCTGCCAGGAAGTTTGAACCGGAGGATCACACAACTGCTGCGCTCGCAGCAACAGCGCCTCCAAGTGTTCATCTTCCATCTCGTTTACGAGCGCCCCAGACGTTGTCATGCCCACAAGGATGGTGCCACCGTCTGCGTTGGCAAAGCCGATCAGCGCTTCGGCCAGCGACTCGGGCTCCGGATGGGGCATGAACTCAAGCAGCTGCCCACGGCCTCTCTTCACGAGCTCTCGGAGATCCATACGCGTGATGGTGCAGCCTCCCTGCTCAGGCTAGCCTTTCTTTGCCTTTTTACTGGAACGAGAGCCCCGACGGGTCGTTTTTGCACCAGCCGAGCCTTTAGAAGACTTGGTGGAACCCTTGCGGGTGCTCGATTTCGATCCGCTGGTCGAGCGTTTTCGCGAGGATGACGTCTTCTTGGCTTTCGGCTTGGGCGTAGAGCCTGCAGCGGGGTGCCGGGACCTCGGCGAGGTGACCAAGCACGCCAGCCCGGACACGGCGTCCTTCGCCTTGGGCGCTACCACTTGTGAGCCGCGCGTGGCACGACCTTGCAGCGCGATGTCGCTGGCTTTGACATGCTCAGCCCCCCCCCTAGCCAGAAGGATACTGAGGCTGTCATCGTCGCCGACAACGCAGCCTGCTACCAGCAACCCCGTCTCATCCTGGCTTCCGGAGAATGTGGCCACGCCTTTGCCATAGCGGCTCTGGGTGGGATACTCCGATAGCCCCGTCCGCTTGGCATACCCTTTGCTGCTGACAACCAGCAGGCAGCCATCTTCCTCCACAACGTCCATAGCCACCACACGATCGCCTGCATCCATTTTGATCGCGTTCACGCCGGATGCGGTGCGCCCCATCGAACGGACGTCTGTTTCTGGGAAGCGCAGCGCTTGACCACTGGAAGTGACCAGGACAAGTTGGTCCTGCCCGGTCGTTAGCTGTGCCCAGCCAAGCTCATCACCGTCGTCCAGACTGATCGCGCCCAATCCACCAGACCGCACGGCGGAGAACTCTCCCACAGCCGTTCGCTTGATCCGGCCCTGTACAGTGCAAAGGGTAAGCTGGCCGCCCGAGCTAAAGTCCGCGACATCCGTAACGCTGACGATCGTCTCGCCCGCCTCCAGTCCCAGCAGATGTGTGGCTGGAGTAGCTGAGGACTGTGAATTGGGAATCTGATGCACAAGCGTTGTGAAGCAGCGCCCCTTGTTGGTGCAGAAGATCACGCTATGCAAGGTGTTGGTGAAGACGAGGCGCTCCACGGGGTCCTTGGCTGACGAGGCCAGCGGGTTGCTTCGCCGTGACAGGCGCTTGACAAGGCCCTGCTGGGTAACAACCACGTAGATGTCTTCTTCCGAAATCAAGTCCTCAACCGTGATTTCCTCCGCTTCCTTTTCGGAAACGCGCGTGCGCCGCTCGTCGCCATAGCGCTCCTTCAGCTCCTGCAGTTCCGTCTTGATGAGCTTGAGGATCTTCGTGCGGCTGCGAAGCAGACCTTCCAAGTACTTGATGCGCTTGAGGGTCTCGGCATATTCTTCTTCGATCTTGCGTCGTTCCAGTGCCGCCAAACGCCGCAACTGCAGATCAAGAATGGCACGTGCTTGCACTTCGGTAAGGCTGAACTTGCGCTGCAGATTCGTCAGCGCGGTATCAGCGCTGCGTGACCTGCGGATGGTGTCAATGATCTCATCCAGGTGATCGAGGGCGATCTTCAGGCCTTCCAGGACGTGTGCGCGATGCCTGGCCTGCTCCAGCTCAAACTTGCTGCGTCGGGTAATCACTTCGCGACGGTGCTCGATGAACAGCTGCAGGGCTCTCTTGAGCGACAGGATCCTTGGCTCGCCGTCCACGAGCGCGATCATGTTGACATTGAAGTTGCACTGCATGGGGGTATACTTGTAGAGCTGCATCAAGGCTGGCCTTGGCTCCACACCCCGCTTCAGCTCAAGCACGATGCGCATGCCCTGCCGATCCGACTCGTCGCGCAAATCAGACAGCGTGTCGATGCGCTTGTCGCGGACAAGCTCGGCGATCTTCTCGATCAGGCTGGCCTTGCCTACCTGATAGGGCAGCTCCGTCACCACAATGAGCGACTTGCCGCCACCGGCCTCCTCAAAGTGCGCCCGAGCGCGCATCGTCACTTGCCCCTTGCCCGTGGCATAGGCACTGCGAATGCCGTCCACGCCAAGGATCGTGCCACCCGTGGGAAAGTCGGGCCCTTGCACAAAGGCCATCAAATCCTCGACCGACACCGAATCGGCGCGACGGTAGTTGTCGATGAGGTACATGGCTGCATCGCAAATCTCGGTCAGGTTGTGCGGTGGAACGTTGGTGGCCATACCGACGGCAATGCCAGAGACACCGTTGAGCAGGAAATTGGGCAGGCGCGTGGGCAACACCTGTGGCTCGCGAAGAGAGCCATCGAAGTTGTCCATGAAATCAACGGTGTCTTTGTTGATATCTGCAAGCACGTCATCGGAGATGGCCGCCAGCCGTGCTTCGGTGTAGCGCATGGCAGCGGGGTTGTCGCCGTCGATCGAGCCAAAGTTGCCCTGACCATCGACGAGCGGGTAGCGCATGGTGAAATCCTGGGCCATGCGCACCATGGCATCGTACACGGCAGCGTCGCCGTGTGGGTGATACTTGCCGAGAACCTCGCCGACGATGCGGGCGCTCTTCTTGTAGGGCTTGGTGTTCTGCAAGCCCATATCGTCCATGGCGAACAGGATGCGACGCTGGACCGGCTTTAGCCCGTCCCGCACATCAGGCAGTGCGCGGGCGGTGATGACGCTCATCGCATAGTCCAGATAGGCGGACTTCATCTTGTGTTCGATATCAACTTGTCTGACGATGCCGATCTCCATACCTTGACAGCCCTCTCTTCACATACGGCACTTGCCACTCATTATACGCAAAAGATGCAGATTGCTCAAGGCACTTCCCTTCGCGCGGTGCACCCCTGACGGTGGGGCATCAGATGGGCCAGAGCTTGGCCCCCTTCTGTTGACCACGCTCCGATGTGGTGTTATACTGGCCGCATCAGGCAGTGGGACATGGTCTGCAGCATGCCAGCGACGGCGAGAAGCCAGACGCCAGATCGTTGCCGGCATACTGGATGCCGAGCCATCACCCTCGTCCGTGATTGAAGGAAGATTGTTTCTTCTGCGCTGTCAACCCCGATGTGGGTACTAGGGAGGGCCTCATGAAACGCATTGCTGTGCTGACAAGTGGTGGCGATGCGCCAGGCATGAACGCCGCAATACGTGCCGTGGTACGCACCGGCATCCACCATGGTTGGGAGGTCTACGGCGTTCGACAGGGTTACGAGGGCCTCATCAACGGCAGCATGGCGCCCATGACAGCCCGCGACGTCAGTGGCATCCTGCAACAGGGTGGCACTGTGTTGGGCAGCGCCCGCTGTCCCGACTTTACAACCGAGGACGGCCGCCTGAAGGCGCTCCGCGCTTTGAATCAGAATGAGATCGAGGGGCTAGTGGTTATCGGGGGCAACGGCTCACAAAGCGGCGCACATGCGCTGTCGCAGATGGGCTTCCCAGTTGTAGGCGTGGCCTCCACTATCGACAATGACCTGTATGGGGCCGAGATGACAATCGGCGTGGATACAGCGCTGAATATTGCGCTCGAGGCCATTGATCGGCTCAAGGTGACGGCCGCTTCGCACCAGCGCGCTTTCCTGGTGGAGGTCATGGGCCGCAACTGTGGGTACTTGGCCCTGATGTCCGGCATCGCTGGCGGGGCAGAGGCGGTGAGCATACCGGAAGTGGAGACCAATCCCGAAGCTCTAGCCCAGGAGCTGCGCTCCAGCTACCAGCGCGGCAAGTCTCACGCCATCATCGTGGTGGCTGAGGGCGCCAAGTACAACGCCGATGAGTTGTTGCACTACTTCGACAAGCACCGTGATCGCTTGGGTTTCCAGTTACGGGCCACTACGCTGGGCCATGTGCAGCGCGGCGGAGCGCCCGGCGCCTTTGATCGGCTGCTCGCCACGCGGTTGGGGGCGGCCGCCACAGACAGCTTGGCCCGTGGAGAGTACGGCGTGCTGATGGGCCTGATCAAAGGTGACATTAGCGCCACGCCGTTGCATGAAGTCGTTGGCAGGACCAAGGAGCTCGATATGCAGCTCTGGGAGTTGGCTGAGATTCTGGCAAAGTAGTGAGGGTGAGCTAGCGACGTCCAAAGTCGCAGCGTTCGTGACTGAGTGACTGACACGGAAGAGGACCGCTGGCTCGGCTTACGCTGCCAAGTGCGGCAGGAGGGAGTTCTTGAGAGCTGTCTTCGTGAAGCAGGGTTGTCTGGTGGAGCCGGCTGCAGAAAGCGCCGGCGCTGTCGTGTCAATTCAACCAGGCGCCGCGCAGGATTTGCACAAGCTGGCCGCCCAGGATCTCTTTGTGGTACTGATGGATGCCGCGCATTGTGGCGCGCACACAGAGATCGAGGCTGCTGCGCGGGAAAAGGCGGCTGAAAGCCTTCTCGATCAGATCAGCCAGGCAGGGGGGCAGGTGGACGCCTTGTTACAATGCCCCCATCGGCCCGAAGAGGGTTGCGGCTGCTGGGGTACGTATCCTGGCTTTCTATACGCCACTGCTGCGCGCCTTGAACTGCGCCTTGAGGAATGCTTTCTGCTGTGCGACGAGCCCAACGATGTGCAGCTAGCTTACAGGGTGGGCTGCCGGCCCATCTTTGTCCTTGGTGACAAGAGCATCGGCGATGTATATGAGGGACACCAGCCGGAACCACGGGATTTTCCTGTCGCACGCAACTTTGCCTCAGCAGTAGACTACGTGCTGGCCGAAGACCAGACAAACGAGCTGTGGGGCCATGCCAGGATACCGTCGGCGCTGTCGCAACTGGATGAAGAGATGGCTCCTGCCGATGAGGCACTGGAGTTGACTCCCACCTTGCGCTTGATCTCACCTGTGCCGGGGGCTGAGAGGGCTTTGCTGGCCGGATTGCCGCAGATCACGCACAGTGCTCGTCGCTTGCTGCTGCTGTTTGTATTTGGGGGCGTTTGGCTAAGCCTTGGGATCGCATATCTGCTGACTCATCTGTACCGAGTACAGCCGTTTCCGGAGTTTGTCTGGTATCTCACTTTGCAGTTCATCCCCCGGCCGGTGCGGGGCGCGCTGTTCATTGGCACCGGCGCGGCGGTAGTCGTCTTGTCGCTGCGAGCTTTTCTGCATCTGCTGCCGGGCAACTCTAGACGGCGCTGAGCCAAGTCGGCGATGATTGAGTCATACTCGGTGTCAGAACCTGCCCTGTCTGCCTCCGCACCAGCCACCCCTGCCCCGTTTCTTTTTCCCGGTGGCTCGACGGGCTGTCTGCTGATTCACGGCTTCACCGGGTCGCCAGCCGAAATGCGAGGCATGGGCGCGTACCTGGCGGAGCGTGGGCTGACGGCATGCGGCCCACTGCTGGCTGGGCACGGGCTTACGGTGAACGACTTGGCTGAAACCAAGTGGCCGGACTGGTACGCCACGGTCGAAGAGGCATACCGGGGTCTGAGCTCTCGTTGCGACAATGTCTTCATAGCTGGCCTGTCCTTAGGCTCGCTGCTAGCGGTGCACTTGGCGACTCACTTGCCAGTGGCGGGTGTGATTCTGATGTCTCCTTCGACATGGCTACGCGACTGGCGGATGTTGCTCATACCGCTCGCTCGACGTTTTGTCAAGTATGTCCCGAACGAGGCCAACGACCGGCGTCACAGCGACCTGATTGACCCCGACGCACACCAGCGCTTGTGGTTCTACGATCAGTATTCCGTCGAGGCAGCGTACCAGGTGCAGATTCTGCAGGGGATCGTCCGATCTGAGTTGACACAGCTGCAAGCGCCCACGCTGATCGTGGTTTCCACGCAAGACAGAAGCATTGCCATCAGTGCCGGACCGGATACCTACAAACGCATAGCCGCGCGCGACAAGAAGCTGCTGATCCTGCGCAACTCCGGCCATGTGATAACGGTTGATAGCGAGCGCGAGCGGGTGTTTGAGGCAACCTACAAGTGGATGATGGAGCGGGTTCCGGCCAGCCAGTGACGTTGGCAGGGGCCAAGCATAGAAGAGAGCTCCGTGGCGTTGTCGACGCACGGAGCTCTCGTTCTCGTTTAACCGCGGGACAGCAGATCCCGCAACTGTAGGGCTTACTTGACCTCTACAACCGCGCCTGCTTCTTCCAGCTTGGCCTTGGCGGCAGCTGCCTCGTCCTTGGGCACACCCTTGACAACGGTGCTTGGGGCCCCATCCACGACTTCCTTTGACTCTCGCAGGCCCAGGCTGGTCAGGTCGCGGACGGCCTTGATAACCTTGACCTTCTCCGGGCCGACTTCCTTCAGAATGACTTCGAACTCGGTCTGCTCTTCAGCGGCCGGAGCGGCAGCTGCAGTGGGTGCACCTGCGGCAGCAGCCATCACGGGAGCGGCAGCAGTCACGCCCCATCGTTCCTCAAGCGCCTTCTTCAGCTCCACCAAATCAAGTACGCTCAGTTGTTCAATGGCTTCAATGATCTCTTCAGTCTTCACTGTCCCTACCTCCGTATAGGTTGTTGTTCATATCTTTCAGAAGTTGTTGCGGCAGCATACCTAGGCACTGGCTTCGCCCATCTGATCGGCCTTGGCGCTCAGCACATAGAGCAGCCCGCGCAATACGCTGTCTAGCACTCCAACGAGACCGCTGACAGGCGACTGTACGCTCCCCAGCACCTGTGCACGAAGCACGTCTGTGGCCGGCAGGTCCACCAGCACCTGCACATCTCCAGCGCTGAGAACGCGGTCGCCCAGCAGCCCACCTTTGATCTTCAACATCTCCGTCTCGTCGGCGAAAGCCTTCATCTCGCGCAGCGGCTCACCATACGCCCCAGATATGAAGCTCACGGCCGTCGGACCTTCGAGCAGGGCATCAAGCTCTGGAAGCTTTGACTCCGCAAGGCTTCTGCGCATCAGGCTGTTCTTTGCCACCGTTAGCTTGCTGCCGGATGGACGTAATTTGTCTCGCAACTCTGACATCTGGCTTGCCGTCAGTCCCCGGTAGTCAGACAGGACCACTACGGAACTGCGCGACAGCAGTTCGTTGAGTTCAGCGACGAGTTGCTCTTTCCTCTCTCGTGATATGGCCAAATTGTGCCCTCCTTTCTGATACGCTGCTTTGACTTGAATTGCAGCAAAACAAAAGAGCCTTTGTGCGATTTACGTCTGCCGAAGACAGCCCAGCCGACACAAAGACTCCAAGTGGTACAGCCTCAAGATAGCTTCGCCTCGGCAGGTACAGGTTTAAGCGCACCGAGTGCGCACCTGCTGTCTCTGGCAGTATTCGGTTGTCAAAAGAGAACGAAGACGCCTAGACCGTCTTCAGAGCTAGGGCCTGGTTCACGTCAATCTTGACACCAGGGCCCATGGTCGATGTCAGGGTGATCCGATCGACGTATCTGCCCTTGGCACCACTGGGCTTGGCACGGATGATGGCTTCCATCACCGCCGTGAGATTGTCCAGCAGCTGCCGCTGGGTGAAGCTGACCTTGCCAATGACCAGGTGAACATTGGCCGTCTTGTCCAGACGGTACTCAATGCGGCCCTGACGCGCCTCGGTGATTGCTCGCCCCACATCATCGGGCTGCACGACCGTCCCGGTCTTGGGGTTGGGCATCAGCCCGCGAGGCCCAAGCAGCTTGCCGAGTCGCCCCACTTTGCTCATCATCTGCGGAATGGCAATGGCCATGTCAAACTCCAGCCATCCCTCTTGTATCTTGGCTACCAGTTCGTCGCTCCCCACAAAGTCCGCGCCGGCTTCCTCAGCCGCCTTGGCTGCCTCACCCTCCGCGAATACAACGATTCTGACCGTCTTGCCCGATCCGCTGGGCAGCAGCACAGTACCGCGGATCTGCTGATCTGCCTTGCGCGGATCGAGGTTCATCCGCAGGTGCAGGTCAACGCTGGCGTCAAACTTCTCAAAGGAAGCCTTCTGGACCAGTTCGACAGCCTCCTCGGGAGAGTACGCCTGATCGCGGTCAACCAACTTCAGATGTTCCAAGTACTTCTTGCCTCGTTTGGACATGCTTCCTCCTGTGTGGTCTTGGCGGGCTTGTCGCCCTCCCACATTGGCCTCGCCTCCGGCGAGGTCAATCCACCAGAGCTACACGCGCCGAGCAAAACGGCGCTACTGCCGCTTTACCTCAATCCCCATGCTGCGCGCAGTTCCCTCAATGATCTTCATTGCGCCTTCGATGTCGATGGCATTGAGATCCTTCATCTTCAACGTAGCAATCTCTCGAATCTGCTGCTGTGTCACCGTGCCAACCTTCAGGCGGTTGGGCTCGCCTGAGCCCTTTTCCACCCCTGCTGCTTTCCTCAGCAGATCGTAGGCTGGCGGCGTCTTGGTGATGAAGGTAAACGAATTGTCGACAAAGACGGTGATCTCCACAGGGATGACCGATCCCACCATGTTGGCCGTGCGTGCATTGTATTCCTTGCAAAAAGCCATGATGTTGACGCCGTGCTGGCCCAACGCAGGCCCCACAGGCGGCGCCGGATTCGCCTTGCCGGCTTCGATCTGCAACTTGATGATTGCTTTGACTTTCTTTACCACGGATCCTCCAAGGGGCAGATGGTGGATTACTGCTTCTGCACCTGCAAAAAGTCGAGTTCTACTGGCGTCTCGCGCCCAAAGAACGATACCAAGACGCGGACTTTGCCCTTGTCCAAGTTCAGTTCCTCGACGGTACCCACAAAATCGGTAAATGGGCCGTCAACAATGCGCACGGTCTGGCCTTCACGGAAGCTCACTTTGATCTTCGGCGCTTCCATCTCCATGCGCTCAAGGATCTTGTCGGCCTCTTCCGGCAACAGTGCAGTGGGTTTGTTGCCGGTTCCCACAAAACCCGTAACACCGGGAGTGTTGCGAACGACGTACCAAGACTCTTCGTCCATGATCATCTGAACCAAGATGTAGCCAGGGAAGACTCGCTTCTTGGTCTTGCGGCGATGTCCTTCGCGGATCTCGATCTCCTCCTCAGTCGGGACAACCACCTTGAAGATACGATCGTGCATGTTCATGGACTCGATGCGTTGTTCGAGGTTCTGCTTCACCTTGTTCTCGTAGCCAGAGTAGCTGTGGACCACAAACCACTCTCGGCCATCGTCTGGCTCTTCTTCCTCCAGCTTCTCCGCTTCCGTCTCTGTCGGCGCCGGTTCCTGGTCTGGAGTCGCCTCGGCCGGCAATTCATCACCGGGCAGCGCTGTCTCTTGCTCAGCGGCCACACCAGGAAGCGGTTCGTCACCGGTTTGTGGCGCTGCTTCCTCGTCAGGACCTGCTTCGGTCAAAGACTGATCGCTGGCTTGTGGTGTTGCTTCCCCAGCCATGGCCGCCGTTTCATCAGCAGGCAGTGGTTCCGCGTTGCTGTCAGCCTGGTCAGCCACCTTGTCCACGGCATCAGTTTCGTATTCCGTTGTGTCTCCCTGAATATCGTTACCTGTCTGCAACTGCTCCATGACGCCTATAACCCAGCTCCGAGTCCGATCATGATGCGCATGAGCCAAGAGAAAGCATAGTCGACGAGCGCCAGAAAAGCGCTAGACACGCCCAGCACGACCAGCACGATTGCGGTCAGCCTGAGCACCTCTTGCCGGGTGGGCCAGGTGACCTTTCGAGTCTCTGCCCGAACTTCTTTCAAGTACCTGACAATGCGGTTTTCAGAAGCAGCTTTGGCCATGCATCCACGTCCATTCCATCAAGCTAACATTCCAAGACACCGCATCGGCAGGAGCATCCGATCTCTGGAGCGGGCTCCTGTGACACGGTGTCTTGATGAAGACTGACTACAGGCCAGGCAGGATTTGAACCCGCAACCTGCGGTTTTGGAGACCGCTGCTCTGCCAATTGAGCTACTGGCCTACGATCCTTGCTGGCCCCTGAGACTCGCCAGGCTACTTGGCCTCGCGGTGCACAGTGTGACACCGGCATCTGGGACAGAACTTTTTCAGCTCGATGCGCCCAGTATCATTCCTACGGTTCTTGCTCGTTGTATAGTTCCGCTCCCTGCACTCGGTGCAGGCGAGGGTAATAACAATGCGATTATCCTTCTTGGCCACAGCAAATCACCCCGCTTGTCCCGCGATAGAATCGGCGAGTCTCTACTCGACGATCTTGGTAACCACGCCAGCGCCCACGGTGCGTCCGCCCTCACGGATGGCAAAGTGGGACCCCGCTTCCAAGGCCACCGGCACAAGCAGGTTCACTTGCATCCGCACATTGTCCCCGGGCATCACCATCTCCACCCCTTCCGGCAGCTGGATCTCCCCCGTCACATCCATCGTGCGGATGAAGAACTGTGGCCGATAACCAGTGAAAAACGGCGTGTGCCGCCCACCCTCC
>Ga0180437_10008212_pt1 | contig 13327 bp, 10 predicted proteins | sample SS_ome_4_FD_132410 | JGI IMG/M metagenome (GOLD analysis project Ga0180437, IMG submission 132410) | Hypersaline lake sediment archaeal communities from the Salton Sea, California, USA - SS_3_D_1 metaG | ecosystem: Environmental > Aquatic > Non-marine Saline and Alkaline > Hypersaline >...
CCCCCCGTCTCCGCCAGCACCCGCGTGATCCCGCTGGTCAGCGTCGTCTTGCCGTGGTCCACGTGACCTATCGTGCCGATGTTCACGTGCGGCTTCGTCCGCTCAAATTTCTTCTTCGCCATGGTCTGCTCCTTCGATCTTTACCAACCAGCCGGCTGTGCCGGCTCGGTTAAACCTATTCACTTCTATGCAGCATACAGCAAACGCTTTGCTTGCCCGCGTTTGCCGTCAGCACGCTTCTCCCGGGGGCGTTCTATTCAAATCGGTACGGGCTTCCGGTCCGTTCCATGATTTCGTTGGCTATGTTCGCCGGTAATTCCTCGTAGCGCCAGTATTCCATGCTGTGCGCCGCCCTGCCTTGGGTCCGCGACCGTATGTCGTTGGCGTACCCAAAGGTTTCCGCCAGCGGCACGACAGCGTAAATCCGCTGGGTGGCCCCGATCTGTTCCATTCCCTCGAGCCGTCCCCGACGTCCGTTGAAATCATTCATCACCTCGCCCGTATACTCGTCCGGACAAATAACCTCGACCCGCATCACCGGTTCGAGCATCGCCGGGGCGGCCTTGGACACGGCGTTCCGGACTGCCATCGCAGCGGCGGTTGCAAACGCCAGTTCCGATGAATCCACCTCGTGGTAGGACCCGTCCAGCAAGGCAACCTTGACGTCCACCATCGGATAGCCGGCAACCACACCGCTCTCGAGCGCCTCGCGCGCGCCGCGCTCGATGGCCGGCACAAACTCTTTGGGTACTACGCCGCCTTTGCTGGCGTTTTCAAATGTAAAGTGCGAACCGCGTTCCGCCGGCTCCAGGGCCAACACCACATGCCCGTACTGCCCACGCCCGCCGGTCTGGCGGACGAATCGGGCTTCCCCTTCGCCACGTTGACGAACCGTCTCCCGGTAAGCCACAACCGGCTTGCCGACGTTGGCATGCACGTTAAACTCGCGCCGCATCCTGTCCACAAGGATCTCGAGGTGCAACTCGCCCATCCCCGCGATAATGGTCTGTCCGGTCTCCTGGTTGAGTTTGACCTTGAACGTCGGGTCTTCGTCGCTGAGTTTCCCGAGCGACTCGGACAGTTTATCTTGGTCCGCCTTGGTCTTCGGCTCGATGGCGATGTGAACCACCGGTTCCGGGAAATCAAGCATCATGAGCGTCACCGGGCGTTTCGGATCGCACAAGGTGTCGCCCGTGCTTGCGTTCTTTGCGCCAATCACGGCGCCAATGTCCCCGGTGCGAAACTCCTTGACGTCGCTGCGCTCGTCGGCGTGCATTTCAAGCAAGCGCCCGAGCCGATCTTTCTTGCCGATCCGCGTGTTAAGCACCATGTCGCCCGCTTTGACAACGCCCGAGTAAACCCGGATGAACGTCAGCCGACCGACGTGCGAATCCGTCAGAATCTTGAACGCCAACGCAGCGAACGGCTCGTCATCGGACGGTTGCCGCGTGACGTCCTTATCGCGCTGCGTCGGGTGCTTGCCGACAACGGCCGCGATGTCCGAGGGCGCCGGCAAATAGTCGATAACCGCGTCCAACAGAAGCCGGGACCCTTTGTTTCGCAAGGCACTGCCGCACACGACCGGGCACAGCGCATTCCTTACAGTGCCTTTGCGCAACCCCGCAACCAGTTCGGCGTCCGTGACCGTTTCTTCATGGACAAACTTTTCCATGACAACGTCGTCGACCTCGGCCGCGGCCTCGATAGCGTAATGGCGCGCCTTTCGGGCCTCTTCTTCAAGTGCTTCGGGAACCGCCTCGACAACCTGCTCGAGGTCAAGGCCTTCACCCACCCATCGGATGGCCCGCATCCGAACGATATCGACGATGCCTCGAAACGTATCTTCGGCCCCGATGGGCAACTGAACCGGCACGGCGACCACACCCAAACGGTCCCGCATACTCTGAACGGCCCACCCGAAATCGGCGCCGATTCGGTCCATCTTGTTGATGAAGGCTATCCGGGGTACGCCATAACGCTCGGCCTGGTGCCAGACCGTTTCAGACTGCGATTGAACGCCGGCAACGGCGCAGAACACCGCCACGGCCCCGTCCAGAACACGAAGACAGCGCTCGACTTCCACGGTGAAATCGACGTGGCCGGGGGTGTCTATGATGTTGATGCGATGGCCGTTCCATTCACAGGCCGTCGCTGCGGATGTGATGGTTATGCCGCGCTCCCGTTCCTGCACCATGTAGTCCATGGTTGCCGTGCCCTCATGGACTTCGCCCACGCGGTGCACCCGACCGGAGTAATACAAGACACGTTCGGTAACGGTGGTCTTGCCGGCGTCAATATGGGCCATAATGCCGATGTTGCGCATCTTGTCGAGCGGATGACGGCGTTTCACCACGGCGACCTTTCCGACCAGATACACTTAACCCGCGTACGAACGCGAAATCGCGTTCGCAAAACAAGGGTCAAGGCTGTTCGTGGTCGTTTTGTGCATAGCGCCTCTTGCTGTCAGTCCGCCCGATGTCCGGGCCCAAGAACGTCGGGATTCAACTTTTGAGCGGCCGCGCCCCCGCTTTGCCGGGGCAGGGCCGCGTTTGCTTGGCTGCCTGCCAACACCCAATAACCAGTTAAACTTCATTCAATACCGGAAGTGGGCGAATGCCTTGTTGGCCTCGGCCATCCGGTGCGTATCCTCTTTGCGCTTAACGGCTGCGCCTTGATTGTTAAAACAGTCCAGAAGCTCGGCGGCCAACCGCTCCGCCATCGTCTTCTCGCCCCGCGCGCGGGAAAACTCGATGATCCACCGGAACGCGAGCGCCGTTCGGGTCGCCGGCGCGATCTCGACCGGCACTTGATACGTGGCCCCGCCTACACGACGAGACTTCACCTGCAACACCGGCTTCGTGTTCTCCACGGCTTTCGTGAAAACCTCGAGCGGCTCGAGGTTCGGCTGCTTTGCCCGAATAACATCGAGGGCGCCGTAAACAATGGCCTCGGAAAGACTTTTCTTGCCGCAGACCATGGCCGTGTTGATGAACTTGGCGAGGGTCGTGCTCTTGTATTTCGGATCCGGCAACGGCTCGCGTTTCGGGACTTCGCGTCTTCTCGGCATAGGGTCAGGTTCTCCCGTTACTTCTTGGGTTTCTTCACGCCGTACTTCGAGCGGCTGACCCAGCGGCCGTCATGAATCTTTCGGCCGCCTTCGTCCCGAATGCGCGCCTGACCGCCCATGTCGCCGGTCGCGTCCAACACCCCGCGAATCAGATGGTACCGAACGCCGGGGAGATCCTTGACGCGGCCCCCGCGAATCATCACCTGGGAGTGCTCCTGGAGGTTGTGGCCGATACCCGGAATGTACGCCGTCACTTCGATGCCGTTCTTCAAGCGGACCCGGGCCACTTTGCGCAACGCCGAATTGGGTTTCTTAGGCGTCATCGTGAACACGCGCGTGCACGTGCCCGAGGCCTGCGGACACCCCTTCAGCGCCGGCGACTTGGTCTTGGATAGTTGTTGCTTTCGCCCGCCCCGGACCAGTTGATTGATTGTCGGCAAAACACACCTCCTAGTAAGCCATTTATGTGCGTCGGAGACACAGAGATCCCCCCCTGCACAACGGACAAAGAGTTTAGCACAACGACGCCTCGGTGTCAACAACTTTCTCGTTTCCCGATTTCGCGACGATTTTGGCCGGTTTGCGTCTGCGAGGCCGTTCTGGCATAGTAAGCTCTTCCTGCCCGGACACATCACAGGCAACCGTCGCGAAGCGACGCAGATGCCTGCAAATACAAGGCGCGCGAGCGAGGCCCGCGCAGGCGTACTGCGTAATACCCCGAGCAGGCCGGCCGAGCGCAACGCAGTAGTTGCAGGTAGATGCGCCGCTGCAGTAGATTGCCTGTGATTTGTCCGGGCTACGGCGGTTGCCTGCCGGGAAGAGGCGTCCGGGGCGCGGGGAAAACGCCCCATGTGCGGAAGGAGGGAGAATGCGCAGCACAAATCCATTCAAGCTTGCTCTGCTGGTTGCCGCGGCCACGATTGGCTGCGCCACGATGCCAATTCGCGACACAGGAGAATATGTGATGGATCTGTACAAGGCGGCGCCGGGCGTCGAGACACGCTGGGCCGGGTTCGAGAATCCGAATGCACTCAAAGGCCGAGGCGGCACGACGAACAAAGGGGCCAAAGGCAACGCGTTCGAGGACGTCGAGCCCGGGGAGACGAAGGAACTGCTGCATGTGCAAGGGCCGGGCACGATCCGCCGGATGTGGGTTACGCTCAGTCAGCGGGACGCGAAAACGCTTCGCTCGCTTCGGCTCGAGATGTTTTGGGATAACGCCGCGAAACCCGCCGCATCGGCGCCGTTCGGCGACTTCTTTGGCTCGATCCTCGGGCAATCCACCGCGTTCGAGAACGCCCTGTTCTCGAACCCGGAGACGAGGTCTTACGTGTGCTACATTCCGATGCCATTTCGCGAGGCCGCGCGCATAACGCTGACCAACGACTCGAGTGAGCGCATCAGTCACTTATTCTACGATATCAATTTCACGCTCGGGGATCGCCACGAAAACGACATGCTCTATTTCCATGCGCATTGGCGGCGCGAGCGGTGGACCACGCTCGGCCAGGACTTCGAGATCCTCCCGAGAGTCGAGGGCCAAGGCCGGTACCTCGGCTGCAACGTCGGCGTCATACTGAATCCCGCCAACCGCGGCTGGTTCGGCGAGGGCGAGGCCAAAATCTACCTCGACGGCGACGCCAAATGGCCGACGCTCGTAGGGGACGGGCTCGAAGATTACATCGGTACGGCGTGGGGCCAGGGCGTTTTCGTCCACCGGTATCAAGGGTGTCTGGTGGCCGACGGTGAGAGAGGCCGATTCACGTTTTACCGCTACCATATCCCCGACCCGGTGCACTTCCGCAAAGACTGCCGCGTTACCATCCAACAGCTCGGCGGGGCCCCCAAAGGCGACGTGCTCAAGATGCTCGACGAGGGCGTACCGATCAAACCTATCAGCATCGACCACGGCGGCGGGGGCAAGTTCGTCCGATTGCTCGATATGGATCCCGTGCCGGAACTCGACGACGCGCGCCTGCCCGACGGGTGGGTGAATTATTACCGCCAAGACGACTACTCGGCCGTGGCGTTCTTCTACCTCGATTCACCGGTTAACCACTTGCCGCCGATCGCCGACATCGAGACGCGAACCGAGGCGATCGAGTAGCGCCGAAAGGCATCCCCTCCGGCGAATCGGAATGGCCGTGAGCCTATGGCCGCGGGGTAACGTCTGAAACATTGCTTGTTGGGCGCATATCAGGCTATCCAGAGCATGACGTCGCAGGTGACAACCCACGCCTCCGCTTCTCGGACAACGTCGTGGGTGTATTCAGCGCGAAGACATGCGTGAACCGGGGTGCAAAGTTATCGACGGCGCTCTGTACACAGTCATTGAGCCGGGGGCATTTTTGACCCGTTAACGAGAACACCAGTTGGTTCGAGTCTTGATAGCCCGCCGGAGGCGGGCGCCGGAAAAATGGTATCGAATCCGGGCGTCTTATCCGATGGTTCCATCACCCCCCTCCGGGGATTGAGACATGGGCTTCGGCGCTTTGCGGTCGGACTGCTGTTACGAGCGGAGACCTCGGCTTTGGACACTCTACCCTTCAGGATGAGCAGACATTTTGATTCGGCTCCTAAGAGACTGCGTTGTGGTCTATTGGGAATGGAGACGCAACCCAAATGGCTGCGCGGGCGTAGGCGCTAGCAAATGTACGCCTTGTACTCGATGTCTTCGGTGGCCAAGTCCGGGAAGTATCGGACGATGAACTCCGACAGCGCTATCACCCACGGCGGCCATTCGCACGACGTAGCCTCCTTAAGAAATAGCCTCCCCGGCCTTCCAGGCTTTGATATCGGTTCTATGCGCTTCATCGTTCTCCTCTCTTGCTTCGGGATTCCGCAACGTGCGTCCTGTCCCGCCGGCCAACCCAGTGATTCTAGGTCATGTCTTCCGAGATGTCTATCCGTGCCATATGGCCAGATCTCCGGAGGCAAAGGAAACGTTGGCCGGTTACACGCTGAACAATACACTGATGCTTTCGCGGTTGTGGATGCGGCGGATCGCTTCGCCGAATAGCGGCGCGACGGTAACCACCTGAACCTTGCCGGACAACGGTTCCGGCTGAGTCTCTACAGTGTCGGTGATGAGTATACGCGCGATGGCACTGGCGTCGATTCTCGCCATCGCACCGGGCGAGAACACGCCGTGCGTAACGGCGGCTGTGACGGATTGCGCACCACGTTCAAGCAGTTTCTCCGTGACGTCGATAAGCGTGCCGCCGGATATCGTGAAGTCGTCTACAACCAGGGCCGTCTTGCCGCGGACGTCGCCGATGATCTCCATGATTTCAGCCGTTTCATCGTGGGCGGCGCGTTTTTTGTCGCCGATCGCCAACGACGCGCCCAGATACGACGCGTACTTGCGGGCCTTCTTCGCAAAACCCGTATCCGGCGATACAACGATCATATCGGGCAGATCCATCTTCTTCACGGCGTTACACAGCACCGACAACGCATACAGATCGTCCACCGGAATGCGAAAGAACCCTTGGATTTGCGGGGCGTGGAGGTCCATCGTAACGACGCGGTCGGCGCCGGCGGCTTCGATAGCGTCGGCGCAGACCCGCGCCCGGATAGACACCCGCGGCTCGTCTTTCTTGTCGCCTTTGGCATAGGAGAAATAGGGCATGAGGACCGTGACCGATTCGGCGCTTGCGCGCTTGAACGCGTCCACCCAGAACAGCAGCTCCATGAAGTTGTCGTTGGGCGGGTACGCGGTCGATTGCACCAAATACACGCGTCGGCCGCGGACATTCTCCAGAATACGAACAAACAGGTTGCCCTCAGAGAAACGTAAGGTCTCGCCTTTGCCCTGAGGAATGCCGAGGTACTCACAAACCCGATGGGCAAGACGCGGGCTGCCCGACCCGCTAAACACAAGAATACCGTCTGTGCTCATGTGCCGCTCCTTCTGCTCGGCTTCGAGGCCTTTCTTCAATTGGTGTGTGGCGTCCATAAATACACACTTCATGCGCATGACGCTGGCGACGATTGCCTGCTGGCGCTACTTAGTTTCTTTTGCAGAAAGCGCATTTCGCAGAAAAACGGGCCGGGGCCTGTTGAGAAAGCACTGCCATGTCATTCCCAACTTGATTGGGAATCTCGTTGCTCGCTTACGGCAACGGCTATGCGATAAGATTCTCGTTTCCGCGGGAATGACAGTCCGGGATATGGCCTTCTTCAGCAGCCCCAAGAGTCCACTCTCACCCAGTATCCGTGCGCGTTCGTCGCGAACGCGCGCGCGTTAGGTACAGTCCCATTGCCTGGCGCCGCCTTACGGGCAGGAGTGTGATCTGTGGGATAGCCGTCAACGGAAGACGCTTGGGCGGCGTTATCTACTTTTGACAGGTCACGTTGCGGGCTCTAGAATTATGTTCATTCTGTCGGTTCCGGGCAGTCCTGGAAGGAGGCCTTATGAAACGCCTTTTTTGTCCGCTGGTTCTGTATTGCCTCTTAGCGGGCGCGGCCGTTGCTGCTGCGTCGCAAGCGGCGGTGGATGACGTGCGGGTGTGGGTAGAACGAACGGCGCAGTCCGAGGACGAGAAGTTGATGCTTCGGGTGGCGCATGCCGAATACTACGAGGGACAGGCACCGCTCTTTCTCGACTGCGCGATCGAGGGTGCGGATCCGCAATTGCATGTGCTGGCGCGGTTCGTTCTGTTCGACTCGGACGGTTGCCGGGCGCACGAGGGCCAGCTTCACTTGATACTAAAGGAAGACCGCACACCGTTCCGTTTCGAGTTGGATCCGGGTTCGGTGCCATCCGGCGTCTACCTTGGGCACCTCGAGGTGGTTCGTCCGGCGGAGCGGGTGGTTGCTTGGCAGGAATTCTGTGTGGAAAAGATCGTTGGCAGCGAACTTGCCGCAGCACTCGATGCGGCTGCGAAACGTGCCGTCGAGCTGCGCCATGCCGTCGGCTCGTTGGCCGCCAGTCCGTCCCCATACACGGCTGTACGTCTCGCCATCGCGGAAGATTTCATCAACGCCGCCCAGCGGGACTTCGATGATGACGATTGGCGACGCGCCCGGGCAACAATAGAGTATCTGGGGGACGTCTTAGATTTCGCAGCGAGTCAGTTGGCACCCGAGCCCGACGCCCCCGAGTTGGCGGGAATGGCGCCGCGCGAAGACCTCGGCACAATCGGGATTCGCAACGGCACGTTCTACCTGGCTGGGCGACCCGTGTTCTTGTTCGGGGTGTACGGAGACGACAATCTCGCCGATGAATTGTCTATGCTGCGACGTTACGGCCTCAACTTCGCCGTTTTCGAGATGGCGCCCATCGACACGTTGGCGCCTGATTTCGGGAAAAAGGATCTCGCCGCGAAGTTCGATCCGCTGGTCGCACGAGCCCAGGAGGCGAACATCGCCTTGAGCGTATCCCTTGCGCCCCACCGGATGTGCGACTGGGCGTTCGAGAAATGGCCTGAGATGAGAACGGCCGACTGCGGCCTGATGAATTTCGACCTTACGCACGTCGGGGCGCGATCCGTGCTCGAGAACCACTTCCGAATGGCCGCCGCCTACCTGGCCGAACAGCCTGCGGTCACTAGCGTCTGCCTTGTTGACGCGCCTCGGTTCCGGCTCGAAGGCGAACCGGTGCGGAACCGGTTCGTGAGGCACGCTCAGGATCTATATGCGAACCGGTACGCGCTGAATACTTCTTGGAAGACCCGACTGCGAGATTTCGACGAGGTCGGGATCTGGTGGGATCATGGGAGGCCGGCATACCAGTACGATTGGCAGACGTTTCACGAGGGGTTGGCGTCGGAATGGTTCGCCTGGACGGCATCGCTCGTGCACGAGGCGGCGCCGAATATGCCGCGCTACGCCAAGCTGGCGGATGACGCCTTCGAGACGGGGGCGTCGCGGGGAGGCGTCAACCGCGAGGGTCTCGCATCGCTTATGCAAATCAGCGGGTGTTCGGCCCGCATCAGCAACCAAAGCTCTCGATACAGCGTGGGCTATCCACAACAAAACGCTCACTTCGCCCTGTTACAGTCCCTCGCGCCGGATAACCCCGTTCTCAACACGGAAACGCACGTTGACCTCGCCGGTAGCCGCGGCGCGGGCAGGGTTTACGCCACCGTGTACAGCATGATCTGGGAAGGCGTGATGTCAGGGCTCGACGGCTTGGCCGTTCCAAGTTCCGAGAGCGGCGAAGGGGCTGCCTTCTGGCGCAATCCGGAAGCCGTCGATGCGCTCGCTATGGCCTGCCTGGACCTGAACCGCCTGGGTGACGTGGTCGCGGCGTGCCAACGCGCGCCAATCGATCTGGGCATCTTATGGAGCATGTCCGCCAAAATCTTCCATGACGGCGATCCCTACCTGGCGTCCGCGTACCGGGCGTACGAGGGGTGTTCGTTCTCGGGCTACAATGTTGGATTCGTGAGCGAGCGACAGTGTCTCGAAGGCAAACTCGATGACGTGCGCGTCCTAGTGCTTCCCAAGACACCGGCAATGGAAGAGCGTCCGTTCCAAGCGATCAAGGCGGCGACGGAAGCGGGCGCACCCCTCATCCGCACCGGCGAACCCAGCCTCTACGACCAGCGGGGCTACCCGAGAAAAGGCGTAATCGTCCCCACGGAGAACACCGTGCTGATCCGAGGCAACGATACCCCGGGCGACTACCTCGATGCGGTCGACGCCATGGCCGGACTCGGCAATCTCCCTGCGATCCCCCGGGCCGTCAACCCACACGGATATCCCCTCGAAGGCATTCGTACGCGATACCTCGACCTGGCCGACGCCGAGTACCTCTATGTCCTCAATTTGAGGAAGGCGCCTGTCATGTGCGCGCTGACGGGCGGGGCGCGTTCCGGCCGAGATTTGATTCGGCGCCGCGACGTCGCGTTTCCCAGGCAACTCGACCCGCTCGACCCGATGCTTGTTCGTCTTGCGCCGCTCGACGAGCGGCCGCCTGAAGCCGACGCGCCAACAACGGGGCCGTCCCGTGCCGGGGAAGGCGCCATCCCCACCGCCGAGGTTCGCGCCGTCAGCAACCCAGCCGGGCAGGCCGGGACAACGGCCCGCGTCCATAAGGCGAAATGAGAAGCACCAAGGGGACGGCCCAAACGTGTTGGATTAAGACGCGGCGAATTGCGCTTGCCGGCTTGGTACCTTGGGCTTGAATTCGATCCGGCGGCGGACAGTGCCCCGCCATCCCCTCTTCGGGGCAGGGCTCATTCCGGTGAGTTCATCTCGGCCATGACGTCGTCGAGGATCAACAGCCGTTCGAACCACAGTTTGAGCAGGGTGCACAAATACCGGCGTCCCATCTCGCGGATCCGAAGGTTGGATTGTCCCCACGTCCGTCCGGACCAACTGATGGGGATCGCGGCGACGGCGTAGCGCCGAATCAAGGCGGACAGGGACATCTCGATAGTAATGTTGAAATGAGCCGCCCGCAAGGGTGAAATCGCCTCAATAACGTGACGCCGGTAGACTTTGAAGGCGTTTGACAGGTCGTTGTGGCGCGTCAGAAACATGAGGCGGATCACGGTGTTGCCCAACCTGTTTACCGCGAGTTTAAGCGGGGGATAGGCCGTGACGTTGCTGCCCTTCATGAATCGCGATCCGAAAACGCAGTCGTACCCTTCCTCGATTTTGCGGTAGCAGCGCACGACATCGGCCGGATTGTCGGATTGGTCGGCCATGACGATGGCCACCAGATCGCCGGTAAAGTGCCGAAGCCCGTGCCGGACGGCTCGTCCCAGTCCTGACGCCCCGGGATTGCCCACAAGTACGATTTCCGGGATGTCTTTTTGAGCCGTGTACGCGGCTTGGGCCGTACCATCCGTACTGTTGTCGTCCACGACAACCAACTCGAACGGGATTCCTTCGGCGCGCAGGGCGTCCGCAAGCGCACGAAGCGTCGGCGACACGTTCGCTTCCTCATTATGTGCAGGAACAATGATGGAGTACTTGAGCGTATTCTTCTCGACGGGTTCCGTTTTCCCGCAGCGATCCGGCACCGGCCCCATTCTCCCTTCGCGCATTCCGGCGGATTGCTAGTCTACGCTAGCCCGATCGGTTTTCGCAACGGGCTTGAACGGCAAGCCGCCCGCGAATAGAATGCGGACATTCCCCAGGATCTGCAAGCCGGGAAGTAGGTCTTGCGTAGAGAAGGATTCTGATGCGATGGGGCAACCGGTATCGATCGCGGCAACGGACATAGAAGACGTGTTGCTGATCGAGACGACGGTTTTCCGCGACATGCGGGGTTTTTTCACGGAAACCTACTCCGCCAAGACGTGGGGTGCGGCCGGCCTCGAGGTATCCTTTGTGCAAGACAATCTCAGCAAATCTGCGAAGGGCACGCTGCGGGGAATGCACTACCAGCTTGCACCGCACGCCATGGGAAAGCTGATCCGCGCTGTAACAGGCGCATTGTTCGACGTAGCCGTGGACTTGCGCCGCGGCTCGCCCACGTTCGGGAAATGGGTTGGCCGCGTGCTCAGCGCCGAGAACGGCCTTGCGATGTGGATACCGGAGGGGTTTGCCCACGGTTTTATCGCCCTCGAGGACGAGACCTTAGCGTACTACAAATGCACCAATTTCTACGCGCCGGAAGCGGAACGCGCCATTATCTATAACGATCCCGAGATTGGCATTGAATGGCCGATCGAACCCGCGTCCATTTCGCAAAAGGACGCCGCGGCCCCTACCCTCGAGCATGCGGAATTCAATTTTGTGTATGACCCTGGCGCCTAGGCGCGTAGGCGCGCCGCGCGTCGTACTGCTGGGCGGCCCTTCAAACACGATTGCGAACACGAGAGGCCGGACAAAAAGGATGTCATAGCATTCCTGGAATAATGTGCGGAGGAGGATTACGGTGCGAATCTTGGTGACGGGCGGGGCCGGGTTCATTGGCTCGCATATCGTAGACACGTACCTGGCAGCGGGCCATGACGTGTGTGTCGTCGACAATTTGTCGACGGGTTTTCGTGAGAATGTGAACCCGGCGGCCTCGTTTGTGGAGTGCGATATCTGTTCCGACAAGATCGAGAAGGTCTTTGCACAACACAAGCCGCAGGTTGTGAATCACCTTGCCGCGCAGATGGACGTGCGGCGAAGCCTCGAGAGCCCCGTGTTCGACGCCGACTCGAACATCCTGGGCTCGATCAGGCTACTCGAATGTTGTGTGAAGCACCAAGCAGATAAGTTTATATTCGCATCGACGGGCGGCGCCATCTACGGCGAGCCGGAAACGCTGCCGGCCGCCGAGACATGCGAGCCCCGCCCCTTGTGTCATTACGGCGTGAGCAAGTATTGCGCCGAGCAATACGTACAACTGTACAGCAGACTGTATGACCTCGACTACACTGTCCTGCGGTTTGCAAACGTCTACGGGCCGCGTCAGAACCCCCACGGCGAGGCGGGCGTGTGCGCCATTTTTATTCTTCAGATGATCAAAGGGGCGCAGCCGATTCTGTACGGCCACGGCGAGCCGCTGCGCGACTATGTGTATGTTGAAGACGTCGCCCGGGCAAATCTCCTTGCGCTCGAGATGGGCAGCGGTGAAATCATCAACCTGGGAACCGCGCGAGGCACTTCCGTGCGCGCCGTTTATGACGCAATCAAATCAATCTTGTCATACGGCGGCGAACCGATTCTGAAACCGCGCCGCGTCGGAGAGGTCGATCGGGTGTACCTTGCCAATCGTCGGGCCAAGGAAGCGCTCGGGTGGCAGCCCGAGGTCGATCTGAACGAGGGACTGCGCCGTACCGCCGCGCAGATCGGCGACGCGGCGCGGCGATCCTGAATTGCAGCATCCGTCTTCGGCTGTTCAGTGTCCCCCCCCCACGTCCCAGATATGGATTGGGTTGCCCGTGAGTTCGCCTTGTGAAGTTCAGTTCTCCCGGCAGCGGCCGTGTGGTCGGGCGTACGGCAGCAATCACTTGGGCGCATCTCGAGGGACCTGGTCGAAAGTCGGCGGGTCAAGAGGCACAATAAGAACCGTGTCGAAGAGGGCTTGGCCTTTGTCCCTGTAAATGCCGACAGACGCCTGGACAAACGCCGCCTGGTCGGGTCGGCGCTCGTAGAGCGTCTCCCATGCCCAGTCTCGGACCCTGCGTTGATTGATTGCATTATCGGATGCGATTTGACTGGTTTCCGAGTCGTACCAGTTCCAACCGGCCACAAGTCGCGCCCCTTCGGACTTGCAGCGGACGGCGAACAGGAAGAACCGGCCTGTTTCGACGGGAAGAGGCGCTGTCTCGCAATACACGCGCTGGCCCGCGTCTGTGGCGCGGATTC
>Ga0180437_10008213_pt1 | contig 13327 bp, 12 predicted proteins | sample SS_ome_4_FD_132410 | JGI IMG/M metagenome (GOLD analysis project Ga0180437, IMG submission 132410) | Hypersaline lake sediment archaeal communities from the Salton Sea, California, USA - SS_3_D_1 metaG | ecosystem: Environmental > Aquatic > Non-marine Saline and Alkaline > Hypersaline >...
ATGAGTTGAAGGTAAAGAGGTCATAATGAAAAATTTGTCAGATCATCTGAACGGCGATCCGCTGCCGTGGCTGCTCGATCCTGAGCATCCATCCATCCGCTACTGGACGCTTATTGATATCCTTGACCGTCCGGCCGGCTGCGCCGAAGTGCTGGAAGCCAGAGCGGCCATCGCTCAGCAGCCGTTGGTGGTGGAGTTGTTCGCCCTTCAGCACCCGGATGGGTATTGGGGCGACGATGAAACCAAACCATACACCGCACAGGGGGCTGTCGCCGCGCTCACCCTACTGCACATGCTGGGCGTACCTCCCGACAAACGGACCGCGGCTGGGTGTGATTCCTTCCTGAGGTTCTGCCAAAATGAAAACGGGGGCTTTTCAATAACGAAGAAAAGACCCAGCGGAATCTTCCCTTGCACGACCGGTCAACATCTCTCTTTTCTGGTTTATTTTGGCTTTCAAAATGACCCGCGTGTGCAGGCAGCATTCGCCTTCCTGGTTGAAGATATGTCTGCTGAGGATGCGCTCGATTGCGGCCGCTACCAACACCAGGACTGCCTGTGGGGCGCAATCGCGGCGCTCAATGGATTGGCAGCGCTCCCCGCAGACCAGCAAACAGCGCAGTCCAGACGAGTGGTTGAACGTTTAGCTGATGCGCTTCTCAATGCCGATTACGATTTTGAAAGTAAGCATAAACGATGGTTAACTTTCGGTGTGCCGCGTGCCTGGGACTTGCTCAGCGCGCTCAAAGCACTCGCTTTACATGGTTATGCGGGTGAGGCGCGCTTTATGCCTTTGCTCAATCTTCTGCTGGACCGACAGGATGATCAGGGACAATGGTTGTGCGGTTCGGTCTCTCGTACCTGGCCTGTTGAGAAGCGAAACCAGCCCAGCAAATGGATCACGCTGGATGCGCTCCGGGTGCTTAAATTAATTGGTTCGGATTGAAAGTATCCGGTACTGAACCGGATAAATCGACCGCTCCGCCCGTTCAATCTTGCCTGTCAATTCAGCGTATTTCAATTAAGGGCAGCTGATGGCAGAAAAACCGGAAAATAGTCAAGAGCTTATTGATACATATCGCCAAAAAGCGCCTGGTTACGACCTGTCTGTGGGGCAGTTTGATAACTTTACCCGGGTTGGCTTCAACAGATCAGGATGACGAAAAGCGGCTGTATCAGAACTGGGCTTGAAGGCCGGCGATACAGTCGTTAATATCGGCTGCAGTACAGGCCTCAATCTCCGCCTGCTTTCCCAGGTAAAACATATTCACCATGGGTTGTTTATGCGGATGCTGTGTTGACTTTCTCGATAACCAGTCAATTCCTGCAGGCGGTTGCCAGCAGGTACACGTAAATCATTTCTTGATTCAGATACATTCAACATTAGAAGCCTTCGCAGAGCATGCCGTTGAATAACTTCAGGTGACCTCCGGGATATTTAGCGTTCAAAAGCTCTTTGCGATTCTTTTTCCGCGAACCCTTTAATCACCCTCCAAATAAAAACGCCTATCGATAATAATGCATAATGTTATTATCGATAATTCATTCATCCAATACGATTCATTGAATGGTTATTTTTTGGTCACCAACATGTTTCCTTTTTCATGAATTCACCGTTTGACCCAACCTGATAACAACAAATTCCTCTTTCTTGTGAATTGGTATAATCTGTTTTCATCCTTAAAGATTTTGAGGATGGAACTTAATTAACAGTGAAATTATTTTCTTCATTTTGAAACGAAGAACGATCAATTTACCCCGGAAGTACGGATGTCACCTTTAATCAAAATGGCTCTTTATATATTAATTGTTGTTTGCTTGATCATTATTGGATTAGTGATACTTGCATTATTTCCCACCAGGATCAAATCCCTGCCGGTTTCAAACCCTGCTCAGAGCTACGATGATGCCCTGCGGCGCATCCAGGATATCCAATCCCGGGAAAGGGATAATCCGCATATCAACCCCGCCTGCTACACACGTCTGCTCACACACGATCAGGAAACAGAGCGTGCGATCGTGCTGTTACACGGCTTCACCAGCTGTCCGGAACAGTTCGCGCAGCTGGGAGAAGCCTTCTATCAAAAGGGATACAACGTGTATATCCCGCGCATGCCCGGGCACGGCTATTACCAGCGCTCTGGAGAAGCGCTTAAGAACCGCACACCAGAAGAGATGCTGACGTTCGCTTCTGAAAGCGCGGATATCGGCCGCGGTTTGGGAGCGGGCCTGACCGTCTCAGGGCTGTCTGGCGGCGGTTCGCTGGCCGTCTGGCTGGCGCAGGAGCGCGGGGATATCGATCTGGCAGCGCCGATCTCACCTTTCCTGGGGATCGGATTTATACCCAGCGCATTGAACCGGCCTCTGGCAAACCTGGCAAACCGGCTGCCGGATTTCTTCCAGTGGTGGGACCCGGTGCATAAAGCCAATAACCCGCTCACCGCCTCGTACGCCTACACGCGCTACCCAGTGCATGCCCTGGATAATTTCCTGATCATAGGATTTTCTACAAAACATTCAGCGAAGCGAACCGCGCCGGCGGCCGGGCAAATCATCATGGTCACCAATGCTTCTGACCGCTCGGTTAACAATGATATCAACCAGCGCATGGTCTCGATCTGGCAAGGACAAAGTGGAGCCAAGGTGCATCACTACCAGTTCCCCAAAGACCTGGATTTACCTCACGACCTGATTACACCTACCCGCAAAGGCAGCCGGATTGATCTGGTATACCCAAAACTGGTGGAGTTATTGGGCGCTGCTAAAAAATCTACCGGGGCAGTTCAATAAATAATACCCCTTCATCAAAAATGCAGGCAGCCGCCAGTAAAAAGGACCGGTGATCCTGATAAATAATGTCATTCAGCGAGATGGACTCACTTGTCCAGCTATCCGTCAGCCTGACAATCCATCGAAATGTCTTACTTTTTATGTGAATATCTCAAACAATTATGTATAATTCATCTGAAATATCGCCTGCAGTTTATGTAAATCAAAAAAATCCATTCTCGGACTGGCATCATGTATGTTCTTAATCCGATATTGAGCGATAAACTGAAACGCAAATCGATGTAATGGATACAAATCGATTCTATCTGACTGAAATGGGCTTTGTCAGCCTGATATTGGCTGTTTTGAGCCTGGTGTTAAAAGTCTTCACACCGGACCAGCACAAGCGGCTGCTGGCGGGCGGCGTTGCTGCCCTGAGCGATGAGGAAAGATGCCGGCTCGCGGTCGGCTTGATGAAACAGTACAACAAGGTGACCCACATTTACGAACTTGTAAAAGCTTCCGGGTCTACAAACCAGGTTATTTACGACCGGGATCAAAAGGTATGGCTGCGCAATGAGAATATCACTGCCAAGCACAACCTGGAGGTTTCCGTCAATCCGTTCAACGGCGCCAAATCCACCGGTGATATACATGCCCCCTTAATTTACTTCCAGGACCCGCGCAGCGATGTACCGGATGAGCTCCAGCGGCATCTGCTGTATTCAATTACCGGCTGTGATGAGGTGATTGTTTCGGGCTGGATGCGTGAAAGCAGCCTAAATACGCACGAGCACCATCGTATTCCAACAGGTTCTGCCAATCCAAATCATCACAAACCAGACAAGCCTTAGAATCATATGTTAAGCGACCAGTTTTTACTCGAGGTCAGGCTGGACAGGGCGCGCGTCCCTGGTTTTGAAGCCTACCCTTTCTCGCTTGACGCTGTTAAAAATCTGGATTCGCTGGCGCTCCACGAATCGGTTACGTTCATTATCGGTGAAAACGGTTCCGGCAAATCGACCTTGTTGGAAGCGCTGGCGGTAGCCTGGGGCTTTAACGCCGAAGGCGGCACCAAGAATTTTAACTTCAATACGCACATAAGCCACTCTCCCTTGCACGAATACGTGAAGCTTTCGCGGGGCAGTATGAAACCCCAGACCGGCTACTTCCTGCGCGCCGAGAGCTTTTACAACGTCGCCACGCAGATTGAGAAATTGGATGAGGATGGTTGGGGAGGGCCGCGCATCATCGATTCCTACGGCGGTATCTCGCTGCATGCACAGTCGCACGGCGAGTCTTTTTTATCCTTGCTTATGCACCGCTTTTCCGGCAACGGCTTTTATATCCTGGATGAACCGGAAGCAGCCCTATCGCCCACGCGCCAGATGTCAGCCGTCGCTCGACTGCATCAATTGGTCAAAGCCGGCTCGCAATTCGTGATCAGCACCCACTCCCCGATCATCATGGCGTATCCCGACGCCTGGATTTACAGCCTGGATGATAGCGGCATTAGGCGTGTTGCTTACCAGGAAACGGAGCATTACCAGGTGACCCGTGATTTCCTCCATAATTATGAAATGATGCTCAGTGTTTTAATGGCCGACTGACCTGCGCTCAAATGCTTCAAATCCGCAGCTCGTGGCTTTTACGGAACAGGCGCCCGTCAATCGCCGTCAAACCCAGGCTGATCAGACCCATACCCAAAATCTGGCGCAAATTCAAGTGTTCGCCCAGCAAGAGTGTTCCCAGGATGATGGCGCTCACTGGCACCAGGAAGGTGACCAGCAGCGAATTGGTTGCTCCCGCGGTCCTTAACAACCTGAAGTAAATCACATACGCCAGGGCAGTGCCCAGCAAACCCAAACCCAACAGCGCCCCCCACACATCCCAACCTGGGAACGGCAGCAGCCAGGGTCTATCGACCAGCAGCGCAATAGGGATCATCATCAACGCAGTTCCGGTAATTTGACCGGTAGCGGTAACGATCGGCTCGATCTCCGAAAAGCGCTTGCCGTAAATCCCGGCCAGGGCGTACATCACCGCCGCGCCGATCACCGCCAATTGGGCAATCACGTTGCCCCCCAACCCACCCAGCGCGTCCAGTCCGACCATTACCACCACGCCCGCCAAACCGAACAACAATCCCGCCAATTTGTTGGGAGTCATGCGCTCGTCCTTGGTCAAAAAATTGGCGAATACCACCGTCCACACCGGCGTGGTAGCGATCAGGATGGATGCCAGCGAAGCGGATATCCGAATTTGCCCCCAGGAAAGCAGGCTGAAGGGGATCAAATTGTTAATCAATCCCATTATAAGGAAAGACCCCCACAACTTCAAGGAACCCGGCATGCGCTTTCCCGCCGCCAATACGATGATGTTTAACACCACCGCCGCGATTAAAACCCGCCCTAGCACGAGCGTGAAAGGCTTTACCCCGGTTAGGGCAATCTCGTTGAAGAAAAACGACCCGCCCCACAATACTGCCAGCGTAATAAGCAGCGCCCATTCAACGGCGCCCATTTTGTAATTACCCGGTCTGCTTATATGAACCTTTGATTCCATTTTATCTCCACCCCAATTTTAGAGCATACCGGATAAAAAGGGTACCCGTTTCTTGCGAGTATTAAGGAGAGGCTCATGGATAATTCTTGTGATACACAGTGGGAGTTAAACGCGGTATCATTTAGGCTTCACATAGAGGCTGAAAAATATGACCGACATCATCAACCGCGTTTTACCCATCCTGCTGCTGATCTTACTCGGCTACTTGCTCCGCCGCTGGAAGTTCATCCACGAAAAGACGGTCGACGACCTGAAAAAACTGGTGGTTAACCTGGCGCTGCCGGCGGTCCTGTTCATTTCGTTCCTGGAAATAGAACTGGAAGCCAAATTTCTGATCATCGTCGCGCTGACATTTGCTTTATGCGTGGGATTGTTCTATTTCGGAAAATTGCTCCAGCCCCGCTTTGGAGCCGGTCGCCAATATTTTCCCTACTTGATGACCGGATTCGAATACGGCATGCTGGGCATCAGCCTGTACGGCAGCGCCTACGGGCTGGAGAATATCGGCCCATTCGCAATCGTTGACCTGGGGCATGAGTTATTTATCTGGTTCGTCTTCCTGGCGATGCTCATTAAGAAGCGCGACGGCATCCAGGACAACCGCAAACTGGTAGGCTCGTTTTTCAAATCACCGGTAATCATCGCCATCCTGGCCGGTATCGGGATAAACCTGCTGGGCATCCAGGAACAGCTCTACGAATATCCAATTACTGGCGGGGTGGTGCTCACCCTGGGATATCTTGGCAACCTGACTGTGCCGTTGATCCTGCTGATTGTGGGTTACGGCATCCAGCTTGATCGCAGCCGGGTTAAAGAAGCCTCAACCGTGATCGGTTTACGCCTGGCGGTCCTGCTGCCGCTGGCGGTGATATTGAGCGCGGTGCTTGTCAGGAACATTCTGGGGCTGAACCAGTATTTTCAAGCCGCCATGTTCACACTGCTGATCCTGCCGCCGCCGTTCATCATCCCGCTTTATATGAAACCGGAATTGGTGGATGAAAAACGGTATGTCAACAATGTCTTAACCGTCTACACATTGGTTACAATCTTGCTGTTCAGCGTTTATTTTGTGTTGAATCCTGTCTGATTTCCAGGCCTTAACATCCATGAGGACTGGCGGTCTGCGAGGATAACTTCTCATCCCAACCAATCTGGATAGCCCGTCCATCCCTACGTTTTGAGAGGACTGCCGGTCCTGACACCAGCGCTGACTGCCGATCACGGATGCCACTCATTCCGTATTCAGGGCTGGCGGTCTATTAACAGAGCAGCCTGTAAAACTGCGCAGTCAGGGAGGTGACTGGAGAACTGATGAAACGATTTCAACCGCGACCGTCATTCTCCCAACCCCACCAGAACAATGCCTGTTTAGGAATCCTTGCATTTACAGTTGATTTTGTGCCGGTACTTGCACTAGACATATTGATTGCAGCAGTTGTTTCGTGCGAAGGTCAACCCGACACGAATATCTTGATTTGATAATTGAGTGCAAGGCTGGAAGGCGTTTCGCGCAGTTCAACATCAATATTACTGGTTAGCCTGTTCAGCAAGGTGTACCTGGTAAGCCTTCCAGCCGGGACACCAGCCTGTATGCCAGCGCCACAGACGCGCCATAAAGGACTTTGGGTTTTCTTCTGCCTTTTTCCGCATTGCGCAGGTTTCGCATCCAAAAGTTTTTTCTGATGTGTTAGCAGGTTCGTTTTTCATAGTTAACTCCTTTCAAAATGAAATTTTATGATATTTAAACCATCAGCGCCAGGAAACGTTCCAGATAGTACAGCGCTGCAGTTGCAGGGGGGGATACCTTCGGGAGCACCAGGTCGAAGGCGTGGTTCGTCAGCGGATATATGATGTTTACAGCCGGAACTCCGCTTTCAACGAGCCTGCGGTGGAGTTCACGTGTGGCGGCTGCCGGCTGTATAACGTCCGGTTCGCCCTGTACCAGCAGCGTGGGCGGACTATCCGCATTAATGTGCGCGACTGGCGAAGCCAGTTCGTAGGCTTCAGGGACTTCGTGCAGGTGGCCTCCCAGCAGCATGTCCAACCGCCCGGCATCTGTCATGTTCTTTTTCGTTTGTTCGGATCCTGTAACCCCGATCTCAACTTTAGGCAGGTCAAGCACCCGTTTCTGGTCGAGGTGATGGTAGCAGAGGCGCATATCAGTTGGCCCATAATACGAAACGACCGCCCGTGCAGTTAAATCACTGCCCTGGACTTCCGGCGGAGTAAGATCGGGATGGTGGGGCGCGTATGCCGCCAGTAATGCCAGATGGCCTCCCGCCGAGGCGCCCATCAGCACCACCCGCTCGGGATTCACCGAGTACTTTTCCGCATTCGCTTTCATCCAAGCCACTGCCCGCTTGACATCGGCGATCATTCCGTAGATATCCACTTCGGGGCAAAGGCGGTACGTGGCATCCATGATCACGTGCCCCTGAGCTGCCAGGTGGCGGAACATCGGACGTGTGCCAAAATCCTTGTCCCCCAGGTACCAGGCCCCACCGTGCAGGTAAATCAATCCCAACCCGGAGCGGTAACCGCCTTCGGGCGGCTGCCACATATCGCACAACAGTTCACGTTCTGTGTCAGGGAATGTCCAGAATACTTTATCCCGTTCCCAGCGTAGTTCACCTGTGCGCGTCCAGCCGAGGCTCCAGCGCTTTTTGAGCATGCGGTTTTCAATGGAAGGCACGATCCTGGTTTTCCAATCCTCCCCAAATGTGAGATCGAATGCGGGTTGGGACACAATTACCAGCGCGATATAAATCACGCATACCAGTGCGCCCAGCAATCCAGCAGCAACTGCGATTGGGGCCTGGTACAGCCAGCCCAAACCCGCTCCAAGCAAGCCCATCACAGCCAGGAAAGCAGACAATACCACAGCAGCAAGCTGCAGCGTAAAGGCAAGAAAAAAATTAAACGGCGGCCTGAGCTGAATAAACAGGGAAACGATAAATATAAGGCACAAAAAAGACAGTATGTATGCAGTGATGATCATGATAAACTTTCCTCTGTACCGGAATGCTGGTTGGGTGAAGCGCCTCTGGCAACCGAGATTAAGGTCAGGTTTAGATCGCGGATGCGCTCAAGAAGGCCATGAAGTGCGGTCTGGTCAGGCAGCCAGCCGGAAAGCAGGGTCTCATCCATTTCTGTATACATCATCTTCATGCCTGCCAGCCAGTCCGACCAGTGTGTATCCAGCTTGCCTTTGATTTTGATCTCGTAGTATTCCGGCATAACGATGCTCCTTTTGTTTATTTGTTCGCGTTGTCGATGTATATGCTTTATGAGTCATAACAACCCGGTGGATCCAATGAAAGTTTACGACCGGCAACATTTTTATCCTGTAAAATGCTCGCAAATACAGCCGATTCGTAGTGCAAGCAGCCTGATTCTGTTTGGTGGTAATTCTAGCCCGCTTGACCAGCCCGCTTCATTTCAAGCTCCCCGCGGGTAGCCACCGCGACCGCTGCAACGATGAGCCACATCGCTGCAGCTGGCACCAGGGAATATACCAATAGGGTCGCACCTGATATGCCTGGAGGCTCGACGATTATCGTTGTGGTTGTCAGGCTGGCATGCATGAGCATTGCTACCAGCAGGCTCCTGGTGTGGTCGTGCACCCAGACCATCAGCACCCGGTATGCCGGCAGTTGTCCTACAAGATCTACAAGGATTCCCGTCGCTATGAAGACGACTGGGGGCATTCCCCCTGAGTAAGCGCCGCTTATCCAGATAACGTTGAAAAAGATATGCCAAGCTCCCCAGATCACACCTATAATCAGCCCGGTGGTGATTGCGCTGTACTGCTTCCGCAGCCTCGGCGTGGCAAATCCCGTCCAGCCCAGCTCCTCTAAGAAGCCCACCAATAATCCCGCTGCGATTCCAGACAGCAGAAGAGGAACCCTGTCACTGGACACGAATATGCCCGGCAGGTACACGGGTGAAAACAGCGAGAGCGCCAGCAGTACTGAGATAAGCACTAGCGGGGCGGTCAGCAAAGCCACCGCGTACCAGTGGATGCCCACCCGCCAATTCAAAAAACGGGACAAGAGATCGCTGAAACCGGCTTTTCCATCTACAAGCGCGGTCATAACCATGCCGGCTGTACTGGGACCAATCAGAACCAATGGAATAAAGACAGGGAGCATATCCTGAAACTGCTCTTTGCTTTTGGGGAATCCCCCTGGTCCGCCACTGACCAGGAATAAACCACCCCACGAGATGACAAACGTTAAGATAAAGTAGATCAAGTACGGGTGCTTCTTTACGAAAGCTTTTATTGCCGACATGATGTCCTCCTTTCAATTTGAAAAAACTCGTGGCTACCATTTCCATTTACTGCCTGGATACTTTATAGCACGCGGTAAAGGACCCCGCATCTGCCAAATGGTATATCCAGGGTTTATTTTCAGGGTTTACCTGGTTTGTGCTGCAGTTTTAACTACCGGAATGTTAGTGGGAATTTCAGGGGAGGATACCGAGCTGTCTGGCGCGCGCCACTGCCTCGGTGCGGTTGGCGACATCCAGCTTGCGGTAAATACTGGCTGTGTGAGCCTTAATGGTACCGGGGGATACAACCAGCTGCCGGGCGATCTCCTTGTTTGTCCTCCCCTGGGATATGAGATGGAGAACCTCCATCTCCCTGTCGCTTAATGGCACCGTTATAGGCTGTTCCGGGGATGCCGAGGGGATGGGTTTTTGGGAGGTTTTTGCCTGCGTGGGTGCAAACAAATGCGGTTCAATATCGAACCCGGAGAGCAGTCGCAGGGCATAATCCTGCAATGGGCTGGCACTGGAAAGTGCCCGCCACTGCCCAATCAACTTCTTCATTTGCGGTCCTTCATCCAAAAAAATCCTAATATAGCCTTGTGGTTCAGCCAGTTCCAGGCTTTCGGTAAAGGCGATCTGCGCCTGGGCCGTATCCCCCATACTCCACTTCGCCAACGCTTTGAGCAGCGCAATTTCAATCAGCCTGCCCATCCTGCCGCAAGCGCGCGCATTTTCTTCCAGGTGCGATAACAATCTGGCCGCTTCCTCCGACCTGTCCTGAGAGATCAATACCCTTGCAAGAGCGATATGCGGCAGCTCATTTTCAAAATTGAATGCAGCCTCCGCTCCGGAGTGCATCAACCGGGATTTAACCCAACGTTCCGCCGCATGCGAATCACCCCGAGCCAACCAAAGCTTTGCCTGTGCATTCTCAACGGTGTTGCGAGCTTCTGAGAATACACCCCGCGTGTTGATGAGCTGGGTCGCTTTATCCACCGCTTCTTCTGCACAACTGCAGTTCCCCCGGGCAAGATGAATTCGAGCCAGAATGGTATAAACCAGGATAAAATCATCAGCCTTACCCCACCACGGTAAAAGTTCCAGGGCCTGCTCCGTGTGGATCAAAGCAGCATCCAATTCATTCCGTTCACATAACACATCCGCCATTCCCACTTCTAACATGGCTTTTGCGCCGAGATGCTGCCCGCTTGCCCAAGGGACAAATCGAGCGGCTGCCTGGTAAAGTTCGTATGACTTATGCAGCTGCCCCTGTACAGCATATAATCTCGCTAAAATGCAATGCGCTGCCACAGTATTAATGATAGAACCGGCGGATATACCGGATCGAATCGTCTCCTGTAATACCCGGCTGGCATTGGTGTAATCGCCGCTCAGGAAGTATTCATAGCCGAGTGTCATGCTTATGTCCAACTGCATCCCGCGATTACCAGCCGGGAAATAATCACTGGCTGCAAGACAGAGATCAATTGCCCGTTGGATATCTCCCCTCATGGCAGTGACCCGGCTTCTAACATAGGCAAGGTGTCCAAGTATCTCCTGTGCACTAGGAGTCAAATTCTCAGAATCAATTTGTCTTTCACCCTCCTCTAATAACCTGTCAGCTTCATCTAGTTCTCCAAACCAAGCGTGATTCTGCGCTTCATAGATACACAACATCGGCCGGTGATAAATCTGTGCTTCGCTTAACTTACCCATCCATAACCGCAGCCAGGACATTTCTCCGCGGTTGACCATTTCCACATAGTTCTCTCGTATCAAACGTTCAACCCTCTCAACATCCGATGCCAGAGAGGCGTACTGGATGGCCTCCAGAACCGACTCGTTTTGTTCATGCCATTCAGAAGCGCTGATTTTTAACCTGGCAACGCCCTGTGCTCCGAGCGACTTCTGGAGCTCTGTACGCAGCAAATCCGCAAACAAATGGTGATAACGGTACCAAATCCTCTCATCATCCAGAGGTACCAGAAAGATATTTGATTTTTCCAGGTAGTCCAGGATTGCGGCTGATTTGTGCTGGATCGTCGATTCCGGACCGTTGGATTGGTAATGCACACCCCTCCATGATCCACCCTCTATCGACAGTATTTCATCGCATAATGGAGCTGTCAGGCTTTCCAAAACTGATGTACGCAGGAGAAAATGCTGGATCTCTGGCGTCTGGTTGGCAAGTACTTCTTCCAGCAGGAAATCCAGAATATAGCGGTTAGTACCTGAGAAGCCATCGATAAACCCGCCAACATCTTCCCGATCACGCATGGAGAGCGCCGCCATCTGCAGCCCGGCAATCCAGCCTTCAGTGCGATCCGCAAGGACGGCAACCGATCCCGCATCCAGGTTGAGTCCCATGACCTCGGACATGAACTGGGCTGCCTCTGATACGGTAAAGCTGAGATCCGCTGCCCGCACTTCAACCATCTGGCCGCGTGCCCTCAAACGGGCCAAAGGTAATGGGGGATCAGAGCGGCTTACGATCACCATGTGAAAAGTATTGGGGCAATGCTCGAGTATAAAAGCCACTGCCCCGTGCACAGCCGGGTTTTTAACAAACTGGTAGTCGTCCAGCACCAGCGCCAAATGCACATTGGCGCTTTCCAGGTCATTAATTAGACTGGTTAAGACGGCTTCTGGTTGCGCTGGCTGTGACATTGCCATGAGTTGCGCAGCTTTGCTTCCGACGGCGGGTTCAATCTCCTGCATAGCAGTGATCAGATAACCCAGAAAGCGCCGGGTCTGGTTGTCGTCCTTATCCAAAGATAACCAGGCTGCCGGCATACCACAATCGGCGACACTGGAAGCCAATAAGGTGGTCTTACCGTAACCAGCGGGGGCGGAGATAACGGTCAATGGGCGGGTTAACCCCTGCAAGATCTTTTCCTTCAGCCGGAGTCGGAAGACTAACTGCTGGCGCATGACAGGCTGGCGGAGTTTCGTACTTAGAATTGGGTCTGTTTTACTCATGCCTTTTCATAATCATTGAAGAAGCGCAAACTCGGAAAACGCGCACCAGACTCCGCTCATATAACGGGTCAACATCGGCAGGTTCCTCGCCTCAAGTAGCCCTATTAATTAATAGGTATGCGGTCACGTGTTTAATTTTAGGCGATCTTAATTATTAGAACAAGAGCAAATAATTACAACTTGCCCTTAAAACTCAATTCCCGCTTTGGAGCCGGTCGCCAATATTTTCCCTGCTTGATGACCGGTTTCGAATACGGCAAGCTGGGCACCAGCCTGTACGGCAGCGCCAATGGGTTTGGCAACATCGGCTACTTCGCCATCGTTGATCTGGGGCATGAGTTATTTATCTGGTTCGTCTTCCTGGCGATGCTCATTAAGAAACGCGACGGCATCCAGGAAATCCGTAGACTGCTGGGATCGTTTTTCAAATCACCGGTGATCATCGCCATCCTGCCCGGTATCGGGATAAACCTGCTGGGCATCCAGGAACAGCTCTACGAATATCCAATTACTGGCGGGGTGATACTCACCCTGGGATATCTTGGCAACCTGACTGTGCCGTTGATCCTGCTGATCGCGGGTTACGGCATCCGGCTCGACCGTCACCGGGTTAAAGAAGCCTCAACCGTGATCGGTTTACGCCTAACGGTCCTGCGAATCCAACTTCTCATCCCAACCAACCTGGCGAGCCCGTCCATACCTGCGTTTTACGGGCAGGTGGGACTGCCGGACCTGACACCAG
>Ga0180437_10008215_pt1 | contig 13326 bp, 10 predicted proteins | sample SS_ome_4_FD_132410 | JGI IMG/M metagenome (GOLD analysis project Ga0180437, IMG submission 132410) | Hypersaline lake sediment archaeal communities from the Salton Sea, California, USA - SS_3_D_1 metaG | ecosystem: Environmental > Aquatic > Non-marine Saline and Alkaline > Hypersaline >...
AAGCCGTTTTGCTGCAGTAAGCATACCTGAGTAGCTTAAGTCCATCCCCTTGACAGAGTAAGGAAGATTGTGGTATTCATTACCCTTCTTGGCTTCTTTTTCTATAATTGGGCCTCCAGGGAAGTCCATCCCTAGCTCTCGACCAAGAACATCTAGCATGTTTCCAATTGCAATATCGAGGGTTTCTCCAAAGGTTCTGAATCGACCACCTGCAAAGGCGATGATTTGTGTGTTTCCGCCAGAAACATACACTGTGACTGGATCTTTGAAACTGGACTCTAAACAACCAATCTCGATATGGGCAACACAGTGATTGACATCAATTAGGGGAACTTCAAGTTTGAGTGAGAGTGTTCTAGCGATTGTTGCAGTGGTTCTTAAGCATGGACCCAGTCCGGGACCCCGAGAGAAAGCGATGATATCCACTTCTTCGAAGTTAATACCTGCTTTTTCAACAGCGTTCTTGATTATTCTAGGACCTAGCTCTGAGTGATGCCGGCTGGCTTCACGTGGATGGATTCCGCCTTGGACTGGTTTAAGCATGTCCCACTCATTTGAAAGAACCTCACCATCGCTCGTTACAACTCCTGCACCGAATGAGTGTGCCGTTCCTTCGATTCCTAAACAGTATAGTTTCATCTTTGACTAACCTGGGATGGATGTTCAAGTGTTGAGTGTGTAACAACATGAATTGACTCTTACGCTTGGACTAAATCGATGGCTGACCGTCATCTAGCAAAGGCTTTATAATATACTCAGATGGGCTCTCTTGAGAGGTGTCCTGAGTGCCTGAGAAAATGCCGATAAAAGCCTTGGAACTGCAACTCAATGATGTTGTTTCAATAAAATTGAAAGATCAAAGAATTTTCCAAGGGCGCCTAACAAGATGTGACATGTATATGAATCTCACACTTGCAGATGCAGAAGAGCTGGAAGAGGGAGAAACCAGGGCAAAATATGGCCAGGTTCTGATAAGAGGTAACAACATCTTGTGGATTCAGATTCCAGAATAGCATGTTTCTTGAAGATTCTGACCAAATTATGACTTATTGGGGTCTATCGCTCAATCTCACGCTGATACCGCTCCACAAGGTCAACTAGTTCCTCCTCACTCTTCTGTCGAGCCTGCTCTCGTACGGTGCGGGTGAAAGTTTGCAATTGTTGGTTAAACTTTGCATGGCTGATAAATGCGAATTCGTCCACTCGTTGCAGCTCTACCTGTTTGGCGTCAATAACTGGAATCAAGGCTTTAACAAGCACATCTTGTGCAAGATGAGAGAGTGGAGTATCTACAACGACAGCTTGTACCTCACGATCAATTAGCAACCCAGCAGTCTGTGGACCACCTCCAGATGCATCTTCAAAGAGAACAACATCTCCACTCTTGAGACCCACTTTTTTGACGAATTCTTCGATGCCTTCACGAGTGAAGTGAGGAATTACTTTCACTGCAAGCATATCACCACGCATTTCTAGACGCTTCACTCCCTTTAGACGTTCTAAACGTCTGTTGAGAGTTTCTACCTGATTTCTTAGTGAAGACATCTCTGTTTGTGACTTTTCCAGAGTTGACCTAAGCTTCACTACTTCACGGTCTCGCTTGATTTTCCAATGGTTCTCGCGGTTTACAATCTCAAGGCTTTCTGATAGTTCGCTCTCTCTAAATCTCAAATATTCTACAAATCTCAGTAAATCTTCAATCTTGTCCTCAAGAATCCTGTTTTCAGAGTCCAACTGCTCGATCTTTGCCTTCAGTGCTTCAAAACGCTCTTGTGTTAATTGTTCATCTCGAGGAGTCGGCTTTTCTGGAACACTCTCCAGAGGTTTTGTTTCTTCGCTATCGATTATTGCCAAGGCTTCGTTAATCGAAGAGCCCTTTATCACCAAGGCCTTGAGATAGTTGCGATCAACTGAGAGTTGTTCTTCTTGTACCATTCTGTCAATCTGTTGAAACTTTGGAAGAAGACTTCTATAGGCGTATACTGCAGCAGATAATGCATCGCGTTCATGAGCATTACGAATCTTTGTTTCGCTAGCGTATTCTCTAGCCAGTTCCTGCTTGTCAGCCACAGCGATTGGATTCTTTGGTGTGTAGGTGGTTGTGTTCACTGTACTGGCTATCTTCTCGACAAAGCGAGGTGTCTGTGGCACATCTGAGGCTACAATAGCCGGAATCCCATGCTCATACACCTCTCTAATGAGGTCCGCCCTTGTTAGTCCCTTCTTACTCCTTAAGGCGCGGATTTTACCAGAAAATGTCAAGAGACAGTAGGCAGCTGTTGTACCAGGATCGACTCCAAGAATGAAGTACTTTGGCTTCAAATCTGCGGCAGCGGGACGAGGATCAAGCGAGAGAAACTCAACTCTTTTGCGAACCGGAGAGATGAGTATCTTGAAGTCCCCCCCACGTTTTGCCTCAACGAGACTACGGATGACTGGAAGAGGTGCATATGTGACAAGTCGCGCACTTGCATAACCAAAGTCGGACTCACGTATGTCAAGGTCATAATCAATTTCAGCGGCCTTAAGCTGTGACTCGATAAACCGGGTCATTTGTTGTATCTGTGAATGGACTCTACGTCGATATCTGTTTGCACTCTGTCCTCCACGCCCAGGCTTGCGTCCTCTAGTCACCTTGATTTCGGTCTGTTCACCAAAACATTCTAGCGAGTATCCAACACCCCTAGAAGCCAATTGTGCGGCAATACGAGCTGATTCGAGAGGAGTTGGCTTACCTCTAGTGATAAGGCCATGGCGTTTTGCCAGCATCTTGAGGGGGGTTTGACGAGGGGGGACTCCAGTGACCTGAACAATTCTTGTTTCTGTGGGAATTCGGTCCACAAGATGAAAGAGCGACTTTGTGTCAGGAACTATTTCAAAGATATTGTCTGTACAGAGCCATTTGGGGACAACTTCGCGGACCAGTTTCAATAAGGCGCCTTTAGATATTTCTGGGAATTCATTAAGGACTACTTCATCTCTTGTGATTACACAAGCGAACTTTGGGGGTTTTTTGGAGCTAGCACTATATGAAGGCAATATGTCGAAACCTATGATAAGAACGCTCTCATCCCCCATTGGATTCAGCACTCATTTCTATGAGAGGGGGAGAGCTATTGAACCTATTTATTGGTTCAATCTTGTACGAGCGATTGGTCGGACCATCCTCAAACAACAAGTATAATAAAGCCCTACTTGAGCAACCACGCAATACTCATTCGAGGTGTAAGAACTGTCTGAAACACTTGAAGTCAACAACGACGACGCTATTCTTCGAATTGGACGCGCCCTTTCATCAGGAACTCGACTAAAGATACTGAAGATTTTACTTCAGGGTGAAAAAGACGTGACGCGAGTGGCTAGACACCTCGGCGGAACTGAGGCAAATGCCAGCGCCCAGATTAAGATTTTGAAAGATGCTGACTTATTGGATTGTAGATACGAACCAGGTCAACACGGTCTCAAGAAGATTTCATGGACCAAGATTAAAAGGATAATCATAGACTTGGAATGATTCTCTCAATCGAGCAGCATAGCAGTTGGAAAGCAAATCACTCAACTAGGTGAGCTTTCCAACGCCGAATTCTTTTCAGGATGTTATCACGTTCATCAGGACGGATTGTTCGTTTTCCACGAGCTTTTAAGAAATTGAGAACGATGTCCATGTCTCTTGCAACTTTTTCTTTTTGAGGCCCAGCTTCTTCTTCTTCAACCAAGTACTCTCTTGCAGCTTGTAAATACTCGTAAATGATCTCTGCAGGGGCTTCTCCGGTTCGGAGCTCATGCGCGATTGGATCAAGGACTCTGTTCACTTTTGCAGAGTTTCCACTATCAGAGTCGTCAGGTATTGCTGTTTCGTTTTGCGTTTCATTTTTTGTGACAGGTGTGTCAGATCTCTCCTCGGTAGCGGGAGGAGTTGAATGCAAATCAAGATGTTCAGCACTTTGTGTTTTGACTTCAGAGAAGAGAGGAAGGATTGAGGGAGATGTTTCTATGGGCAGGTCTGAAACAAGGTTCAAGCGAGCACGCAAGTCTCTAAGTTGGTCAAAAAGCTCTACAAGGCCTGATTGCATTGAATCAATAAGTTGCTTGATCTCTTTCAGGTTTTCTTCAGACAATAGAAGGGAACCCCCAATTTTTCTCTAATCTTATCCGAGTGGTACACCTTTCTTTCATCTTATCAGGATTTTGGGGAGATACATCATCTGTCAGCTTTTTTCACTGCTTCCGATAGACCCTTGATAAAACCAGTTGGTTCATATTTTCTTGGACGTATTTTGACAAATGTGGGTACAGAAACTGTTTCACCAACAAAGAGGGCTTCTCCTATTTCGAGAGTGGTGATTGTGTCTAGTGATGATCTATCGATTCCTTCACTTGATTTTCCAATATGGTCCAAATCATATGGGTTTGTGCATCGAAAAATGGCTTGATTGCTGCATTGGCTCAGAACTGTTGTAGAAAGCTTCACCGGTCTTTGTGAAATCAGACAGAGTAGAGCGTAAAACTTCCTTCCTTCACGCGCGATTGTTTCAATGCGACTTTTCGGCAAAGCTAGTTCATGTCGACTCTCAGGACAGAATTGATGAGCCTCCTCAAGAACCAATAGAAATGGAGGAATTGCTTCACGTCTCCTTAGATGAAGAAGCTCACTGGCTAAATAGGAAACAATGATTTGTTTCTTCTTGAGACTAATAAAATCACTCAGGTCAACGAGGGCGATTTTCCCTGGCTTCACGATATTTCTGATACTAGGAACAGCTTCTTTCCCAAAAAGACCCGTTTCATCGAGATTTATCAACCAGCCAGACAACGCTTCGCGTGTGTTTCTGCTTATCTTCTCATCATTCTGCAAATATTCAACAATATCCGATAACGTATATCCTTCTTTCAGTGTATTCTGCATAAAAGATAGAACTCGTCGTAGGTCTCTAATTTGAATCGAACTCATATCTGAAACAAGAGCACCCATTGCTTCTGCTGAAAGCATCTGAACAGGAATCTGAAAGTGTGACGCTCGAATGTGCTCTACTTCGAATTTTGCCTTGTGAAACCCGAGAGCATCAGAAGTTATATCCTTCAGATAGGTGTATTCACCGTGTACATCAACAACAACTACTGCAAGCCGGCCTCTTTCTTTATGGCGGGAAAGCAGCTCTTCCAGAAGAACTGATACAAAATACGATTTCCCAGCTCCACTCATCGCTAGTATCGCTAGATGTTTGGAAAGCAGTCGGTCCAGTGATGGGGCAAACTCGAGGTTTTGATAGGCTAGTTGCCCAAGATGAAGGCCTTCTTCCAAGTCTAGTTTCAAGAAGGAGGCAAGGATTTCCTCATCAACTCGTCTGACAACAGCTCCTGGAGAAACTGCAAAGTATGGTCGGACTGTTCGATTATTACTCCATAGACCTAGCACACGTGCTTTGGCAACTGTATATTGCCATCGGTCTGTGGGAAATATCGAGCGTAAGGGTTCGCCTCTTGATTGATATTCACGAACTGCCTCTGCATGTTGATAGTAACGATTTGTGCGGACAAGATCTTGGACCCTAGCAATCACTGTCCCTACATCAGTGACTATAGACACGAATTCACCACGTCTTGCAACTATTTCTCGGGGACCGCCCTCAAGCACAAATGAGAATTCCATAACATTGGGGCCTGAGTCAGTGGAAACAACAGTTCCAAGTCGTGTAGATAATGAACCTTCAGTCATAGACTAGCCTCCAAATGGGTTTCTTGAACGTCTTTTTTCCAATGTTAGATATGTTAGTCCGGATAACGCCATCAACCTGTCGATAATCAACCTAGTTTCATTAGCAGTTATTTTTGCCCTAGTGTCAGCCTCAAGGATTGGTGTGGGAACACCATATTCAGGATGTTGTGAAGAAATCGGTAGAATCGCAGATAATGCCTTGTCAAGATTATTGGTAACAGTATCACTATCTTCTGGGGAGAGAAATTCCACTCTTATAGGTAAATCATCTCTAGCTGTTTTTAGATAAGTCACCCAGATTGATGATGCCCAACTAGAGAGTCCATCACTCATCGGAATAGTAGTCGAAGAGATTTCTGAGGAATATCGAAATGCAAATGAACGCTCACCTTCCTCAAGGAAGGTATCAAGGAGATCACAGTCGCGGGATATCTTGAGTAGCCATCTGTAGTCAACACCTTGCATCATTTCAAAGACTTCTGGTTTACGAACAATATGTGGGAGAATTTCGCCCATAATTGTGGCAATTCTGGTTGATCTACTGTCTTTTACTATACCTACGATAGTAGCACCTTTCTTGCGAGCCTTGTGATAGGTTTGTTTGTAGAGGGACAAGACCTCCTGAAACTTCTCATACACAAACGAACCTGTTTGAGGGCGGTCTCGCGGGTGGTAAAATAGAGACCCATCAAGGAGAATCAGGTCGGTGTGATACTCTTCAAGAACCGAGAGAGTTACTCTAAGCTCAGCTGCAATACGTTCTAGTGATGCGAGCTGCTCCAATTCTATATTGGACAATGTTAGCATTAGTGGGCTTATTTTTGGCTCTGGAAATGGGTCGGGATAGAAGTCTACAGTTGGGCCATCCTGTGGACCAAATTGAAGGATAACTGCAACCCCCCTAGTCAATACTAAATCTAGGGATCTGAATCGTTTCCGGACCAGACCACCGTCTATACCAGCAATTCGGAGACCTGATAGACTTGTGGGCTCAATCTTTGTGAAAAACTTCTTGTCAATGATATTTGATGCTATTGTTGGGAACCTGCTCAGGTCAATCTTGTTTTTGACATTTCTAAGTACCTCTCCGAAGCGTTCTCTTGTCACCTCAATGTGTTCAATCTCTTCAACCAATTTTGACAGCATCTTGTCGAGGTTTCGTTCCACTACTACTTCACTCTCATCTTTTTATATTCCATTGCGGCCCTTATTAGTCCCAAGTAGAGTGGATGAGGTTCATCAGGTCTTGACTTGAACTCTGGATGGTATTGTACACCAATCCAGAAGGGATGGTCATCGAACTCGATTGCATTTATTATTCGGCCTGTTGAGTCAAAAGCTGATATCTTCAAGCCCTTTTCCTGCATCTTCTTCAGATATCTGTCAATCAGATGATATCTATGGCGAAACCTCTCATGGACCTTTTCGACGCCATATATTTCATACAGTCGTGTTCCTTTCACTATGTGGACAGCATGACCACCAAGACGCATGGTGCCACCTTTAGTATCCGTAAGTTTTTGTTCATCCATCAAATCCACAACGGGGTAGAGACTATCAATATCAACTTCTGTTGTATGGGCACCTTTCCATTTCATAATGTTCCTAGCAAAAGCCACAGTTGAGAGCTGAGCACCATAGCAAATACCAAGGAGTGGTATCTTGGATTTTAGTGCCACTGAAGCAGCACAAATCATTCCCTCAACACCTCGTTCTCCAAAACCAGGAGTTAGAAGCACACCATCTACATCTGACAGGTCTTCAGTGAGGGATTCTATGGTGCAACGAGTTTCCGTTTCAATCCAGCGGATTTCGATTCTTGTGCCGCAGGTGGCTGCAGCATCTGCTAGTGCTTGATTGATGCTTTTGTAGGAGTCTCCAAGTGTAGTGTATTTGCCGGGCATTGCAATGACTACCATGTCAGTTGCATTTTCGTAGGATTCTACCATCCCTGACCAAGAGCTGGTGTCAGGCGTTCTTGGCTCCATTCCAAAGTGTTCAACAAGAATGTTACCAAGACCCTCCTCTTCGAATGAGAGTGGGAGTTGATATATTACAGGTATGTCAGGATTAGAAACAACCCTTTCCGTTGGAATGTTACAGAAAAGAGCGATTTTTTCTTTTGCAGAGTCTGGTAACTTTCTCTCGGCTCTGCAGATTGTTATATCGGGTTGGAGACCCAAGCTTTGAAGTGTTCTGACACTGTGCTGAGTTGGTTTAGTCTTGAACTCTCCAACTGATATCATGTAGGGCACAAGTGTAACATGAACAACAGCTGTACGGAATCGTCCAAGCTCACGGACTATTTGTCGTACTGCCTCAAGAAATGGCATTGCCTCGATATCACCAACAGTACCACCGATTTCAACGAGAAGGACATCTGGGATGGGATTTTTATTAACAACTTCCCATATTCTCTGCTTTATTCTATCGGTAACATGGGGAATGATTTGAACTGTCCGTCCTAGAAAACCACCCTCTCGCTCCTCTAGAATGACTGAGAGGTAAATCTGTCCGGATGTGATGTTTTGTGACGGATGTACTTCCATTCCAGTAAATCGTTCATAAGTACCAAAGTCTAGGTCAATCTCAGATATTGTAAATTCAAACCCGTCTACTGGTTGGAATGTCCATGTTTGGTCAGTGACAAAGACTTCTCCATGTTCAATTGGGTTCAAGGTGCCAGGATCAATATTTAGGTAAGGGTCAATTTTTATTATTCGAATATTATAACCACGAAATTGGAAGAGCTTTGCAATAGAGGCGGTAGTTACTCCTTTTCCAATACCGGATAAAACACCACCTGTAATGAACACAAAATTCGGTTTTTCTTGCATAGAATCCAACATTATCAGCCTCAGAAATAGTTTTGGGAAGTATGATGGTCAGACTTCACTTCAAGACTCCATGCAAATCAGGTCGTATATGAGTTCTATATCAGTTCCAGAGATTTGAGTTCTTTGCTTACTATACTGGTTGGGTAATTACACTTGCCCGCATGGCACTCTGGAAGAGATATTGAAAAGCTTCAATGATGTTGTGACCTTCTCTTGCTACACTTCTAAACACTGGTACTGAAGCCGGAATTCTCAGCTGAGTTCTTAGCTGTTCCTCGTGGATTGCACTTGGGAGGTCCTGTTTGTTAAGACAGACAATTAGTGGGAGGGGGCGCTCTTCCTCTTCAATCATTGACATCAGTTCGTTCCAGCTTGCCAGATTCTCATCAAGCAAATTCTCCTGAGAATCTGCAACAAAGATTACACCATCAGCTCCAACCAACACCACTTCTCTTGTGGATCTATAGAAGTCCTGACCCGTTGCAGACCAGACATGTGCATTTATTGTCCAGCTATTGCTCAATGAGAAAGGAATGGTACCAAAATCGCAAAACATCGTTCTTCCGACAGTATTCTCTATTGAAGTGAGTTTCTCAGCATAGTCTAGAGCCGAGAACAACCATCGAATTGAGGTTGTCTTTCCACTCATTGCAGGTCCAAAGAAGACTATCTTGAGTCCCACTGTACGGTTGCCATAATCGATTATCATCTTTTTGACCCCCTAGTCATGTTCCCCACATACTATCTACCCAAGCTCCGAGTCCTGATAATGCTCCACTTTTAACGCAATCAGAGAAATCCTCATGCCATTCAGCTCGAATAAACCGAATCAGATCAGGTAGCTCTCCTCCATCCCATCCGATAGCCTCATAGAGATTCCTCTCAGTAAGGGTCGTGGATGCCCCCAACTCCCGGGCTAAGCGAATTCTTGATAGTAGAGTGACTGCTCTACGAGCTGCATGGACATAGTTGTTTACTTCCTCCTCGAAAACATCCTTCGTAAGCTTCTCGGACTCATCATCTAATTTTAGAACTGCGGTCAGAATGTGGTCTGAAACGTTGAGACCGCGCAGTGATTTTGTAAGAAGGCGTCTAATCCTCTCTAGTGACTGCTTCTTTCTAACAAGAATTTTGTTCACAATCTTCTTTTCAACATCAAGGCTACTGTTTGAATGTCTTACGAGTGAGAAGTTTATAGATGATGGAGAGTTGACTCTTAGTATTCCACAATTACCAGAATTTTTTAGAATATGGGCAGTCATGTCTTGGAGAGTATTCTCTGTAACTTGGACACCTAGTACTGTGAATCCTATTGGCACAGCAAGAATCCAACCTACAAAATGCGAGATTCTGTCCATTGCTAGTCGAAGATTTCCCGAAAGACCGCATACAATAGTTCTACTGACTTCATAGTTGTGTTTTTCCTCCTCCCAGACAGCCAGAATTTCCGACTCGGATGTGAAGTCACGCCAAAACACAAGTTTGTGCCGATGTGAACATAGAGTAGATAGACTCTCTGTAATGTCATCTACTAGTTCAATATCTTCGCCTGCAACTATTATTGGTATACGTTCTAGTAGTGTGTTTAACAGGAGTGGGAATTGGTCACCCATCAACTCGATTAGTTTCATGATTGAGTAAGTCATGGTTCTCTCCTCGTTAACATTAGACCACTGTCAGAACCTCCCGATAGTAACAACTCTTTCAGATCGTCTGGAACAGCAGGTCTTACTGCTGCTGCTGCTGCTAAAACTCGTCTTATCTCATCGATGTAGTGCTTCAAAAGGAGCCTCATCAGACCTAATTTCTGGCTATCTCTGTCTACCCACAGGCTAAATACGCCATTTGGAACAGCATAGATGAAATGACGTGTGTCTTCTGTTTCACAAAGTACTGTTTGTAGTGAGCTGTTTCGAAGTGTTCTTACTACACGTTCTGATGCATCATGAAGTGCAAAGGACATAGCAGCCAGTCGATCGTTGGTGAATCCTTCCAATGAAACCCTGACGCCACCACTTAGAGACAGAAAGACCGATCCGATGTTAGGAATGCAGTCATGGACTTGACGTAGAAGGGCTCTGAGACTAAGTGCTTGCGATCGGTCAAGTGAAATCATGGAACGAGATATACCATAGCTTGTATCTCGACCTTCAGCCACTGCAAATCCTTGTAGCACCTTCTGAGTTTCATCAATACTGTAAGAGCGGAGGGGTGGGAGTCTTCCATCAATATGTTCCCTAAGGAGAAATGAAAGTCTGGAGAGATTGTCTTTCATCTCAATGAACAACGCTGCTAGATTCACTCGGGGTGCGGTAGTCACTGTCAGGAAATAGTCGGGATCATTTGGTAATGAGGCGAGAAATACCTTAGAGGTGTCGGACTCCATCAGCAAGTATTTGAAATCTCCATGGATGAGTCGTGCTACACCGAAGATAGCACAGGTCGAAGATGCAACAGCAAAGACCTCATCCTTACTGAACCACACTCCCGCGCTTGCAACAGGGAGTCCGTCTTTTTGGATCAAGACAACGTTTTCAACACCGGTGATTGCTTTAATGTTCTGGAGGGTTTCATTCAGTTCATCGCTCAAGTCCTCAGCCCCGGACAGAAGGTTAAGTTCAATGTAGAATCCATGTTGTGACTATATAATCACCACACAGAATGGAAAACTTCGCGTGTATCTTTGAGGTGTGTGAAATGCAGAAGAGCACAAAGGGAGAACAGCATCACATGTGAATAAGTGCGGTGTCAGGCAACTCTTGGAAAACCTCCCTTGCGGCTTTTCCAACCTTTGCACGGTTTTTATCGAATGTGTACACTCGAATTACATCTAGATATGTCTTCATCATTTCTGCAATATTAGAATATTCTGAGAGATTGTGAGGAACTCTTTTTCCATCGATAATCTCGAATATTCTTATTTCCATTGGATTCAATTGGTGTGGGTTGTAGGGTACAGATGGCAGGGTAGGAACATCCACTATCACCTCATCTGCACAAATTCCAGCGATGGTGGCAATTTCATCCTGAATGCTTTCCCGAACTTTTCTTTTGGTGAGAATCTTAGAAACAAAACGATCTTGGGTATGGATGACCTTTTCAAAGGCTGATTTGTAAAGAACACGCGAATCAAGGAGTGAAACCATCTTTGCCGCTTCTTTGGCATCATCTGATTCTGTGGGATTTATGCGTCGGACCCGGGATATGAGCGACATATCATCCAATTTTAAAAATTCCTCAGGGGTTGAAAAATTAGTGAACTCTAAGACTCTGTCTGCAGCATCAATGAGCTTGACTAGCATCACCTCCACACTGCGTACCGTTTTGTGATAATAGACATTAAGAAACATCTCATATCTTGCCACAAGAAATGACTCTAATGCACCTCTCGCTGCAATATCATATTGCATTTCATAATCCTTTGAGATTTCGATGCTATCAATCAGGCGATGGATGTCAACCAACCCATAGTTCACACCACAATAAAATGAGTCTCGAATTAGATAATCCATTTTGTCTGAATCGATTTGTCCAGCAACAATACCAGACATGATTCTATCCTTTTTTGTCTTCTGACGACCTCGAACAAGATCTGCAATTCGTTTCTTTGAGATTCCGCCAGCAGAAATGAGGTCACCTAGCTCGCTCTTTATGATTATCCACTCAGTTACGTCCTCGTGGTTCATCCCTCGTTTCTCCATTAACACCTCTTCAAAGACATGGCTGAATGGACCATGACCAATATCATGGAGAAGACCTGCTATCCTCACTTCTTGGAGATTCTGGTTTCCAAGCCCCATTTGACTCAGGAGTCTTCTTCCACTGAGTCCTGCGAGATACATGGCTCCGATGCAATGACCGAAACGCGTGTGCTCTGCGGTTGGATAAACAAAGTGGCCACCTGAGAGTTGTTTAATCCTTCGTAATCTCTGGTAAGGTAACGAGTCTATGATTTTTGCCTCAGTTTCAGTGATACCAATGAAACCATGGATGGGGTCGTTAATCTCCATAGCAAAATCCATGCTTATTCAACATCCTGATTTGTTACTACATCTGAGGATTAAATAATCGTATCTTACGTACTAGTTCCTCAGCAGAGTTTATTCCTGATATGCATAAAGGTAGATGTATGCTGTCAGCTATCCTTATTGCAAGGGGGTCTAACTCTTTGACTCCTTGGAGAACTACTACAGCTGGCTTTACTGCGACAGAGGTTCCAATCTGGCTGGCTTTTATTGCCACCATTGGTGATCGACCGGTTGTGACATTTGTAAGGATTGCTCCACGTTGTGTCGTTCCACCGTAAAGTCGAAGAAGCTGCTGCGGAGTCAGGTTGACAATGGCCTTGATGCTGTCAAGAACCGTGTAACCATAGATGTCCCTATCAAGTAAAGTCCTATGTGTGAGTATTTTGCACTCAAGAAAATCCACAAGCAGCCGTGAAGGGATGGGGACTCCAAACTCACGACTATCAAGGATTGCATCAGAAGCGATTTCAGGGGTTATTAGTTTCTCCAGTGCCATGGCTACCCTTCCGCCATCTGACGCGTCCATCTCAATCAGTCCCTCCACAAATCGTCGTATGGTTTCAACGCGGGGGGACTTTCGTCTACCACTTTCATAGTCACTGATAACTGAGGGGGAAACATTGAGATATTTTGCGAGACTTTTCTGGGAGATATGAAATCTTTCACGCCACCGTCGCATAACAGCGCCAGGATCATTCTCTGCGAGGCATATCTCACCAGCTATTGTTTCAGCTAGCCTTCGGAG
>Ga0180437_10008217_pt1 | contig 13325 bp, 7 predicted proteins | sample SS_ome_4_FD_132410 | JGI IMG/M metagenome (GOLD analysis project Ga0180437, IMG submission 132410) | Hypersaline lake sediment archaeal communities from the Salton Sea, California, USA - SS_3_D_1 metaG | ecosystem: Environmental > Aquatic > Non-marine Saline and Alkaline > Hypersaline > Sediment...
TGCTAACAACCTGGGGCTACGTGCCTACGGCTTCGGTCCGAAATCTGAACGGCCGCAAAACGATGCGAACTCATCTTATACGGCTTCGTCAGGTAATCCGTCCAGCACGCCACGCTATGCACTTCTCCTCAACCCTGACACCGTGTTACCGCCCAACGGGCTGGCGATGATGCTGAGGTTTATGGTCGAACACCCGGAGGCGGGTGTGGCTGGACCGAAGCTGGTGCTCGAAGATGGGAGTCTGGACCTGGCCTGCCGGCGCAGCTTTCCAACGCCCCAGATTGCCATGTACCGGATGGTGGGGCTTTCCAAGTTATTTCCTCACCATCCCCGCTTCGGCCGCTACAATCTCACTTACCTGGATCCTGACCAGGTAAGTGAGGTGGACTCAGTAGTGGGCGCCTTCATGCTGGTGAGGCGTGAGGCCATCCAGCAAGTTGGACTGCTGGACGAGGATTTTTTTATGTACGGGGAAGATCTGGACTGGGCCTATCGCATCACCCAGGCCGGCTGGAAGGTGTATTACAACCCTGCTGTCACCGTGCTGCATGTGAAACGCGCTGCCAGCCGCCACAGCCCAAGGGCAGCCCGTGAATTCTATCGGGCTATGCGTCTCTTTTATGATAAACATTACGCCGACTGCACACCCTTCTGGCTCCACTGCTTGGTGTTGACCGGTATTAGCTTGCGAGCAGGGTTGCTTAGAGTTCAGCAAAAACTATCGACAAATGGTACGCAGCAGGCCGCACTTACGGCGAGGAGCGCCGAATGAAACAACGAATCTCCTGGTTGTTCACTGTCTCCTTGGTGGCGACGGACGCGATCATGGCGAGTCTGGCATTTGCCCTCTCCTACTGGTTGCGCCTCCAGTCAGAATACGAAAACATCGCCCCTTTCAGTGACTACTGGGGTATGATGCTCGTTCACGCAATTACCGTCGTCTTGGTCTTATTCTTCTACCGGCTCTACCACCGGCAGCGGGCTACCTCTCACATTGATGAGTTTTATGCTATCTTTGGGGCTGCCTCAGTCGGTACTATCATGGCCTTTGCCTTCATCTCCCTTATTTTCAAGAGCGAGTTGGACTACCCGCGCCTGATGATGGTCTATACCTGGGTGCTGACGATCCTGCTGGTGTGGTTGGGACGCGTCATCCATGCGCGGTTCCAGTGGGGGTTGCAGGCGAGAGGCTTCAACGAGGCGAGACTAATCATCGTGGGCGCAGGCGAAGTAGGCCGCATGATCCTGCAAAAGATTCGCCAGTCGCCCGGTCTGGGTTACACGGTAGTTGGCTTTGTAGACGACCGCGATCCGCCATCAAACGTGTTGGGGGTGGAGGTGCTAGGCAGCACCGATGACCTCCCTCGGCTCATCGAGTCACATGATATAGGTGAGGTTATCATCGCTATGCCGGAAGCCTCGCATCAGGAGATTTTGTCTATCATCACACGCTGCGAGCGCGAAAAGGTCAGCATCAAGGTCTTCCCCGACGTGTTCCAGATTATGGCCTCTGAAGTCAGCATCGGTGACCTGAATGGCTTACCATTGCTCACAGTGAATGACATCGCCCTGCATGGCTGGCGATTGGCCCTGAAGCGATCTATTGACATCCTGGGCAGCGCCGTGGTGCTGATGATCCTCTCACCGATTATGATGTTGGTCGCAATCCTCATCAAGCTTGATTCGCCCGGCTCCGTTTTCTACGCCCAGGAGCGGATGGGGCTGGACGCCAAATCGTTTATGATGCTCAAATTTCGCTCGATGCGACTTGACGCCGAAGCACAATCGGGTCCAGTATGGGCAACTGAGGACGACCCTCGCCGGACCCGGATCGGTGCATTCATACGTCGTTTTTCGATTGACGAGCTTCCGCAGCTAATGAACGTCTTGATTGGCGAAATGAGCTTGGTGGGGCCACGCCCGGAGCGTCCGGTCTTCGTTGAGCAATTCAAGAAGAGTATCCCCCGCTACATGGATCGCCACAAGGAGAAGGCGGGCATGACGGGCTGGGCACAAGTCAACGGATTGCGCGGTGATACCTCAATCATCGAGCGAACCAAATACGACGTGTGGTACATCGAGAACTGGTCGCTGTTGCTCGACTTTAAGATCCTGCTACGCACGGTGGTGAGTGTCTTCTCGGACAATCACGCTCACTAACAAATGGACCCCCGGGGTTTTCTAAGCCCCGGGGGTCTTTGCTCAACATAACGAATCTCAGCAAGTAGGGCCGGTTTCCTACCCGCTATGTTGTGGCCGGTATGGAAACCGGCCCTACTTTTCAGATGACGGCCAATTCCTGACCCACTTTCTCAAAAACAGCCAACGCCTGATCCAGGTCACCGGTGCTGTGAGCGGCAGAGATCATTACTCGGATGCGCGCTTTGCCGCGTGGCACGGTAGGGAAGCCAATAGCCGTGGCAAAGACGCCTTCTTCATAGAGACGTTTGCTGAAGCGCTGAGCTACGGGCGCTTCACCCAGCATCACCGGAGTGATAGGTGTCTGGCTGAAACCAATGTCGAAACCAAGTCTTTTCATGTCCGCCTTAAAATAGCGACTGTTCTCCCACAGACGGTCCACCAGATCAGTACTCTCCTCCAACAAGTCTACAGCGGCGATACAGGCCGCGGCGTCGGCCGGGGTAACAGCACTGGAGAACAAGAAGGGTCGCCCACGTTGGCGTAGCCAATCCACAACCGGCCGGCGGCCTGCCACGTAACCCCCCACAACCCCAAATGCCTTGCTCATAGTGCCGACTTCGATATCAACCCGTCCGTGCAGCCCAAAGTGATCCACGATGCCGCGGCCGCCTCGACCCAGCACACCCTCCCCGTGGGCGTCATCCACCATCAGCATCAGGTCGTGCTCCTCCGCCACGGGGGTCAGGTGATCAAGGGGGACGATGTCTCCATCCATTGAGAAGACACCATCGGTGACAAGTAAGGAACGTTGGTATCCCTCTTTATGGGTCTCCTCGACGACACGGCGCAAATCTTCGGCGTCATTGTGCCGGTAGCGCACGATGCGTGCCCTGGATAATCGGCAGCCATCAATGATGCTGGCGTGGTTGAGTTCGTCCGAGAAGATCACATCCCCTTTGCCGACCAAGGCAGGGATAGCGGCCAGATTAGCATTGAAACCCGACTGGAAGGATATGGCAGCTTCTACGCCCTTAAAATCGGCCAATCGCCGCTCTAACTCCAAGTGTAAGTCCATCGTCCCCGCAATGGTGCGCACGGCTCCTGGCCCCACGCCGTGGCTTTCGATGGCTCCTTGGGCAGCATGCTTCAGTTGTGTATGATTGGCCAGTCCCAGGTAATTGTTCGAGCAGAAGTTTAACACCCGGCGGCCATCTACATCCAGCCACGCCCCCTGTGGTGACGATAGGGTGCGGATAGCGGTGAATAGCCCTTGGGTCTTGAGTGCGTCCAGTTCGTCTTGAATCCATGCTAATCTGTCGGACATTTTTGTCTCCTCATGTTACATTTTGTGCTCAGGGCCGGTTCCTAACCGGCCCTGAGCACAAAATCCGGATTCGAGGAGCCAGCATCCCAGGTGCGGCTCCGATCGGCACGTAGGCGTGCCTCACTCCTCAAAAACCGGATCTACTGAGTCTCCTCATCTAGGTGCACTGTCAGCGCGACAGATGCATCGGCATAATCACATGGATGTAGTCGTCGTCACCAACTGGCCGCAGCACGCCAGGACTGGAAGCACTGGTCGTCTCCAGAGTTACCTGGGCCGAATCGACGACTGACAGGACGTCAATGAGATACTTGGCATTGAAGGCAATCTCGACCGGATCGCCTTCTATGACAGCATCCATCTGACCCACATTGTCACCCAGTTCAGCGCTGGTGGCTGCCAGCGTAATATGGCCGGGCATCAGTTCGTCACCAGGTGCAACTTCCAGGCGAACAATGTTGGCCGCATCGCGCGCGAAGAGGTGTGAGACGCGGGCGGCTTTGAGGAAGCCGGTCGAGTCGAGGACGGTGCGAGTTGCGCGATCAGAGGGGATAATCTGATTATAGTCAGGGAACTTACCTTCGATGAGTTGCGAGACCAAATCCACATCATTCAAATGAAACAGGATTTGGTTGCGTGCCGGGGTGATGATCACTTCCACCCAGTCTTCCTGATCAGCCGAGATGCGTGCCAATTCCCCCAGCGCCCGTGCTGGAATGATCACCTCAAAGGTCTCGTCCACTGCCTGGCCCAGAGGTGCGCTCCGCACTGACAGACGGAAACCATCTGCGGCTGCCAGCGTCAATCGATCTCCCTCGAAGCGAGCCAGAACGCCGGTTAGGATGGGCCGACTCTCGTCAGTAGCGGCTGCAAACGCCACTTGATCGATCATCTTGCGCAAATCTCGTGGCTCGAGGCGAATGGCACGCTCGCCATCATCGGCGGTAGGTATGATTGGGAATTCCTGAGCATCTATGCCCTTGATGTTGGCCTCAAAGCGAGCGCAACGTGCGTTCAACGTCTGGGTACGCACAACAAGCTCCAGGTCAATCCGTTCCGGCGGTAGTGAGTTGACAAAGTCAGTCAGTAGCCGGGCTGGCACAGTGGTGGCACCTTCCGTTTCCACTTTGGCTCCTACCCAACAATTGATGCCGAGTTCCAAGTTGGTGGCTGATAGTTTCAGGCGCCCATTATCCGTTGCCAACATCACGTTGGACAACACCGGCAAAGTGCTGCGGCTGGCTACCGCACGTCCAACGATGCTCAATCCTTTGGCCAGGTTTTCTTGCAGGCAGGAGACTTTCACAGCGAATCCTCCTTAGTTGAGAATATGTATTGATAAGGTCACATCTCCCGAGGTTACAGCACAAGCGTTCCTTTTTCCAGGCATGCCTGGTTCTAGGGGGGGCGTTTCGAACAGTATACTATATTTTGTGGGTTTGTTCAAGTCATCGTGTCCGTTTCCTCTCAATAAGGGTGCGTCCCGAATTCTTTTGACAATTGGGCAGACCAGGGCTGACACGGGGGGACTTACCCCGCACCTCCCTTTTGCTTTCCCCAAGTTTTGGGACGTACCCCGCAACTCAAAACACTTGCGCGGCTGTGGCGCCCGGTGTAAACTGAGATATTGGGAATGATAATACAAGCGTTGAATTGGGGAAATCGTTGCAAAGCATAGCAAATAGGGTCAAACCCCCAGAGGCGGGCGCTGTTTCGCGGCGACAGACTTTACTCATCTGTGTCGGTCTGGGATTGACGCTGCTGTTGGCAGCATGGTTACGATTCTATCGACTGGCCGGGCAGAGTTTTTGGTCTGACGAAGGAAACAGTGTGGCGCTGGCCCAAGCAGGGCTGCGAGAGATCGTCAGCCGCACCGCCCTGGACATTCACCCACCGCTTTATTACGCGCTATTGCACGGCTGGATGCGACTCTTTGGTGAGAGCGAGATCGCGGTCCGTTCCCTGTCAGTGGTAGCCAGCGTGCTATTGGTGGCGGTGATCTACCGGCTAGGGACGCGGCTCTTTGGCGCACAGATGGGGCTTCTAGCAGCCTTCATCGCGGCTGTGTCACCTTTTCAGATATATTACGCGCAAGAGGCCCGTATGTACGCGCTTCTGGCGCTTTTGGGCGCGCTAACAGTCTGGGCGAGTGTAGAACTGGCAAGAGCGACGGTCAACGATGCCCCTATCGCAGGGTGGGCATTGCTCTATGTGCTTGGTGCGACCTTGGGCCTTTACACTCATTACGCTTTCCCCGTAGTCCTGATCGCGACTAACATGGCTTTCTTGGTATGGCTGTGGTGGACTCGCGGGCAGGGACAGGTCGCGCGGCATTTGGTCGGTTGGCTTGTTCTGCAACTTGTGCCGCTTCTGTTTTATTTGCCCTGGTTGCCAACTGCGTGGCGACAGCTCACTACCTGGCCGGCACCACCCGCCGCTAACGACAGTGCGTGGGGGGCAGTCTGGCAGACGTTGGTCTTCGGGCCGGTGGGCATCAGGGTGAGCAGCATCTGGCTAATTCTACTGGGGCTGTTGACAGTCGTGGGCATCGTCCGCCTGTTGCGGCAGGGGCCAGCACCCAAAGCCACACTACTTCTGCTGTACGCCGGGTTGCCCATTGCGTTGACGGTGATTCTCTTCAAACCTGCCTACCTCAAGTTTCTGCTAGTTGCCAGTCCGGCGCTATGTTTGCTCTTGGCCCTCGGCCTACTCGGTAGACGCTCCGGCAAGAGTAACTCTCGGGTGGGCTGGGTGGATGCCAGCCTAGTGGTGCTGGGCACCGGCCTGGTTCTGGTGGCTGCCTGGCGGCCACTTGAAGCCTACTACACCGATCCAGCCCTCGGCCGCGATGACTACCGGGGTATGGCCCGCTACCTCGAGGGTATTGCCGGACCTGAGGATGCCATCATTCTCAACGCAGCCGGCCAGCAAGAGGTATTTGACTACTATTTTGGAGGTGAGGCACCTGTTTACCCACTGCCACGCACGCGTCCGCTGGACCCAGCGGGGACGGTCACCGAATTGGAGATGATTCTGGCGCAGTCGCGCAACATCTTCGCTCTCTACTGGGCGACAGATGAGAGCGATCCAGGCGGCGTCATCGAGGACTGGCTCGATGAGCACGCGTTTAAGGCGACGGATGCCTGGGTAGGAAACGTGCGGATGGTCAGTTACGCCGCGCCGCTGCCTGGCGGGGATTTTCCAACAATTGATGTGCATCTGGGTGATCATATTACCCTGGCTGGGTATCGGTTGCTCAACTCCGCCGCCGAGGATGCGACGGATGCTGCGTCTCCATCGGAGCCCCCGCCAATGAAGATCGCTCCAGGTCAGATTGTGCAGGTTCAATTGCGTTGGACGACGGATACTTCTCTCGACGAACGTTACGTAGTATTCTTACAGGTGCTCGATGAGGCCAATCACCTGGCCGGTCAACGAGATGCGGAGCCGGCCGTATCTACTCTGGATTGGAAGCCAGACCAGCCAGTGCTTGACCATCACGGCCTGCTCGTTGAGCCGGGCACCCCCCCGGGCGCATACCGTATCATAACCGGCTTGTACAACGCCGACACCGGTCATCGGTTGCCTGTGAGTGACGGCGGCGACTTTGTGGAACTGGGAACTTTGACAGTTGAGCGAGCGGGGACGCCTCCCCCTGTAGATGCGCTGAGCTTCCATCGCCAGGCCGATGTCAGCTTCGGTCCGTTGCGCTTGCTGGGCTACGACCGCTACAAGCTCGGTCATAGCTATGATCCTGAGACGCCATTGCATCCGGGCGACCCTGTCCACGTGGTTCTTTACTGGCAGGCTCAAAGTCACCCTCAGGAGGATTGGCAACTGGAGTTGCAACTGAGTCCGGCCACCGGCCCGGTCTCACCGGTGGCTGAGGGCGTCTTCCCGGTGGCTGGCGTGGACTACCCGATGACACGTTGGGAGCCCCTGGAAGTGGTGCGTGCTCAGTTCGACCTCTTCGTGCCGGACGATGCAGTCCCAGGTGACTACCGCGTGAGTCTGCGTCTGCTGGATAAGACTGGATCACCGATGACAGAAACTTATAACCTCGTCCCTGTCTCAGTCGAGTGAACGGCCACGCCCACCTGTTCAACGACACTTCTCCTCGGCTTCAATTTGTGCTATAATCCCATCATACTAGGCCACTTGCCTCTCCCTGGAAAGTCCCGGGGAGGAGCTGGGGGCTTAATTTATTGTAGATGCTCAAGGAGTGTACAGCGCGGTTATCGAGCACTAATTGTGGCACTGCTGACACAAGGATTCCAGCATCAATGAATAATCAATCAGACCACAGCAAAGTTACCCTAGCACGCACACTCACTGGCTTCAACGCGACGATGATTGGCCTGGGCGCGATGATTGGAGCCGGTGTCTTTGTGCTGACCGGCATTGCTTCCGGTGAGGCCGGCGCGGCGGCGATTATCGCCTTCGCTCTGAACGGAATCGTTACCACGTTCACCGCCTTCAGTTACGCAGAATTGGCCTCATCCATCCCCGAGGCAGGCGGGGGCTACGCTTTTGTCAAACGCGCTTTTCCGGGTGTGACTGGGTTCGTTTCGGGTTGGATGCTTTGGTTTGCGTACACCGTGGCCTGTAGCCTGTATGCCGTTGGCTTTGGCGGCTATTTTGTCGAGTTGCTAGAAAGCTACTTCCCTCCCGTGTACCACTCTTTCATAGGATTGGTAGGGCACGGTGGTGCAATCATTGTCATAACCTTTGCTATAAGCGCCTTTTTTATTACGCTCAACGTAGTGGGCGCTGACGTGACAGGCAAAGCCGAAAACGTGATTACTCTGGCCAAAATCGCGGTGCTGGGCTTGTTTATTGCCTTTGGACTGGCTGCCATATTCCGCAATCCTGGGTTGGCGAAAGATAATTTCACCCCCCTGTTACCCAACGGGATGGGGGGGGTCATCGTGGCTATGGGACTCACGTTCATCGCATTTGAGGGATATGACCTGATTGCCACGGTGAGCGAGGAGATCAAGAACCCCACCAAGACCATCCCAATTGCCACGTTCGTTTCATTGTGGACGGCAGTCATAATCTACTTGCTCATCCTGTTTGTATCCATCGGCGCGGTTGACCCCACCCAGTTCACTGACATATACGACAAGCTACCCGACCAACTCCCGGCCGAACTCGGTGCCCGCGTTCTCGACGTCACCGACCCAGCGATCAACACAGTGTGGGAGATATTAGGCACCTACCAGGAAACAGGCATCGTTCGTGCGGCGGAGAACTTCATGCCCAGCGTCGGCGTGCTCCTCATCGTCTTTGGCGGTCTTCTCTCGACTATGTCGGCGCTGAATGCCACTGTGCTGGCTTCGTCGCGAGTGGCCTTCAGCATGGGGCGCCAGCGAATGCTTCCCCCGCGCCTGGCCGTCATCCACCCTATACGCCGCACGCCCCACATCGCCGTGCTTGTGACCGGCATCATATTGGTGGCTATGGCAGTGACACTCCCAATTGAGGTGGTCGGCTCGGCGGCGAGCTTGCTCTTTTTACTCTCCTTTGTACTGGTGAACCTCTCTATGATTCGGATCAGGCGCAATGAACCGGAGTTGAAGGGCTTCAAAGCGCCACTGTTCCCTTTGTTACCGATACTGGGCGTGGTCAGCAACTTGGGGCTGGCTATCTTCCAGTTCACCTTCCAGCCGATGGCGTGGTACATCAGCTTGGGTTGGATTGCTGTAGGATTGGCAATCTACTATGTTTATACCACTCGCGAGGAAGCGGCCGAGGTCCCACCAGAAACACTCATCGTGCACGAAGAGGTTCTAGCTGTGAAGGAATACTCGGTACTGCTGCCGGTGGCCAACGAAAGACAAGCACACCAGTTGACCATCTTGGGATCGGCCATCGCCAAAGAGAAGGACGGCGAAGTTCTAGCCCTGCACGTAGTGCGTCTGCCAGTCCAGTTGTCCCTAACCGAATCACGTCACTTCCTGGCCCAGGGCAAACCATTGATGGAGGCGGCGATCGAGGAAGCACGCACTTTTGAGGTGCCGGTGCACACGATGATCCGTGTGGGGCGTCAAGTTGGCTCGGCCATCCTTGATACGGCCCGCGAGCGAGACACGAACCTAATCATCTTGGGGTGGCCCGGCTACACGCAAAGCCGCAACGTGGCGTTTGGCAACATCATTGACTTGCTGGCCAAGAACCCGCCGTGTGACATTGCTGTGGTTCGCTTCCGACAGCGCGAGGCTCCACAGCGTATCCTCATCCCCACGTCGGGGGGCCTTCACGCGCAGTTGGCGGTCGAGCTGGCGATTGCCCAGGCGCGCCAGTATGAAAGGCAATACCCGGGTCGGCAGCCGACCGTCACCCTTCTGTACGTTACGCCCGAGGACGCGAACTCGGGCGCGATGGCAGGTGGTTACGAATTGTTGCGTAGCCTGGCGGCTGGCTTCGATTATCCGTTGGAAGTGCTGGTGGTCACAGCCCCCGATGTAGCCACTGGCATATTGCGCGAGGCTGAAGAGCACAATTTGGTCGTTATGGGAGCTACCGAGGAGCGGCTCTTCGAGCAACGGCTCTTTGGCTCTATCTCGGAACGGATAGCGCGTGAGTGCAGCAAGACGGTCGTCATGGTCAAACGATACGAGGGGCCGGTCGTGTCATGGTTGAGGCGGCTGCTCGTGCCGGGCAGCACGCTGTTTAACTAGGCCGCGTTGACATTTGAGGCTTTGCACCTGAGAACTCCGCGACAATTAACGAAATGCACGACTGAGAATGCGCAAATGTCAACACTACCTAGCTTGACAATGTCAGAATATGACATTTTGGCGGCAAAGCAAACAGGCCGAAGGCTGCAGCCTTCGGCCTGTTTGTTAAAATGGTAACCACTGGTACGCTCACGGGTCGGGGATGCACAGACGCTGACCGGCATAGATCTTGTTCAAGTTGTAAATCCCGTTGCAGCGGGCGATGGCCCACTGGCTCACTCCATAGTGACGAGCGATGCTGTACAGCGTTTGTCCGTATTTGACGGTGTGGTAGTTGACGCACACGCATTTCCCTGGATGCGGCGGTTTTGGTGGATGTGGGCCTTGCGCCCGTGGAATCCACAAGGCCTGGCCGGTATAGATGTGATTGCAGTTGTGAAGCCCATTTGTATGGCAGATGGTGTATGGGTTCACGTGATACATCCGGCCGATGGAAAACAGGGTTTCCCCGTACCGTACCCTATGCCAGAAGCCCGCGCTCGAGGGGGGGGCCGCGGAGCTTGCTGGCACCAGGGCCAGTTGCAGGAGCAATACCAGCCCCAAAACTAGAAGTATTTTGCGCATAGATACCCTCCTTTCTGGGTCACGACCGGCGTTCCCCAACGCCGATCGGCTACCACGTTGACGACCTGGGGACCTCTCCTCCGCCAGGTCTCAACATAAGCGTACCTCCATATATATTATACTCAGGTTTTATGGTAATTGCAATACTTATTAGACATAATTCTTAAAAGTCGATTGTCATAAAGGACGTAACTTGATCCCATTAGTACCAAAGAGCTAGCGAAACAAAGCACAACGTAGAGTAACTCTCAGTCTATCGTTGGATCGGCGCATGCCTTTTTCATTGGCCTAGCACATAGCGCAAAATGAGCCCGTGAACCACCTGCTCCACCGGGGCCTTATCGTCGGTGAAAATCGGCATACAGGCTTCAATGGGTACCACGGTTGTGTAGGGATTGGCCGGGGACCAGGTCTCATCACCGGTGCAGCGTACCTCCCACAGGCGGGTGCCCAGCGACCTGGCGGCTACGTCTTGTAGTAATGGATTTGACATCAGCGCCGCGTTCGCCGCAAGGTTATCGGGATGGGTGGCTTCGACGGTGCCTATCACCAGACTGTTGCCCAGATCGCTCCCGTAATCGAGGGAGTCCAGCACATACACGCTGGGGAAGATCCGTTTCATCGTGCTGGCCAGCACGTTCACCAATGAATAATCCGTCGCTGTGCGGGCGGCGTTGATAATTACCACCCCCTCTTCGTTCAGGTGATCACGGACCTGGCTGAAGAATTCAATGGTGGTCAGGTGAAACGGGATGTAGGGTGGCCGGTAGGCGTCTATGCCAATCACATCGTACCGCTTATCCACGTTAGCCAGGTAATAACGCCCGTCGGCAGCGATGGTATTCAGGTTCGGTTCGTTCATATCAAACCATTGGCGACCGACCTGAATGATGCGCGGATCAATCTCTACCCCATCAATAGGAATGTCACCGTATACAGCCGTGTACTGCCGGGGGATGGTCCCTGCCGCCGAGCCAATCAGCAGCAAGTTGCCCACCTGATCGGATGTGTAGGGAGGGTTGTTGAAATAGGGTGCTATCAAGAAATAGTCCCAGACGCCATAAATCAATATGTAGTCGGGGTTATAGACGGAGTGGACCCCCTGGCCTTCGTTGAGCAGAAGCAAATAATCGTTTCCTTCCTTCAGCACTTGGATGTAGTTGTGTCGCGATTCGGTTTCGTAGACGGCGTTATGGTCAGCCCGAATCGGGCCGGCGCTCCACAGGAGACTTAGCACGACCACGACAACGATCATCCACAGGTAGGCCAATCCCAGCCGAAGCGATTGACGCAGCAACCCACCCAGGCTGACAACAAGGAGGAGGAGCGAAAGAAGTAGAAATGTACGCCGCGTGCCGACGATTGGGATCAGTAACAACACGGGTAAAAAGGTGCCCAGGATGCTGCCCAGCGTACTGAGAGCGTAGATGGTCCCAGAAACGTTGCCGCTATGCTCAACATCCTTGACAACTAGCCGGATGGCAAAAGGGGACACGCACCCCAGGAGCGTCATGGGGATGCTGAAGAGCACCAACACCCCCAACAATGACCCTACCAAGATGCCTACGTTGTAATCGGCGAAGCCTATCACGCTCCAGCGCAGGATCGGCGCAGAAACCAAGGGAATGATGCCCACGGCAAAAGCGGCCCAGGCCGTGATTTGAAACAAGGTACTTTGGCGTGGATCTTGATCGGCCCAGCGGCCGCCGATCCAATAGCCAACAGAGAGGTAGATGAGCACTAGCCCGATGAGGTTGGCCCAGATGATGATGGAGTTGCCAAAGAAGGGATCGAGCAGCCTGGCAGCCGATAGCTCGACCCCCAAGCTGGTCATCCCGGCAACGAACACGGTTAGCAGCAGGTAGGCGTTTCGTCTCTCTAATGGGGACCTACTTTTGATGCGCAACGGTTACCTCTGGGTTTTGGCCGTTCCAGAACAATAGTTGTCCCAAGTTTCATTGATTTCACCGTCATACTCGTGATTCTTGGGATGATTTAGATTCTGGAACTTCCTCAGGCTGATGTCATTGTACCACAGGCCGTCTCTCCCCAAAAGCAGCAGCACAGCACATTGTGCTCATAGACCGTACAGCAATTCTAAATTTGACGGTACATAAGGTGCAACGCACTTCCTGCCTTAGGGGAATGCTTGACATCACGACAAAGTGCTAGCTTTCAGATCAACAAGTGCGTTGCACCTATGGCTAACCAGCCTATATTGAGAATTGCTGTAGACCGTAAGTAAGCCTTGCTTTTGGAGGACAAATAGGCTATAATAGCAGTGCTTTTCTGCACGAATGCTCCACGCTTCTCCACAGGGGCATAATCTGGCGCGTCAAAGATATTCTCAGTGGAGCATTGGATGACGCGGCTGTGCGACGATGACGACAAGCTTGGATGAATACTTGTCCTGTCGCCATATAATGCACCATCTCGACAGACTCACAAGTTTCAGTCCCCTGAAACCCCGAAGAAGGGAGGTGAGAGTCGGCGCATAATTCTCGAACGTATTTCCCCTAATAAGGCACTACGGTAGAAACATAATCAAAAAA
>Ga0180437_10008218_pt1 | contig 13319 bp, 25 predicted proteins | sample SS_ome_4_FD_132410 | JGI IMG/M metagenome (GOLD analysis project Ga0180437, IMG submission 132410) | Hypersaline lake sediment archaeal communities from the Salton Sea, California, USA - SS_3_D_1 metaG | ecosystem: Environmental > Aquatic > Non-marine Saline and Alkaline > Hypersaline >...
GCAGCCAGTATGGGCAAAGACCATGAAATACTGAAAATATTTTTGTTTCTCTTGAGCGGGGTAACTTTTTTTGCAAGTGGCAGCTTGGCAGTGACCAGCGGCGTAATGCCAGATGCGATGATTGACACAATAGGAATTGCCACTTATGCTTTGGGCATCATTTGGGGTGTGATAGTAACTTACTATATCATCTACCTATTTGTGAAAATGACACACGCAGCCGCACAGAAAAAGAAGGAGAAATTAGAATATTGATTTTGATCGGTTACATGAAAGATTTATCATTAATGGTGTGAGTAATGGGAAAAGGAAAAGTAACCTATGTGCCAAAAATAGTTTTTGACGAGTTAGACGATTTACGGCAAGAAGAGAAAATCCCGCAGCAAGGTGAGGCTTTCAAAAAAATGGTTCAATACTCAGAAGTGGGGCGGGAAGTCAACAGGATAGCAAACCTTAACTTTCACCACAAACCAATGCTGTTGGGGAAAGAACGCAAGAAGAAGAAACGCAAGGGGGGGTTGTTCTGAACAAGCAGGGGAGCGTAAGAGATGTTGCCTTTATTGTGGCAATCCTATTTGTTTTCGGCATAGGATTCTTCATAGTACATTTTGCTATTAATACAACAGTATCACAGATGACCAACATGACCCAGATAAACGGCAGTGCCGCAGCGGTCACAAGTTTTGAGGGGGTGCAAGAAACCACCAACAGGCTTGACTACTTAATATTTGGTTTGTTTGTGGGGCTTACTCTTGCACTCATCATTGCCAGTTGGTTTGTTGGCGGCCACCCAATATTCATGGTGGTGTATTTCTTGGTCATTGTAATAGCAGTCGTCACTGGTGCTGTTCTCAGCAATGTTTGGCAAGATGTTAGTATTGCCAGCGTTTTTGGCAGCACAGTTGACAGCTTCCCAATAACAAACCATTTGCTTACTTACTTACCGATATACGCCGCAGTCATCGGCATCATTGGCATTATTGTCATGTTTGCAAAACCATACTTGCAAGAGGGCTATTAAATGAAGAAAACCATAATCGCAATGTTGTTGCTGGGATTAATACCAGTAGTTAGCGGGGCGGATTTTTGGGAGAACAGCAGCCATACATACTTTGATGATGACCATGATGACAGCATAGTGAACGCAAGGTTTACTGGTTACGACACTGGCGGCGGAACAGGGGCGACATACAACGGCATTGACGAGGGCAGCGGGAGTTACTTAAACACCAGCGTTACTGACGGCTACGGGGGAGCAGCAGGAACAACAGGCACTTATGGAATAAAACTTACTGGTTACTATGCTTACAACAATCTTTGGGCTGACATACAATTCATTGAAAGCATTTATGTGGCTACTTTCAGCATCATAATTGCTGGTGACACGAACACCACTATTGACAGCTTCACCGCCAGTTGGCGTGACAACATAACTGTGTGGTACAACGAAACCAACCCAGCGGCGAGCATCTACCAAAACAGCACAGGGAACACAACAGTAAACTTGACCGCCGCAACGCTACCACTAACCTATTATTTCCATGAGAGTTATACGGAACAGTCAGGGCTGGGAACGACAAGCATAAGATTGCATAACACCAGCCTTTTCACCACTGACCCGATAGAGGTTAAACTAACACTTGCGGAAGGAACAGAAAACTTTACTATTATTAACGGGGAAACCAGCAGTGAACAGAACGACACAGAAACAGCCGTCATAAACACGCTGACAAGCACAAGGGCAATGGTGCAATGGAACAACCAAACCTTTGAGACACACAGTTATTATGTGCCAGCCATAGAAACCATTGCCAAAGTCACACCAACAAATGATTGTTATATCACTATGAACATTTACGGCGATGCCAACAGCTTGACAGATGCACAAGTAACACTTGAAACAGTAACGGGTTTTAGCAGTTACTATGTGACAGAGGCAAGGCTCAGTGATGTAACTGGGCAAGTCATCATGCCATTAAGGGATAACTATTATTACCGCTACACAGTGAGCCACCCAAGCTATGATGAACAAACATATTATTATGTTGCTAACTGTGATTTGGACAGGACAATAAACATATACTTAAGCCTCAACGAAACTTACACCATCACCCGCTTGGATGCCAACCACCAATACTATAATGATACTGGCATCATCACAATTAATTGGAGTGACCCCGACAATAACAACCAAAATGTTAGTGTGATAGTGTTGCGGCCAACAATCACTGGTGATGCAATCATCTGCCATACAGGACAAACAGGGGCAAGCAACACCACTGATTGCAACATAACAGGGAACACAGGGGAACTATGGGTTCAAGTCAACCGCACAAGCGGCGTTGATTATGGGGCATGGCAAAAGGTGCAGAAAGTCAGGGTTAAAGATTTCATTGCCCCAGAGCAAGGGGCGATGTGGGCTTTCTTCATACTCATAACTGTTGCTGGCTTTGGCCTTTTCAGCCCAGTGGGGGCAATCATCACCACAATCATTGGCTTGGTCATGGTGTATTTCTTGGGGATATTCACACCGCTCACAGTCACTTTTATCATAGTGGCCGCAGTCATCGGCATAGCACTTGGGGTGAAAATGCGACAATGAACAAGCTACTATTGTTTTTCCTCATAGTGGGCGGGGCTGTGGCTCTCATAAAAGGCTTGGTGTGGATTAAGCAAGGGCATGGCTTTGACTTGTTCATGGGCTTATTCATCATTGTAAGTTTGGGTGCTGGCGTGCTTTTATTGAGGTACGCAATAAGGAGTGGTGCAAGTGGTTGATGCAAAAATAAGTGATTATATCATCGGCATCTTAATCTTTACTCTCATAATAGTTGGCGGCATAAGCATGCTGGCCAGCTTCCAAGCGTATGATAGTGACTACATGAACAGCAGCAAATATGATGAGTACAATAACACCATGAATGTGTTGTCAGATGTTACTGGGGAAGTGCAGGAGTTAGAGGATAGCGTTAAAGACAGCAACCCAGATTGGGGTGTTTTGGGAGCGTTGAACGCACTCATAAATAGTGGGTGGCAAACACTCAAGCTGACATTTGAGAGTTTCAGCTTCATGGATAATGTTTTCACTGGGAGTGCGGCAATCTTTGGCATACCAGCATGGATTGCCACCATAATAATGAGTATCATCACAGTAGTGCTGGTCTTTGTCATATACAGTGCAATATTTCAGAGGGAACTATAAATGCCATACAACCTTACAGAACTGACGAACAGCGAAAACATTTTGGACATAGTATTATTTGCTAACAGCACCAGTGATAGTGTGCTTCTCAGCTTCTTTGTGGTGGCTATTTTCTTCATCATGGTCATGGCATTAAAGAGGTATGACTTTGATAAGGCTTTACTCAGCAGCAGCTTTACTTGTTTCGTGATTAGTGCGGCGGGTACTTATGCCAAGCTGATTAATGTAATGTTTCCTTTGGCGTTCTTGACAGCAGCAGCTTTTACTGCTTTGTATATGTGGATGAGTAAGCGTTAATGATTTTGATCGGTTGTATGAAAGATTTATCATTAATGTATTAAGAAATCTTTATAACTCTCCCACCCCAATTACTGTGAACCCAAGAGGGGCATAAGGATGGATATAAGAGATTTATACGGATTCGTTCTTCTGCTTGTGCTGGTTGGCATGATTCTTGGCGTGGGTGTATTGGTGCTTGACAATTTCGCACTTTCAAGCGGAGTCACAAGCACTGCACAGACAGCAATTAACAACACAAGGGATGCAATCACCCCGATTGCCTCTACTTGGTTGCCACTAATTGTTACTGTGGCCGTCTTGGCTATTATCCTCGTCTTGGTCATCCGCTCTTTCAGTGCTGGCCGAAGATAAGCACACACAAAAAGTTGGTAGTGTGAAACCTTTTTTTCTTTTCTTTAGATTTGGATAGGTGATTTTTTCAATGGGTAAAAAACGAAAGCGGCGTGGCCGAAGAAAAAAGCGGTGAGTGACTACACACACCGACATATAGTTGTTTTGTTAGTTAGTTAGTTAGTTAGTTCTTCTTCTTCTTCTTCTTCTTCTTCTCCCAGTGATTTATTTTCAATAGTGAAAATAAACATTAATGTGCAAAGGTATATATAGGAGCGTGCCCACAGGGGGGCTATGAAACAAGCAAACAAGGGTGAAACCCACAAAGGACAGAACGACAACGACAGCAAGCCAAGCAATTGGAACGGCTATGATGAAATGGCGGTACAATGGTGCAGTGCGATTGTGCCAAGCCAAACAGCAACATGCACAGCCCCAGAGGGCGAGAAGTACAAAGGCACTTGTTCTTTTAATAGTGCCAGTGGCTTGTGCATTACCACAGTGACCAAAGACGGCCAACGCATTGCAAGGGTTGTTTATGACAGTGCAAGCAACCAAGAGCAAATATTTTATGGGGGTGACAATTGATGCCAGCAAGGACAAGGATGCGGCGAGCCAAGACCATGTATTTGAGTTGCCCTATTTGCCGCAAGGAATTGGCAGGCACACCCAAGTGGCAAGATATACCGACTTTTGCGGGTGGTCGTGGTTTGGATGCCCATCTGCGTGAAAAGCATGGGGGTGATAGGCAATGACTCATCTGACAAGCATTAGCTTTGATGATGAGGTTTTCTATGCTGAGGAGTTTCAGCAGGCCAAGCGTGAGCGGCGGCTTTCTCGCACAATTAATGAGCTTCTACGGGCACAATTTGATATTAGCAAGCAAGTGACCCCCAGCGAATTGATTGCGATAGATGACGAGCTACGCAAGATAGCGGCCAGAGAAGCACTCCTTAAGGATAAGAAGGCCAATTTAGAGAAGGCTGACAAGGAGCGGCAGGAGCGTTTCAAGGTGGTGGCCTAAAGTGCAAGTGGTCATGGATACCAAAGACGGCAGCAAGGCCATATTGGCTGACCAGCCAATAGTGCTTTGCAAATCTTGTGGCAAGGAGATGAGGGCAGGCAGCAGTGCTTACTATGCTGACTTTGAGAAAGCTGTTTATTGCCGCATCTGCATGGGTCAGGGTGCTGGTAGTGATGCCAACACCATTTTTTATTGGGGTGTTATCACCCAAGCAAAAGAACAAAAAACACACAAGGGTGAAACCAATGGACAAAGACCAGTTGATTAATGAAGTGGTGCAAAAATGCATGGCCGACAGCAAATTTATGTGGCGACATTTTTGCGTTGATGACCAAGACTTATTGGGCAGTGCAATATATGACATGGTGAAAGCCACCAAAAAAAAGGAACTGCAAGAAATGCTTGGTGATGCAAAATGATACCTTACACCACCACGACAGCAGCAGGGCAAACGAACCTGCACCGATTTGTGCAGCCCACCAGCAGGGCTGCTTACTCCCAGCTTGAGGCTGAGGGAGTGATAGGCACACAAGAAGCGGCTTATCTTGATTTGTTGCGAACCAGCCAAGACGGATTGACGGACAGCGAGGCAGCCAAGATTCTTGGCTTGCCATGCAGCACTGTGAGTGCCCGCCGCAATGGCATCATTGCCAAGCACCAAGAGTTTATTGACCGCAACGGCGGCAACCAGTTGATTGTTAGCACTGGTTACAGGAAGAACGGGAGCGGCAAGAACGCTATGGTGTGGGCGTTATCCCAATGGGGTGGTGCTGTATGACTAAATGCACCATTTGTGGGAAAGAACACAAGCACAGCCATATTAGTTTTGCCAGTGGTGCAGAAATTTTTGCTGAGTGCAAGGCTTGCTGCCCAGTGTGCAAAAGGTACAAGGAAATAAGGGATGCCCCATGAGAAAGACCAATATTAAGCGGTTACTCATTGAGGATGGCCAAGCCTATGAAGATGTGCTTGACGAAGAGGACATACTCAGCGACAACGACAAGTGGTACAGCCCACAAGCATTATGGGATGTTGACGATGACACCGACTACTAAACACTTTTTTTTGATTAAGAACGGCAAGGTGTGCGGCCTCGTCACTGAGCGTTACATACAGAAGAAAGAGGCATTAATGAAGCAAGCAACATTGCTTGCGGGGTGAAAAACATGGAAGAAACAAAGCAACCCAAGTGGAGAGAAATAAACACAAATGTGTGGAAACCAGCAGAGAAGGGCGACAACATAACTGGCCAGCTTGTCAGAAAAGTGGCACATGAAGAGTACAGCACCAAGTATTACTTGGAACTTGACGACAAGCAAACAGTGTTTTTGTGGGGCAGTGCCATTTTAGATGACCGCATGGCGTTAGTGAAAGTAGGCCAATTTGTGCGTGTCACCTTTGAGGGCAAAGACCACAACAAAGCTGGCATGCCACTCAATATGTATAAGGTTGAAGTGGCCGATGAACTACCACAAGCAGTTTGATCGCACATATGTGGTATTTTTCATTAATGGTGGGGCGACCCACCAATTTTTTATTTTTTGGTGAACCCAATGATTGAGAAAAAACCTTTTGTAACATACACGCTTGATGATGACAAGGACACTGTTTCTGGCAAAGTCTTTACAATTAGGTTGAACGCAGAGGAGATAAAGAACCTTAAGGCTGCACAGAACATTTTGCAGCAGGAGCGTGACAGCACCACCCTTAAGCAGCTGGCAATGTTTGGCCTCTATGTATTACATGAGCGTTCAACCAGCTATATTTTGGGGGTGCTTAATGACAATATCCGCAGAAACAAGCGTATTGGCATTGAGCGAGTAGAGGTAAAACAATGAAAAAACCAGCATTTGTAATACACATTTGTGACACAAATGCATTAACAAGGGGGGGGGATGGAGCAATGAGCAAGGAGCAAAAGAACTATTGCTTGGATGAACTCATTAAGAGTTACCAGCACATTGAGAGTGAGGAGTTAATAACTGCTTGCTACGACCAACAGCTTAAAGTGCAAGGACTGTATAACAAGAACAACGGGGATGTGATTAACCAAGCGTTCTGGGCATGCGTGCTGCACTATGAGCGGAAACAGAAACGGGGGTTACATAATGGTGTTTAAGAAGAAAAGCCCAGAGATAATTAACACAAGAGAACCGATTAAGGAACAGGCCAAGCAGCCAGAACTAACAGAAGAGCAGAAGAAGTTGCAAAGCATATTTGATGAGTGCCGCAAGCTGGCCGTATATAGTAGTGCCGACACTCAAAACATGACCGCACCGCTGGTGCAAGCAGAGCAGCTTAACCTATTGTATGCCATTTGGTTTGAGTTATACCAATTAAGGCTTGACATAAGGGTGCTTAACGAGGGTGGCAAATGACTTTTGGCAGGCTTAAGAACGGCCATGTTAAAGTGCAAGTGATGAATAGCGGCCAACACTTTTGCACATTGCCAGCACCAGTGGTGCGTGACTTGGACATACAAAAAGGGGATGTTCTATTAATTAAGACCGACACAGTAACGGGTGATAGGGCAGAAATAATTAAGTGTGTTCATACTCAAGCTGCGTGTGATTAAGGAGCATATCCTCAAGTTCCGCCAGCTGGTCTGAACCCAATTTTTTCTTTACTATTTTTTTCATTTTCTTATTGCCAAGAAGTGTTTGCACTATGCTGTCAAAACGCAAGAGGTTCTTTATTATCTTCATCTCTTTACGGGTGTTAGTATCCACTACCCAGATGATTTTATTATCTTCTTTGTTGGTCTTGGTGGTGTGTTGTGTGTTGCCAACGATGAACGGCCTGAGTTTCCAAGCTGTTCTTTTAGCCATACCTTTGGGTGTAGTTATAGTTATCTTCAAGCCCATTTATAAACCCCGCTTCTGTTTGTCCTGCATCACATAATAGTGTGCAGCCTTCAAGTTGTTCTGCCCAATTATCATTGCACTCTTGCATTATCTCTGTGCTTTGTTGCAGTGTGAACATGCAAGCGAGCAGTGCGAACAAGATAACTACTATATAGATGAAGTCTTTTTTTATCCACTCCTTTAATTGTTCTGGTGTTGGCATTTTAAGTTATACTATATGAAGATTTAAGATTTAAGTAAGGGCTATTCTCTGGGGATTCTTCTTTATTTTCAGCATAGGCTTTTAACAGTTGCGAAATTCTTGCACTGCTTAACTCAATTCCTTTTGCTAATAGCATGCGTTCTATTTCCACCAATTTATAACGCTGGGCGAGTATTGCCAGCACTACTGTGAACCGCTCCTTATATCTTTTCTCAAGATAGTCATGCTCTTCATTTTCTCTTGCCAGTAAGCTGGCTCTCTTCTTGGCTCTATAATCATCTTCACTTATGGTGTAGTGATTGGTGAACCGACCAATAAAATTTGGGCGGGGCTTACCATAACTATAATACTTTTTCCCATTAATGTAGAGGTCTTTCTTCTTCTCAACATTATAGAAAGCGAAATAACCCCGCTTGAAATCATCACCAGTATAAACATGCAATAAAGCACGACTACGCCAAAGGGCGGCGTACTTATCCAAGTCAAAAAAAGTTGGTAGGACAATGAACACAAACAAGTTTTTCTGCCTTATCTCAGCGAGCATGCTAACCAATGCTTTGTTAACATTACTCATGGCACTGCGGCTGCTTAAGCCCGTCATGGCCTCATCATAAACAACAGCATTGTATTGCTTGGCCTTAATTATTCTCTCCTTAAATTCATCTGGGCTGTATGCTTCTCTGTCAGCATTAAAGGTGTTATCACAATAATAAGCACACTGCATTGCCAAAATGCTTTTGCCGCTGCCTTCTGACCCGTCAATGATGAAAACCATATCCCAATCTTTCTTACTCACCTTTATGGCAGTATCCAAGTTGGATTGTAAGAACCCATCCATGTAATAATCTTGGTCAGTCACCTTTACCATTGTCATCACTTAAGTGCTTTGCTGGCATCCTCAAGCATGCGTGATTGTAAGCCCGCATCCTTAAGCACTCCTCTTATTATCATTTCAAAATCATGCAGTTCATCATATAACTCTGGCTTAATCATAAACACTCCTTTACTGGTGGCATCTGTGTTGGCCGCTTGCACCATAGGATTAATTCTTTTTTGCCGCTCCCGCATATCAGCTTTTTCTTTGTCTTTCATCTCTGTGCTTAACTCCCTATACAATGCAAGCAAGGCATGAAACCATTGGAAAGCGTTTAAGTTCATGGCGGCCTCATCGCAAACATAGAATAACGCATTAAGTCTGTTCAAATAAGAAACAGCCATATTAAATTCTGACTGCTGGCGGTCATCACTCATAACAAGCCAGAGGGCACAGCATTATTTAATTGTTATCACCAATTATTAATGGTATGCACCAACAATTAAATAATTGGTCTTATCTTAATACTGTAATGGTGCGTGTTGTTGCAACGGGTGAGGAGAGCAAGGAAAAATTAAAGAGTCTTGGCATCACCCCTGGCAAGATTCAGAGCAGCGTAAGAAAGAGGGGGGAGCGGGGAGATGTTCACAAAGAGTATTATGATGAAGAAGGGGAAGTCACCCGCACAGAGGATTATGACCCCAAGACCAAAACGCTTACAGTTATGGCGAGGCAAGAGGAGCAAGCACCCGTTAGTGAGAGAAGTCTTATTCTTGGCATGCACGACCCAGCAACGAGGACAAGCAGATTATTAACCAACTATGAAACACTTGGTTATGAGGCCACCAGCGGTGGCATGAGCGTATCCCCAACAAGTTCTGCTACCGCTCCCCGCAAGGGGGTGTTTGTTGTTCAAGGCCGCTATGGTGACAACGAGGCTTACAGCAAGATAAAGGTGGAGAGGAGAACAGAAACAAGGATGCTGCAAAGCAGCTTGGATTATGACGACCCCTTCACTCAAAGGGTTATGGTCAGCCAAGCACGACAACAAACATTTTTTCAGAGTGAGGGCATGCAGAACATACGCAATGTGGCGATGCTTTCAAGTTACGGCCTTAATGCTTATTCTGGCAATGAGTGGGTGCGGCAAACAAAAGAAAATGTTGCCTTTGGCCTCATGTCTTGGCCAATAGCACTTGCACCCGCTTTTATTAGCAGCGGCGAAAAACTTGCGGCCACTGGTGAGGGCTTAAGCAGAAGTGACAGCCGACAACAAACATTTGTTGAACTGGGGCGGGCTGGTAAGGAAACATTAAGCACTACCATGAACCCGTTAACCCCAGAGGGAGCAAGCACTTATATTTTGGCAGCGGGGTTTGCTTTTCTTGCACCCGCAAGCAAGGCCAACCCAGTAACCCGTTTTGTGATGAAGAAGTACAGCAACAAATATGTGCCGTCAGAAAAGACGGGCATCACTTTTGTTGAAGATTATAGTGTTTATAGGAGTTTGGGAGAACTAAAAGGCTTTGAGGGGAGAAAAGTAAGCACTATTCACACGACCAGTGGCAAGCTACCCTTTAAGCAAGGAGAGTTTGTGACTGAGGCACAAACAGCGGGAGCGGGTAAATTCAGGAGCGAACAAAGCCTTTACCATTTCTATAAGTCAGCACCAAAAAGTGCCACTGACACAACAGTAAGTAGTTATACAAGGGTGAGAATAGTAACACTTGAGGGTAGGCCAGCACCGAAAGATTACTTGGTAAAAACAGGTGACTATGCAGCGGTCAGTGAAAGTGTTAGGGGTTACACCCGCACCACCAGTGAACCATACAGTTATCTTGCTTACGCAGGGATTTTTGGCAAAAATGCTAAGGCAAGCGGTTACAAACTGGTGGCCATTGAACCACAAATAAGCCTGCTTGTGGGTAGGGATTACATAAGCAAGACCCCGAACAGGATGACGGGGCAGAGCGTAAAAAAAATTAATTTGTGGCAGGGAGAACAGAGCGGTAAGACTTTTGTGCCAGCAGAAAACATTGCACTGGCAACGACAGAAGGACAATTCATAACCCCCAGCAAGTACACTGGCATTGCTGGTTATGAGGGTTTTCAGGGTAGCATTATCCGACAAACGGGGCGTGAGAGTTTCACCTATTACAAACAAGACATTGCCCCGCCAACAAACCCAGTGGCCAGAGCGTTATGGCGGGTTGCTGGTAAGAGAAGCCAGTATTACAAATTTGATATTATAGAAGTGGAAACAAAGCCAGTGACCAAAGCAACAGAGGCAGAGGCACAATTATTGACCCAGAAAGGGGCTTATGCTGGCGAACAATATTATAGCAGCATAGGCACAAAGTATGTTAGGCCAACCTTTAGAAGCAGCAGGGCGAGTGTTACCAGCCCGAAAAGCAGCGGGGTCATGGCCAGCAGTGCTGCTTATAGCAGTGCGGTTGATAGCAGCCAGAGCCAAGCAGTAAGCACGACCAGTTTTACTGGCAGGACAAGCAGCAGGCCAAGCACCGCCAGTTACCCAGTAAGCACAGCATCATTTAGTAGCAGGGTAAGCAGGACTAATTACAGCAGGACACCAAGCACCGCTATGAGTAGCATAACCGCCAGTAGTGTTGGTAGTAGTTCAAAGGGCTTGGTTTATCCCGCTCCTGATATAACAAGGCAAGGCTATAATAAGCCAAGACGGCAAGGGAAGAGTAAGGGGGGTAAACAAAAGAGTAGCTTGGTTGATTGGTCGCCAAAGTATTATGCGAGTGTGGAGGCAGCAGCGTTTAACATTAAAGGCACGCCAACAAAGATTGGCACAATAAGCGGCTTGGGGATTAGGCCGTTATGATTTTGATCGGTTGTATGAAAGATTTATCATTAATGATGGGGTGTGAACATGACTAAAGTAAAAGTATATTGGACTAAAGCAAAAGAAAGTGTTGCATCTGTTAACAAAAGAATAGATGCATACGAGGCCAGAAAGCATGAGCGATTAAAAGCCGATGCTACCAAAGCCAGACAAAGATTAAAAACATTAAAGGAAAGGGAAAAATACAGGCGTGACATACAAAAAACCAAAGACTACCAAAGAAAGAGCAGCGGCAGCATGTTTGGTGACGGCGACATACTGGGCGGCGGCATGTTTGGTAACATGGGGGGAGGAGAGCCAAGCAGGAAGAAAGGCAAGGGCAAGGATAACGGCAGAATGTTTGGGGGGTATTTCTGAACATGGCAGAAGAAAGAGAAATACCTATACACGCCACCCCTTATAGCAGTCCGATGCATAATTATGGTGGCAGCATCTTAATGCTAACTAACCCTGATAACGAAATCTATAAGTTAGAACTCAGCATGCGGGGAGAGCGGGTTAACAAAGACGGCGAGGCAATAAAAGTTGGCCAGCCGTTAATGAACGAACAGGGGATTAACAGCATTATTGCCCAAGTGCAAGCACTGGTGAACCAAGTAACTATAATGAGTAACTTAGATGATAACGACATACCTATACTTATGGATTTTCTTGGCGACAGTCTTGCAAAAGACTTGATGCTAAACAGGGTTAATTATGAGATGACCGATGCTGCTGCCAGAGATAAAATATTTTTTGAGGCTTTAAGCACAACATTTGTTTGCCTGCGGCGGGCTTACAAAGAGGGTGACAAAAGATTTTGGAAGGGCAGCCAGCAAGAGATAACCACAAGAGTGGAGAACGGACAGAAAAAAGGTTTATTGGCTGGTATGTGGGGGTCATCATAATGGCAATAACAGGGGAAACAATAGCAAATGTTGGGAGCGGGGCACTGCAAATAATAGTGCTTATCTTCTTAATCATAGTTGTTGGGGCAATAGTCTTGGCAGTAACAATGGCTTTGATGAGATATAAGAGATACACACAATACAAGTGTGTTGTGTGGGAGAAAGACGGCACAGGCCAAGTTAATGAAACTTATGATACTGCTGGCATATTTGTTGACAAGAAAACCAAGAACAAAAGGTTTTTTATGCGTAAGGCCAATGTTGGGCTTGAGCCTGATAATGTGCCATACTTGCCCGCTGGTGGCAAAAAGACTGTTTACCTTTACCGCACTGGCCTAAAAAACTTTTATTTTGTCAGGCCAAGTTTTGTGAGTAACCCGACAGTGGCTTTTACTGTTGGCGAAGAAGATGTTAACTGGGCAATAAACGCTTATGACAGGCAAAAAAAGTTGTTCCAACAAAGCAAGCTGTTGCAATTCTTGCCGTTCATTGCTTTGGCTTTTACGGCCATAATCATCTTGTCAATCTTCATATACTTTTTCAAGGAGTTTGCGACACTTAAAGAAGTGGCTGTGGCTATGAAAGAGGCAGCTTTGGCGTTAGGTTAAAATGGAGGAGGACAGAACAACATGGATATTGAAAACAGTAAGCGTGATAAGCCTATTACTCTTATTGATAGGCTTAAGTATTTCTTTGGTTTCAGCGGCGGATTTTTTCAGCTTGCCGACCATGAAGGGAATATCTCTAAATTATACCGCAAATAGTGGTGAAAAGTTTGAGTTGCACAACGACAAGGCTATGGATGTTTACGACAAGAAAGGCAA
>Ga0180437_10008219_pt1 | contig 13319 bp, 12 predicted proteins | sample SS_ome_4_FD_132410 | JGI IMG/M metagenome (GOLD analysis project Ga0180437, IMG submission 132410) | Hypersaline lake sediment archaeal communities from the Salton Sea, California, USA - SS_3_D_1 metaG | ecosystem: Environmental > Aquatic > Non-marine Saline and Alkaline > Hypersaline >...
CCGATAATGCCGTGGATCCTCTTGTAAGACGTGTTCTTCTTCGCCAGCTGGTCGAAAACCATAAACTGGAGAATGGGTGCGACACTCTTTGCGAGGAGCCTCGCTGAACCAACGCGATCCAAGGCAATGGCCTGCGCGGACAGGGACATCTACTTCACACTCCAAAGGTAGGGGCGTCCTTCCAAGCCTTCTGGAAGGTCTCCCTCTTCGTAGGATCGCCGGGATCCTTCATTATGTTCTCTATGTTAACAACGATTCTATACGTGTTCCGCACGCTATTTTCAACTTCTTCAAGCTTCTTCTTTTGCTCGTTCATCTGCGGGAAGAATTCTTCGAGTCTGGGCTGTCTAAGACCCTGCAAACCGACATCACTCGATCTCTCACCGCGAACAGTCCTGACAGTGACCTGAGCGGGAACGTCTGCCTGTTCCCTTCTGCTAGGTTCCGAGATTGTCTCGATTGACGGAGTCTTGAACGGCTCGCGACTCACGCCTCCTTCTGGAGCCGCTCTCTCTTGAATCCTTCTCTGTTCTATGAGAGTCTTGATCTCGCTGAAAATTCTCGCTCTCTCGGCATCTTCAGACGGTTTTGACGGCTCCATTCTCTCTGGCTCTGGAGGAGCCTGTGGAGTGATTTTCGGTTCCTCTCCAGAAATAAAGGGTTGAGGAATGGCGGAAACAGTCGCTACAATTTCATCGGAAACCTTCTGAGCCCTGTCAAGAACGGTAGCTACTATCTGTGTCGTGTGAGCTCTTATATCGGCTATCTCCTGTCTGACTCTTCGAACCTCTTCCAAATACGCTTCCATATCTACTTTCAGTGTTGCTATCTTCTCTTCGAGAGCTTCGAGAAACTTGTTCTTCGCCTCCTCCATCTGCTCCATCAGTGTGTTCTTGGCGGGTTCATCGTCAACACCGATTAATCCAGCCATTCTTTGAAGAGCCTGCATTAAATCAGTGGCTGGAACGCTCGTAGACGGATCCGCTGAAAGTTCTCTCTGCGTTCTGAAGAGACCGATGATATCCGACTCATCGAGAGCCCTTTCTCTAACTCGCTCCACGAACTTCTCTTCCTCCTCCCGCTGTGGAAGAGGTCCAGCTGTAGGTTCAACAGCTGTTTGTGTAGGAAGATCTCTGGCCGACATCTCCTCAACGGAGGGGGTCTCCTGAAGATCGCCTACCTTTTCCTTGAGTTCGTCCACAACGGTGATGTGTACCTGCACTTCACCGAGACTCACATCATCATTCTCTTCCGCCATTCTCAGCGCTCACCATTCCGAATGCTTGCTGAGTGCTGACAACCCTCGTGAACTCCTCGTGATCCTCTGTGAGGAACCGTATTTGGAGGGGTGTCAGCTTCCAAGCCTCGTCGGTGAGCGGAACACCTAATTTCGTCACGAGTTGGGCCAGCACGAGACCGTCACTGTTAATGAGGAACGACTCAACGTCCTCGAAAGCCTGCTTCTGATTGACACCGCTGATCCTGAGAATTCGATCAACGTAGTCTCTGATCTTGTCTCCGTATGGAAGTTGCTTCACTTCCTCGACGGGCATTCCCGTTGAGACTGAGAAGAGGTGATACCCAACGGTGTTGTAGTAGAGCTGAACATCCCCTATTCTGACATCATCAGGAATGGGGGTGTCCTTGTTGGCCACACCAGCGTGGAACTTCACGACGATTTTCTGAACGCTTCTAGGAAACGAGTCGAGAGCTGTCGCGTATGCCTGATCGACCTCGATCTGGCTGAGGGGTCTGATGGTGATCTCAGATCCAGAGGCTGGGAGTTTGTATGTCTCCCTGTGCTTCATACCCTTCCAGATCGCGAGTCTCATAGACAATGCTATCACCCAGGCACGAACGGAGTGAACGTGAACGTCTCGTCTGACGGGATGTCGTCTCCGTAAATGACCGTTTCCGTCTTGCCGTCATCGTGAACAGCGCCTCTCGCGGCGCCTCTTATCGAAACAACGTGGAAATCATCCGCTACCATCACGACATTGAACCTCGTGACGGAGCAGTCAACCAGTCTCGATGGTGTCAGATTGCTCTTGTTCTTGTAGCTTTGTCCAACATTCTCGACAATCAGATCGAAATACTCGTGGTTCGCCTGCGCTGCCGAAAGAGCCTTAACGGCTTTTCCAGACGTGATCATCCGAACCGTCCAGTCGATCTCGGTCGGCGTGTGTCCGTGATCGGCGTTGTGCTGATCGAGAGCGTGGTACCTTCGGATGTCGGACGTGATTGTGTACTCGATCCTGTCGATCTGGAGATCGTCTTTGATTGGATCTTCGCCTTGCCTTGCAATCACGGCTCTTGCGAAGAAGTTTTGCGGTCCACTAGGCGGTACTGACATTAGATCGCCCCCAGTCTCATATTGATCTTCCTGATAGCACCAGCATAGTTGTACAGGCAGGTGATGTCATCGAGAACTCTGGTGATCTTCGCCACATCAACTTGCAGCTGCTGCTCTGGGGTTCTCGATTGCGGCGGAATCACGTACACGGCCTCTATCGGAATGTTACAGAATGGACGGCGACCAGAGGTGGGGTATCCCGTGATGAGGCCAGCACTCTTAGCCGTGTCAAAAACGGACTTGACGACAGATCGGACAGCGGTTGTTCCGTTGACGTTCTGCGGAGCTTGATCAGAACCCAGGATGATCGTCAAGGCGGACTTGATGTTAAACTGGAGTTCCATCTTGACCCGCGAGTCATCTATCCATTTTCTCTGCGCGTCGGAGGAGCAGGTGTACCCCCAGCGACACACGATTGTATCGGCATAGAAACGTTCCAAGTCCATAATACAGACGTGGGCATCCTCCAGCCCAGTCAGCTTCGACTCGTCGTATCTGTCGCAGACAAACGAGGCTGTCGGTCTAAGCTGCGGGTTGCTCTGAGGGGGAAGACCCATAAGCATACCCATCAAAACGATTCCGTAATCCAGGGCGCTGTTTCCGCCGACAAGGATCATAGAATCGACCCCCATCAGATTCTTCCAATCCACCACTGTTGAGGGTGACGGAAGGAGAGAGGAATGGCCCCAAGCATCTAAATTGTCCGAGTCAGAGATGTGGGGAGGAACGACCGCGATCCCGTGCATAAACCTGTAAGCCGCGTTCGCTCGAATGATCGCGTCTCTCAGGAGAATGTGGTCCTTCAGCAGGGAGCCGTCCGTTCCACCGCTGTAGTGGCTCGTAACGAGTGCATCCATATCACCGTACCAGACACAGACGAACCTGACGCCTTGCCTTGTCGAGGCGTCTCTGAGAGCGTTCTCGAAGCCAACGTCCCTCTTCGTGTGTGTGCATTTGAACGATGAGCCAGGAGGAGGGAAGTGATCCGCCCCGATCAGGTCAGCGTTGTAGATCTTACCAGACGGAGCCTCCCAAGTCTTTCCAGCAACTGTGATATCACCAGTCGGATTCGTCGAACCAGCAGGACTGTAGACGACATCGTAGTGGTCCAGATCACTACCCCAAGACATCACACCATCGGCAGTCGGGTCTGGAATTGTTTCTGAAACAACAACATCAGTATCGCCAACATTCAGAGTCGCCGAGACGACTGTGTAAGTCCCGTCATTCCCAGTGGATCCAGAGATCGTGACCGTCGCGAAGGTCGAGATCTCAGCCACGTGATCGCCAGAAACGGTGAACGTCTTCGTCCCCTGATTGACCGTGATCACACCAGAGGAACCTCCTTGGCTTGGATCGTCGTCCTGACCAGCGAAGAGGAGATGATCCCCGTAGTCCGCATCACCAGGTTCCTTGTTGAGGTTTATGTAAACCTCGTCTATGGACTTGATGGGACCCTGCGACACCCAGAACTTAGTCTTCACGCCATCTGGTCTGGGAAGCATCGTCTCCTTGACGATCTGAACGTCCGAGCCCTCTGTTCCAGCGTCGTCAACCTGATAGACCCACAGTTCAGACGCATTGGTCTGGGCAAGAATGGTCGAAATGGCCGACTGCAAGTCAGCCGCCACTCTATCATACTCTGGCGGGCGATTCGCTCCCTTCGTGACCTTGAACGGGTTGGAACCAGCAGCAATCGTTGTGACTGATGCAATGAGGTAACCAACTCCAGCCCCGAGGGTCGCTCTGTCCACACCGCCTGGGATGATGTCGATATCAACATAGCTTGACACTATGACACCTCTGATACTTCATATACATCGAAAATCGCCTCTTCGAAGATGTCTTCTGGCGGCGCTGGCACTCCACCGTTTGGAGGAGTCTTCCATTCCCGCTGATCAACGACCTCGAAGCCGAGCTGTACGTGGTAAACGTTCTCGATTCCCCAGATCTTTTTCATCTTGTCATCAAGTGTATGGTAGTCCTTCCTGAGAAGGACGGCTCCATTCTCTCCAAGATACTCGTCCCAGATTCCCTCTGGAACGTTGAATATGTATCCCTCGGCATCCTCGGCCATTTTCCAAGCGATGTCCTTTCCAAAGAGATCATACCAATCCGTTGAGTAAAAGTTGAGAACGATCATACACTTCCTCCAAGATCCACCTACCTCGTTACCATCACTGTCCGTCACGATTCCGCCGAGGAAGTTCTTGAATTTTCTTCCTATGATGACTGGATCCAAGATTGTTCTGGCGATCTGAGGAAGCTTCCCGTCAGTCTTCTCTTCAAGGTTCTCGTTGACGGCGATGTTGATCCTAGGATTGTCCCTGAATACATCCAAGGGAATCGTGTGCTGCAAGACACCGCATTCCTCTGGAATGTCGCAGTCCAACACAACATCCTTGAGCACGTCATAGAGACGCTGCCAGAGACCCTTCATTACTTCCTTGGTGATCATTTGTACAGCCTCTTCAGATCGTAGACGATCATATCCTTCTGGATGAACTGATCCCAGCCCTGAACGGAGTAGAGCTGATCTTGGAACCTGACCTTGGTGTCGTCGTCTATGGTGTAGCCAGTCTCCGCGGTGAACTGCTCAAGAGCGATTGTCGAGATCTGCAACTGAGAATAACCCTCACGTCTGTCACCGCTGAGTTCCTCCATATTTTCATACGGTCTCCAAGATCGAAAGTCGTGATTCACGACAAAGGCATTCTCTATTTCCATCCATTCCGACGTTATAAAGTGATGAGCACCGTCCTTCATAACCTTCCTTCTGAATAGAAATTCAACTTTTGACAGACTACCCCTGCTGTCCTTAAAGGTAAGGTTCTTTATGAGAAGATTTCTGTTCCCCATCATACGTAGCATTTCCTCCCGTAGATATCATAGTGGTAGAGAGCGTTCTGGCTGACATACTCCGTTTCCCTCATAATCATCTCATTTCTCGGGAGGCGGTACTTGTTCTGGTACCCGCTCCACTGAACGCCAGAGTAGTTCCCGTCCTCATCCGTGTAGTGAAAGAGATCGGCGAACATCCGAACGAACCAGAAGGAAATCATCTCTGGTGTCTTTGTTGAAATCAGCTGGAAGAATCCATCCTCTATGCCCTTCGCGAAGAAGAACATAGGCATAGCACGCTGCATCTCAATTCTAGTCGGTCCAACAACGGTTTCCGAGAGCAATCCAGGAGAGAACACGAAAATATCAGCCGCAGAGAGCTGAACGATGACCTGCATCAGCATCGCTCCGCGGAGGTACGACGCCCCGAGCTTCGTTCTGTTGTCGGTCGGATCGTTGAGATCGAAGTTGAGCGGATTCAGCTTGAAATGCTGGAGCTTCGAGTTGATGTCCGATTCGGCCAGATCCATAATCTGATCTGGTATTCTGTCCTCCGTGAAGTTAGGATTCTGCATCCTGACGTATGCCGTCACGAACTTCTTGTTTACATACCAGTTTCTATCATCATATCTTTCTTCGAAATTAACAGATACGTTCTTCGTCACGGCAAACTGTGACGGTCCAGCGTGCCCTATTGCTACAATTACATAATAGTACGTTCCGTAAGCGGGTATCTTTTCATCCAAGTAACTATTCACGTCTTGATCGAACAATCCAAGAATAAACGTATCATCAAAATCTGGAGCTGCCAGCATAGGAGACGTGTGCCTGTAGAGCTGATAGACCTTTGCACCAACAACAGAGCTCCATTGAATATCTACCGAGAACTTCATTCCTATCTGATCTTTTCTAACTGCAAAGGACGGTGCGGGTCCAGTGAAATCCTGAATGATGGCAGAAACATTGTTTGAGGGATCCGAAGAGCCAGTACCATCAACTGCCACAACAGCTATGTACCAAGTATCGGCATTCGGAGCAACAACGGTGGCAACGAGACCCGTCGTGTCACCGACTTTTGTGGCGGATCCGATGTTGCCAGCATTGATGGGCGAGTTGTATCTGTAGACCTCGTAAGTGATGGTTCCAGTGCCCCCTTCGGAGGCATCCCATCTGACATCGATCTCCCAATCGGGAGTTCTCAGATCGGATTCAAGGTAAAGAATGGGGGACAAAGGAGCCACTGAATCACCTCAAGCCTGCCAAGAGTCGCAGAAGTTCTTGAGAACAACGAGCCCGAACGGGTTTTCGATACAGGGGCAGAACATATGCTCGATGGACGCCTCCCAGATTCCGTGCTTCACGTCTTCCACGGGACCCCTGACATAGCCCATTCCAGCACCGAAGTCCGTTCCTCTGGGATCGGTCTGAGCGTATCGGATATTGCCCAGTTCACCCCAGATGAGCAGAGCACACTCCTTCGTCGGATCGTTCGGATCTTCGAGGAGGTACCTGCGCCGTTTGTTAGTCGTGGTGACCTTCGTGAAACCACCAGAAGCACGCTCGTAGTTACCCTCACCAGCGGCACCAGTTTTGTAGGATCCCGTGAATTTCATCACGTCAACGCCGTGGAAGCCGTATGAAGCTCCACCTTCAACGCTGCCGATGAGTTTTTGGAGTGCAGTGTTATCGCTGCGCTGGATGAGATCTCTCATCAGGGGATGGTTCTTGAGAGCCTTGTGTCCCTTCTGACCGACAATGAGAGTCGGTCTGAACTCGTCTGGAGAACCCTGATATTCACCCTCGTCTATAGCGTCATCAATGACTTCGAGGGGATCCGATCCAGACCCGTCAATCTGATCCTTTGTGGCCCCGTAGGTCACGTCAAACTCGATAACGTACTCGTTGAACTCACCAGTTGGATTGAAGAGGTTCCGAGCGACTGAGTCACCGAGAATGAAGCGTGAGGTCCAGATATCGACAGCACGCTTGTTGTATCGGATCATTTCGCGGGTTCGGTTGTTTATGAGGTCGGTGTGACCGTGGACCCTATCCATAGCATTGTAGGTAATGCCCTTCTTCACAGTGTAGGCATTCCAGTGGGTCTTCGTGTAGTAGTCCTCGACCGTGGTTGCATCGGCCTCTGGTGCGGAGAGAGGAGAGTACCCGCCAGGATCGATGCGGATGTTGCCAGTCCAATCTGGCCGTCCCATCGGCGCTCCAGCGGGAGGGAGCCACCTGTGAAACAGGGGCTGTTCCCTCGGATCTTCGTCCCAGACTCTGAGCGTCTCAAGAATGGCGGGCTCGACAAGACCCTGCTGGACCGCATACGGGTAGCCAGTGTTACCAAGCTTGGGGTTGTTTGATGCCTTCAGCGGGGGTGGTACGAGTGACATTTCTATGCACCTCAATCGTTGATGTAGAGAATACCAGCCTTACCGACTGGAATGTCCCGCTCTGCACTGCCCTCTTTTCTGGCGCCAGCGGCAATGGCTGTCGCGTCAAGAAGCTTGCAGCGACCGTTCGGTCCAACAGTGACGGGATCGCCAGCATTGATATCCACAGTGCCAGAATTGATCATCTTGCACTTGAACCGTCTTGCCTGCTTGTAGTTTCGGCGGTATTTCGTCTCTGGAGCGTATGGCGGATTGATGTCACCGACGTTGTACATAACACCAGATGCTATGTCATCCTCAACGCACCTTTCAACAGCACGCATCCCACCAGGCGGTTCGCTGGGGAAGTGCGGTGCCGTGGTGTACGTCTTGACAAAGATGCAGTTCTCGGGAGGGTCGAGATCCTCATCATCGGTGTGATACCAGACATCCCAGATAACAGCTCCAGACTCATCCCACCAGCCCGTGGGGGAGTCCGTAGTGTCGGGATCGGGAATTGCGGACATCTTGTTCTACCCCTCACGCTTTTCCAGAGGAAGCGGGCACGATGCCTCGGCTAGCGTCTTCTCTCTGAATGCGTCTCAGAAGAGCTTCCTTGAGATCCCTGTTCGCGTCCTGTGCGATGAAGCCCCGAACCTCATTCTGGTGATGGATGTAGGAGTCGTTGCCAGGCAAGGTGATAGCTGGAGCGATCTCAAACCTCCCAACGGACTTCTCTTCGACCTTCTTGAGACGAGCCTGCAACTGCTCGACGGTCATCTCATTGTAGACGTTGTCAACGAGGTCCTGATCCTGTTCTATCGCGAGAATGGCCTCGATAAGGGGCTGTTTCTGAACCTTACTGAGTTCCTTCTGCGATTCCGCGAGCTGTGTTTTGAGCTCGTCGGTCCTTTTCACGAGTTCCTCGGAGAGAGTCTTGATCTTGGCATCCTTTTCGGCCAAGATTTTTGTGAACTCCTCCTTGGTCTGCTTACTCTCGTTGGCTATTCCGACAAGAGACTCATTCAGCTGATTGATCTCGTTGTCCTTTTTCGTGACCTGATCCTGAAGAGCTTGGATAGCCGCGAGGGTTGCTGGTTCGTCTGCCATAGTGCTATCTTCCGTGCTGGCTTTTTCGTTAAAACCAGTGTTCAAACAGCTCACGCATTTCGGGACTGGGGTGATAGTAAGCTCAACGGGGTAAACAAGTCTCAGTTTTCCGTCGCGAGAATGCTGTTCAACTGTAATGGAAAGACCAAACGGTTCCCCGCTTTCTTTCCGTTCGTAAGTCTCCTCGATGAGGGATTCGTGCGCTTTAGACGTTCCAAACAGGTGAAACTGAACATCAATAACACCTGGCGAAACGGGCTTGGCTTGATGAACCTCACCGTAAGATGCTTTTGCCCATTGACCCAACGTTTTGTCTCTTTCGTGCCTCCACTTGCTCGGCTTCCCTGGCAAATAGTCAGCAACAAAATCAGTCCACTCATCAGGAATGACGCCTTCACCAGTTGCTCTTCCATCAAGAATGTAAATTCCGTCTTTGAGCTTGGTGACATCCCTGATTCTGAGGGACAGACCGCCTATGACTTGTTGACCGCTCGGCAGTATGTCATTGCCGAGCGTTTGGATTTGCCAATCTGTGAGAACTTCTTGAGACACGATTCGTACCTCTCATCTTCCGTCTTTTCAACGTCAAGTTGCTGCTGAGCGTCAGGATATCCAGTGTTCCCCATTCTCGCTTCCTCGTTCGACTCGATTTCGAGTGTCTCGTTGGAGGATTTGCAGAAATCGGATTCAATGTTGAACTTCTTCGCGGCAGCACAGATCCTAGACTTGACGGAGGATCTGGGTCTCGGCTTTGCCTGATTGAACCTCGCCGCTGCGTTTCGAACGTGAGGCGCATCCTGAATGGGGAACTTTCGATTTTTGGGATCGGCGAACGCCGAATCTGGGAGTCCCTTCCTGCCCTTCGATGTGAGAACGGCATTCTCAACGAGTTCCCGTCTGTTAGCGGAATCAATGATGCCCTTCATTCTCATAGCAATGGATACGGCCTCTTCCTTCGTGTGGCCCCGCTCATTGATCAGGTAGGAAATGAGGGCTTTTGGACAGAAATCGTCACTCATACGGAAACACCCTCCAGCGATCTTTTGATTGCCTCTGCAACAACGGTAGCGTGTTCGAGAATGGGGTTGGTCAACCACTTGCGGACGGGCATCTTGCTCGTTCCCCGTTCGTGGTAGAACGCCAGAGGATCGGCGAGTATAACGGCCCCATTCTCCTTCCGTGTCACAACAAGACTGTTTTTCATCTTCCCCGAAAACTTGAGATCTGGAATGGGGCCGAGTCCTGCCAGTGATCTGTTGTAGATCGTTTTGGGAGCGTACTGCTGCCAAGACGGATCGATGAACTGGCTCAGAATCTCTGCCAGTTCCTCGGCAGCGTCAACAGTGCCACGCTTAATGGCGGACTCAATCTGTTCCAAGAGACGCGGGAGATCGGCCCGCGACACTCTGATCTGAACGCTCAAGGGGATCATTCCGCAGAAGCTGGATTACCTTCTGGTTTTTGACCCTGCGGCTTTGCTGGCCCTTCTTTAGGAGCAAGACCCGCGATCTGTCCGTCATCATACGGAACCTTTTGATCGTGATCGGACATTTGCTCGATTGCAGTTTTGAGCCATTTTCTGGCTTCAGCACCAGAGCTCCACATCCCCGCTTGTGCGAGCGTAAGTGCTGTTTTCGCCTTGTCCAGAGCGCCTCCAGCGGACAACGGCGGGAAGTTCAGCTTCACTTTGTAACCAGAGAAGCCGTTCGCGGGCAGAAGACCCAATTCCAGCATCGACTTCAGCGAAGATCTGTAAGTCCGCCGAAGCGACTGGATCCTTTGAAGCCAGACCGTTTGAAGCACAGAGTCTGTCGATAACCGTACACCCGTTTGCCTTAATAAACCTAAAGGAAGGCCGACTCCGATCCCGATCAGCTCGTCGTAGTAGTTGAGCTCCTTCACGAGATCATCCATTTTAGCTCTCTGTGATTTGCCGCTATCGAGATCCCAGTACCCAGGTATGATGTAGTCTCCGCTGGCATTCTCCCTCAGAATTCGTTCCGCCTCTTCAAAATCGTGTTCCCACTGAGGTTTGGACTGCGGCATAATGTTGCTCTGCGTGTCTCCTATCTTCATAACTTTCATAGGGTTGAGACTTGTGTTGGCGGACAGGTGAATGTAGTAGATGAGTGCCTGCTTGTGGAGAATGACGGGCATCAAGGGAACAGAGGGCGGCGGCTGATGTGGGAAGAGCCGCATAAAGTTGATGTAATTTCGGTCGTACTTCATCCAAATTATGGTTCCTTCCCTGTACGCTCCCCACCAAGGCAGATGACCGAAGAAATCCTTCTTTGTTCTCACGTGCTGCGAGGCTCTCTGAACAATCCACATATATCCGTGGCTCGTCTCCTCGACTATTCTGAGTGTTCTCGGATCGAGTCTGGAAACATCAAATCCGAACTCAGAATCAGAATCATATAGATATCTCCAGACAGAGAATCCGTGAACAACATTGTCCAAGTACGATGACAGGATGAATGTGTTGATGGTCTCGTTCTTGTGATTGATGTTCTCGAAGAAATCGTTCACCAAATCCTTCGCATCAGCCTGTCTTCTTCCTCTGGTGATCTCCACCTCTATCTCTGGTATGTCCGTGTCGAGCGATCCGCCCATTATCACGCTTCCAACGGTCATACACGATTGAATGGCCTGCGGATCAAAGAAGAAGATCTCGTGTCGGTTCTCTGGCGTGTCTATTGGAAATCCGAGAGCGTATTTTCTCGCTTCAGGGTCAGAGGCAGGCGGAAGAATGGGGTCAGTAAAATTTGGGACGACGGACGCGGAAACTGGCCACGTTAGATCGCCCCCGTAAGTTTGTGCGTTTGAATCCTTTCCCTTCTTCTTGGACCTCGATTGGGCTGAACCCGTGTAGGGTTGCCTCCCTGACCTGAAGGACGGGGTTATCGTCAACTCGTCTCACTCCTTTCGGTGTTACACTGGGATAGATAATACCCTTGAACCCTCTCAGCGCCATAGCCAGAGCGAGAACCATATCGTCTGGTCCAGTCTGGACTCCATAGCTGACACTTGGTTGCTGAGAAACTGATTTTGCCTGAATCTTCTTGTACGAGAACGTCTCCATTTCGTGGAGAAGCTGAGCAATGTCTGGATCCGTCGAGTTCGGAATTTTCAGGTGATGGTTCACTACTCTATACTGTAAATACTGCAATATCTCCTTTTTCTTCGTCGGCGTTCCCCTGAATCCAAGCTCACCATTCTCCTCGTACATAATGATCTCGGTACCCTCAAGATCGTGCTTCATCTCATCACCCGTCGATTCACCAGCATTGAGAGTATCAAGAACAACCTCTGTGACGTTGTACATCTTGAGAAGATTCTGCAACTCGATCCGAACATCGTGATAGTCTATCTTGAGTCTCCATCTCTTCGCGAAATCAACAGCATAAGTGCCATCCTCTTCCCTGTGAACGATGAGGAGAGCCGTGTGATCGCGGTGCTTTCCGAGATCGATTCCAGCAACCTTCTTCTCCTGCGGGAATGCGTTTCCATTACCGAGCCAAGGAGCGTAGCACCCGTTCGGCCATTCTGGGTTGAGGTGATGCTTCGGGTACATAAGGTTTCCAGCTGGCATCTCCTCGCAGAGCAACTCCTGCCTGATGAGCGGGTCGTTGTCCCATCTCTGAAGTTCGTCCCACACCCACCTAGGCGGTTTTGACATACGAATCCAAGGATTCACGACAATCGGAAGGATCTGCGAGAACGTGAAGTGCTCATCATCGTGCGGTGTTTTGCAGGACGGGCAGGGCGGATTCATACCACCGTACTTGAAAAGGGTGTCCGTGTCTGGATCGAAGTTCCATCTATACTGGTGAGTGAAAGCTCCCTCATCCCATTCATCGCCGCACTGAGCGCATATCCTCATAGAATTCTTCTGACTCATCGCCTTGAGCTCGTAGTGATACGTCACGACCCCCTCGGTGGTTCCAGAGTATATCTGACGCTCACCGATCTCGTATCCAGTGGCGTTCACACAGGTCTCGAAAAACTCCTTCGGAATCTGTCCAGTCTCGTCCACAATACCGACAATGTGAGAACCGCCTCTCACGGAACGGGCAGAAGAATTGTAGGCAACCAGCTCTGAGAAGTTTGTCAGGATCATCTCCATCTGATTTGCCTTGAACAGAACATCCTTCTTCTTCGGAAGCAGTTTGATAAGGTGAGATGTTCTGTAGTTCCGTCTCGTCTCATCCATCAATTTGAGTGACTTCTCCTCAACGGGCGCGAAGAAGCCTATTGACATCGTTTCAAGATGCTTTCCGCTCGCCGTCCTCAGAAGAGAGGGAAAAGCTGCCAACAGGGACGCTAGAAAGCCCAAACTCGTCGTCTTACCGACCTGTCTCGGCCATTCTATGAAAACCTTCTCAAGAATGGGGTGCCTTCGAGCGGCATCGTAGAGAATCTCATTCCCGTGCGGGAGGCCGTTCTCCCCAAATATCAAGTTCGGGGGGATCCCGAGCTGAACGGCGTCGAGAAGGTTTAGCTGGTTTATGGTGAGTCTCAACGGGTTGGAGGGATTTCTCGGATCCTTCAGGAACCGTGTCGCGTGTGAGCTCAACCGCACCGCTTCCCAAGGAATTCCCTGAGCGCCGTGGGCCAAGGCCAGCATCAGATCCAGAACGTCC
>Ga0180437_10008220_pt1 | contig 13319 bp, 6 predicted proteins | sample SS_ome_4_FD_132410 | JGI IMG/M metagenome (GOLD analysis project Ga0180437, IMG submission 132410) | Hypersaline lake sediment archaeal communities from the Salton Sea, California, USA - SS_3_D_1 metaG | ecosystem: Environmental > Aquatic > Non-marine Saline and Alkaline > Hypersaline > Sediment...
CGGCGCTGGTGGCGTGTGCGTTCCTGTCCGGCGGCGGGCCGTCGATCCCGGCCGTCACGCTGGCCGTCGCGCTGGTGTGGGGCCTGCTCCCGACGATGCTCGGCCGCCCGCGCCCGATCCGCTCGGGCGCGTGGCTTGCGGGGGCGACGGTCGTCGTCGTCGTGCTGGCCGCCCTGACGCCGAAGAGCGGGCTGCTGTCGTGGATGACGCAGGTCTTCGGCGCCGGCGACAAGTTCCTGCACGCGTCGATCGGCTTCCTGCTGGGGATCGAGGCGGCCTGGCTGTTCGGGTCGCGGCGGCTCTGGCTGGGGCTGTCGGCCATCGCCGCCGCCGCCCTGGCCGGAGGGCTCGGGGAGGCCGTCCAGCACCTCGTCGGCACGCGAACGCCCGACTATATCGACTGGCTGTTCCACGCGGCCGGCGCGGCGGCGGCCTTCGGGCCCTACCTGCTCTGCGTCGGCGCCCGGTGGGCCGAGTCGCCCGACGCGAAGGACAACCGCGCCGCCGAAGCCTATCTGCGGCGATGAAATGAAGGTGAATCCATCATGAGAACTGCCCTGCAACTGGCCGCATTGCTCTGCATCGCTCCGTACTCGCCCGTCGTGCTTGCGGCCCCGACGCCGTCCGCGGCCGACATCCTCGCCGCTACGGGCGTCAAGGGCGGGCTGGTTGTGCACCTCGGCTGCGGGGACGGCAAGCTGACGGCCGCGCTGCGCGCCAACGACAGCTACACCGTCCACGGCCTGGACACGGACGCCGCCGCCGTCGCCGCCGCCCGCCGGACCGTCCGGGCGGCGGGGCTGTACGGCAAGGTGTCGATCGGCCGCCTCGCGGGCAGGCGCCTGCCGTACGTCGACAACCTGGTGAACCTGATCGTCGCCGAGGACGTCGGCGGGGTCGGCATGTCGGAGGCCCGCCGCGTGCTGTGCCCGGGCGGCGTGGCCTACGTGAAGCAGGGCGGCGTGTGGAAGGCCACCGTCAAGCCCCGCCCGACGAGCATCGACGAGTGGACGCACTACATGCACGACGCGACGGGCAACGCGGTGGCCGACGACCGGGCCGTGGGCCCGCCGCGCCGCCTCCAGTGGGTCGGCGGCCCGCGATGGAGCCGCCACCACGAGCACATGAGCAGCGTCAGCGCGCTGGTCTCGGCGGGCGGGCGGCTGTTCTACGTCTTCGACGAGGGCTCGCGGGCGTCGATCCAACTGCCCCCGAAGTGGAAGCTCATCGCACGCGACGCGTTCAACGGCACGGTCCTCTGGAAGCGCGACATCCCGCTGTGGTACACGCACCTCTATCCGCTCAAGAGCGGGCCGGCCTTCCTGGCCAGGAGACTCGTCGCCGTCGGCGACCGCGTCTACGCCACGCTGGGCCTCGACCAGCCACTGGTGGCCCTCGACGCGGCCACGGGAAAGACCCTCCGCACGTACCGGGCCGGCAAGGCCACCGAGGAGGTCCTCTGCTCCGACGGCGTGCTGCTGCTGCTGGTCAACGCCGAGCCGCCGAAGCCCGACCGCTACACGTGGAAGGACCCGGTCTGCTGGAACGAGGGCGCCCGCGTCGCCTCCGAGCGCCCGTGGGACGAGAAGAAGCGGACGATCCTCGCCGTCCACGCCGACACCGGGCGGACGATCTGGAAGTTCGACTCGACCGTGGCGCCGGTGACCCTCTCGGCCGACGGCAGCCGCGTCGTGTTCCACGACGGCGAGAAGGTCGTCTGCCTCGACCGCCAGACGGGCAGGCGGAAATGGGCCTCCGAGGCGGTCAAGATGCGCAAGCCCCTGCCGACTTACTACGCCCCGACCCTCGTGCTCTCCGGAGGCGTGGTGCTCTTCGCGGGCGGCAACGGCAGGATGAGCGGCTTCGACGGCGAGAGCGGCAGGAGGCTCTGGACCGCCAAGCATCACCGGGCCGGGCACCGCTCGCCGGAGGACGTGCTGGTCATCGACGGGCTGGCGTGGACGGGCAGGATGGCCGGCCGACCGGCCGACAACATGTGGACCGGCTACGACATCAAGACCGGCAAGATCGAGCGCGAGTTCAAGCCGGACATCAAGAGCTACTGGTTCCACCACCGCTGCCACCGCAGCAAGGCGACGACGAGGTACCTCATGCCCTCGCGGACGGGCATCGAGTACGTCGACTGGCGGAAGCAGACGTGGGACCGCAACCACTGGGTCCGCGGCGCGTGCGTCTACGGCGTCATGCCGGCCAACGGCCTGACCTACGCCCCGCAGCACCCGTGCGCGTGCTACCTGGAGGCCAAGCTCAACGGCTTCAACGCCCTCGCCGCCGCGGCGGACGAACCCCCGCCCAGACCCGGCGAGAGCGCCCGCCTGGAGAAGGGCCCGGCGTACGGCGGAGGGAATCCGCAATCCGCAATCCGCAATTCGCAATCGGAGGATTGGCCGACGTTCCGCCATGACGCCGCCCGCAGCGGCTTCGTGAAGACGAGCGTCTCGCCGAAGCTCGAGCCGGCCTGGAAGGCGGCGGTCGGCGGCCGGCTCAGCGCGATCGTCGCCGCCGGCGGCAAGGTCTTCGTCGCCTCGATCGACGCCCACACCGTCCACGCCCTCGACGCCGGCAGCGGGAAGGAGCTGTGGCGGTTCACCGCCGGCGGGCGCGTCGACTCGCCCCCGACGATCCACGACGGCCGGGCGCTGTTCGGCTCGGCCGACGGGCACGTCTACTGCCTCCGCGCCTCGGACGGCGAGCTGGTCTGGCGGTACCTCGCCGCCCCCTGCGATCGGAGGCACATGGCGTTCGGTCAGCTCGAGAGCGTCTGGCCCGTCCACGGCAGCGTGCTGGTCCGCGAGGGCGGCCGGGCGCGATCCAAGCGACCCGAGGTCTACTGCGTCGCCGGGCGGTCGGCCTTCCTCGACGGCGGGATGCGCTTCTGCCGGATCGACGCGGCGACGGGCAAGCTCGTCTCCGAGACGATCCTCGACGAGAGCATCCCGGGCACCGACCGGAATCTCCAGGCCGCCATGAAGGGGCTGAACCTGCCGACCGCGCTGCCGGACGTGCTGAGCTGCGACGGGAAGAACGTCTACATGAGGTCGCTGAAGTTCAGCCTGGAGGGCAAACGGACGGAAGTGGCCTCGGCCAGCGATCCGTCCGCGCAGACCGGCGAGGGGGCCCACCTGTTCTGCTCGATCGGCTTCCTCGACGACTCCTGGTTCCATCGGGCCTACTGGCTGTACGGCAGGCAGGTCACCAGCGGGTGCAACTACTGGTTCCGCGCCGGCCGACACGCCCCGGCCGGGCGAATCCTCGTCTTCGACGACGATACCGTGTACGGCTTCGGGCGCCTGCCGCACTACTACGTCTGGTCGCCCGCGCTGGAGTACCGCCTCTACGCGGCCGACAAGCACGTCAAGGCCGAGTCGATCGAGCGTGTCACGGCGGGGCGGCGCGGGCTGGACAAGGCCAGCCGGCGCTGGATCTTCAATCGGGACATCACCAGGACGCAGACGGTCAGGCAACTGTCGGCGGCGGACGTGAAGTGGTCGCGGGACGCCCCGGCGGTGATGGCCCGAGCGATCGCGCTGGCGGGCAGGACGCTGTTCGTCGCCGGCCCGCCCGACGTGCTGGACGAGGAGGCCGCCGTCAAGCGGCGCTTCGACGCCGACGTGCAGAAACGGATCGCCGAGCAGGACGCCGCCCTCGCCGGACGAAGAGGCGCGCTGCTGTGGGCCGTGGCCGCCGCCGACGGCAAGGTGCTCGCCGAGCGCCGCCTGGACGCGCCGCCCGTCTTCGACGGCCTCGCCGCCGCTCGCGGGCGCCTGTTCCTCGCCACCATCGACGGACACGTGATCTGCTTCGGCGGCGGCAAGTCGGCCGAGTAGAGCCGTCCCCACCGGACAGGAGCTGCTTTCCATGACCGCCAGGTCGATTGCATCCGTCGCCGTCGCGCTCTGCCTCGCCTCGGAAGTTCCCGGCCGAAGCCCGCGCCCGCCCGAAGCCGACAAGCCGATTCTGCTCGGCGACGGGGCGATGGTCGAATCGGCGACGGGGCCCTTCCGCTTTCGTATGATCCCGGCGAGATTGGCCTCGCCGAGCAAGGCGCCCGCTCCGCCCTGCCGGATGCCGACCGTGCTCCGCGACGGGAAGAAGTCATGGAAGCTCTACGGGCAAGGGGAGGCGGGGCTGGTCCACGCCGTCAGCACCGACGGGCTGTCGTGGCAGGACGCATCCGGGGCGCTGGCCGTCCCGAACGACGCCCGGGCGAACCTCACGCCGCTGCTGGACGACCGCGCCGGCGTGGCAGCGGACGAGAAATACAAGGCCTTGGGCGGATCGGCAGAGGCGGGTGGGCTGTTCGCGCTGGCCTCGAGCGACGGGAAGGTCTGGCGGAAACTGGCCGCCCGACCAGTCATCGTTTCGTCCGCCAGGGAGGCCCTCTACGGCCGCAACTCGGCCGTCTGGTCGCGGGCCCGCAACGCGTACGTCGCGTTCGTATCGGAACGCCGCAACGATCGGCGCGTCATCAGCCGGTCCACCTCGAGGGACTTTCGCACCTGGAGCCCGCCGACGCCGCTGGAACTCAACGCCGACGGCGAGGACATCTGGAGCGCGACGGTCTTCCCGGTCGAGACGAATCCGCCGCTGCTGATCGGTCTGCTGACGCGGACGGCAGGGGGCAAGACGGGGCCGGCGGACATCTGCCTGGCCACGTCCCGCGACGGCGGGAAGACCTTCAGGCGGCCCCTGCTGGAGGCGTGGGTCCGTCCGGAGGCGGGCGTGACGGACTGGCGGTCAATGGTCCCCTCGCCGCTGGTGGCCTTTGTCCGCCCGAAGGCCTGGACCCGCAGCGGCGAGCAGGCCTTCCACGCCGGCTCGGCGCGATACGAGGTCTTCAGGGATCGGGTGCTGGCCTGCACTGCCCGCGCCCTCGAGCCCGCACTGCCCGCCGACGAGCCGGGCGACTGGGATTCGGCCGCGATAACCACGAAGCCCTTCATCGTGACGGGCTCGAGCCTGGAGCTGAACGTGTCGACGGATTCCTTCGGGACGATCAAGGCCGAGATCCTCCGTGCCGACGGCAAGCCGCTGCCGGGCTACCGCCTCGCCGACAGCCGGCCCGATTGGTACACGTGGGTCTACGTGGACCCGGTCCGGCGCGCGGCGGAGCTGCGAAAGAGCAGCACGGACATCTACGGCGACAGGGCGGGGATGGTGATCTGCTGGCGGTACAAGCACCGGGACAACCCGCAGAAACGCAGCCGCGTCCAGTGGTGGCCCGACTGGGACATCCGCGAACTGAAGGGCAGAACCGTTCGCTTGCGGATCGTCATGAACGGGGCGGACCTTTTCTCGTTCAGGACGGTGGATCGCGAAGCCCGGAAAGGCAAGCCCGTCCTGTTCTCGAAGGACTTCCCCGCGGGCAGAATGGTGGACTACGTGGAGGCCGGCGAATGACGCACACGGCGGCGACACTCGCTGCCGCGGCCCTCGCGGCCCTGCTGGGCGCCAACGCGCCGGGCCGGCCGATCGACATCGGCAGCCGGCGAGAGCTGTTCGTGGACCGGCATCTGGTCGGCAGGCTGACGGGCGCGCGGCTCGTGCTGCACACACCGCAGCCCGCCCCGCCGTCCGCGAGGCCCCTGACGAACGTCGGCCCGTACGGCGGCTACGTCTACTCGACGGTCTTCCGCGACGGCGGCATCTACCGCCTGTACGGCCGGCGGGAGCGCGGCAAGATGCTGCCGGACAGCGCCCCGCGCGACAGGCGATGGTTCAACCAGGTCACCTGCTACGCTCAGAGCCCCGACGGGATCAACTGGACGGAACCGAAGCTGGGCATCTACGACAACGTTCCGGAGATCACGGCCGGCAACGTGACGCTGGCGTGGGAGTTCGGGGCGACGCACAACTTCACGCCGTTTCTGGACGCGAATCCAGCCGCTGCGGTGTCGCAGAGATACAAGGCCGTCGCCGGCGCGAAGACGGTGAAGGATCCGAAGCTCCGGGCGAAGTACGGCGTGGGGGGGCTGCGGGCGTACGTTTCGGCCGACGGCTTGCGGTGGAAGCGGCTGCGGGACGAGCCGATCATCCCCAGCGATTGGGGCGCCTTCGACAGCCAGAACCTCGCCTTCTGGTCCCGGTCGGAGCAGTGCTATGTCTGCTACTTCCGCGTGTTCGACAACAGGCACAGCCCCGGCGTCCGGGCGGTTCGGCGATCGACGAGCGAGGACTTCCTCAACTGGTCCAAGCCCGTGGACGTGAAGATGAACCTCCCCCGCCCCGGCGGGCCGAACCGATACGGGCACCGGATGGAGCAGCTCTACGTCAACAACATCAAGCCTTACTTCCGCGCCCCGCACATCTACATCGGCCTGCCCACACGAGTGAACTTCGACCGCAACGCGCCCGGCGAGGTCCTGCTGATGACCAGCCGAGACGGCGTGAACTTCGATCGGACCTTCACGGACGTCTTCAGCCGGCCGGGGGCGGCGGGCTCTTACGGCAACCGGGGCCACTACCTCGCCAACCACCTCGTCCAGACCGGCCCGGCGGAGCTGTCGGTCTACAGCTATCACGGCCGCCGGTGGACGCTCCGACTGGACGGGCTCGCGTCGCTCAACGCCCCGTTCGCCGGCGGGCAGATGGTCACCAGGCTGCTGACGTTCAAGGGCGATCGCCTCCAGATCAACGCCCGCACGGCGGGGATCGGCTTCGTCCGCGTCGAGATCCAGGACGCCGGAGGCCGGCCCGTCGAGGGCTATGCCGTCGGCGACTGCACGCCGATGGTCGGCGACGACGTCTCCCACGAGGTCTGCTGGAAAGGCCGTGCCGACGTATCGAGGCTGTCGGGCAAGCCCGTGCGGCTGCGGTTCGTGATGAAGGACGCCGACGTCTACTCGCTCCGGTTCGTGCCCTGACGAGCACCGACGTGGGACAGGGCCGACCCCTCCCGCCTATCGCTCGGAGCGGACCGCGCCGGCGGCCGTGCCGTCTTCGTTGGCCACGCGCAGGCGGAAGAACCACCAGTCCACGAGGTTGGCGACCTTGACGAGCAGGACGTTGGGGCCCTTGCGGAGGGCGGCCTTGACCTTCTCGTCGTGCCGGGCGGCCTTGCGGTGGATGGGGCGGCCGTTGAGCCAGAGGGCGCAGCCGTCGTCGGCGGCGACCTCGAGGACGACGGTTCGCTCGGCGGGGGAGGTCAGTTCGGCGGCGGCGTAGGCGACGTTGTAATGCGTCGGCGGCGGGAAGACGTCGTGCAGCGCCAGCGTGCCGGAGACGCCGGCGACCTTGACGTCCCGCCAGGCGATCTGCCGGGGCTTGCTGCCGGCCCGCTCGATGCGCCTCGCGGCCGTGGGGGCCTGCCTGGCCAGGTCGGTCGCCGTCTTGCCCCCGGCCAGCACGCGCGGACGCCGGACGAGGACGGTCAGGGCGTTGGCGTCGGCGACCGACTCGACGACGAAGGCCAAGGCGACGGTCGTCCCGGCGTGGTCGGCCAGGGACAGCTCGAGCCGCCCAGGCGCGTTGGGGTCGGGCAGCCGCCCGTGCCACAGCTTCCGGCCGGCGGCCAGGACGGTCACGTCGGCGGCGCCCTTGGCGTCCTTGTCGGCCGGGGCGATAGAGGCGAGGAGCTTCGCGTCCTTCGCAGGCGGCACGCCGAGCGCGTAGGTCACGATCGTCCGCCCGCCGGCGCCCCGGGTCGGCGGGCCGATCTCCATCCCCTTCGCCGGGCCGCTGACGTCGTGGATGATACGGACGACCGCCCCCTCGCCGAAGATGTGCTCGGGGCAGCCCTTGGCAAACTCCGGCCCGGCGGGGGCGATCTCCGGCGGCCAGACCACGGCGAACCCGCTGTTGTCTCCGTCGTTCGGCAGCGGGCCGAGCACCTTCCAGTCCGTCACGTAGCCCTGCGCGGCGGCCAGCCGCCTGACCGTCGGCTCGTCGCGGCCGGCGGCGAGGGTCTTCGCCGCGTGCGCGCGGTAGTACTCGTTGGCCCCCCCCAGCAGCGGCCTCAGCTTGTCCATGCCCGCCGCGAGCTCGTCGGCCGTTGCCCTCGCGGCGATCAGGGCGAGCCCGCGCTTCTGCGTCTCCCAGTCGCCGGCCTTCATCACGCCCGCCAGCCAGGCGACGATCCCGCCCGGCGGGGCCGCGGTGGTCGCCCGCTCGATCGCTCCCAGCACCGCCCGGCGGACGCTCGAGCTGCCGTCGGCCAGGTGGGGCTTCAGCACGGCGAAGTGGTCGATGCCCTTGCACTCGGCCAGGCCCTTGACCGCGTGGTAACGGACCGTCGAGCTGGTGGACGCCAGGGCCCGCTCGAAGACGTCGCGGTACTCGTCCGGCCGCCGCGCCGCCAGCAGCTCCAGGATCGCCGGCAGGACGGAGGCGTAGCGCTTGGCGTCCTTGCGGACCAGGCGGGCGACGGCATCGGAGGCCTGCCGGCCCGGCCGGACCGTCAGCAGGCGGATCGCGGCCGCATAGTGGCTCGCGTTCTCCCCGCCCAGCACGTCGAGCATCCGCCGATGCAGCAGGTCGGTCGGATAGGCGGCCAGGGCCTCCTCGGCCGCCTTTCGCCGAACCGCGCTGTCCTCGCCGGCGGCGAGCTTGACGAGGGCGTCGACGTTGGCCGGGTCACGCAGCGGGGCGACCGCCCGCGCCGCCGCCAGGCGAACGTCCGCGTCGGCGTGGGCCAACAGGCCCGTCAGCTCCCGCCGCGCCTCCGGCGTGCCGATCACGCCCATCGCCGTCGCCACGCGAGCCAGCAGCTTCGCGTCGGTCTGCTTGAGCAGCCCGGCCGCCAGAGGCCAGGCGGCGGGGCCCTTCAGTCGCGCCGCCGCCAGCACGGCGGCGCCGCGGACCGACGGCGAGGCGTCGGTCACCGCCGCCACGACGGCCGATGCGCCCCTCGCCGAGCCGATCGCCCCGATCGCCTCGACGGCCGCGGCGCGAAGCTCGGCGTGTGGGCTCGACGTGAACGACATCGCCCGGTCCAGCACGCCCGCCCCGCGCAGGTGCGCCAACGCCACCAGCGCCCGCCCGCGGACCCACGGATGCGCGGGCCCGGACAGCAGCTCCGTCAGCGGCCCGGCGCCCTCGGCCGCCCGCCAACGGACCAGCTGGCTGACGGCGCGGTATTGGATGATCCAATCGGACGAGTCGAGGTCGGCGATCGCGGCGGCGATGCGGGCCGCGCGCCGGGCCGCTTCCGCGGCCGCGCTCGGCTGTGTGGCCGGATCCGCCCCCTCCGCCACGCCGCCCAGCAGGACGGCCGCCACCAGCACGGCCGCCCGCGTCATCGCTGGTAGATCGGCAGGAAGCGGTAGGGCACGCCGAGGATCAGCACGCCCATCGCCGTGGCGTACTCCGTGCCGCCCTCGCTGCCCCGCCAGCTCCCGTCGGACTGCTGGAGGCGCAGCAGCGTCCGCTGGATCTGCGGGTACCAGCTCTGGTAGTAGCTCTCGCCCGCCTGGTACATCGCCTGCACGGCGTAGTAGTGTCCGTAGAAGAACCACTTCTCGCTCTTGCTGAACTTGCTCTTCGGGTACTTGCTGAGGTAGCTGAGCCCGCCTCGGACGGGGCGGCTGTCGGCCTTCTCGCCGCACATCAGCAGGCTCATCACCCCGGCGGCCGTCCGGGAGAAGCCTTCCTGGCTGGCCGAAGTATACCCGAACCCGCCCGTGAAGCGCACCTGGAGCCTCTTGACGTAGGCGACGGCCTTGTCGATCGTCTTCTGCGGAACGAAGACCCCGGCCTCCTTCGCGCTGGACAGCGCGACGATCTGCATGACCGTCACGGAGATGTCCGCGTCCTTGGGGACCGGCTCGTATCGCCACCCCCCGGAGGAGGACTGGCTGCGGAGGATGACCTGGACGGCCCGCTTGAGCGTGTCGCGAATGTCCCTCCGCTCGCTCATGCCCCACACCTCCGACAACGCCAGCGTCCCGAGCCCGTGCTCGTACATGTTGCCCCCGAAGTACCCCCCGCCCTCCTTCGCCCGGCGGAGCAGGAACTGCACCGCCCGGTCGAGCATCCGCCCGTGCTTGCCGTACCGCGGAAAGTGGCCCTTCAGCATGTACCCCATCAGCACCAGCGACGTGACGCCCGACTTGTGCCGCGAGCCCCAACTGCCCGTAGCATTCTGCTTCTGCGAGAGGTACCCCAGCGCGCGGTCGATGGCGCGCTCGGCCTGCGGCGACAGCTCCGCCAGCCCAACCGTGTCCGCAGGCTGCGCCCGGGCGGCCGCTGCCGCGCAGGCCAGCACACCCGCCACACACGCGCCCGCCAGGAGCTTCCACGTCATCGCCGATCGCCACGAGGCCCCGCCGACGCCCGATCCACGGGTGCCGTGGGCTGCGGCCCCAGCCGCAACCACGTCTGCCGCGTCTCGCCCCGCAACGTGGTTGCCGCTGCGCGGCAAGCCACGGCACCCACCGCAGCGCCGTCCCTCGAAGCGGCGCCGCGCCCTGAGGCAATCCCGCGCCCCGCAGGGGCGCTCGGAGGTTAGCCGGGGGCGCAGCCCCCGGGAAGCGGCCCCACGTATCTCAGAGCCCTGAAGGGGCGACGGAGAGCTGGCGAGCCCGCCGGTCGTCACGTCGGACGGATGGCTTTCCGGCACCCCTTCGGGGCGCTCCAGGCCTGCCGGCCCCGTCCGGGGGCTGCGCCCCCGGCTAACATCCTCAGCCCCTTCGGGGCTGCCCGGCCCACTGTGCCCGGCCAAGCGTGAGAAACATAGGGACGCTACCCATGTTTTCGGTAGGCCGGAGCCAGGAAACATGGGGACGCTACCCCTGTTTTCACTTCGACAAGGCCTCATAGTAGTCCTCGAGCAGCTCGCGGTATTCGGGGGGCAGGTCGCGAGCGAAGGCCTGCTTGACGGCCTCGCGCTGCTTCGGCGTCAGGTGGTCGAAGAGGCGCTTGTCGCGGGAGGGCTTCTTGCCCCGGGGCTTCTGCTTGCCGAAGTCGCGGCTGCCCCGCTCGTCCGGCCGGTTCGTCCTCGAGTTCGGGTTGACCTGGCTGGTCTGCTGCGACATCGCCTGCTGCATCGACTGAGTCGCCTGCTGGAGCGCGGCGATCGCGGCCGCCTGGTGCTGCTGGGCCTGGGCCTGCTGCCCCTGCTGTATCGACGCCTGCGCCTGCTCCATCTGGCCCGACGCCTCCTCCAGCGCCTCGCCCGCCTCGCCGGTCTCCTCGGCCAGCTCGCCCGTCTCCTCCGCGAGGTCGCCCTGGGGCTGGGCGAGCTGGGCGAGCTGCTGCTGTTGGGCTTGCGCGGTCTGCTGCATCAACTGCTGCTGACGCTGGGCGATCGACTGGGCCTGCTGCATCGCCTGCTCCAGCGCCTCGGCCGCCTCGGCCGCCTCCTGCTGCTCGGCGAGCTGCGCTTCGGCGGCCTCGATCTGCTCCCCGATCGTCTTCATCGCCTGCTTGAGGGCCTCCTCGGCCTGCTCCTGCTGCTTGACGGCCGGCTGCTGGGAGTCCTGCTGCATCTGCTCGGCCGCCTTCTCCATGTGCTGCTCGGCCTGCTTGAGCGTCTGCTGGACCTCCTCCGACGCCGCCTCGGGCATCTGCTGCCGCGTGTTCGACAACTCCCGCTCGATGTTCCGCTGCTCGACCTCCTGCTTGTCGGACTTCTCGTCGAACTGCTCCCGCGGCGTCTGGCGAGTCTGGTTCGTCAACTCCTCCTGGCGGGCGAGGATCTCCTCGAGGTCCTCATACGACGCCTTCCACTCCTCGATCTGCTCGCCCAGGGAGTCCGACTCGAGCATCTTCTCCAGCTCGCGCAGCGCCTCCAGCGCCTCCTGCTGGTTCTGGACCGCGCCGACCGGTTTCTTCGCGCCGATCTGGTCGGCCGCCTTGTCCAGCTTCTTGTCGGGCTTCTCCTGCTTCATCGCCCGCTCGGCCTTGGTCAGATCGTCCTTGCGGATCGGGTCCTCGTCCGACCGGGCCGCCTCCGTCAGCGCCTGCTCGAACCGCCGGACATTGGCGGCGATCTGCTGCTGGCGGGTCTTCAGCTCGTCGCGCGACGAGTCGGCCTCCTTGGGCTTCTGATAGACCAGCTTGCCCCACTCGCGGGTCTGCCGGTGGAGGTTCTCCTCGTTGCGGATGATCAGCCGAAGCCGCGTCAGCAGGTCGTCGGTGGCCGAGTCCGCCTCGGCCTTCTTCAGCAGCTCGTCGAGCAGCCTGAGGATGATCTTGATCTCCCCGTCGGCCGACCGGAGGTTCGGATGCAGGGCGGCGAGGCGCTTGCGGGCCTCGGTGAGGTACTTCTCGGCGTTGGGGACGTGGCGGGTGTTCAGGATCGTCAGGACCTTGACGAACCGCTTCATCTCGCCCCCGCGCCCCTGGGCGAGCAGGTCGTTGCTGATCAGGTCCCTGACCAGCGCGTCGAAGCCCCGGACCGACGTGTCCATCCGGCGGTTGACCATGTGCTGCCGCTCGGCCTCGTCGAGCAGGCGGTCGGCGAGGGCCCTGAGGATCGTCTCGGCCGCGGGAGGCGCGGCGGCGGCGAGCGACGGGGAGGCCAACGACATCGCCGCCAGCGCCGCGAGGAGGATGTAAGTGATCAGTTTCATCTTCACGTTTTCCAAGAGGCGGTCGTGCCGACCGCCGCTAAACAGGGCGCCGGGCGCCATTCGTTATTCTTTCGACGGCTGCGTCGCCGGTTGTGTTTCCGTGTTCCTCATCGCGCCGACTTTCTCCGAGGCGGTGCGCTCCTCGACGCGAAGCTCCCGAACCTCCGAGACCCAGTGCATCTGCTCCTCGAGGATGCCGCGGAGGTACTCGGCGATGCTGACGACGTAGACGCGCCGCTTGCCGGACCGGCTGACGTTCGGCCCGCTCGGGCCGGCGCGGTTGTCGGCCACCTCCACGCAGTACGTGATAACGTCCTCTTCCTTCAACCCGGCAACCAGCTCGGCGAGCTTCTTTTCCAACGACCTGGTGGGCGTCTTGCCCGACATCTCGCCGATCGTCCACGTCCGCTCCGGCCCGTCGCCCACCGCGTAGACGAGCCTCGCCGCCGCGCAGCCGTAGTCGTCCCGCGCGCGGAACGTCACCGACAGCCGCTTGCGGACCGTCGCCTTCTCGTCGCGGACCGGCTCGAGGATCTCGACCTCCGGCGGCGTGTCGGGCAGGACGTTGACCATGTACGAGCCGGCGGACTCGTAGACGAACCGGTGGTGGGCGATCCGCCAGCGGAAGCGGTACTCGAACGGCTCGTCGGCCGTCGCTTCGGCCTCCACCACGCGCCCGGATTCGCTGACGGTCAGCTCGGTCTCGTCGGTGCGGTTGCGGATCATCGTCACCGACTCGACCGGGCGGTCCAGCTGCATCCGCCAACGGACCCGCGTGCCCTCGGGCAC
>Ga0180437_10008221_pt1 | contig 13319 bp, 9 predicted proteins | sample SS_ome_4_FD_132410 | JGI IMG/M metagenome (GOLD analysis project Ga0180437, IMG submission 132410) | Hypersaline lake sediment archaeal communities from the Salton Sea, California, USA - SS_3_D_1 metaG | ecosystem: Environmental > Aquatic > Non-marine Saline and Alkaline > Hypersaline > Sediment...
GAGGCGATCCGCGCCATGCCCAACCGCAAGGACGCGACTGCCGAGTTTCTGAAGTACCTCCGCGCCGACCGCTACAGCGCCGCTGCCGCCGCCGCGCTCTCCCGCGCCGGACTCACCGAGCGCCAGTCCATGGCCGACGAGCTGGATCCGGATCTGACTTACGGGCTGATCAACGCGTTGATCTATGAGGCGACAAAGGAAGAGCCTGTTGTCGTGTGGCGGTACGCGTATGGGGGCAATATTTGGGGAGGATTGCATCAAGAATACGAGCAGCGTCTTGTTCGCGTTAAGGTTCCAATTGCGATACAGAACGCCAAGGCGCTGACGGCGTTAAAGGAATATACCGGACAAGACTACGGGTACGACGAGGAGAAATGGCGATTTTGGTACCAGCGACTGGTTTCTCGTCGCAATTGAATTCTCGACGCATTCCATTGCACGTGAAGTCTTCCCCTATTACGGAAGTGAGCATGGACCAACTTTAGCGTTGTGGGTGCGCGCGTGAGAAGGTGAGTCGCATTCCGCGCCGGCTGCGGCTTTGAATGCGACGAGCGGCGCACCCTGGGGATCGCGGGTTTCTCGAAAAAGGGGTACTGATCATGACAGCGTTCAGGCAACTGGTTGGCGCTCTCGGTGCAGGCCTTTGTGCGTATTGTGTTGCCGGAGCCGTTCTAGCGCAAAACTACGCATGGGACAGAAGCACGGAGTATGTCAGCACGAATTACACTGTCGCCGTCCAGGTACAGGAGGGGAACTACTTGTCCTACAACGATTCGGATCCCGACTTCACCGGCGGCCCTGCTGTTTGTGGAAACGCGATTTCCGACACGCAGACCGTCTATGGCGGCGGAGGGGGCGGGGGTGGCGACGGCGCGGACCTCAACGACAACGGCGCCGACGGCCAGGACGGAGTCCCCGTTGACGGCGCCAACGGGCAGGACGACGTCGGCCACGGCGGCAAAGGCGGCAAGGCCGGCAGCAACGGCAGCGCCTACGGCCGCGCCCACGCCGACGGCCAGAGCCAGCTCAACCCTGACGGCCAGCTCTCGATGAGCTGGACCTTCATCCACAACCAGGACGCCCAGCTCACCCTTCTCGGCGCCGGCGGCGGAGGCGGCGGCGGCGAGGGCGGCGCCGCCGAGCAAGGCGGCGATCGAGGCGGCAGTGGTGGTGGCGGCGGCGACGGCGATGACGCCCAGGGCAATGCGATTTCCCTCCAGGAAAGCAGCGTCGACGCCGTGGCTGAGCTGGAGTTCGGCCCCGATGCGGACGAAAATACGCCCGAAGAGACCATCGCCCGCGCCATCGTCGCCATTGCCTGGGGCCGCACAGGGTGCGAGATGGAGAATTGGGGCGACGACTACGACCCGGAGGAGAAAGACGAGGTCTGGCAGCGGGGCGTCGACGTCGACATCAGCTTCGGCGACGCCTGGCTGGAACTGAGCGGGGGCCCCGCTGGGCCAGTGACCGCATACGGAGAAACGAGCGAAGAGGAGGAGTTCTACAAAGACTCGGCAGACCACTTGGAGGACGCTTCCGGGACGTTCGAAATCAGCCAGAGCGAGTTCTGGGACTGCATCTCCGTGGGCGATACGGCCTCGATCCAAACTGGAGAAGACGACGTCTACTCCCGAATAGAGGGGCAAATGCTGCGCCACGGCGGCCAAGGCGGGGAAGGAGGCAACGTCAACGGCGGCAGCGACGACGGCGATGACGGCGACGATGGCGGCGGCGCCGCCGGCGGCGCAGGGGGCCAAGGCGGAGCCCGCGGCGAAGAGGAAGCAGACGACGGTGAAGACGGCGGCAACGGCGGCGACGGCGGCAAGGTCATCGCCCACGAGGCCGGCCTCTTCCAGGGCGTCATCGAGATCCGCGTCGACAACTAGGCCCTGATTGCCCCGGATCCCAGAAGCAATCCCAATCTGTGCCCCGGTCGCTCCGAGCGTGCGGGGCACTTCGCGTCAATTCCTCGCCCTCCCTATCTCCCCCTGTCCTTGTCAGTCCCTCGATTTCCCGCCCCTTCCCCAGCGGTCGCAATCCGCGGCGGCGGGGCGTATACTGTGCGGCGGTGTCGCCCGGACCGGTCGGGCGTTGGGCTTCTGGTCGTCACGGCGGAAGTACCGTCCCGCCCGCTCGAAACCTCGCGCAAGGAGCTGAGCCATGAGTATTGCACCCCGCTGTCCGTTCCACCGCCTGCTGCCTGCCGTTGTGTTGGCTGGTCTCGTGGTATTCGCTGCTGCCTCAGTGCTTCCCACCTTGGCGGCGGAGTCGCTCAGCTATGGCGATCTCGTCGATCGCCTGACCGACCTGGAGCACGTGGCGGTATTGCCGGCCGAGGGCGAGACTTGTCGGCAGTGGTCGAGCTGGGACCGCTCGAGCCGCTACGACGAGGCCGCCGGCAAGTACGTCAACTGGCAGGCGAACAACGACGGGCCCAATTTTATCCGCCAGGAAGGCGAGCAGTTCGTGCTCGCCGAGATGGAAGGGCCCGGCTGCATCTGGCGGATCTGGTCCGCCCGCGCCGAAGGCGGCCACGTAGGAATCTTCCTCGACGGGGCCGACGAGCCGGCGGTCGACCTGCCCTTTGAAAAATACTTCTCCGGCGACACCGCGCCGTTTGATTACCCCATGCTCTCCTACAACCTGATCGACCTCGGCTGCCGGGGGCAAAACCTCTACTTCCCCATCCCTTATCAGAAGTCGTGCAAAATCGTTGCCGATGCGGGCTGGGGCCGCTACTACCAGTTTGTCTATACGACGTTTCCCAAGGGCAGCGAAGTGCCGACCTTCTCGGCCGCGCTGGCGGCCGAGCACGCCTCGTCGCTTGAAGCGCTCGACGGCTTCCTCCGCGGGCGGCAAGGCAGCGACCCCGCCGGCCGCCGCGAAGGCCAAAAGACCGAGCGGGGCAGCGTCGCCGTCCCCGCCGGCGAGACGGTGGCCCTGGCCGAATTGACGGGCGCCAGGGCGATCACCGCCTTTCGCGGCAGCATCGAGCTGGGCGACCGCGAGGACGAGATGGCCGCGCTCAGGAAGCTTTGCCTCCGAATCACCTTCGACGGCCAGCCGCAGCCGGCCGTCTGGTGCCCCATCGGCGACTTCTGCGGCACGGCGCCGGGCGTGAATCCCTACCGCTCGCTGGTGACCGGGATGACCGACCAGGGGGCCTACGTTCTCTGGTACATGCCGTTTGCCAAGAGCGCCGTCGTCGAGGTGGCCAGCGACGACGCCGTGGAGCGGCAAATCGACTTCGAGATCGTCCATGCCCCGCTCGATCGGCCCTTTAAGGGTCTGGGGCATTTCCACTGCAAGTGGCACCGCGACGTCCACGAGCTCGCCGAAGACCGCTGGCCCGACTGGGTGATGCTCCGCACCGAGGGCCGGGGGCGGTTCTGCGGCGTGATGCTGCACGTCTGGGACCCGCGCCCCGGCTGGTGGGGCGAGGGCGACGAGAAGTTCTTCGTCGACGGCGAGAAGTATCCCTCCACCTTCGGCACGGGCTCGGAAGACTACTTCGGCTACGCGTGGTGCCACCCGGGGCTCTTTGAGCGGCCCCTGCACGGCCAGACGATGACCGAGCAGAACCAGGGCCACCAGTCGGTCTTTCGCTGGCAGATCGCCGACAACGTGCCTTTCCAGGAGTCGTTCGAGGCGTGCATCGAGAAGTACCACCGCACGGAGGAGTGGGGCACAAAGTACGCGGCGACCGTCTGTTGGTATCTCGCCCCCGGCGGCGCCGATCCTTACGAGCCCGTGCCCGTCGACCAGCGGCTCGGCTACTACGACCGTCCGCCCCTGGCGGCCGGCGGTTTCAAGATCCTCGGCCAGCCGGCCGGCAACGTGCGGACGCAGGGGATGGATCGCTACGAGGACACCTGGAAAGACGGCGATCAGCTCTGGTGGACCGGGGCCTCGCCCGGCGACGTGCTCGAAGTGGTCCTGCCGGTGGAGAAGTCGGGCACGTACCGGCTGAGCGTGGTCTTGACCAAGGCGCGGGATTACGGCGTCGTCCAACTGGCGATCGACGGCAAGCCGGCAGGCGAGCCGATCGATCTCTACAACGCGACGGTCGTCCGCACCGAGCCGATTCCGCTCGGCACGTTCCGGCTGGACGAGGGCGAGCACGTGCTGGCCGTGCGGATCGTCGGCGCCAACGAGCAGGCGGTCAAGTCGTACATGTTCGGCCTGGACGAGGTGCAGCTGGAAAACGCCGAATAGGTCCGGGCCGCGTAGTGATCTCTCAAGTCGAAGATGATGCATTGTGTGCCACTGCTGGCTTGCCCAGCAGTGCTCGAAACACGGTTGCGCAAGCCAACCGTGGCAGCCGATCATAAGATGCTTTGCGGCAATGGTTTGCGCCACGCTTTCCGCGTAATCCCATAGCCGGCACTCGGCCGGCCGCCATTGTGCGATTGGGGCGGATTTCGTAGTATGGCGACAGCCCGACGGACGCGGCTTGACGGACGCGGCGGCGCACTGACCTCATGCGAAGGATTTGGGTCGAATGCTTCAAGAGCAGATTGGATTCATCGGGGCCGGCCAGATGGCCACGGCTTTGGGGCAGGGCTTCGTCCGTGCCGGTCTGATCGATCCCCAGAAGCTCGTCGCGGCCGATCCGGCCGCCGAGCCCCTGGCCCGCTTCACCAAGGCAACCGGCGGCCGGGCGGCGGCCGACAACCTCCAGGTGCTCGCTGGCTGCGACGTGATCTTCCTGGCCGTCAAGCCGCAGCAGATCGCCGCCGTGCTGGCCCAACTCCACGGCAAAGCTGCCGGCAAGCTGGTCGTCTCGATCGCGGCGGGCGTTCGCCTGGCCGCGCTGAGCGCGGGCCTCGGCGCGGGGGCTCGGGTCGTGCGGGTGATGCCCAACACGCCCTGCCTGGTGGGCCAGGGCGCTTGTGGCTACTGCCTGGGCTCCGGCGCTACGGCCGACGACGCCCGCCTGGTCGATCAACTGCTGGCCGCGGTGGGCCTCGCCTTTCAGGTGGACGAGAAGCTGATGGACGCGGTGACCGGGCTGTCGGGCTCGGGGCCGGCCTTTGTCTACACGGTCATCGAGGCGCTTGGCGACGGCGGCGTCCGCATGGGCCTGCCCAGGAACGTCGCCACGGCGCTGGCCGCCCAGACCGTTCGCGGCGCGGCCGAGATGGTGCTGGCCAGCGGCGAGCACACCGGCGTGCTCCGCGACCGCGTGACCAGCCCCGGCGGCACGACCATCGCCGGCATCCAGGCGTTGGAGTCGGCCGGGCTGCGGGCGGCGCTGATGGCGGCCGTGGAGGCTGCCACGCGAAGGTCGATCGAATTGGGGGCAACTTGACGGCAAGAGGAGGGTCAGAGCGCCCCATGTCCGTTTTTTGCGTGGTTGACGACAAGCACGTGCCGTTGTACCGCATCGTGTGGATCTCGGCGCTGCCCCATTTCTGCGGAGCGGACGACTGCCAGCGGGAAGGGCAATACGAGATCCGACTGGAGCATGAAGAATCGGTCTGGGCCACCAAGCAGGAGCGAGACGAGGCGCTCGAGGCCCTCGAGGCTTGGAGCGGCTCTCAATCGGGCGGCGAGGAATGAGGGTTGAGGGGCTGGACACTAGAGGCTAGGGACCGGAAGACTCTCAACCCTCAACTCTCAACCCCAACGAGGAACCCGACATGTCGATGTTCGAGAACGGTCGGTACTGTTGGCGCGAGACCTACTTCGTGCTCTTCGACTCGTCCCGGCGGCCCCACCTCGAAGAGGTGCAAAAGGCGCTGACCGCGACCGGCAGCCGCTTCACGCTCACCAACCTCACCAGCGACGAGTCGGGGCGGGCCGAGTCGCTCACCGTGCTCGCGCCCGACGACTTCGCCGCCCTGGACGTCTGCTACCTGGAGGGCGAGGAGGTCCTTGAGCAGGGGGCACAGTTGGCCGACGACATGCAAAGCCTCAGCTGCCGCCCGGAAGATCGCGACAAGCTCCGCCAGATCCGCCGCTTCGACGCGCGGTTCGACGTCCTCCATTTCGAGCAGGTGGTCGACTTCTGCGACGACGAGTCGGAAGAGATGCTCGATCCCAGCGCGCTGCTGGTCGTACTCGACACGCTGGTGAAGCTGACCGACGGCATCGCGGTCGACCCCCAGGCGGGGACCGCGCTGTGAGGGGCGAGAAATCCGAGGGTTAGTGTATGTTGGCCAAAGAGATCAAGACGGGAAGTATCGTGAATTACGACGCGGCGCCTTGCCTGATCGAGTCGGTCTCCGTGCAGTCGCCTTCGGCCCGGGGGGCGGCCACGTTTTACAAGTTCCGGGCGCGGAATCTGATCAGCAAGCAGAAGGTCGACATCACCCTGCGGAGCGGCGATTCGCTCGACGAGGCCGACTTCCAGCGGCGGGCCGTCAAGTACATGTACGCCGACGCCTCCCACCTCCACTTCCTCGACCAGACCGACTACAACCAGTACTCGATCGACAAGGAGCACGTCGCCGACGAGGCCGGCTATCTTACCGAGGACCTGGAAGGCGTGCTGGCGCTGCTCTACAACGACGAGTGCGTCGGCATCCAACTGCCCACCGCCGTCGAGCTGACCATCACCGAGTGCGACCCCGGCGTGCGGGGCAACTCGGCCACCGGCCGAACCAAGCCGGCCGTGCTCGAAACAGGCCTGGTGGTGCAGGTGCCCGAGTACCTCGCCCAGGGCGAACGCATCAAGGTCGACACGCGAACCGGCCAGTACCTCTCGCGGGCTTGAGTGATCAGCCGCTGGCAGAGCAAAATCCAAGATCTAAGCACTAAGATCTTGGAGCGTGGATCTTAGATCTTAGTACTTGGATGTTCCATGCAGATCGTTCTCGAAGTTACCGAGGGGCCGCACCGCGGGAAGCGATTCACCTTTGACGGCCACGACAACTTCATCGTCGGCCGCGCCCGCTGCGCCCACTTCCGGCTCCCCAAGAAGGACCCCTACTTCTCCCGCGTCCACTTCATGGTCGAGGTCAACCCGCCCTGCTGCCGGCTGAGCGACGTCGGCAGCACCAACGGGACCTTCGTCAACAGCCAGCGCGTCGACGCGATCGACCTTCGCCACGGCGACCTGATCAAAGGCGGCGACACGGTGCTGAAGGTCTCCTTCGTCGACGCCCCGCCGTCGACCGAGTCGTTCCTCCCCGCCGCCGAGACGCCCGCCGTCGCGGAGCCGCCTGCGGTGGCCGAGCCGCCTGCCGCGCCGCCGCCTCCGCTGCCGGAGATGTCGCTCACGCCCTTGGCCGTGTTCGACGAGGAGAGCAGCCGCTCGCTGCCGCTGGTGACGGGCTACCAGTTGGTGCGGCAGCTCGGCCGCGGCGGGATGGGCGTCGTCTACCTGGCGGCGCGGATGGCCGACGGCTCGCAGGTGGCCCTGAAGACGATCCGCCCCACCGTGGCCGGCGCCGAGCGCGAGGTGCAGCGATTCCTTCGCGAAGCAGAGATCCTCCACGAGCTGAAGCACCCCAAGATCGTCGCCTTCCATGAGACGGGCCAGACCCCGGCGTTTCTTTACTTCGTGATGGACTACGTGCCCGGCACCGACGCCGCGCGGCTGCTGGCCAGCCACGGCCCCCTGCCGGTCGCCCGCGCCGTCCGCCTCGTCTCGGACGCACTGGACGGCCTCTCCTACGCCCACGCCCAGGGCTTCGTCCACCGCGACGTGAAGCTGGCCAACCTCCTGATCACCGGCGAAGGCCCGCAGGAGACCTGCAAGCTTGCCGACTTCGGGCTGGCCCGCGTCTACCACGCCTCGCCGATGAGCGGGCTGACGATCATGGGCGACACGGGCGGGACGGTGCCCTACATGCCGCCCGAGCAGATCACCGACTACCGCAACGTCAGCCCGGCCGCCGACCAGTACTCGACCGCCGCCACGCTCTACCGCATGCTCACCGGCTCATTCCTCTTCAACCTCGACGAAGTGCCCAAGCAGAAGCAGTTGACGATGGTGCTCTTCGAGGAGCCGGTGCCGATCACCGCCCGCCGCCAAGACATCCCCGAGAAGCTGGCCAGAGTGATCCACCGCGGGCTGTCGAAAAAGCCCGACGACCGCTACCCCACCGCCGCCGCCTTCCGCCAGGCGCTCTTGCCGTTTGCCGGCGAGAGCCTGCGCTGATCCGTCCCGCGTTCGAGATGACCAATCGGCCCAATGCCAATCCCTGGCGGAAGAATTCGGAGGCGTAGCGGACTCTGACGATCATGGCTGGACCAGTCGACTCGCCCGCTCCGAACGGCCACTCCCTTCCGCCCTCACGCCCTGGGACCGTGGACAGATCGGACGTTTGCGGCTAACATTGAGAGCGTCTTGTTCATTCTTCGCTTCTCGGGGACTTGCCCTCGCGACAGGCTCCATTGGGGGGCTCGCGGAGAAGAAACGGCATCTGGAATTCGCGAAATGTAAGAAAGGTCCCATGCCCAGGTCCGACCATGAAGTGCCCGGCATTCCTGCTTCGCTCTACAAACCCCTGGCACCCGACGGTGTGAAAAGGATCGCGGAAGCGGCGCTGGAGTTGCTGTCGCATTCCGGCATGGTGGTGTTCTCGCAGACAGCCTTCGAGGCGCTGCGTGCCCGCGGAGCTGAAGTCGATCCGGAAAGCCGCATCGTTAGGATGCCGCGGAGCATGATCGAGGACGCCGTCGACTTGAATCCGTCGTCCGTCACCCTCTACTCGCGCAACGGCGAGCACGACCAGGTCCTTCAGGGGAGCCGCGTCCACTACGGCACCGGCGGCACGGCCATCTACGTGCTCGACCCCGATACGGGTGAACGACGTCCGTCCACGACCGAAGACGTGATTCTCAATGCGCGATTAGTCGAGGCCCTGGAGCACGTCCACGGTTTCACGATCAACGTGTTTCCGACCGATGTCGACGAGAAAGATCAGATCGACGTCAACCGATTCTTCCACGCGTTGGACAACACCTGCAAGCACGTGATGGGGGGCATCTACAGTCTCAAAGGTTGCCGCGACGCGGTCCGCATGGCCGAGATGATTGCGGGCGGCGAGGAGGCGCTGCGGAGCAAGCCGTTCGTCTCCTTCATCACCCTGATCATCAGCCCCTTCAAGATCGACCGGGACTACGGCGAAATGACCTGTTTTCTCGCCCAGAAGGGGCTGCCGGTGGTCGTGCCGACCGAGCCGATCTGCGGGACCACCTCGCCGGTGACCCTGGCCGGCAACGTCTTGACGCACGTTGCCGAGACGATCGGCGGGATCGCGCTGGTGCAAAGCGTCAAGCCGGGCGCCCCGGCAATCTGCGGCAGCGTGGGCTCGATCACCGACCTAAGGACGATGGACCACCTCGGCGGTCCGATCGAGCGGGCCATGATCAACGCCGCCGTGGCCCAGATGGCGCAGCACTTCGAGCTTCCCCTCTACTCCACTGCCGGCACGACCGACTCCAAAGACGTCGACGTGCAGGCGACCTACGAAAGCGCCATGTCGAGCCTGCTGGTGGCCATGTCCGGAGCCAACTACATCCACGACATCGCCGGCCTGATGGAATCCGACCTGACCGTCTCATACGAGAAGCTGGTCATCGACAACGAGATTCTGGGCATGACCCAACGGGTGCTGCGAGGAATCGAGGTCGACGACGAAACGCTCTGCGTCGAGCGGATGATCGAGAAAGGGCCCGGCAGCGACTACATGATGGAGCAGCACACGCTCCGCCACATGCGCTCGGAGTTCTTCGTACCCCGACTGGCCAACCGCGAGAGGCGCGGCTCGATGGCGCCCTGCGACGACGCCCTCGCCCGGGCCAAGGCCTTCGTCAGGCAAGTTCGAGATGCGCCGCGGCGAAGCTGCCTGCCCGATGAAGTCAGAAGGAGGATCCGGAAGGAGTTCCCGGAGATCCGCTGACGTCATGCCGACGAAAAGACGTCCCCTGACCGCCTGGCTGGAATCGGCACCGCGCCCGCTGTTTGCCGCCTACGCCGTCTTGACCTCCTTCTCCGTGTATTTCTTCATGTTCGCCTTCCGCAAGCCGTTCGCGGCTGCGGAGTACGAAGGCCTGAAGTTCCTCGGCACCGAGGTCGATCTGAAGACGGCGCTGGTGATCGGCCAGGTCTCCGGCTACGGGCTCTGCAAGTACGCGGGAATCAAATTCTGCTCCGAGATGTCCCGCGCAGCCCGCGCCCAAACGCTGGTGTTGATGATTCTGATTGCGGAGGCCGCACTGCTGCTTTTTGCCGTTCTGCCCGACGACTGGAAGGTGGCCGCCATTGTTCTCAACGGTTTTCCCTTGGGCATGACTTGGGGATTAGTGGTCTGGTATCTGGAGGGGCGACGCACGTCGGAGCTGCTGCTGGCGGGGATGAGCTGCTCCTACATCGTGGCCAGCGGGGTCTTCAAGGACGCCGGATTGACCTTGATCAATCGCTTTCACGTGGCAGAAACCTGGATGCCCGTGACCACGGGCCTGTGCTTCCTGCCCGCCTATCTCCTGGCCGTGTGGTTGCTGGACCAGCTTCCCGATCCCGACAGGGAGGACAAAGCCGTCCGCGTGCGGCGCGAACCGATGAGTGGGGCTGAACGTGCTTCCCTGCTCATGCGCTTTCTGCTGGGCTTCATTCTGCTGTCGGTCGTGTATTTCTTTCTCAATGCCTACCGGGAGTACCGCGACAACTTCGGCAAGGAGATCTTCCGCGAGCTCGGCTACGACCAGGAGCCTGCCGTCTTCTCGCAGGCCGAGATCGCGGTGGCCTTCGGCGTGATGACCGCCCTGGCGGCGCTGAACCTGATCAAAAACAATCGTCTCGGGTTGACGGGCGCCTTTGCGATCATCACCGGCGGCACGATGCTGCTCGGCCTGAGCTCCGTACTGCGACAAGGCGGAATGATCAGCGGCTTTCAGTGGATGGTTCTGGTCGGGTTGGGAGCCTATCTCGCCTACGTGCCGTTCGGGTCGGTGCTGTTTGATCGTTTGATCGCCTCAACGCGCGCCGTCGGCACGGCCGTGTTTGCCATCTACGTGGCCGACGCACTCGGCTACACCGGCACGATCAGCGTGATGCTCTACAGTGATCTCTTCGCGGGCGACGTATCGAGACTCCACTTCTTCGAAAACCTGACCTTTTTCATGTCCGTGACGGGAACCGTGCTGTTGGCCGCCGCCGGCAGCTATTTCGTCTACAAGAGCCGATCGCCTCTGCAATCTTCTTGACTTCTCGCGCCGGATCGAAAAACGGCGACGGAACGGGAATGACCTTGGGGGCTTACCCTGCCGCCTTCCCGTCACGTGGTCAACGTTACATTAATCGTTGTCCCTTCTTGCGCCACGGCCGCGTCGGCCAGCGTGATTGTCACGCGGCGGCCGTCTTGGGCGGCATCGGCGGCGGCCGGCTGCCCGGCGACTTCGACTGTGGCCAAGGCGAGATTGGCGCCGTCAGGCAACTCAAAGCTTAGGGTCTTCACCCTGAGACTGCCCCAGAGGACTTCGATGTGGTTGGTCTGCCGGCCGGCGGCGCGGCGCTGGGAGATCGTACCCCAGCCTTCGGCAGCGGTGAAGGCGGCGCGGAAGTCGTCGGGCGTGATCCTTGGGGCAAAGCCGAGGTGACCGCCGGGACCGTGGCACTCGAAGCCGCACAGGGCGAGGAAGACGCCGTAGCTGGCCATGCCGCGGGCGTAGTGATCGCCGCACTCGATTTCGTTCCACGGGTTGTGCTTGGCGGGATGGTAGCGCTCGTGGACGCCGCGGCAGATGGCCAGCGCCTCGGTGAGCATCCCCTCTGAGGCCATGTTGCCGGCCACCTGGTACTCGATCCCCGTCCAGATCTCGTCGCGGTAGCGGACGCCCTCGGCCAGGTGGGGCGACTTGGGCCAAGTGCAGGTGAACAAGCCCGCCTCGCCCGGATGAGCGAACCATCGCTCCGGCGGGTGGGCCTTGTTCTGAGGGCCGACGTCCGGCGCCCAGTCGTATTTCCAGATCGACTGAAGCGTCTTCTTGACCAGCTCTTCAGGGTAGACGTAACCCAGCCCGACCTGGACTGCCCAGCCTTGACCGAAGAGCTGGTCGGCAAGGCAGCCGTCGGCGTACTGGTGCTTGGAGTGTTCTGCGAGGTCCACCTTCTGGACGAAATACTCGCCGTCAAAGAGCCGTTCGGCCGAAAGCCGCCGGCCGCTTTCGAAGATCGCCCGGTAGCGGGCGGCCGCGTCTTCCTCGCCCAGCTCGCGTGCCATTTCCTCGCCCGCCCGCAGCGCGGCCAAGTAGAGCGAGCCGACCATCGTGTTCGGGCCGTAGAAGTCGATGTCGTAGGTGTTGTGCTGGGCGCCTTCCAGCAGGCCGTCGCCGTTCTGGTCCTCGTTGATGAGGAACTCGAGCGTTTTCTTGATTCGCGGCCAATTGTTCTTGAGAAACATGACGTCGGCCGAGACGAGGTGCTCGCGGTAGGCCTTCAAGACGGTGCCCGCCTGGCCGTCGCCGGCCCAGCGGCTCCAATTCTCGCCACGGAAGCGGACCATGCCGGTTTCTTCGTCGAAGCCCGCCTCGGGGTTGAAGTCCTGCATTTCGCGGGCCGAGCGCTCCAGGCGTGGGAAGAGCCGGGCCATGGCGTGCTCGTAGTTCCAGACGTGGGTGCAGGTGCCGCGGCAGCAGCCCACGCCCTCCCACGCCCAGAAGCGGCCGTTGGCCCACCACTGGCAGGTCGACGTGGCCAGCGTCGAGACGGTCGAAAAGAGCCGATCCAAGAGCCAGTGCGGCAGGGTCGAGTCGTACCACGTCTGGTGCCAGAGCCGCGTCTGGTCGGCCAGTCGGTCGTAGTTCTCGGCGACATAGCGGGCCACGTCGCCGGCCGAGCGGAAGCGGTTGGCGTAGAAGTTCCCTCGCCGCTCGCCCTGCTCGTCGCGATTGGGAAAGCACCAGGCGAGGAAGAACTTCACTTTCTTCTCCTCGCCGGGCCCGAGGGCGAAGTTCTCGAAGAGGGCTCCCACCAGCGGCTCGCCGAACACCAGTTCGGCTTCGTCCGGCCCCGCCCCCGGCGCAAAGATCTTCTCGGCCGGCGGACCCTCAACAAGCCACGCCGTGTGGGCTGCCTCCGGCGTGGGATCCAAGAGCACCAGCGCCATCGTGCCGTAGTCCGGCTGCTCTTCGAGAGCCCCCCGGGGGACCGGCCGCGGCCTGTCGCTCATCTCGATGTGGTCGATGTTGATGTGTCCCCATCCGCCCGACTCGCGGTCGACGATCTCCAGCCGGCCCTTCTTGCCTTCCAGCTCGCGGACGTCCCAGTTGTGCGCGGCGAGTTTCTCGTTGTTGGCCCCATGGGCGGTGCGGACGACTTCACCGTCGACCACGAGGTTCATGCACGTCTTTCCCTCGTGATTGCCCCC
>Ga0180437_10008222_pt1 | contig 13318 bp, 12 predicted proteins | sample SS_ome_4_FD_132410 | JGI IMG/M metagenome (GOLD analysis project Ga0180437, IMG submission 132410) | Hypersaline lake sediment archaeal communities from the Salton Sea, California, USA - SS_3_D_1 metaG | ecosystem: Environmental > Aquatic > Non-marine Saline and Alkaline > Hypersaline >...
CCGTGCCCGCCCTTCGCTCGTAGCGAACGCCTCCGGCGGCTGTAGGTTTGGGAGGTTCCGGACTTTCAGTTCCGGCATGTCGTTCCGCTCTGGCCATGTCTACCTAATAGTATACGTCCGCGGCGGTGGACGTTGGAAGGGGGATTTTACAAACCCTCCGTGTCTCTATACCCAGCCACGCTCCCGACAGGCCTGGGCAACGCGATTAACCGCGATGACGTAGGCGGCGTCGCGCATATACAGGTCCTTTGTGCGGGCCAGCTCGGACACGTCGATAAAGGCGCCGGTCATCCGGGTGTCGAGCCTGCCCAGCACTTCGTCTTTCTCCCAGAAGTAGTTCATATTGCACTGCACCTGTTCGAAGTAGCTGCAGGTGACTCCTCCCGCGTTGGCCAGGAAGTCGGGAATCATGAAGATCTTGCGTTGCCGGATGACCTGATCCGCATCGGGACTGGTGGGGCCGTTGGCCCCTTCGGCGATCATCTTCACGGAGGCGGGAATGTTGTCCGCATTGTCGGCGTTGATCTGGTTTTCCAGGGCGCAGGGCAGCAGTATATCCACCTCCTGCTCCAGCCAGGCCTCTCCGGGCAGCACCTCGTAGCCAGCCTCCTGGGCCTTGTCCCGTTCGATGCCGCCGTAGCGGTCGGTGATCTCGAGAAGCTGATCCAGGTCGATCCCCTCCTTGCGCCGGTAGCTGTAGGATTTCTGGTCGCGCTGGTCCCAGCAGGCCACGCAGGTGATGGTCCCCCCGAGCTGCTGGTACAGACGTATGGCATACTGGCCTACGTTCCCGAATCCCTGGACGCTAGCCGTTGTCGATTCGATCCGGATGCCCAGCTCTTTGAGGGCTTCCCGTACCGTGAAGATGATCCCGTAGCCCGTGGCCTCGGTTCTGCCCAGGGACCCGCCCATGCCCACGGGCTTGCCCGTGATCACCCCAGGATATCTGCCGCCGGCAATGGTCTCGTACTCGTCGAGCATCCAGAGCATGTGCTGGGCGTTGGTCATTACGTCCGGAGCCGGTACGTCCCGCACCGGTCCGATGTCCCGTGCCAGCTGCCGCACCCAGCCCCGGCATATCTGTTCCTGCTCGCGGAGGCTGAGATTGTGGGGGTCGCAGACAACGCCCCCTTTGCCCCCGCCCAGGGGAATATCCACCACGGCGCACTTCCAGGTCATCCACATCGACAGGGCGCGCACACCATCGGCCGTTTCCAGGGGGTGGAAGCGGATTCCGCCCTTGGCCGGCCCCCGGGCGTCGTTATGCTGGATCCGGAAGCCTCGAAAAACCTGGGCACTTCCGTCGTCCATGCGCACCGGGATCGCGATATGGTATTCCCGCAGGGGAAAGCGCAGAAGGTCCCGCATGGGTTGTTCGAGCTCGAGTATGTCCGCCACCTGATCGAACTGCTTCTGGGCCATGTGAAAGGGGTTATACGTAGTTTTTGCCATTGACAATTCCTCGACAAATCTTTCAAACAATATTTGGAATCTAATTTGAATTTAGTATGCTTTGCCGCCGTTGTCAAGGTTTGTTTGGACTCAATAGGTTTCAATTACAATATTCGCCCTGCCAGGTGCGTCTATGAGGATGAGATGGAGAGAAAGTTTCGCGTAACAGGAACGGTAGAGGACCGGGCGGTGATCTGGTTTGTGAATCGCTGCAAGGAACCTGGAAGTTATGCCCTTGATGAGAGCTTCAGCAGGGAAGAGGCAGGCCGCCTCGATCGGCTCCTGAAGAGCAGGAATCTCGAGTGCCGGATCGAGCAGATTCCCGGCTGTGCCGTAGCCCTACACTCAGCCTCCTGGAATCTCATTGGCAGACTTTTCCGGTTGGATCAGAGCGATGAAGATCAGCTCTCCTTCCCAGTAGTCGGCTGCGTGGTGCTTTGAGCCCCGCTCCCCGTCGCTCTGCTGCTCTTCGCGGGCACCACGGTGATTTTATTGATAGTCCGGGTCACACCTTTCTGCTGAGCGGCCAGGATCTCGATTTGATTCTTCCTCCTCACCGTTTCCACGGTTCCTGACAGCACCGCCGCGCCGTTGAATAAGGAAACCTGAATGTCGGTGTGGGGGAAAAACGTCTGAACCGCGCCGGCCACGGAATGGGCGATTACGCTGTCTTTCAGCTTGTTCACGGGAGATACCCGGGCTTTGACGATGATGTCGCGAACACCCCTTACCTGAGCCAGCAGTCGGACAGCTCTGGTGATCTCACTGTGTCCCTGAACCGTACCGGTCAAAGTGACAACTCCTGTGGTGACCGAAAGCGCGAGGGTCGAGGAATCAACGCTGTCCACGTTGTGGAGTACCGCTGCAATGGCATCTGCGATTTCCCTGTCAGGTACCGATACCGGCTTGACGATCAGTCCCCAGGACTGCACGGCCTTGACGCCGGGCGTGTCGGCCACGATCTCCTCGATGGCTTGTTTCTTCCACAGGGAATCGATTATCCCTTTCAGTGAGGCTATTCCGTCGGAAGTTGTTATGCGGATCTGCTTCACGTAACCGGGCTGGCCCGGCTCGTCGGACTCGATTCGGAGTCGGATCGCCCCGGCCAGGGCGACATTCTCGTCTCCCGAGGAAACGGTCCTTTCCAGTTGGATCATCTGACCGAGAAACTCCGGAATGATCTCCCGTTCCCGAGGCCATTCGAACACCGCCGTAACGCCCCTTCTGTACAGCTGTCGGACCTCCCCTTCGTCGATGTCCGAGGAGACGACCAGAAACAGAGGCCTTCCGATGCTCTGCAGCCGGGAACACCAGGAACCGCAGGTATTCACAGTTTGTTCGTTGGGGGCGGGCTGTACCAGGACAACCGCCGCCAGGTTTTCCGCCTGCAGCTCCTCGAGGTTGATGCTTTCCTCCCGCTGCTCGATGCCGACCTCCAGCCGCCTGAGTGTCTCTTCCAAGGGTTTTCGGTTTACCCGGGAGCCGACAAGCAGAACTCGTTCCTTCCTACTCGTAGTCATGATTTGCTCCTCTCACATCTCATCGATGCTGTTAATTATTTGCAATTAGAATGCCAAAAAATGTACTTTGCCGGAGTGTGAATCACTGGATATCCATACCCCACGGTGTTACGATCAGGTTAGCGGGGTGAGGTATCTGTGCTGAGGCACAGCTACAATGTTTCGAACGGAGGCGGCGCAACCGCTTGCATTGGGGGGTGACGGATCCGATGAAGAAAAACGCAGGAGGGAGAAAGATCGGTCTGGCACTGGGCGGAGGCGCGGCCCGGGGTCTGGCCCATATAGGCGTGTTAAAGGTCCTCGAGGAAGAACGAATCGTCGTGCGCTGCGTGGCGGGCACGAGTGCGGGGAGTCTCATCGGCAGCCTGTTCTGCGCAGGTTTTGGCTGGCAGAAGATCAAAGAAACGGCGCGAAACATCGACTGGGGTGACCTGGTTAGCCCTACCTGGCCTACCCTGGGAATCGTGAATCCGGCCAAGCTGGAAAAAACCTTGGGCAGGATGCTCCAGGCCAGGGGCTTCGAGGATCTGTCCATCCCCTTCCGGGCCGTGGCCGTAGATATCACCAGCGGGGAGGAGGTGGTGCTGCAGAGTGGGTCGGTGGCCAGGGCCGTGCGGGCCAGCTGCAGCATCCCGGGTATCTTCGAGCCGACCGAGTTGGATGGACGGCTGCTGGTGGATGGGGGACTGGTAAACGACGTACCCACCGATGTGGCCTGCGATATGGGGGCCGATCATGTGATCGGGGTGGATCTGAACGCCGATCGGGTCGTGCCCAGGAGACCGGAGAATCTGATCGAGATCTTCTACCGGAGCCTGAACATCCTGATCTACAACAGCGCCCAGAGGGCCAGGCGCGTGGCCGATGTGATGGTGGTGCCGCGCCTTGAGGGATTTGCCTACCACGATCTAAGCAGGCTCGACGAGCTGATCGCGCAGGGAGAGCGGGCCATGCGGGATCAGATAGAAACCGTGAAAAAGCTCACCCGTTAGCTTCCCGGGGATCGGCTGCTTTCACCGCCGATCGGCGTCGCTATCCTGTACAGGTACAGGTGCAGTTCCTCGTCTGTGGTATCCAGGGGAAGGCCGGAGAAGGTGAAGATGTTGGAAACGATCCGAGTCCCCGGACGCAGCTCCCGTCTCAATTTCTCCTTCAACCGTTCGTTGGTATCCTGCAGCAGGAAGGTGAACACGACATCGGCTTCACCCAGATCCACGGAGAACAGGTCCCCCCGAATGATCTTCACCCGGCTCCACAACCCCCTGAGGGTCACGGCGAGCACGGTCCACAGGTAGCGGGACGGGTCCACCTCCACGCCCACGGCTCGCGCCCCGTATCTACGGGCGGCAGTGATCAGCACCCGCCCGTCACCGCAGCCCAGATCATAGACAACCTCTCCGGGCTTCAGCTCGGCCATTTCGAGCATCCTGCAGATTACCTGTCTGGAAGTGGGAACCCAGGGGGCGCCTTTGGCATTGGTCCATACCAAAGACATGAGAAAAACCATGATCACGAAAAAGAGCGCCGAGACGAGGATCTGCATGGGCCTTCAGTTTCTCATGCCCGGGCCGGGAATGGGAAGACCCGGTGAGAGACCAGCGAAGATCGGTTCTCACTCTCTCAAGAACAGCTCGCTCACTGAACGGTTGTAGTGTACGCGGTTGATGGTTCTGCAGAAGATTTCATCCAGGCTGTGGATCGAAATAAAGGGCAGGCTCCTGAACTCATCCGTCTGGGGGACGCTGTCCGTAGTGATCAGACCTTTGAGCGAGCCCTGTCGATACAGCTCGTCCAGCCTTTCCCGGGCTTCGGAGAGGCAGAGGTTGTGTCCCACTCCGATGTACAGCTCTTCGATGCCCTTGTTCCGGGTCAGCTTCCGGGTCAGTTCGTAGATCGTACCGCCGCTGGCGATCATGTCATCCAGGACTATCGCCACCCGCTTGCCTGCAAAATCGCCGATGACGTCCGATATTTCGACATTCTCCGGCTTTGGACGGTACTTTGAAGCCAAAGCGCAGCTACAGTTCATTTCCCGGCTGAAGTGTGTTGCCAGTTTGGCCGCTCCTGCATCGGGGGCGGTGATGATCACCTGCTCATCCCCCCGAAAGCGCTCGAACTCGCGCAGGAACAGGTTTTGGGGATCGAGGAGGTGAATCGGAGCAGCCCCGTAGAAACCGTGTATCTGGGTGGAGTGAGGAGCCCAGGAAATCAGTCTGTCGATCCCGGCGGCAAGACTGAGCTCCGCCATAAGTTGGGCGGTGGTCGCCTCCCGGGTGTATTTGGTGGGTTTGTCCTGACGGGCGTAAGCCAGATAGGGAAGCACGGCTGTAATCCTGCCGGCTCCGTGCTCCCGGAACGCCCGGGCGGCGATTAGAAAGGCCAGGTAGTTCTGGTTTACCCCCGTCCCGCTCACCGGATCGAGCAGCTGTTGGATCAGAAACACGTCGCTGCCGCCGACGTGGCGATCGATCCGCACCCGGGTTTCCGAGTCGCTGAAGCTTTCCTCCAGGCTGTCGAGGAAGGCAGGATGTACCTCCCTTGCGCTGCCGGTGAGATGTTTCCGGTAGCAGTCGACAATCCGTCCGGCAAGGTTGGTCGCGGAATCACAGGCGGCGACAACCAGATCGTCCCGGCAACCGGCCTCGGGGATGAAAAAACCGCCGCTTTCTTCAATTCGCTGTTGGTAATGCTGTTCCCGCATGTTCGGCTACTCGCTGTTCGGTAATAAGAACAAGCACATCCTGTGCCAAACCTGCAGGCGGACCGGCAGGCTGCACGGCAGTGCGGATTTGAACCCGGCTGGAATTTCAGGTATATTTTTCACAGGGGCCTGTGTATTTTTTACCTGTTCGGAGGAGGAATTTGATAAGGCGGATTTCAGGGATCGGCAGCTTCAGCCCGCTGCGCAGATTCGACAGCCGCATGGCGTGGTTGAGAGAGCACCTGAACCGAAACGATAGAATCGAGTTTCGCTACCGCAGCAGGAAGTTGATCGGAAGAGTCGTGGACCTGCGCCGCCGTGCGGTTATCGTTACCTTCGAGCTGGGGGGCCGGGAGATCACCCGGCCGGTAACCTACGGCAGCATCCTCAAAGTGCTGAACCGCTGAAAGCATCTCAATTCAAGATCGACCACGAAGAGGAGAATCGGGCAGTGGTGGCTGAAAGGGACAGCTTCGACGACATCGTAGGCCGGAGCTCGGCGATCCGCAGGGTGTTTCGGCAGATCCGGCAGATCAGCCGCTTTGACGTCCTGGTACTCATCACCGGAGAGAGCGGCACGGGGAAGGATCTGGTTGCAAGAGCGATACACGGGCACAGTCCCCGCGCCCAAGGACCCTACTATCCCGTCAACATGGGGGCGATTCCCAAAGACCTGATTGCCAGTACCTTGTTCGGGCATGAAAAGGGAGCCTTTACCGGTGCGAATGAGGCCAGAGCCGGGATGTTCGAGAGCGCTCACGGCGGAACCCTCTTTCTCGATGAGATCAGCACGATGGACGAGCTGACCCAGGTCAGCCTCCTGCGGGTGATCGAAACGGGCAAGTATCAGCGCGTCGGCGGTACAAAATTTCTGCAAACCAATGCTCGGATCATCGCCGCCACCAATGTCGATCTGAACCGCATGGTCAAGGAGGGAAGCTTTCGGGCGGATCTGTACCACCGGCTCAATGTGTTTCACATCTCTCTGCCCCCGCTGCGCAAGCGGGGAAAGGATGTCCTGCTGCTGACCCGGGAGTTCCTCCGACGGTACGGCGAGGAGTTCGGGAAAAAGATCACCGACATTTCTCCGGAGGCGAAAAAGCTGATCGGCTCCTATCTCTGGCCGGGAAACGTCCGGGAGCTGGAAAACGTGATCATGCGGGCGGTGATTACCGCTGAGGGAGATACTCTGAGCCCGGATCTGCTCAAAAGCGAAGTCCAGAGCTCCGAACTCCAGCCCGACAGCGTGATCCTGGAGGTCGGGACCACCCTGGAGGAAGCCGAGAAACAGCTGATCTCGAAAACCCTGGCCGAGGTGGGAGGCAACAAGGGAGAAGCGGCCAAGCTTCTCGGCATCAGCCGTAAGGGGATCTACAACAAGGTCAAGAAGTACGGGATCGGCCAATAGCGGTCCCTCCCCCGATAAAACAGTACAATTCTGTCGATCTGGCATTCAACTTGCATCACAATCCATAGAGGAAAAATGTTATGAACAGAAGCGTGAAGCACCTTCATACCTACACACTGGTGGGCCGGGACGGTGAGCTGGGACCGGTAGAGGAGATGTACTTCGACGATGAGAAATGGACGATCCGTTATATTATAACCGATCTGGAGGAGGTGCCGGAGAAGGATCGGGCCGCGGTCTCTCCGGTATCCGTGGATGATGTGGATTGGAAGAACAGGATGATCATGGTCGATCTTTCCCGGGACGATGTAGCCGGCAGCCCGGAGGTCGATGTTGAGGAACCGATCGGACGGCATAAAGAACGGCAACTGAACAGCTACTACCGAATTCCAATCTACTGGAGCGGGGTGGGCCTGTGGGGCAATCACGTGTACCCGGGATTGTTGGCCGGGGAATCCCTTGAGGATGAGGAGGATCGGGGCGACGGGGAAACCCATGTTCACGGTACCAAAGAGGCATTCGGATACAAAATCGAGGCTACCGACGGGCAGATTGGCAGAGTGGACGATCTGGTGGTGGAGGAGAAGACCTGGGAGATCCAGTTCCTGGTCATCGGCACAGGCAACTGGCTTCCCGGCAAGAAGGTGATCGTGGATACCCATTGGATCGACCAGGTGAACTGGCGGGACGGCACGGTAAGTGTCAGCCTGCCGCGAAACGCGATAAGGAGCGCAACAGCGATATGATTGCCCTAGGAGCACCTATGGAAATCTTATCTATTGACGACATCAAACGTCTCAGCGACGTGCGCGAGGAGGTCTGTATTTCCCTCTTCATGCCTACCGTGCGATCCGGCAATGAGGTGAGGCAGAACCGCATTCGTTTCAAGAACCTCGTGCACCGGGTCGAAGAAACACTGGCCTCCGAAGGGATGAAGCGGAGGGAGATAGAGCGTCATCTCGAGCCGGCGGCGCGTATCGAGCATGACCGTATCTTCTGGCAGCAGCAGCTCGACGGCCTGGCGGTCTTTCGTACCTCCCGGTTGTTTCGCTATTATCGCCTTCCTCTGAGTCTGGAAGAGCTGGCCGTTGTAGGCCGACGGCTGCACGTGAAGCCCCTCCTGAGGCTGTTCAGCGGCAACGGTCGTTTCTACCTTCTCACCTTGTCACAAAAACAGGTGCGCCTGTTTCTCGGCAGTCATTACAGTGTAAACGAGGTACGGTTGAGGCGGGTGCCCCAAGGGCTTGCCGAGGCAATGAAGTACGAAGAAGTGGAACGTCAGCTTCAGTACCACAGCGGCACCGGAGCCGCGGAGAAGGGCGGCCGAAGAGCCGCAGTTTATCACGGACAGGGTGCGGGCAAGGCCGAGGTCAAAGATCAGATCCTCCGCTATTTCCGCAGGGTCGACAAGGCGGTGCACGGGGTGCTGCGCACCGAGCAGGCACCTCTGGTGCTGGTCGGGTTGGAGTACCTGTTCCCGATCTACAGGCAGGCCAACACCTACCCCTATCTGCTGGAGGAGGGGGTCGACGCCAACGCCGATGAGCTAGGGATGCAGCAGCTGCACGAACACTCCTGGACGGTCGTCGAATCCCACTTCCGAAAAGCCCAGGAGCAGGCGGCCGGACGCTTTTCAGAGCTGGCCGGCACGGATCGGGCCTCGGACAGCCTGGAGGAGATCGTGCCGGCTGCCGTGGATCGGCGGATCGAGGCGCTGTTCGTGCCCAGAGGCCTGCACGTGTGGGGCAGGTTCGATAGAAAAAAGCGGAAGGTCATCGTCGATGCAAAATCCCAGCCGGAGAACGAAGATCTCCTGGATCTGTCGGCGGTTCACACCCTCGATGCGGACGGCACGATCTATGCGGTGGACAGCAACGAGCTGCCGGGCAAGGGACCCGCTGCCGCGATTTTTCGCTACTAGAGAAGCGAGCCTCTTCGCCCGAGTAGCCAACCGTCAGGAGGAAGGAAATGTTTGGTAAGGGAATCACTCTATTCAAGTTGTTCGGATTCGAGGTAAAGGTCGATCTCAGCTGGGTCATACTGGCCGTGCTGATCACCTGGACCCTGGCCCGGGGGATTTTCCCCGGAGATATCAGCGGTCTGGCCACCAGCACCTACTGGATCATGGGCGCCTTCGGCGCGGTTGGGATCTTCTTTTCGATAGTGGCCCACGAGTTCTCCCATTCGGTGATCGCCAGGAGGTTCGGTCTTCCCATCCGGCGCATCACACTGTTCATTTTCGGGGGGGTGGCCCAGATGGATGAGGAGCCACCCAGCCCGCGGGCGGAGTTTTTCATGGCCCTGGCCGGACCGCTGGCCAGCATAGCGCTGGGGTTTTTCTTCTGGCTGATCGTGCTGGTGGGCAGGTACCAGGATTGGCCCGTGGCCTTGAGCGGGGTTTTCCGCTACCTGCGCACAATCAACTTCATCCTGGCTGGATTCAACCTGCTGCCCGCCTTTCCCCTGGACGGGGGACGGCTGCTCAGAGCGGGGTTGTGGAAGTGGAGGAACAGCATCCGCCAGGCCACCCGCGTCGCCTCCCGCATAGGCTCGGGATTCGGGATCGCTTTGATCGTGTTGGGCTTCATCTCCATCATCCGCGGAGCATTTGTCGGCGGGATGTGGTGGATCCTGATAGGTTTCTTCCTGCGCGGTGCCTCGAGGATGTCCTATCAAAAACTGCTCATGACCGAAACGCTGAAAGGGGAGCCGGTCAGCCGTTTCATGAATACCGACGTGGTCACGGTCCCCCCTCAGGCTACCATCGAAGAGCTGGTCGAGGACTACGTTTATCGTCACCACTTCAAGCTGTTCCCCGTAGCTGCCGACGGAACCCTGGAGGGATGCATCACCACCCGACAGATCAAGGAGGTGCCGAGGGAGGAGTGGAGCCGGCACACGGTGAGGGAGCTGGCCGGCAAGTGCGATGCCAGCAACACCGTGGCAAGCTCCGACGATGCGACAGCGGCGCTCGCCAAGATGCATCGGAACAGCCACAGCCGGCTGATGGTCGTGGATCAGGGCAAGCTTGTGGGGATCATATCACTCAAGGACCTGCTGCGTTTCCTTTCGCTCAAGTTGGACCTGGAGGGGGGCGAGCGAGCGCTGTTCAGGAATCAGGATCTAGAGGAGTGACTCAAGAGGTGACGCGTATCCTTACGGTGACCCTCAATCCGGCCATCGACCTCAGCACATCGGTCGAGCAGGTACTGGAGGGCAGCAAGCTTCGCTGCAGCACGCCGCAAAAAGAGCCGGGAGGGGGGGGCATCAACGTGTCCCGGGCCCTGCGCAAGCTCGGCGGACAGTCTCTGGCCGTCTACACCTCCGGCGGAATCTACGGACAGCTGCTGGAGAGCCTTCTGGAGAAGGAGGGGATCGAACAGGAACCGTACCGGATCTCGGATCGGATCCGGCAGAACATCATGGTTCGGGAACGATCGAGCGACCGCCAGTACCGCTTCAGCATGCCCGGTCCCGAACTCGAACGGGAGGAGTGGGACGGTTTTCTTGAAGCGGTTTTCGACAGGCATCCCCGGATCGAGTACCTGGTGGCCAGCGGAAGCCTGCCTCCGGGCGTCCCCGACGAATTCTACGCCCGATTGTGTAGGAGGGCGGCCGAGCGGAATGTACAGGTGGTGGTGGACACGGCGGGCAAGCCCCTGCAGCTGGCCGCCGAGGCGGGGGTGTACCTGGTCAAGCCCAACCTGCGGGAGCTGGAGCACATCGCGGGCAGGAAGATCGAGGAGGAGCAGCAGCAGGAGGAGCTGGCCCGTGAAATCATCCGGGAGAAAAAGACCGAGGTGGTGCTGCTGTCCCTCGGGGCTTCCGGAGCCCTGCTGGTCAGCGAAGCCGTGACTCGCCGGATCGCCGCTCCCGCGGTTCCTATCCGCAGCCGGGTGGGGGCCGGGGACAGCATGGTCGCCGGTTTGGTGCTGGCCCTGGCTCAAGGCCGGTCGCTGGAAGAGGCCGCGACCTACGGCGTGGCGGCGGGAAGCGCCGCGGTCATGACCCCCGGAAGCGAGCTGTGCCGGCGGGAGGATACCGAGCGGATCTTCCGGAGAATGAGCACGGACCGGTGAAGGTAACAACACCCGAGCATCCGTGGCGCCGCAGCGCGGAGGAGGTGCTCCGGGATCTGGCAGTCGATCCCGAGCGGGGCCTGAGCTCCTCGGGGGTTCAGGCCCGGCGCAAGTCCTTCGGCCGCAACCGCCTGCGCGTGGCCAATCCCAGGAGTCCCTGGAACATCCTGTTTTCCCAGTTCAAGAGTGTGATCATGCTGCTGCTGGCGGCCGCCGCCACCCTGTCCTACGTGTTCGGCAACTGGGTGGACGGCACGGCCATCACCGTGGCCATGCTGATCAACGCAGTCATCGGTTTCCTAACAGAGCTCAGGGCAGTGCGTTCCATGGAATCCCTCCGGCGCATGGACCGGGTGTACGCCACGGTGCGTCGCCGGGACCGCGACCGGCGCATCGACGCCAAGGATCTGGTCCCCGGGGACATCGTGCTGGTGGAGAGCGGGGAGGTGATCACCGCGGACCTGCGGCTGGTGGAGAGCTCCAAGCTGCAGGCCGACGAATCGGCCCTGACCGGGGAGTCGGTTCCGGTTGGCAAGGGGGTGGATGCCCTTGATCGGGATCCTCCCCTGGCCGAGAGGAGCAACATGCTCTACAAGGGCACCTCCGTGACCCGGGGCTCGGGCAAGGCCGTGGTGGTGGCCACGGGGATGCAGACGGAGCTGGGCACGATCACCTCCCTTGTGGAGGAGGCCGGAGAGGAGGAGGATCCTCTGCAGCGCCGCCTGGACCGCCTGGGCAGGAAACTGATCTGGCTGGTGCTGGTCATTGCCGCCCTGGCGGGGGGAGCGGGCTTCGTTGCCGGCAAGGAGCTGTTACTGATGATCGAAACCGCCGTGGCCCTGGTGGTGGCGGCCATTCCCGAGGGGCTGGCCATCGTGGAGACCGTAGCCCTGGCCCGGGGCATGCGCCGCATGGCCGCCCGCCAGGCCCTGGTCCGGCGCCTCTCCGCGGTCCAGACCCTGGGCTCGACCAATGTTATCTTCACCGACAAGACCGGTACCCTGACCGAGAACCGCATGACCCTGTCCAGGGTGCTGCTGCCGGGAGCCGAGATCCGGGTCAGCGGAAGCGGCCTGAGCACGGAGGGGGAGTTCAGCAGCGACGGGCAGCCCCTGGATGCGAAGAACGAGCCCCTGCTGCGGCGTCTCCTGGAAGTGGCGGTGCTCTGCAACAACGCCTCCTTGTCCGGGGAAGGAGATTCCGGTCGATCTTCCGCTCAGGCAGTGGGGGATCCCATGGAGGTGGCCCTGCTGGTTGCCGGGGCCAAGGCGGATCTGTGGCGGGAGGAGGTCCGGGAGAGGAAACCGGAGCTCCGGGAGGTGGCCTTCGATCCCCAGGTGAAAATGATGGCGACCTTCCACCGCAGCGACGAAGAAGCGGTGGAGGTAGCTGTAAAGGGAGCCCCGGATGCGGTGCTGGAACACTGCACGACCGTGGCAGCGCGAGAAGCTGACGGCTCGATCCGGCGCCGAACTCTGGAGGCGAGCCAGCGCCGGCGCTGGCTGGAGGAAAACCAGCGCCTGGCCGAAGAGGGATTTCGGGTTTTGGCGCTGGCCGGGAAACGAACCGACTCCGCCGGGGAGCAGCCCTACGACGACCTGACCTTCCTGGGCCTGGCCGGTCTGTACGATCCTCCCCGGGAGGAGGTGCGCCGGGCCGTGGACACCTGCCAGGCCGCGGGAATCCGGGTGATCATGGTCACCGGGGACCAGGCCATCACCGCCCGCAAGGTGGGACTGGCCGTGGGGCTGATCGACAGGGAGGCGGAGCCCACGCTGCCCGGCTCGGAGCTTCCCGATCCGGAGAATCTTTCCCCGGAACAGGAGGAGAGGATTCTCCAGACCGCCGTGTTCACCCGGGTCAGCCCGGAGCAGAAGCTCCGGTTGATCGCCGCCCACAAGGCCGCCGGTTCCATCGTGGCCATGACCGGGGACGGGGTCAATGACGCTCCGGCCCTGCGAAAGGCGGACATCGGCATCGCCATGGGAAAGCGGGGCCAGCAGGTGGCCAAGGAGGCCGCCGACGTCATTCTCCAGGACGACGCCCTGGGAACCATTGTGACCGCCGTGGAGCACGGCCGCAACATCTTCAACAACATCCGCAAGTTCGTGCTCTACCTGCTGTCCGGCAATGTAGGAGAGATTCTCATCGTGGCCGC